>ERZ824978.569-NODE-569-length-51147-cov-7.021647_pt1 | contig 51147 bp, 59 predicted proteins | sample MGYA00519860_ERZ824978 | MGnify/ENA primary metagenome ERZ824978 (study PRJEB31778, sample SAMEA3449184) | human gut metagenome | biome: human gut; feature: human-associated habitat; material: faeces | place: United Kingdom | collected 2010/2012 ... | reverse complement strand
AATTACTCCTCCTTTAAGTTATAAAAATGCCTTTTGTTTAATTATACCTTAAAACTCATGAAAAAACATTATAAATTTGTACATATTTTTCGAGGAAAATCGAGCGAGCTTCTTTATTGTGAATAAACTCCTCTAATTTCTCGATATATCGTGGAGAAATCCAATGTTTTTTGTGTGCCATATACTGATTCGAGATCTTCCAGAATTTTTCCGGAAATAAAAACAATCCATACAGGCATAAAAGATCATCTTTTGACAAAGGCATAAAGTGGTCATAGTTTGATAAAAAGGTTTCACAAAAGGCAAAATTATAATTATTTTTCTCAAGTGCCTTCTTTAGGAAATAATAAACATCCAGAATCGGATATCCATGGTAAAAATGTTCAAAATGGATTGTAGCAGGGGCAGTGGATGTCATGATGATATTATGGTGGTTATAAGCCCCATGACACCATCCACGGCGAGAAGGTGTGGTTTCATTTAAGATTTGGATGGAACGCTCCATCTGTTCCCAGAAGGCTTTCGTCTGTTCCAAAAATAAATATTCAAAAATCCCTTTCTTTTTGCGTTTGCGTATGTAACGTGCAATACTTTTTAATTCCAAATATTTTTGCTCATAATATGTGGAAATGGATGTATATTTTCTAAGATTTTCAGATGAAAAAGAAATAGCAAGACAATGATTATGAAAGCTTGCGAGATTTTCCGCAGAAGATCTGATATCTTTTAAAGCATGAATATCACATTCCGTACCCAAATAAGTTTTTCTAAGCGCAAATGTTTCGTAATACCGGTCAAAAGTAAGAAAATATCCGTCTTTGTTTAAAATGTACTGGTCGGTTTTATAAAAATGATGGTCATGCATCGCCAAAGTCCATTCAGAAACAGCACCAAGACGTTCTTCTGATAGAGAAGTCTGGGATAAAGCATAGACATCATTTTCCCCAAAACACAAAACACAGCCTCGGCCCCGTCGGGTATGAGAGACAGAAATATCATATTGATCCAGTAGTGCCTGATATTTTTCGTTCAACATAGATCCTCCTTTATGTTCTACCTCTAATGATATGAAAATAAGACTAGGAATATGATAGAAACTTGCCATGAAAGTATAAATAGGATATACTGAACTTATCTCAGAAAGGAGTATATGAACTATGAGAAAAAGATTTTTATTAATTTCAACAATCATCGTGCTAAGCGCATTTACATTTGCAGCCTGCGGAAAGAAGAGCCCAAGCAGCCCTGAATCAACAAACAGCGAGACGACAACAGCAGAACCTACAACAGAAGAAAACACAGAAAAAGACACGACAGAAGAAGAAAAACCAGTTGCAACAGCAACATCAGAAGAAAGCACAAAAGAACAGACAAAGACAACAACAGCAACAAAGAAAGATGAACAGGCCAAACCAAAGAGTGCAACAGGTACTTATAATGGATTTGCAGACACAAGTTCTGTAGAGATTGAGATGTCTGACGGAAGTTACCAGACATTTATGGTGAATGATGAAGATCTTGTGAATAAATTAAATGATATGGACGAAGGAACTAAGATCACATTTACATATGGAGCTGTGGAAGGACAGGCGAATATGGAGATTCTTTCTATTGAATAATTTGAAAGATGTATCTAGTCTTTTATGTATGTAGACAAAGAAGAAACAGATTCAACATGGATCATATGCCGAAGGTATTCGGGGTATTTATGTTGGGTCTGTTTTTCTTAAGGTCCACAGGGATTTTTACGAAGTCATGTATTGTAAACGTCAGGCAAAAAATAACAACTAGTTTTCGATTAATAATAAGACAACAGAGATATCCACAGTCAAATTGGTTGTGGATATTTAACAGGGAGAACGATTATATGAAAAAAATAAAGTACATCACAGCATTTTGTATGATGATATGCATAATCATGCAACTACATACGAATGTTTCAGCAAATGAAAATAACATATGTTATGTTGCGCACAGAGGATATACGAAATATGCACCAGAGAATTCAATTCCTGCATTTGAAGCCGCAGGCAGAGAGGGTTTTCAAGCAGTGGAGTGTGATATCCATGAAACTGCCAAAGATAAGAAGGGTAAACGTAGATTTGTGATCATGCATGATCAGACATTAAATCGTATGTGTGGATTATCTGGAAAAAATGTATATCAAAAGAAATTAACATATAAAAAGATTCGAAGCAAATATCATATCAAAACAGGAAACAATATTGAATCATATACAAAAAAACAATTAAGGATACCGTCTCTTGAGGAATATTTAAGTATTTGCAAAAGATATCATATGAAGCCTGTGATCGAGATCAAACAAAAGATGAAAAAAGATACGATCAAACGACTGTATCAAAGTCTAAAAAAAGCAAAAATGCAAAATCAGGCAGTCGTTACTTGTAAATACAAACAACAGCTTACTTATATGAGAAAATACGCACGTAAAATGCCATTAGAATATGTTAGGCATGATTTTACTCAGAACGATCTCTCATGGATGAAGAAGTATCATATTAATGTAAGTATTAACAAAAATATCTTGTCGGATGATATGATTCAGTTATTTGAAGCAAATAATATAAAGATTAATATCTGGACGATCAATAATAAAGATCAATTATATAATTTTACCAACAAAGGAATAAAAATTGTAACAAGTGATGATGCTTTGTGGAAAGAGTAAGAAGGATGATTCCACAGTCTTTTGGCTGTGGGATTTTTGTATATCTTTAGAATTTTAGAATAATTTCATAAAATACGCATAAAATAAAAAATATGACACATATTGATAAAAAATATGATTTTTAGTATAATAAAGGAGTGTTATTTCGTGAATTACGAATTTAAAATTTCAAGGGGGAAAGAGAAAATGATAGTGATGGATGTTAAAATCAATAATTTTTATGCGTTTAAAGATTTTCATATGAACATGTCATATCCAAAAAAAATAGTGAATTCATACATTCGAGATGAACATTTAAAAGAACGTCCGAATTTCAGATACAAAAAAGTAAATATCATAATGGGAGCAAATGCAACAGGAAAGACATCGTTTGGTCAAATGTTGATGTCCGTATTTAACTTTATTCATAAAAAAGAGACTGCATATTTGATAAATCGTATTTGTGATGTGAAAAAAGAAGCAAATTTTTCGATAGATTTTGTCATGAATAGATTTACTTTATATTCTATGCAGATAATTATACATCCAGTGAACGACGATGATTATACGGAAAACAATATAGAAGTAAAGATTGATAAGATAAAAATAAATAAAAATGATAGTTATGAAAGTTGCAAGAAGCGTATGGAAAGCAAAAATAACCTTTCAGAATACACAGCAAGTTATGTAGAGGAATTAGATAAGTTGAGCAGATTATCATGGCTGTTTGTTTCTCCAGAAAAAGAAGAAAAATTTAAATTTCCAAAAGGAGATTTTAAGAAAATTTATATTACAGTTTTAGAAAAGACATTAAAAGCATTAGATCCTTCCATAGAAAAAGTAGAAGAACTAAACGATATTGATGATTCTTATGTAATACGCATGAAATCAAAAAATGTGATTATTCAGGAAGGATCAATTGTAAATGAAAGTATTTTATCAAGTGGTACGAAAGCAGGACTTGAAATCGCTAGGATCGTTGCTTCAATCCTGACAAATAGAAATCAGTTTTATTATTGTGACGAAAAATTTTCTTACGTGCATAGTGATATTGAAAAAGCTTTTCTATCAATCATGATTGACAAGCTGGGGGAAAATGAACAGTTATTTTTCACAACGCATAACATGGATATTCTGGATTTAACATTGCCTAAACACTCATTCATATTTATGAAAAAAGATATTTATAATGAAAAGATGCCAATAAAATGTATCAGTGCAGACGAAATATTAAAAAGAAATACAGATTCTCTAAAATCAGCAGTTGAAAATGATTTATTCTGTACCGCACCAAGTGTAGATTGCGTATATGATATCATTTCGTAAAAGGGGATAAAACAATGGCTACAAAATATTATTTATATTATGTTGAAGGAGAAGATGAAAAGAAGGTTGTTGATACATTAAAAAAAGATATGAAGTTAATCAGACCTGGAGTTTCGCAAGTATTTAATGTTGTAGAAAATGAATTGACAAATGCTAGACTTATGACAATTAAGGAAAATACAACCGTTGTGCTGATTTTTGATACAGATACAGGAAATACAGAAAAAGTCAGGAAAAATATCGAGCTTCTAAAAAAAGCTAGAAATGTGAAAGAGATTGTATGTATTACACAAGTAAAAAATTTGGAAGATGAATGGGTTCGAAGCTGCGATGTGAAGAAACCTCAAGAATTAACTGGAAGTGATTCCTTAACTAATTATAAAAGAGCATTAAGAAAAATCACAAATCTTGATAAAAAATTAAAAGAACATCATTTTGATTTTCAAAAGTTTTGGAAAAAATCAGATCCTGTGTATGAAGATATAAAAAATGAATCAGATAAAATTCGATTAAAATAAAGGAGTTTATTGCTAATGTTGCGTACAATCGAAATGTGCACAAATGAATACAAAGATACAACACAAAAGGAAATCCGAAAGAAAAAAGGACAGTTTTTTACACCGGCAGAGGTTTCGATGAGAATGGCTGCTGTAGAAAATAAATATCCGAAGAATCAATTAATAAGGGTGTTAGATCCAGGAGCAGGAAACGGTATTTTATCTTTTGCCATGATTGATAAATTACTAAGAAGTGGGTATAAACGGCTTGATATTACACTGATTGAAACGGATACAGAGATTTTACCAGTCTTAGAATATACAATCACTAAAATTAGACAAATCTGTGAATCATATCATGCAGAATGTACTATCCATTATATTGATCAAAATTTCGTGTTATGGGAATCCTCCTGTTTATATGATATCGTCATATGTAATCCTCCATATATGAAAGTAAGAAAAGATTCTATCGAAGCAACGGCAATGAAGGCATATGTATATGGACAGCCTAACCTATATGGATTGTTTATGGCAAAAGCAGTAGAATTATTGCGTGATAATGGACAGTACATTTTTATTACTCCCCGTTCGTGGACTTCTGGAAAATATTTTACGAAAGTACGGAGCTTCTTACAAAAAGAATTGAACATAAAAGAAATCGACCTTTTTTCAAGTCGTGATGAAGTTTTTCAGGGAGAGAAAGTTCTTCAGGAGACAATGATCTTATATGGAGAAAAAGGACAGATTCAAAATGAGAAAATTAAAATTAATATTCTTAAAGACGGAACTTTAGATACAGGAAACAGTTTTTGGGCAGCAGCAGATCAGATTAAGTTTAAAGGATCAGAACAATATCTGCTTTTACCAGAAAATGAAAATGATCTTAAAATTATAGATATAATGTCTGATATGACAGATTCTTTTGAGTCCAGTGGATATCACTTCAAAACGGGACCAGTTGTAGAATTTCGAAATTTAGATCATATTCATAAAATATATCAAACTGGAGATATCCCAATGTATCGTTCGATACATATACAAAATGGAACTCTGCAGTTTCCTGCCGATACTCAAAAAGCACAATATGTTAGTGCGGATGAAGAATCCTTGTTGATCCCAAAGCAAAATACTATTTTAGTTCGTCGGTTGAGTATGAAAGAAGATTTAAAACGTATTCAGGCTTGCAAATATTTTGCAGATGAAAATACAGACTTAAATACAGAATTTATGACTGTTGAAAATCATGTAAATTATCTAACACGTAAAGATGGTATGGAAATGACCAGAAATGAAATAGATCAGCTGTTTGATATTTTAATGTCAGATATGTATGAACGTTATATCCGATTGATCAACGGAAGTACACAGATAAATGCGGGAGAACTTAATAAATTACCATTACAGAGGATTGAACGATGAAAAGAAATGTAGAAAAATATGATTATCAGGTATTGAATGATGCAAAAAATATTCTTATGGAAATTGATATGCCAAAAGAACTTTATAATCCAAGGTGTGTTATGATATTTTGTGCATGTGCCCAGATGATAGATGGAAAATCATGGAGGCATATATCAGAAGAATATATGAGTGTCCATGATATTATCAAATATGTAAATGATGTATTTCCTAATAAAGCAGGTTTGGATAAAAAAGGATATCAGGAAAATAGCAGGGAAACATTTCGGGATGAAACTCTAAAACGTTGGGTAAGTGCAGCAATCATTGAATCTAAAGCAGGACTGGCAGCCAATGATAGAAACAATGGATATCGTTTTACTTCCGCTTTTGCCGCATTGGTAAGAACTTATGGAAGTGATCAGTGGGAAGATTCCCTGTCAGCATTTATGGAAACTTATGAAAGCTATAGTAAAAAATTAAAACAAGTAAAATCCCTGCCGAAAGGATATGATGTGACTTGCGGAAATATTACAGTTAAATTAGGATTATCCGCACATAATAAATTACAAAAACAGATTTTAGAAGAGTTTGTTCCCAATTTTGCATCTGGAGCAGAATTATTATATATAGGCGATACATCCGATCGTACATTACAAAGAGATGACAAACGATTATCAGAATTAGGAATTAAAATCCTAGAAGATACTTCAAAACTTCCAGATATTATTTTATATGATTCTGATAAAAATCGAATCATATATGTGGAAGCGTACTCCAGTACCGGAGAATTTAATAAGGATCGAGTCGATTATATTAATACATATTGCTCATATAAAAATGATATTGAAGTGGCATTTGTAACAGCATTTGCAACAACAAAAAAGATGCTTCAGGTTTATCCAAAGATTGCATGGGACACAGAGATCTGGATTGCCGAAGAAGCAACACATCTGACTCATAAAAACGGAGATAGATTTATGGGAAGGAATCCCGAAGAGTTTTTATAGAAATACTTTGATTGGTATAGAATTCTTTTTGTGGTTGTGATAATATAATATGAAAGTTGTGTTTGCGAACGCAAGACACTGGCAACAAGGCAAAAAGTTGTAGTCCATACAGAGGACTTCCGAAATCTGTAACGTAATACACATTTTTAGAATGTGTGATCCCGGTGACTGGGCGATAAGTCATAACCCATATGGAGGGTTTCCAAAATCCATAACTGAATAGCTCATCTACCATTTACTAGGAAGAAAGAGAAACCCTACCTGTGTTATTATATAGGTAGGGTTTGTTATAAATTTGTGGCGAAAACCCACACGCTTGCGTGTGGGATGAAAGCTACATTTCACTTGACATATACATAGATTAAATATATATATTAAAATACAGAAAGAAAACAGACCATGAGTAAGAGCAACTATGATATAAACACGCATACAACACAAAATAATGCTACACAATATCATTCAAGTCGTGGAGGAAAAAATAATGGCACAAACTAAAAGTGACAATGTACAAATAAATATTTCTATTCCTACTGGATGGAAAACAGAACTTGAAAATCTTGCTCGTATCTATTCTGTTGAAGAAGGAAAAACCATCACTTTTCTTGACTTAATGCGTAGAGGTATTCAGGAAAAATATCAATTAGGAGAAAAAAGGCAGTGAGTGAGGAACAATATCATAGTGCTTCACATTGTAAATATTTGATACAGTATCATATCATTTGGTGTCCCAAGTTCAGATTTTCAGTATTACAAGGAAATGTCGATATCATTCTTAAACAGATATTACAGAAAATTTGTAATGATTATAAATACAAGATCAAAGCACTCGAAGTGATGCCAGATCATATACATATTTTCATAGATGTTCCGCAGACAGTTGCTCCTTGTGATGTTGTAAGAACTCTCAAAAGTATCAGTGCTATCGAATTATTTAAAGTATTTCCAAAATTAAAACAGTTCTATGCGAAATGCGGAGTATTATGGCCAAGAGGATACTTTGTATCTACTGTCGGACATATAAGCGAAGCTACAGTAATTAAGTATATTGAGGAGCAGAAAAATGATAAGTGATAAAGAATATAAAAAACTTTTAAAACAATTTCATAAACTTTCTGACAGGCATATCTTGGTTGTAGAAACCGATATGCCATCTTCTGATGTACAAAAGGTTGTGATTCTTTCTGATAAGATCAGAAAAGCAGGTAATGAGCTTGTTGGTCTTATGAGAAAGAATTATGACCAACTTATGCGTACTAAAAAATATCGCAAGTTGCTAAAACTCTATGGTTCTACCAACGATAAAAAGAAACACAGAGATCTAGCAAATCAGCTCAATGAAATGCAAAAACAGTACAATGTCACATGGGATCATTGCAGAAACGCTATGATACATATAGGTAAGAAATATAGTATTGATGCCGTATTTGCCCTTACAAAAGCTGAAGATATATGGCGTGGTATTGAAAAATGTCTTTATAACAATGGTAAAACTATTCATTTTTCTAAATATGGTGAGTTGCCTTGTATCAGGGCAAAACAGATAAATCGTGGCATTTCAATGTCTGTTAAAGATAATGAATTAAAATTCAAATTAAAGGGAAATGTATTTGGGATACAGGTTAAAGATAGATTTCAAACAGATGAAGTTTGTGCGGTTTTAGAATATTTATCAAGATCAGAGATCATAAATGATAAAGCAATAAATAAATTTTTAGATAAAGCATACTGTATTGATACATACAGACCTTGCTATGCTACTCTTGTACCTAAATTTATTCGTGGAAAATATAGGGTGTATTTGCATCTTACTATTGAAGGTAAGGCGAAACCTAAATATGATAGGTTTGGTAATCCAAGACATAAGTTTGGCAAAGGTATTATAGGCGCAGATATTGGTACACAGACTGTTGCGTATACATCAAATACTGAGGTGGGCTTGAAAAATCTTTCAGAGCGTGGTAACAGTATTCAGACTTCTGAAAGAAGAGAACGTCTGCTTTACCGTGCGATGGACAGGTCAAGACGTGCAACTGATCCGCAAAACTATAATGATGATGGTACTGTTAAAAAAGGCCGCAAAACTTGGAAATATTCTAATCATTATAAAAAGCTAAAAGCTAAACACTCTGAACTATGTCGTATCAATGCTATAAACAGACAGCTTGCAATAAATGAAGACGCTAACCATTTAAGAAGTCTTGGAGATGTATTTATCACGGAACCTAAAAATGCAAGTAAACTTATGAAACGAACTAAAGATACTACGGTCAATAGTAAAGGTAAGTTTCATAAGAAAAAGCGTTTTGGAAAATCCATAAAGAACAGATGTCCTTCTGGGTTTCAAACTACTGTAGAGCGGAAATTTAAGGTATCAGGTGGTATATATATTGAAGTACCTAATAATTACAGAGCAAGTCAATATGACCATACAGCAGATGATTATATCAAGAAAAAGCTGTCTGATAGAATATATAAACTTACTGACGGAACATTGGTACAAAGAGATTGGTATTCATCATTCTTATTATACTGTTACGATTACAGAACTAAAGATATAGATAAAAACAAATGTATTTCTGAATTTGATAAGTGTTACAACAAAGAAAAAGCTCTGATCGAATGGATCAAGGCTAACAAGATCAAAATATTAAATAGCGGAATTAAGATATCGTAAAACATATTTAGGAAGATTGACTATACTTCCTTACGAAAGTAGAAATTTACCGTCAATGTGGTCGTTGGACTGCTTGGTAATGAAAGCTCTGATTCAAATAGACTTACACTTGTAACTCCAAAGTCTGAAAATGATGTACGATTACAAGCTACACTTGATAATCAGAACCCCACGGGCTTGCCCGTGGGAGTAGTCAGATATAAAATTATATTTATTGTTTTGAATAAAAAATAAATTTTTTATCAAGATACACAAATGATATAATTTGTGCTATAATTTATATCATGAGTTGTTGTATCAAAAGGCAACTTTTTATTAGAAAATTGGATATAAGGACAGTTTATGTCAAGGAAATAGAGATATTCAGAGAAATATCTCTATTTTTTTATCATTTTTTGCTTTAGTGGAGAAAGGAGACGTGCAAATGAAACAGTATATCGGAATAAAGGTTGTTGCTGCGAGACCAATGACAAGAGGTGACTATAATATCTTTCGAGGATGGCAGATTCCGGCAGACGAAGATCCTGCCGATGAAGGATATGTGATGAAATACGAGAATGGACATGTGCAATGGTTGCCAAAGGATATGTTTGAGTCTGACTATAAAGAATATGACGAGAGTACCCTGCCGGCAACAGCTATTGGTATGGTAAGTTCAGATTACAAAGAATGTTTTCAGGCAGAGTACAAGCAGCTCAGAATTCGTTATGAAAAATTGAAGAGAATGCGTCAATAACCCCGACCTACAGTAATAACTGTTGAGGTCGGAGCTTGTAAAAGCTCATATTGACTAGCCTAAGTTCTTCGAGAACTACGTTGTTTATGTTATCACACCTGCGAATGATACCATAGTTTGCAGCCTTGTGTAGGCTCTGTAAAAGTTCTGTGAGGTAGGAACGGTCAACCTAGTATGTTCGATCACGACAAGCATTTACAACATTGGCGAAGGGTAACAAACTTTCAAAAGAAAGGGACAGCACTTGAGAGTAGCTGTCAAAGGTAAAAACTATGAGAGTATTTGTATTCAATATGCGTGGCAGACCATTAATGCCATGCTCACAAAGAAAAGCCAGATTACTCCTAAGGGAAAATAAGGCTATGATTTATAAATATCATCCATTTACGATTCAGCTGACTTATACAACTGGAGAAACAAAGCAGGACTGTCATATAGGTATAGACACAGGTTCTAAATATATAGGAGCTGCTGTCAGATCAGAGGATAAGGTTTTTTGGAAAGGCGAAATCGAGCTTCGACAGGATATCAGGTCAAATCTTGATACGAAACGTATTTATCGCAGAAGCAGACGAAATCGTAAAACAAGATACCGAAAACCAAGGTTTTTAAATCGTAAGAGAAGAGATGAATGGCTTCCACCTAGCTTGCAAAGCAGGATAAATCATACGTTTCATTGGATTGACACATTGAGTAGTTTGGTTCCAAACCCCATTCTTCACATAGAAGTCGGTAAGTTTGATGTAGCAAAGATGATAAATCCTGAAATCCATGGAGTTGACTATCAACATGGTCAGACATATGGTTTCTTCGATGAAAGGTATTTTGTTTTTGCAAGAGATAACTACACTTGTCAGTGCTGTGGAAAGTCAAAAAATAAGATTTTGAACACACATCATATCATCTACCGCAGTAATGGCGGAACAAACAGAGTTGATAATCTTATTACAGTTTGCACAGATTGTCATACATCGCAGAATCACAGGAAAGGTGGAATATTCTATCAATGGCAGGAGCAGCATAAAAAGGTAAAACAATACAAAGAACCGCCGTTCATGAATACCTTACGTAAGAGGATATTTGTAGCGTATCCAGATGCTGAGATCACATATGGATCTGAAACAACACCAAAACGTAAGGCGATGAAATTGGATAAGACGCACTATAATGATGCGATTGTCATTAGTGGTATCAATGAAATTAAAGAAAATCCTGAAGAATGGTTACTGATAAAACAATTCCGCAAAAAGAAACGCTCTTTACACGAGGCTACCGCCCGTAAGGGAAGAAAAAAGCCAAACAGAAATCAGACGCGTAACAGTAAGAATACGCCTTATTATAAAGGATTTTATCTTAACGATAAGGTTTCAGTTTTTGGAAAGAGTGGATATATTACAGGATTTACGAGCAATGCGGCATATATAAAAGATGAGAACAATGACTATATTACTCTGCCAAACAAAACCTATAAACAGGTCAGCATCAATAAAATGAAGTTGGAATGTCATAACAACAATTGGCAGTACATAATAAAAAATGCTGTGTAATCCGCAATTCATCCCACCACCTATAGAGGTGGGGGACTTCTTGCTCACGGCGTGTTAAATAATTTCCATGAAAGAGAGGTTTTTTATGCAAAAAAGATATCAATACTGTATGTCAGGTATGTTTGCTGCGACAGATCAAAATTATTACGAAATTAACATCCCATCTCCGCATACATATGAGACGGAAGAAGAAGCTATGGCAGATGGAGCTTTTGGATATCGTTTTGTTTTATTGCCTGGTGGTAAAGGACCACAAGTAGTTATATTTGAAGGATCTGGCTTTCGTCTGGTTTGTGATGGAAAAGAAAATTATATAAAAGACTGGGTTGAAGGAGATATTGTCGGAATATATGATTTCGATGAATTTACAAAAGCTGGTGGCTATATCCGCTTACTAAATCCAGAACTGGGAGACGATGTTTGTATTATTGAAGATTCAGACTTTTTGGACACAGATAAAACGTTTGCGGATATTTTCCCTAATATGGAACATCTAAAGCTGTATTATATCGATAATCTTGCATATTCCATTGATGAAATAACAGAAGGAGATAAATAATGGCAAAAACAGAAGAAACATTGATCATTGAAGATGTCTTATATCAAAACCTGTTTGGATCCAACCCATGCCTTGCAAGAGAGTATGGAACAAAGGAAGTTACCGTAACTCTTCTCAAGGAGAAAAAAGTAAAGGAAATCGTTGATTTTCTAAGCTATAACGCAAAAAAAGATGAATTTCGATGCTATGAGATTAAAGTCAGCATGGCCGATTTTAAGAGTAAGGCTGCCAAAACATGGATTGGAAATTATAATTATTTGGTTATTCCAAGAGAGTTATATTTAAAGCAATCCTTGTATGAATGGAAAGAACAGATTCCATATTACGTGGGTATTATCGTTGTAAACGTAGAGCGTAGATCGAAATGGGTTGCTAAAAGACCTTCACCAATGGAAGTATCTGCAGGAATGAAGTTTATGTTAAGACAGAGTCTAATCAGAACTTTATTTTATCAAAATGATAAATTAAAAAAGAATAGTGCTGCTAAAATAGAGCAGATCTGTCAAGAGACAGAAAAGTAACTGTTAAGTATCAAATAAAGAAAGGAATTTAAATTATGGAAAAAATCTTGAATTTACAGAGAGGATGGAAATCCAGACTATGGTTTGGAGAAAAAGCATTTGCATTATGTTTTGTGATATTTACAGCATTTACTGGTTTAGTAAGTGTTAATGCAGGACCTGGAGCCTTGTATGAATCTCATACATTTCGTACAATTTTAAATGTCATGTTGACTGCTGCTGCATATGTAATCGCAATTGATCTTGTGTATAACATGATGTTTAATTTTTCCCAACGTTTTTATCAGTCAATCGTCATAGAAGAAGCAATCGCTATCATTCCATTTATCGTTGGATTGATTATTTTATATGTATTTTCCTGCGGAAAAACAGTGGCAGATTTAATGTATTTTAAGACATATGAGCATTTATGGGTGACATTTGTAATTGCTGCATGTATGATTCATGTGGTTTGCAGCTTTGTATTTCGTATGATCCGAAAGGATTACTATAAAAAACATCCAGAAGAAGAACCACATTATGGCACCATGTATGTATATGATCTTAATAAAAGTAAGAATGATGAAGGAGGAGATGTAGATGAAAAAAGGGAAAGTGATTAGAGTAGAAAATGATATTGTAACGATCGGGATGAACAATGGTTCCATTAAAGAAGTTCGAAGATGTGATCTTGGATTTGATCCTGTTCTTGGAGATTTGGTGGAAATTTTCGAGAATGAAGATCAGATCATTGTGACAAAGGCAAAAAAAGAGCCTGAGAATCACAACGATGCTGGAATCAATATTAACATGACAAACAGTATTAACAATGCATCTGATGTGGCAGCAGGAAATGGAAAGAAAGTAGTGAATAAAGTAGCTTACTGCTTACTGGCACTTTTCCTTGGTGGTTTCGGTGCTCATAAGTTTTACAGTGGAAAGACTGGGATGGGAATCCTCTATATTGTGTTTTGTTGGACAGCGATTCCAAGTTTTGTTGCATGGGTAGAATTGATCATTGCTGTATTTACCAAAAAAGCCGATGCAAACGGAAACATTGTTATGTGACATCCTCTCCCATCTATAGAGGTGGGAGCTTCCCTAACCTCGGCAGGTTTGGTTCTCGTTCGATAGCACCAATGTGCTAAGCTTAAGCGAGCTAACCCCGTGTGTCCCACGGTTGTATTATGTGAAATTGTGGTTATGCAGTTACTATCCGCATTCCCTCATTTCTGATATTGATCGCTGCATTTACATCTCTGTCGTGATGGATTCCACACTGCGGACAATCCCACTGCCTGAGTGCAAGATCCTTTGTTTTCGCATTCTTGTAACCACAGGCAGAACACATCTGACTGCTTGCAAAAAATCTGTCCACTTTCACAAGTTTTTTCCCTTGTTCCTCAAGTTTATACTTTAGAAAGGCTGTGAACATTCCCCATCCATTATCCGAAACGGATTTTCCCAATTTCAACGACCGAGACATTGCTTTCATATCCAGATCCTCTATACATACACAATCATAGGCATTGGTTATCTGTCTTGACTGCTTATGCAGAAAATCTTTTCGCTGATTGGAAACTTTTTCGTGAAGTTTGGCTACCTTGATTCTCTGTTTCCTGCGATTGTTCGAACCTTTCTGCATCTTGGAAAGTCTGCGTTGTTCTCTTGCTAATCTTTTCTCTGCGTTCCGGTAATATCCTGGATATGCCGGTTCATTGCCATTACTGTCACGATATAATCCGTGCATGGAAAAGTCCAGACCTAAAAAACTGTGCATCTCCTTTTCTGGTATCTGATCTTCATACTCAAAAAGGATACTTGCATAGTATCTTCCGCCTGGTGTCTGGCTGATCGTCACTGATTTCAACCTGTATCCCTTTGGAACAGATCTGTGCTGCTTTAATCGGACTTGTCCGATCTTTGGCAGTTTCAGATACCCATCCGATATGGTGATGTTGCCATTGATACATATGGTTGAATAGCTGTTTTTATGATTCTTTTTTGATTTGAACCTTGGAAATCCTGTTTTCGGCCGTTTGAAAAAGTTCTGAAATGCTGTATCAAGGTGTCGGAGTGATTGCTGTAAGGATATACTATCGACTTCCCGCAAAAATGCGTATTCTTCCGTTTTCTTCATTTCAGCCATTTCTTTCGCACAGACAGTATATGTTATATTTGTCTTGTTCTTCTTATACTGCCTGATCCTTCGATTAAGCCAATGGTTGTACACCATTCTGACACAGCCGAAAGTCCTGGCAAACAGAATCATCTGCTCATTATTGGGATATATTCTGAATTTATATGCTCTGTTTGCCATGGTATCACTCCCTTAGTTTTCTGCTTGTGTTTTTGATCATTTTAACAATTTATTATATTTTATCATTTCTTTATTATTCTTTTAAATATATTATACTATGATCAGAATACAATATCAAGTGCTTAACAGACGCAATTCATCTCTCACCTTAGAGGTCGGAGTCTTCTTGCTGGAAGAAGATAAAGTATAAGAATAAAAGCCCCAAAATCTTAACGGATAACGGGGCTTATTTTTTTGTTTAGAAGTTGGAATAAATTATAAATAATAATTTAAAATATGTAATATTCCCATATAATTATAATGTTATTCTTGAAATATGTTCAAATAAAGCTAAAAAATATGGGAGCGTTACATATTTTTGCTTGTAATTTGTCAAGGTTATTGTATAATTAAATTATAACGAACGTTCGTACTAATTAATTTTGAAATGGAACAAAATGTGATTAGAAAGGTAACATTTTTACATGAATTTGGAAAAACAAAAAGAAAATTTCAAGAATCATAGGGCAATATTTAAAGATCTTGGAAATAAGGAAGGAGTTGATTTTAATGTTTGAAACTATATCTCACTTTGTTTTGGGTGTTGTTGCAATAGCTATTTTGCATATAGCTCTCACTTATGGTATGAGCGATAAAACAAACGACAATCCAAAGATAAGATTCTTAAAAACTGTGTGTTTTGTGGGTGCTTTTGTGGGTGCAAATATAATGATCATATTTTTCATTTATATTATTGTTAGGAGTCCATTATGATATTGATTTTGCAAAAGGAGGAACAAGAATGAGAATGGAAACTTTTTACAAAATAATACTTGGAATAAGAGAGTTTCCCGGCTGTGCAGACTTGTTGTTAACTTATGATGATCAAGAAATTTTGCATCAATTATATAATCAGAATCACATTGGAATACACATTATAGGTAGAAATTATAGTTGCCGCCGGTAAAATAGAGAAAATTATGTGAAGGAGAACGTTTATGACAATAGCACAGCAGATTGCACATGACTTTTTAGCGAGTATAGAAAAAGTATGTGTCGAAAATAAAATAGATATTGGGTCATTAGAAACAAGTATTATTTATGACAAAGGAGCACAAGCAGGAATAGCAGTAAAAGATGCACAAGCAGGAATAATTATTGCATCTCTATTTTATGCCTTTTATTTTTCCCATATAAGAGAAATCCTTTTTATGATCTGCAAAAAGATGGAATAGATATGATGGAAAAGGATTTCGGAAGTTTTTTGGACAAGTAGATCATATAGGCAGATATAAACGAATTGATCACAAGTTAAATGAAAGAGGTTTTGAAGAAAATGAAAATAAAATGTAGTAAAAAATTAAAGAAAACGCATTTGAGTGATGGTGCTTATAATTTGCTAATCGAAGCTATTGTACTATACGGCTTATTAATCAATCTTATAACATGTGCATTTTTTGCGGATTATGTAGCTATGATTCCATTAAGAGCATTGGTGATTGGATACCTGCTCATTTCAATTATTGGAATAGTAATGTTAACCAGATATAAGGCTGTCCTTGTAAAATTTGTTGGATATAACATGATTGTGATTCCATGTGGAATAACATTATCAACCATCATCAGTGATTATGCTGGTAGATCTGATCTTGTATTGCAAGCATTGATCATTACAACTATGATCACTTTTTGTATGATTACTCTTAGTTGCATATTCCCAAAGTTTTTTGTAGGTATTGGGAAAATGCTTTTTGTAGCATTAGTAGGAGTTGTTATTGCATATGTCGTATGCTATTTTGTCGGATTAAATACAGGAATTATAGCATGGATTTCGGCAATTATTTTTTCCTTATATATTGGATACGATTTTGTTTCAGCACAGCAGGCTAAACATACAGTTGCAAACGCAATTATTTACGGGGCTGATATTTATTTGGATCTGGTCAATCTTTTTGTTGAGATTTTAAGAATTTTAAAAGATAACGATTAATCATTATATGTCAAAATAAGATAGGAGAGAAAGATTATGAGTCAAAATACGAATAAGCAGCATCGAGAAATAAAAGTAGTTGTGAGGGATTTTACGCAGCAGGGAGAAAGAGATAAAGTAAGGGATGAACTAATTAAAAGTGGCTATAAAGTAGTTGTGAAAAATTTTACAAAGGAAGAGAGTCACGGAGAGTTTCGAATGCCTGAAAATGAAGATGTAGACATTGACTCAAAAAGATTTATCTGATTACGAAAATGAAGTTCTTATAGGAGAAAATTTATGAAAATGAGAAAGAAAGAAGTCGTTAAAATGTTAAAAGAAATGCAAAAAACTGTATATAATTCTGTTATGTTTGAAAAAGCCGGACCCCAGCAGAAATGGATTATTGAAAACCTGCTTGGAAGTGCAATCGCAGAGTTAGATGAGTATCCATATGCGATTGGACTCAAAAATAAGAATTTGATCGAGTCTAAAGTGGTTCATCCAGAAAGCGAATATGATTACGTTGATAGATTTGATGATGATGAAACGGACTACTTAGATTATGATTGCAGGTATTCACTTTTTGAACCAAATACGAAAGAATCAAAGAATATTTCTGCAAAACAGGAATGCATGAAAGAAGGTATCGTAAAAAAGATTCCTTTTCTGCTCACAAAGGAAATAATCGCTGTATGTATCAATCACTCAAATACTACATACGCCAAATTCATCTATGAAAAAACGGATGATGGAAAGACCAAAGTAATTTTATATCCAGGCAATGTAAGCTTCGTGGTCGAAATAGAATCATTATCTATGTCATCTGATATTAGAAAAGCAAAAATTATATTTTCTTCTCTAAAAGCACAGTATAAAGACATGAATGAAGAATTATTTAATGAAATTCAGGAACGGATTATTGAACGATATATCAGGCTTATGGCATGGGAAGAAATCGAAAAAATAAGTACCTTAAATTTTCATGTAAGAATGCGAGAATGTGATCTGCTAAAATTATATCAATATTATATTTTTGATCGTAGCCGGCAGCGTCTAATAGTAAATGCGAAACCCTATGATAATGATCAATTATATGTCAATATCCTTGGAAATAGAATTAATTTGAATGATATATTAATCGGAGATCACTATAAGTGGAATCCTGAAAAATTTCCAAAAATTTATGATGGATCATTTAAAGATTTTTTAGAATCATTTGATTTTGAAGCAAACGGAATTTGTCGTGTTCATGATTCTATATATGCAAGTGATGAAAATGACATTCTTATTGGAAGAAAAATGAAATCTGTAATTGATAAATTATTCTAAAAAGAGAAATCAAAGAAGAAGTTGTTTTCAAAAGAAACAGCTACAAAATAGTTGTAAGAGATTTTACAAAGAAAGAGAATCACGGAAGGATTTGCGTGTTTGAAAAGGAGTGATGATAGTGAACAATGCACAATTAATGAGAGAATTGAAAGAATCTGAGGAAATTAAGCAAGTTATTAACCATTTAACTCAAGATATTATTGATCTGTATCATATCCAGATACCAATTCAGGATATTGATGAAGCAGTTAAGATGTTTGGCGGCCGCGTGGAAGAAGATCGAGAAAAATACTGTAAATATTGCGATTTTATCAGCAAAGAGAGAGATTCTTTTGCAATTTATATTTCCCCATATTATAAATCTGAACGGAGAAAAATGATTATTGCTCAACAGTTAGGTCATTTGTTCTTGCATATGGGGTATCAAACGAATCATGATCTTTGGAATCATCAAAAAGAAGGGCGGTTCCAAGAGAAGAACGATCCTGAACAGGCACGGCAGGCAAATAGTTTTGCATTTGCATTGCTTATGCCGGAAAAAGAGTATCGAAAAATGATTGATCTTAATTCCGAAGGATTGCTAGTACAAACGAAAAATATTGCAGAGTATTTTGGAGTATCCCTGGCTGCTGCCGCTCAAAGAGGTAGAGGACTTAATATTTTAACATAATACTAGCAGAAAAACTCCGTTTGTAAAACGTAAAAAGGAGAATCGTATTTATGAGTGAATTCATTAAAACATTATTTGAAGAAAAAGAAAAGCTTGACGAAATATGCCATATTGAAGAGCAACAACGAAAGAAAATCCAGAAACATCTGGATACATTAACTGATGATCAGGTTAGGGAAATGTCATTTGAGGATAAAGTATTATTAAAAGAAAAATATGGATTTTTTATTGATACTAAATTAGTCAATCTTTTACATAGAGAAATCAAAAATGGATTAATTAAAGCAAAAGGACCTGCCATTCATTATCCTTTCTTGAAAGGACTTGTTTTTTTAACTGAATAATCTGGTGCTAATTGATCCATCTGTCCGGTGTAAAGTGAGCCACTTCATTTACAATTGTTTTTTCTACAGCTAGGGTATGAGATTGAACACATCTTATAAAGCCTGCTATCGCACCGCTGTGGCGGCAAGGGCTTGACAAGATATGTCCACTCTCATAAATAGCACCTAAGCAAAATCAAAGTGGATTAATGTTAGCCGGAATACCGGCTCACTCAACACCGGAATGATGGCTCTCGCGAGGCAGAATCTCCATTTAACAAAAGAACAGATTTATGATTTAGATGAATTCGTTAATCAAATGAGAAACTTAAATGCTTTAACTCAAAGTCTGGCAAACAGAAAATTGAATGACACATTAAAAGAAACGGCAGAATATGAGAACATAGAATATAAAGAAATGACATTAACAGATGAAAAATGGAAGCAGATTGTTGATTTACTTGTACAGCATAAGATTGGAAAATGTATGTTGCATATAGCTGTTAATGACTGTGGCGATACATGTTGGATTGATCGCAAACAATATGAGAAAGTAAAATCTGGAAAAGCTTCCGAAGACGAAAAAGAAGAATTGTATGATCAAATTTGGGGTAATACCTGTGGATATTGTGAAATATCTACAAATTGTCAAGATTTAGAATATTGTAATTTTATGAAACAAATTAAGATTTGTGGTTTTTCCTTCATAAAAAATGATGTCAATTAGCTCGTATTAAGCATGAATCATAGAGATTGAATTAGAAAGAAGGATTTCTTATTTATGACGAACAAACAACAGTATGTGGAACGAAAGAAATATAAAAAAGAGCAGATTTATGATGCAATCGCAAAAAGAATTAGAGAAATTTGCGATCTTACTGATTCAGTAACTTCTGCAGAGTGTCTTAAAAATACACTGCTTAGAATGGGTTATGAAATAATCTGTACGAATGATATAAGCAGATACAATGATCGCTATGAATTAATACCAAAGTTTGATAAAACTTATCAAATTAAGGTTCCATTTGTATCGAGAGAAAAAGAAAATATGCTGCTTGCACGAGCTTTGTGTGAAATACAAACAGGTATACATAATGATATGGAATGTAAGATTATAGCAAGAAGATTATTGATGCCAAAACAAGAGTTTTTAGATCAAATCAAAAAAAATGAAGATGTTTCTGGACGAGTTAATCTTACCAATATTGCCAGACATTTTTGTGTAGATGAATCAGTTGTATCGTCATTGGGTGTGGACCTTAATCTTTTAAGTATTTTTTGATCAATAACAAAAGGACTTCAACCAAATAGTCAAAGTCCCTTTGCTTAATCCGGAATGATCTCTATAACATCCTCTATTTTACAATTGAGATAGAGACAGATTTTGTCAATTGTCTCTAAAGAAATGTATTCTCCCTTAGACATTTTTGCGAGTGCATTTGTCCCAAATCCAATGTTTTTTCTAAGTTCGGTTTTTGTCATTCCTTTTTTAGTTAACGTTGTAAATAATGGTGTATAACTTACCATAATGCAACCTCCTATGTTTGTATTATAGCATATTTTATTTCAAAATCAAAATAAAATATCTCGAAAAGCAAATATTTCTATTGACTTAATATCTCGAAAGTGATACATTATATTTAGAAAAGCAAATAATTTATCTCGAAACAGAGATATATATTTATGAGTAAGGAGAATGTAAAATGAGCGAAATTGAAGTAAAAATTAGAGACGATAAAGCAATGTTATATACACCATATAATCCAGAGTTTGTTAAAAGGATTAAAAAATTTTCAGATGCGAGATGGAATTCGGGCGAAAAATGTTGGACGATTGATGAATCAAATCTGGATGCTGCCAGAGTGATTATGAAAGAAATCTACGGATATGCAGATAATGAAATTAATGAAAAGGTCACACTCAAAATTCATGTAAAGGAATCTGTAAGTAAAAAACATGGTGACGTAATCCTCTTTGGAAAAATCTTAAGTCATGCAACAGGTCGAGACAGTGGAGCACATCCCGGCAGTGACGTAGCCTATATTCATGGATCAGCTTACAGCGGTGGAAGTGCTAAGAACTGGGAGAGTGTAGTTAGTGAAGATAGTGAGATCTTATTACATAATGTCAATAAAAATCTTTATGAGGAATATCTTGAGAATCCGCAGGAAGAGTATGAGATAGAAGTTGTAACAGACAGTATTGACTCTGCTGCCTTGAAGCAAGAAAAGGAACGTTTATTAAAAAGAATCAAAGAAATTGATCATGTATTGAATTGTGAGGGATAAAAATGAGAAAGACATTTGTAGTATTTATAGCATTTATAATGCTGTACGTTGTAGTAGATCAATATGATACTTGGATGAGCTATAACGAAATAAAACAATATTATACGGATAATTATACTTTTATCTATAAGCAGAAAACTCTTTCAAAAAGTCTTACAAAGCAGTTTTTGCAACAATTAAAAGGACAGTCACATATCCATGGATCTAAAGATAAAGATATGGTTTTGCATCAATTTAATGATTCTGAATCCGATGATTTTGGACAAATTATAATTCAAATTGATAAAAAAACGAAAACCATTTATGCATTTAGAGTGAAATCAGGATCTAAAGAATATATAGGTACACAGATTGCTTATCAGCGTGGATATAAGATATTTCATAACGATAAAGAACTTTCTTCAAAGAAAGACGTAAATAAAGTTTTAGATAAAATGGAAGATGCTGATAACTATATGATTGAAGCGAATGACAAAAATAAAACACTAAATATCATAGATCCATAGAGAAATCATGGAAAGTAGTATTTGGTGTATGACATTTATGGTAGAAATGGAGAAAAGATTATGTTGTTAGATGAATTAAAGATTGAGCAGGATGATTTAAAAGTTGGAGATGTTGTATATACATCACATCATCCTAATATTGGAGTATGGGTAAGTTTCCGGTATTCAAAAATGCGAAAAGAAGTGATTCAACGGATCACTCCGAAACGAACAAAAATTGTAACGGACTATGGAGAATATACGAATCGTGATCATTTTTATAAAATGACTGATGAATTGAAGAAACAGTCGGAAATTGCAGAGGCAGCAGAAAACATCTGTGATGATCTTGCTAAAATTGATCAATTTATTAAGAAACACAGTTATAAAGGGATTCGTGATGAAGATATGCTAAATATCAAAGATCATATGAATGCTGTTCGTAAAATATTAGACTCATATGAGCAAGAATAACAGAAGATGAAGCATATGATTATAAACACATTGATCATTATATTTTGGTTACTTGTAATTATTTACATACTTATAGAAAGTTATATCTACGGCCCATTAACAGTACTATGTGGATGTGTTTTGGCAAGCATAATAGTAATTGCCGGCATAAAAATAGTAACGGGAATAGCCCCTAAAGGATGGATTAAAACATATACAACCGTAGCGACTGTATCAAAAAAATATACAAAAGATGATAAATATGGATAAGGTACCACAATAAGAGGGAAATATGAAATAACAGGTGTTCTACTATGTAGAAAATATTATATTGTTTTAAATGAGAATGGGAAAGATCATACATTTGAGATTCCTAAAAGCCAATACAATTCAATAAAGCTGAACAGTCGTGTATTGTGTAAGATAAATTATAAAGAAAATAAAATTACAAAAATTAAAATGATCGATAAATCAAGAATTTTATATAATCCTTTCGTTCAAAAACTTAGATAACGTAACTATAAAGAGATTCATGATGATGACTTAATTGATGATTTAAGACAAAGTTTTAAAAATATGTAACAGATATATGTAAAAACAAATGGCAGTTACATAATGCGTAAGAATAAGAATGTATCGAATAAGTCTATATAAGTAGAATCTACCAGGTGGTAGAAAATATTAAAACTAACAGGAGATAATATTTCATGGACACAGAAGATTTAATTGAAAAAAAGGTAAATATCATGATTTTACTATGTATCATGATGATAATGTTGGCTATGCTTCCCCGTATGGTTAACCAGGTAATAAAAATTTGTAACTATAAACAAACAGCTTCTCTAAATGTGGATGATAAATATTACCAAAATTCTCGCTGGGGAAACAGCTATAAAATTGTTATTAATTGTCATGATGAAGAAAAAGAAATTGCAGTTTCAGAAAAAGAATTTCACGCAATTAAAATCGGAGATAAAGTATTGTGTAATGTATATCGTTCAGCAAATCAAGTTGTAACTGTAGAATTAAATGAACATTGGAAAGACGCAGGTGACAAGTATGATAACTAATTCAAAAAAATGGAACGATCCTGATTATTATGAAGAAAATTTCGTAAATATCATTTACGACAAACTTACAGAAGGAATGGGTTTGTCAAAAGATGAAAGAAAAAGCCTTTTGGATTTGCTTCTTAATCAAAGACACGATCCGATGTATTATGACATTATTTGCCAAGAGTTTAAAAATCATTTATTTAAAGAGGAAGTAAGAACTATTTTTAGACTGAATGGTAAGTATTTTGAGATTCGTTGGATTCGCAAAAATGAATCTTTTGATGAACCAGATGAATTCCCTAATGATCCAATAGAGGTAGTAAAAACAACAAGGGTTGTAAAGGAATGGGTTGCAAAATCTGATCAGTATAATTTTGATCCCGTTCTTTTAAAGGAGCAAAAAGCAAAATTGCAAAAATATCTAAAAAAAATTGATTGTATTTTGGATATATTAGAAATGGAAAAAATGGATTACTAAAGCAGACTGAAAAAAATTAGTCATTTATTAGTTTGTAATAATACAAAATAAGATAATTGAAAGGAGAAGCAGCTAATGATAACAGATCAGGGAAGATGGGACGATAGAGATTACTATGATGAACATTTCTATGACATCATGTATGACAAGATTACGGAAGGAATGAAATTAACAGTAGATGAAATGGACAACCTTGTAAGTGCAGGATTATTTGATAAGGAAATTGTTCCGCATGAAGAATACTTAGAGGTTAATGATAATAATCAGAAGATGAGAACCATTGTTAAGCTTCATGACAAATACTTTGAGATCCGTTGGACTCAATGGACACACAAAGATTCGGAATTTCCAAATGATCCAGTGGAAGTAAGAAAGAAACCTAAAATTATAGATGACTGGATTCCAGTAGAAAAATAAGAGGGGGTTATTTATGAATGAATTAACATTGCTTTCTATTGCAGTGACATTATTTGTTATTATTTTGGTGATTGCAGGAGTTTTTACTTTTTTAAAATCAATCGTGCATAGATTAGATGGCGATATATATACAACAGCTGGTATCGTTGCTTTATCCATTATGATGGAGAGGAGTGAATAAATGAGTTTAGGAATCTACGATGCATTTATTTTTGATAGATCTTACACTATGGAAGAATTGACAAAAAAGATTGATATTCTAAGAAAAGATGTAAAAAAAACTATTGATATTCAATTACACAAATATGTACTGGAAAAGTTTTTATATTGCTATTTTTTGAGAGAAAATCTCAGCACCGATGAAATTTTAGAAATAGCGAAGAAAGAAACAGATTATGATAGGAAAATGTGGTTACAAGATACTGCTCAAGGGCAATGGAAATCATTATATCGAAACATTGTTCTGTATATTCGTGGTAAAGTCAGAAATCAAACAAGGGATAATTTGTTAGAAAGCTTGGATTATAATTATCGAGCTGTCTTGTTTTTGTTTGCTGTAGAAGGAAAAATACTTTGCGTTTACAGTGGAAATTCGAGTATTATTCCAATTTTGGAACAGCAAAAGTATCTAAGTGATTTTCAATATTGGAACAATACAGATCGACCGAAAGAAATTTCAGAAAAAGACTGGGAAAAAAGATATTATCTTTGGGAAAAGGCAATTGGACCAGAGTATTTTCTACCAGATCATGGTTTCATGGTGAATCTTTATGATACTTCTATGGAATTATTTCGGTCAAATTTTCCATTTTATAAAGAATCTGTTCCAGATTATGATGATATTTTATACCGCTTAATGAACACGCTATATCCAGATATTGAAGGTGATCAATGGGAAGATAAATGGAATAAGCTAAAAAGGAATTGCCCAAAGATGGATATGGATGGGATTGGTCAGATTTTTGATCTTACTGAAAGGAGAAGCTAACCATGAGTATTAAAGATGCGATATACAAAAAAATTATTTTTCATATTATCAATGATAATAGTTTTTTGTATAAACAAGCCATAAAAGAGTATGTATCACATAAGACTTTATCATTGGTTCAGAAAAGTATTCAGGACAAAAACATGAGTTCTATTATCTTAGATTATGATTGGCAGATTTATAATGTTGTGGAAAATAAACAGATCCTTGATCAAACAAATATTCAGATTTTAAATTTTACACAACAATTAAATCCGAAAGCCGAAAATGAGGAATTTATTGGATATAATCCCTTTGATTATATTCATAGTAATTTAGAAATCAAAGAAGCCATTGATAATATAATTATCCGTAAAGATTCTGTGAACGATGTATGTGAAAAAATTTTGCTAGAAAAAATATTCCAAAACATGATGCAAGAACCTGTTCCAAAACGTAACTTTACTTTTGTTTTAGATGTTCTAAATAATTGGGAAAAACATGGAATGCCTCATTTTGATTGGGGCTTTGGTCGGGAAAAACATGATGTATTTGAGGTACTTGATTTTACTACAGTAAATAATTTGATCGAAGATATTAAAATATTTTGTGATGATAAAATCGAATTTGTTGACAAGGAAAAACTTGAGATTGGTATGTTAAGAAAAGAAAAAACTACATTATTTATAGAAATTCCGTCAGAGAATAATACGTATGATGCAATTATACGCATATTAATTCAACAATTATGGCAGGAATTAGCTTTAAATCAATACGATAATTATGGAAACGATGAATTCCCACATTTTGTAAGAATGATAACTCCATTATTTGAGGAAACGACAGTTAATATAAGAGATGGGTTGCTGCCAACATATGAACAATTATTTCGATGGGCTCATTTCACGAGACGGCCGGAAGATTATAATTTAAATATTTCGGTAGTCTCAATGTATGATAATGCATTTTAGTAAACTTGTCTTTAAAAAGGAAATAATCATAATAGAAATGAACCAACTGTTTTGTAATCGTGTAAAAGCACTTAAATATGCTGTAGAAGATGTTTTGTTACTGTGCAACGGAAATATGTCTAAATGATTTAATTTATTACTACTTTTTATTCCTTTGTTTTGTAACCGTGTAACGGAGACATGTCTAAATGGTCAAATTATTTTGCACGGTGCGTAAAAATAAGAAATTATCGAATAGGCTCGTTAAAACGAGAGCTGCCGTGTGGCAGTAAATCTAAGCTACATCAATTTCAAGATTATAATTTGGGAGGAGAAAATGTTTGGGAAAATTAATGTTTTTTATTTATTGTTGGCTATATATTTGTATTATTTGTTATATTCTTGCAGCCAAGAACAAGAAAGAAGGTGTAGTGTATGATTAATTTTTCAGTAGTTCATAATTCTTTATTCATTTTGCTTAGTATCATCTTTATATTATCTACAATAAATCCGCTCAAACATCGCTACGAACCAATCATAGATATTGAGCCGCAGATCATAAAAATTAAAGATGGAAAATATGTAAAAATTGATTATATCATATACTCTCAGATTATAGATTCAAAATTGTATCGTAAGAAAAAGAATGAAAATATAATGAAATTAATGAGGATGAAATCATTATATATATTAGAACGTATTATTCGAAATATGCCATACAAAACAATTGTTGATCAAAGAGAATATATCGAAAATAATCTACAGACACAATTAAATGATAGTTTAAGAAAATATGGAATTGGAGTAGAACGTGTTGCTTTAAAAAATATTTTGGAAGATTCAGTTCTTGTATCTTGTGTAGATAAAAGCTCGAATGAAACTCATAAATGTACTTCCGAAGAAGTAGGAGATATTCCAAGTTATGTTGATGATCATGTACGGACAGATTATATATCTATTTTTCAATATAATGATCAGATAATCAAATCAAGAAATAAAGATATTTATGATCAAGTAGAAGTTGGGAAAAAATACAATGCTAGAATTAAGATTCTAATACATAATGATCAAACAGAAAATTATGATGTGGCAGAAATTATATCCGGAATTAAAAAATGAGGAAGGGAGCAAAAGAAAATGTCAAACAAAAAACTTATACTTTGTAAGTTTATATTTTTTATAGGAATGTGCATTTTATATTCATGTTCCTGGCAAGGACTTGAACTATATTTTTATGGAAAAATTACTACAGAGGATTTTGATACAATACGGTGCATTACCATGTTGCCGGTATTCTGGAAGTTGACAAATTATTTTGCTACTTCGTTTATACAAAAGATTCACATTATACCACTTCCTGGGCAGGAAAGAGAATTTTCTCACAAACGATTAGAAGTTTTTGCTACAAGATGTGCTACATATTTAGGTATTTGGGCTTTGTTAGAGGTAATGTTTTTCAAGAGTTATAAACATCAGATTGTAGAATTAATAATGCTTTTCGTTTTTGGCGGTTTAGTTTGGATTGTATCAAAATATAGCCTTCTATCAGCAATCATGGGAAGTGCTAATACAGGTAAATCAAATCTTGTGAATAGATTTAATAAATTGAATCTAAGAGATATTTATATGATTTATAAAGATCATAACGAATATTCAATGTATATATATGATCCGAAAGATAAAGATGACGAATTTATTGGATTCCAGATTGCTTATTTCCGTTTTGAGTTTTTAAATCTTACTAAAACGCAAAGGAATATCATTCAAGAAGTGCTTGATCGAGCATACAGTGATCATTCATTTGAGCTAGTTGAAATTATCATGGCTCTACGTAGTATTCATATTGCTTATTATCTGACTTTTGCCCCAACATCGGATATGTCAGGAGAAGTAGCTGTGTATACTTATGCTTCATCATTTCTTCCATTTTATAAACGATGCATTGAAGCAAAATTATATAAACCGATAAGATGATAATATAAAGAGGTGTAAAGATGTTTATGTTAGGAACTGGATTTTTCTTTTTTGTTTTCTGATTGCAATTGGATATTTTTTGTACAAGTATTTTTCTCATTTTGGAGTTAACATACTTTCTGTAACGTTTCTAATTGTTATGTCCATTTTTTATTATTTCTTCATTTGTTTTGCCAAAACTTTGGAATGCCGGAGTTAATTCACCAGAACAATTTGTATTGGAATGCCAGAATGAAAAATAAATATCAGAAGAAATAACCTTTATATTTTTTTGAAATATGATATAATATAGTTGTATTTTTTATTAGATTTTAGAATTCCTATTAGAAGGATTCTGGACTTTATTAGACTTTGGAAATTCCATTAGGGAAGTGCTGAACTTTTTAAAGAAAAACTTAAATAGAAACTTAATAACCAATTTAGGATGTAAATTTAGCAATTACTTTAGTATTGCGTATTTTTACATCCTTTTTTATTTTACAAAGGAGGAAAATAAATGTAAAACATAATGGATAAACGTGTAATGTTGCGTATTTTTTAACAGTATGCTACTCTAAAAGAAAGGAAATAACGATGGACATAATAAATAAATTAAACAAGAAAGGCAATGTTACTATGGAAGATATTTTATATCATGGAAGTAAAATGATTGTTTCTGAGCCAGAAATAAGAAAATCACGATTTACAAAAGATTTTTCGTGGGGATTTTATTGTACTAATCGAAGGAAACAAGCTGAAATTTGGTCAGTTCGTCATTGCGAAACAGGATACGTCAGTGTTTATAAATTTCATAAGAGAAATGATTTAAAAATCAAAGTCTTTTCTACGACAGATGCAGAATGGTTAGATTTTGTTGCAAAATGCAGAAATGGAGATATTCATGAATATGACATTGTAGAAGGCCCTATGGCGGATGATACTATTTACAATTATGTAGAGGATTATCTTGATGGGAAAATTTCGAAAGATGATTTTTTACAGTTGGCAAAATTCAAACATCCAACACATCAAATATCTTTTCATACCATTAAAGCATTGTCTTGTCTTGAATTTTTAAATGCAGAGGAGGTGCATGATGAAGGTCAATGAAAATGATTTATTTTATATTTGTTCTTTGATTGAGTCTGTATCGAGAAAATCCGGAAATAGTAAGGCTGATATTGTTGATACACTTGGAGAAAAAAAGCTTCGACGTTTGTATCGATTTGCCAATATCAATCACTGTTTGCCAATAGAACAGGTTACACAAGAAGTAATTGAGGATAATCAGATTGTATGTCAAGAAAAGATTTCTCAGAGTCGCAAGCAATCCGTATGGGATTCTGGTCATATATATCAAAGATTGATTGTAGATACGATGAATGGGAATGATTGGCTATCAAAAATGAAAGAGATATATCATTCCTGGATCTGCAAATATTTAGACAACGATAAGAAGCCTATCTACTGGCAACCTCGCAGCTATATACGAGAATGCTATTTACAGCAGAAAATTTTGTAATAATAGTGGAACTTAAGAATCATTGATGATTCAGTGTATTCGGGTAAAATGGAGTCCATGTTAGGATATCCCAAGGAACCCCTCTGTACGGCAATACGGAGGGGTTTATTTTTGTATTATAATAAAATGATATGCAAATGTTATAATTTATGTTATAATATATATAGTGAGTTCGTGCATATATTAATATGTACGAACTTTTTGTATATGGGCATTCTGTATAAACAGAGTGCCTTTTTTCATGTCTAAAATTAGGAGGATAACAATGAGAAAAAGAAGAATTGCAGTAGAGTTGTTTGCAATGATGATCGCGGTTACCGGTGTATTTCATGGAAGTATGAATGTTAATGCAGCGACAAAAAAGATTACCGTAGATCAAACATATGAAAATGCAACGAAAATCAAGGGAAAAACCAAAAAGGGATGTGTTGTTAAGGTAAAAATCGGGAAAAAGACATATCAATCCAAAGTAAACAAGAAAGGAAACTATAGTGTTAAGGTTTCTAAATTAAAACTTGGAAAGAAATATACTATGACTGCATATCAGAAGAAAAAGGTATATGCGAAAAAGAGTTTTTATGCAGAAACAAAGAATATCAAAGTAAATGCATTTACAGAAAATGATCATATTTTTTCTGGATATGCTCCATCCAAAGCATACATTGTATTAAAATGCAGCGGAAAATCATATACGACAACAGCCAGCGTATCAGGATATTGGAAAATTGATACGAAAAAGCCGCTTGGAAGAAATCGTATTGAAATGAAAGTTTATAAAAAAGGAAAAGTTATTGCGAAGTATTGGAAAGAATATCAGAAAGAATCATCCGTAACGGATAAAAATGATGATCAAAACAATGCAGCATCCGCTGTACATAAGCATTTATATAATATTCCTGTATATAAAACCGTTCATTTTGATGAAGCAGGTCATTATGAGACAATCATAAGCTCAGGATCTTATTATGAAAAAGAAGTTTCTCACGACATCTGTGATACATGTGTGAAAGATCTTACGCAGGAATATATCAATGGGATAAAAGATGGGACTTATAAAAAAGTTGAGATTCCAAAGAATGATGAGAATACAAGTAGCTCTAAAAGTCGAGACATTCTTGACGATTATAAAGAAATTCGATGGAGTAATGATATGCCACTATATGAAGATTTTATCGCATATGGTGGATGGAATCATACATGTTCCGATCATAAACTAACAGAGCAAACAGAAACAATTATGGCGTATTTTCCTGGGGCTATTCGTAAGGATTGGATTGTGGATCAGAAAGCTCATGATGAGCAAGTTGTAATCGGATACCAATGTAGTTGTGGAGACATCCATAAAGTAGAAAATAATTAGAATATTAACATATTAAAAAAGGCATTCCGCTTATTGAACGGAGTGTCTTTTTTTGTGCGTAGACTTATTTAGAAGGACTCAATAATAATGATAAAAATGGGATTTAATAAGGGATTTGTTAACGATAAATGTAAAAAGGAGCATAACAAGAAATTTAAGTGTTTGTTTATGGGAATGAAAAAAATTGCTGTAGTAAATCTGGCTGCTGCCGGAGCAATGATCACAATTCCTGGACTATTTTCAGATTGCAATGTTATGGCCAATCAAAAAGTAAAATTATCCATAGGGAAAAATAAATTGGTCAATAAATCTAAATACGGTTATCTTCAAGTAGCCACACAGAAAAATTCAAACAGTCAAGGTTATCGTTCAGTAAATAGCAGAAAAATGACAACAGCTTATCATTTACCTTCATCTTATGGTTCTACATCAAAAGCTGTAAAAAATCAGCTGCCTTGGGGAACATGTTGGATATTTTCAGCTATCGGCACAATGGAATATACTGCAGATAAGAAGGAATCATCAGATCATATCTTTTCAGAAGAAGAAATGCTTCGTTCATTTACAAAGAAATCAAATGTCGGATGGCAATTAACGAATAAAAATGATGGTGGTAACGAAGAGATGTCCGCGGGATATCTTGTATCGCACGGAGCTGTTAGCAGTGATATTCCATATGATACGAAAAATGTATTGATGGAATTGACATATATAAGTCATGAGCAAAGCCAATCTGCGTATCGAGCTACAGATATAAAGTTTTTTCAAAAGAATTATAATCAGGATCAAACATTAACTGATAATTATATCAATGAGGTAAAGCAGGCAGTTTATAACAACGGCAGTGTTTTAACTCTTGCAAATTGGAATTATCTTTATATCAAAGGTAATTCTATGAACAGTATTAATAGCAATGCTAGGGATAACCTTAATCATGCCGTTGTAATCGTTGGATGGGATGATAATTATGATAAATCGAACTTCTTGCAGAAGCCTAAAAATAATGGTGCCTTCCTCGTTCGAAACAGCTGGGGAACTAATGATCATGGATATTACTGGGTATCTTATGAGGATAAATCAATTGTACCAACATATACAATTCAAGATTATGAAAAAACAGCATCAAATGAGAGAATTTATAATTTAGAAGAAGGTGCTTTATGTTCTACAGTAGCGATCAATAAAAAAACGGCCGGATTTGTAAATATATTTTCATTAAAGGGAAAAGAACAACTTGATAAAATAAGTTTTTATACGTCTAATGTTGGAGCAGAGTATCAGATATATTATGTTCCTTTAGATCAGGATGGAAATTTGGATCTGAATGGTATGAAAGCAATTTCTGAATCTGGAACAGTGAATTATGAGGGATATTATACGAAACAAATCAAATCACCGATTATTAAGCAGGGAAAAGTTGCGATTATGGTTGTAATTAAATCTTCTGGAAAAAATACATCAATGGGTGCTGAGGGAACGTATGATGCTGCATCCGCAAAATATTATGTTCCATCTATTTCTAAAGGAGAATCCTATTTAGTTACCGATTATGGTTCTCAGGATTCATATAAAGAAAATTATGGGAATTGGACGATTAAGCTAACAACACGAAATGCAAATGATAAATCAGTAACACAAGATAACAAAATACAGAATATAAAGAAAGAGATTACGGAGAAAGATTTAGGACTTCATTCAACCTCTGATTTAGAGCTTGATGCTGGTAATGTTGTGTATAACGGAAAAAGTAAAAAGCCCAATACGATTGTAACAACAGATAATGATGAATTATTAGATTTAAACGATGATTATTATGCGGTATATAAAAATAATAAAAATATAGGATTGGCTACAGTTACAATTAAAGGCAAAAGTTTTTTTGTTGGTTCTAAGACAAAAAAGTTCTGGATTCATCCAGATAAGGTTAAATCCTTAAAAGTAAAACAAAAAAGAAACATAACCACAATTCGATTCAGAAAGAATAAAGGCGGAGTTACTGGTTATAGAATTAAGTATTCTACAAGAAGAGATATGAAACATTGCAAATATATTATGACGAAGAAGAATGTCTGTAAGATTAAGAATCGTCACAAATTATATGTTAGAGTTAAAGCTTATAAACAGGTTGGAACGAAAAAGGTATATTCTGTTAAATGGGCAAAATGATTGTTATTATAACAGATAAAATATAACATTATATCATAATTCAAATAAAAAAATTCGGTTTATAAAACCCATTTTTTTCGATAAAAATCATAAACAATAAATAAAGGTCCGGTATCACAGACGGAATTCTCATGGATGAGAAATGTAACCATCAATATGCAGATTAGAAATAAGAAAGGACAGAAGTATGTCAGGAATTAACATGGAGACAATCAAAACATTAGAAATGATCAATATGCTTGTACAAAAAGCAAAAAATGGAGTAAAGCCATTTTCAGAAGCCACATTAGAAAATATGGATAACTATATTTTTTATGATGAAAAAGCCGAAACTGAAAATGGATTCCCGATTGTACATGGCATGATGGTGGATGAAGATCATCATGATGTACTGTCAACATTAGACCAGTATATCAACAGTGACGATGAATATACTGTCAGAGTAAGATTCGATGAAGACGATTACATGTACATCGAATTTCAGTTAGATGATGGCATCATTGAGATCGATGAAAATGGATGGTATGTTGCCTAAATCTAAAAAAAGATAGTGTTTAATATTTTTAGACAGATTCATTGGATGTATAAGAAATGTAAATAATCATCCGTTATTATCCATATCATATACAAAATGTGTATTTTGTGTAAAATGTGTTAAAAACATAATTGCCACAAATGATGATATGTGATACAATTTCATGGTAACATATGAATTGCACTCTGATGCAACGTAGTATGTGATAAAGTTATGCTCGCATGAGACGAGATCTGCCGGGTGGCAGAGGTAAAAAGGCCAGAGAATATCTGGTCTTTTTACTTAAAAATAGAGTATTATTTATTAGCATTTTCTGATATAATATAAGCAGTGTTAGAGAGATATATGTAACACCATCGTTTATTAGAAAAGAATATACAGGGAAATTGCATCATTTTATACAATTTCTAAAGCGAGAGGTATTCATATATCTCTCGTTTTTTTTATGTGAAGAGTATTCGATTGAATGCTCTTTTTTCTTTGTAATAATCTAAACGATTTGTTACAGATCATCTCCTGGCATGAGTAACAAAAAGCTAATATGAAAGGAAGATGCTCTATGATGAAAGAAAAAGGACAATTCAAGAAAAAGTTTGTACAGAAGATTGCTACAATTATGATGGCAGCAGCTATGGTTGTGAGTGGTGGATTTGGAGTTGCACCAGCAGCGGATCATTCAGTATCCGTATATGCAACAGATAATGCATATCGTGGTTATCATGTAACTTCTACGAAGACGGAAAAGAAACCTGCGACCTCATCTACAAAGAAAAGCAAGTTGTCAAAAAATCATGCAAACAAAACAACAAAAACAGTAACAACTACGACAACTAGCACAGGTTACAAGCATGTTGTTGCAAAAGACACGAAAACTGTAACAAAGACTGTCGTAACTACAACAAAGGTATATTACAAAAAGACCTTAACAACAACTGTAAAAAAACAGGTAACTGTAACGACAACAACGATCAATTATCTGAGAAGCGGTAATCCAGATTATATGAAATTAATGGGAACAGTAAATACTCAGATTCCTACAAAGGTGGGGAATGCAATGAAAGCAGATGGATTAAAAGTAGTCCTGAATCCTAATTTATCTTATGATGGAGTATATTCTGCTTCCAGAAATTCCATTGAAATGAAAAATAATGTAGATTATGGTTTTATGCATGAAATTGGACACTATGTGGATCGTAAGACAGGATATGTTTCAGGCAGTACAGAATTTAAAAATATCTTTAATTCTGAAAAATCCAAATACAAAGGATTTTATTCTGACTGGAATTTAGATAGTGGAAATTATGCAAGAACAAGCACTTCTGATTATTTTGCAGAATGTTTTAGAGATTACTACTTTAGTGCAAACTCCAGAAGCAAGTTAAAAGCAAATTGTCCTAAATCTTATAGTTTTATTCAGAAAACAATCAATAAGTTCTAAACAATCAATATTAATTTATCTCAGGAGTCAGTAAGCAGATGCTTACTGGCTCTTTTAGTATACAGAAAAAAATGAGGAGAAGAACACGAAACAATGGAAAACAAAAATAACATAAGCAAGTTAACAAAAATCTTATTTGTTGCACTAGCAATGGGAATGATCTTGATTTCCCCATATCAATTATGCAATGTGGCAGCAGCTGATAAATACTATGGATACCAGAAGAAAACAAAGAGTGTAAAAACAAAGATAACAGCATCTAAAAAGAAAGTACGTATAAAAAAGAAATATAGAGGAACAAGAACCACAAAAAATGTTGAAAGCAAATGGTCTGATTCTTATAAATATACATATGGAGATGCAAAAAAGATACATATAAAGACAGTTATAACCACTCAAAAAACATATCACGGATATTTTATTACGACAAAGCGAAATATTAAAACGACAACTACAGAAAATAAAATCAATTTTGTTCGCAATCAGAAGAAAGTTAGTTTTAATGGCCGAATTCCAAGTAATGTACAGAAACAATTGAATAGTGAAAAAATACAGATCGTCATAAATCCAAAATTGAAACATAATGGAATCTTTTCTCTGAAAGATAAGAAAATATCCATAAAATATAACTCCGACTATGTTTTATTACATGAAATAGGACATTTTGTAAATTACAAAAATGGTGATGCTGCACATAGTTCAGAATTTTATAATATCTACTTAAAAGAAAGAAGTAAATATCGTGGATTCTATAACGATTATTATGAAAAGTTAGACCTTGGAAAATATGAAAGAACTACTCCTGCGGAATATTTTGCCGGAGCATATCGGGATTATTATTTTAGCAAAGATTCTCGGAATCGATTAAAAAAATATTGTCCAAATACTTATAATTTTATTACTAAATACCATTTTATTTAAAATATTGTAATTTTGTAATAAATATATATTAATGTGGGGGCATTACATAAATAATGAAATAAAAAGGCGTATTATATTGAAAAAAGTATCAAAAAGTGTTAGCATATTACATATAGACAAGAGAATTCAGAAAAACAAAATGTGTATTTTATAAGGAGGATACTTACGTGCAGAATGGATTTTTAGGAATAACTGTTAGTAGTGAACAGGTTGGTTGGGCAGTTACAAATCCCAAATATGAGTTAGAACGTGCATCTCGAAAAGATTTATGGGGTGTAAGGCTTTTTGATAAAGCAGAAACAGCGGAAGATCGAAGAATGTTCCGTACAAACAGACGATTAAATCAGAGAAAAAAGAACAGAATACATTATCTTAGAGATATTTTCCATGAGGAAGTAAATCAAAAAGATCCTAACTTTTTTCAGCAATTAGATGAAAGCAATTTCTGTGAAGATGATCGTACTGTAGAGTTTAATTTTGATACTAATCTTTATAAGAATCAGTTTCCAACAGTGTATCATTTAAGAAAATATCTAATGGAAACAAAAGATAAACCAGATATTCGTCTGGTATACTTAGCTTTTTCAAAATTTATGAAAAATCGAGGACATTTCTTATACAAAGGAAATCTTGGAGAGGTTATGGACTTTGAAAATTCCATGAAAGGCTTTTGTGAAAGTTTAGAGAAATTTAATATTGACTTCCCTACATTATCAGATGAACAGGTAAAAGAAGTCCGAGATATCTTATGTGATCATAAAATTGCTAAAACTGTGAAAAAGAAAAACATCATTACTATTACAAAAGTAAAAAGTAAGACAGCAAAAGCATGGATTGGACTGTTTTGTGGTTGCAGCGTTCCTGTTAAAGTATTATTTCAGGATATCGATGAAGAAATTGTAACGGATCCAGAAAAAATCTCATTTGAAGATGCTTCTTATGATGATTGTATTGCAAATATTGAAAAGGGTGTCGGTATTTATTATGAAGCTATTGTTTCTGCAAAGATGCTTTTTGACTGGTCTATCCTGAATGAAATTTTAGGTGACCATCAGTTATTAAGTGATGCAATGATCGCAGAATACAATAAGCATCATGATGATTTAAAGCGTTTACAGAAGATCATTAAAGGAACTGGCAGTAGAGAATTATATCAGGATATCTTTATTAATGATGTTTCTGGAAATTATGTATGCTACGTTGGTCATGCAAAAACAATGAGTAGTGCAGATCAGAAACAGTTTTATACATTTTTAAAAAATCGATTAAAAAATGTGAATGGTATTTCATCAGAAGATGCAGAATGGATTGATACAGAGATTAAAAACGGTACTTTACTACCAAAACAGACAAAACGTGATAACAGTGTTATTCCGCATCAATTACAGTTAAGGGAATTTGAATTAATTCTTGATAACATGCAGGAAATGTATCCATTCTTAAAAGAAAACAGAGAAAAATTATTAAAAATCTTCAATTTCGTTATTCCTTATTATGTAGGTCCGCTAAAGGGCGTTGTAAGAAAAGGAGAGAGTACAAACTGGATGGTGCCTAAAAAAGATGGTGTGATTCATCCATGGAATTTCGATGAAATGGTAGACAAAGAAGCGTCTGCGGAATGTTTTATTTCCCGAATGACAGGAAATTGTAGTTATTTATTTAATGAAAAAGTTCTTCCAAAGAATTCTCTTCTTTATGAGACATTTGAGGTATTAAATGAGCTAAATCCATTAAAGATCAATGGAGAACCTATCAGCGTGGAATTAAAACAGAGAATTTATGAACAGCTTTTCTTGACAGGGAAAAAAGTTACAAAAAAATCTCTGACAAAATATCTTATCAAGAATGGCTATGACAAAGATATTGAATTATCAGGTATTGATAATGAATTTCACAGCAATCTAAAATCTCATATTGATTTTGAGGATTACGATAATCTATCTGATGAAGAAGTTGAACAGATTATTCTTAGAATTACAGTATTTGAAGATAAGCAGCTGTTAAAAGATTATTTAAATCGCGAGTTTGTAAAGCTCTCTGAGGATGAGAGAAAACAGATTTGCTCATTATCTTATAAAGGATGGGGAAACTTATCAGAAATGCTATTAAACGGTATTACTGTAACAGATTCCAATGGTGTAGAAGTTTCTGTAATGGATATGCTGTGGAATACAAACTTAAATCTGATGCAGATCTTAAGTAAGAAATATGGATATAAAGCAGAAATCGAACATTACAATAAAGAACATGAAAAAACCATTTATAATCGTGAAGATTTGATGGATTATTTAAATATTCCACCGGCTCAGCGTAGGAAGGTAAATCAGCTGATTACGATAGTAAAATCTCTCAAAAAGACATATGGAGTTCCAAATAAGATTTTCTTCAAAATAAGCAGAGAACATCAGGATGATCCAAAGAGAACTTCATCCAGAAAAGAACAGCTAAAATATTTATACAAATCCTTAAAATCAGAAGATGAAAAACATCTTATGAAAGAGCTTGATGAATTGAACGATCATGAATTATCCAATGATAAAGTTTATCTTTATTTTCTACAGAAAGGACGCTGCATTTATTCTGGCAAGAAATTAAATCTTTCAAGATTAAGAAAATCTAATTATCAGAATGATATTGACTACATTTATCCATTATCTGCAGTAAATGATCGTTCTATGAATAATAAGGTATTAACGGGAATCCAGGAGAATCGAGCAGACAAGTATACCTATTTTCCAGTTGATTCAGAAATTCAGAAAAAAATGAAGGGATTTTGGATGGAACTGGTTCTGCAGGGATTTATGACAAAGGAGAAATACTTCCGATTATCCAGAGAAAATGATTTTTCAAAGAGCGAACTTGTTAGCTTTATTGAACGTGAAATTTCAGATAATCAGCAAAGTGGAAGAATGATTGCTTCTGTATTACAGTATTATTTCCCTGAATCAAAGATTGTATTTGTAAAAGAAAAGCTGATTTCTTCCTTTAAGAGGGATTTCCATTTAATTAGTAGTTATGGTCACAATCATTTACAAGCTGCAAAAGATGCTTATATTACGATTGTAGTTGGAAATGTATATCATACAAAATTTACAATGGACCCAGCAATCTATTTTAAGAATCATAAGAGAAAAGATTATGATCTGAACCGATTATTCTTAGAAAATATCAGCAGAGATGGACAGATTGCATGGGAAAGTGGTCCATATGGGTCAATTCAGACGGTTCGAAAAGAATATGCTCAAAACCATATTGCTGTTACAAAAAGAGTCGTGGAAGTAAAAGGCGGCTTATTTAAGCAGATGCCATTAAAAAAAGGACATGGCGAATATCCATTAAAAACCAATGATCCTAGATTTGGCAATATCGCACAGTATGGAGGGTATACGAATGTCACAGGTTCCTATTTTGTATTAGTAGAATCAATGGAGAAAGGGAAAAAACGTATTTCTTTAGAATATGTTCCAGTATATCTTCATGAGCGTTTAGAGGATGATCCTGGACATAAACTGTTAAAAGAATATCTGGTTGATCACAGAAAACTTAATCATCCAAAGATTTTACTTGCAAAAGTAAGAAAAAACTCATTACTTAAGATTGACGGTTTTTATTATCGTTTAAATGGTCGAAGTGGAAATGCTCTTATCCTTACAAATGCAGTGGAATTGATCATGGATGACTGGCAGACAAAAACAGCAAACAAGATTTCTGGATACATGAAACGCAGAGCTATTGATAAGAAAGCAAGGGTTTATCAAAATGAATTCCATATTCAGGAATTAGAACAGCTTTATGATTTTTATTTAGATAAATTAGAGAATGGTGTTTATAAAAATCGTAAGAATAATCAGGCTGAATTAATTCACAACGAAAAAGAACAGTTTATGGAACTCAAGACAGAAGATCAGTGTGTATTATTGACTGAGATTAAAAAGCTTTTTGTATGTTCTCCAATGCAGGCAGACCTTACATTGATTGGTGGCAGCAAACACACAGGAATGATTGCTATGTCAAGCAATGTTACAAAAGCAGATTTTGCAGTCATTGCGGAAGATCCTTTAGGACTTAGAAACAAAGTAATTTATTCTCATAAAGGTGAGAAGTAAGTTTTCATATTTGTTCGGAAAATTCATAATCATATCGAACGGCTTTGGAACTGCGTAGAACATGATATGTCTTATGGCTAAAAGAATTACAGGTGCATATTTTGAACTGTGTAAAACATGGCATATGGGAGAATTGGCAACGACTGGAACAGAACACAGTTTTGAAACTGTATAAAACATGACATGTCTTATGGTTCAAATTATTTATACAGTACGTGAAAATAAGAAATTATCGAATAAACTCGTTTAGACGAGAACTGCTAGAGGCAGTAATTGCAGAAAATGTCATGAACCCCAAGCGACTTCGTCGGCCGGGGGTTTACGCACCAATTTGATAATATTTCTAATCATATATTACCTTATATGATTAATGGAGAAAATAGATGTTTCAAGTAAAAAATAAAGAAACTGGGCAAGAATATACCGTATATGCTGTCGGGGATGAATATCTGACAAAATTTCTGATTTATGAAGATGGACATTGGAAATGGCAGACTATAGATGATTTTGTTCCAGTGATTGTAGATTAAGAAAGCGAGAAATTCACATGAAGATTACAAGAACGATTAAATTTAAAGAATATATCCTCGGATATTTAGAAAAATTAGAGGTTCATGAAGTTCGACGCATTGAAAAAGCCGGACGATTAAGCCGTGACATTATCAAAGAGGAATCTGAAAAATGCGGACACAAATTAATGATTCTTGATACGATTGAAAAAGAAAGACGTTATGAATGTTCATTAGAAGATTTCTTATCCGTTGCAAGAGAGATTCCACTAAAAAATCAGGAGACTGTTAATACAGAAGAAAAAAATGTTCAGGAAGATAATTCAGAGGATTCTAAGTCTAAGTTAGGCGATTCTGACTGTGCCCCTTGGATTGAAGATTAATGTTATTTTGAGAAATGATTGCAAATGTGATCGTAGCGTACCTTACTTCACAGCTTAGTTTTGGAACTATGTAAAATCAAATGATTGCAAATGGGCAGAGAGAAAATTTGAAAAATTGTCTGTGTTTTGGAACTATGTAAAATCAAATGATTGCAAATGGTCAAAGTAATTGCATGGCGTGTAAAAATAAGAATTTATCGAAATAATTTGCTCCGGCGAAATCTGCAAGATGCAGAAATCAAGCTGATCGATGCTTTACATATTTATCTATTTCAATATTTCTTCAACCATATACATTGATCAGCTTTAATAAAAAGAATTAAAATTACGAAAATAAAATTGAATGATTCCAATGGATAGTCGAAAAAGAATTGGATAGTCGACGGGTTTTAGAATAGTGTAAAATTGAATGATTCTAAGGGTTAGATACTCCACTAGATAGCAAAGTACTTGTTTTAGAATAGTGTAAAATTAAATGATTCTAAGGGGTCAAATAGATTCTATACAATGCGTGAAAATAAGAAACTTATCGAACAAACCTGTGTAGGAAACAGGAACTGCCGAGGGCAGTAAAAATAAAAAGCATATTTTTATTATGTTTTATTTTATGATGAAGAGGTGGATGATGGTTCTATCTCTGTTTTTGAGAAAATGGATGCATTGCAAAATGCAACAATCTTAGAAGTACAAATACATATTGATGACTTAAAAGATAAATTGGAAGAAGTAAAATTTACTCTTAAAATATCAGGTTTGTATTTGAAGAAGATAATTTTATGGATTCTTATTATAAATCTTATACGTTACCGATTGTATATCACAAAAACTATTTATTAAGTATTAACAATGATAAGGAATAACAATAAATGGAAATAGATTACAGAAAAGAATTAAATAAGAGTCAATATGAAGCTGTTACAACGACAGAAGGACCAGTCCTAATCCTTGCCGGTGCCGGAACTGGCAAAACTCGTTGTATGGTATATCGTGTGGCATATCTGATTGAAAAAGGCGTGTCACCCAATAATATCTTATTATTGACCTTTACAAATAAAGCAGCAAATGAAATGAAGCAAAGGGCAGCAGATATGCTTGATGAACGATGTAGTCAAATTACTGCATGTACATATCATTCATTCTGTGCAAAGATGCTTCGCAAATATTCACAACTGATTGGAATTCAATCAGATTATACAATTATTGATCCGGGAGATTGTGCAGATATCATATCGATCATCGAAACAGAACACGGTATGGATAAAGTAAAAGATTTTCCAAGATCATCTCAACTGGTATCAGCACATAGCAAAGCCTTAAATACGAATCAGTCATTAGAGGATACTTTGTTTGATATGCTCGGTAAATGGAAGTATATGGAAATCGAAAGATTCATTCCAGATATAAAGAAAATCTTAGCGGATTATCAATCATACAAAAAACAAAACAACATGATGGATTATGATGATTTGCTAATCAATTTTATATCTGTATTGAAAAGAAACCCTTCTATAAAGAATAAATTAGCTGATATTTATCAGTATATTATGATCGACGAATATCAGGATTCTAATTATTTACAGGAAAAGATTATTTTTATGTTACGTGAAAAGAATCGTAACTTAGCAGTGGTAGGTGATGATTACCAATGCATCTATGGATTTAGAGGAAGTATGGTAGAAAATATCATTAATTTTCCACAAAAGATGTCCGGATGTAAAGTTGTTTACTTAACACAGAATTATCGCAGCAATCAAGAGATCATGGATTTATCCAATATTGTTATGAAAAAACATTCACTGGAAGGTTTTTTTAAAAAGCTTGTCGCAACTCATGTGGCCAATATTCAGCCATTGCTAGTTCGATCAGAGGACGAGGGCGAAGAAGCTTCTTATATTTTAAATAAGATTATGGCATTACATGATGAAGAAGAGATTCCGTATCATGAAATTTGTGTTCTTGAAAGAAGTTCTTATCATTCTGTAAGACTAGAAGCACTTTTAAATAAAATGAAAATCCCATATGACAAATATGGTGGAATGAAGTTTTTTGATTATGATCATATCAAAAACTTCTTATGCTTTTTGCGATGTCAGATAAATCCACATGATGAAATTGCGTGGTTTCGACTATTAAAGTTATTTGATGGTATTGGAAATGTTTATGCCAGAAATATCGCAGCAACATGTAAAACTCTTGGATTAGAGGGACTTGTTCAACACAAATACATAAAAAGAAAATTTCAGCCGGATCTTGAAAATTTAAAGAGTTTTATTGAAAAGCTTAATGATCAAGATTTTCAGATCGAATTGCAAAGCATTAAATCATTTTATTCACGTTTAATGGACATTACATTAATGCTGATGAAAACATCGGAGAAGAAACGTAGGGAGCTTGCTAGAGCAAATAAACAAGCGGTCCGCGATTTTGATACACTGATTGAAATGGCAGATGGATATGATTCTCCAGTGACATTTCTGGAAGAAATAATGCTTGAAGCCAGTCCTCAGAAAGAGGAAGAGGAAGATCGAATGGTTATATCTACAATTCATTCCGCAAAAGGCTTAGAGTTTCACTCTGTTTTTGTTATGAACTGCGTAGATACAATGTTTCCATCTACAGATAAAGATCAGATTGGAACAGTAGAAGATAACGAAGAGTTGAGATGCTTCTATGTGGCAATAACACGGGCAAAAGAACGATTATTTTTAATGGCACCGAAATATATAGCCAAATTTGGATGTGTTGAAGAGGGAATTATCTCCCATTTTATTAGTGATGTTTTTCAAGTAAAGGAGTAATTTATAGTGAAATGCTTAAATTATGTTGTCAATGTGGATTTGAATCCATGTAAAAATGTAAAGCAAATGATTCCAAATGGCAATCTTCTCGAATTGTCGTGTAGGCAAAGTTTTGAAACCATGTAAAAAAATGATTCCAAATGGGTATGCATTGGTGTTTGAAGCGTTTGTGTGTTTTGGAACCATGTAAAAGCAAATGATTCCAAATGGTTAAAAGCAGATTACATGGTGTGTCAAAATAAGAACTTATCGAATAGATCTATATAAATGGAATCTGCCAGGTGGCAGAAAAAAACTGAAAAAGCTGATCAATAATAACTGTTGTTACCATAATATTAATTTATGTTTTTGTATTTTGTCTATTGATCAGCTTTTTGCATGAAAATGAAAGTTATAAATATGGCAATGAAGAAAGTCGGTGATGATAAATTGAGAAGAAAAGTAGTCAGTTTTTTACTTGTTACACTTATGATGGCAACGATCACTCCTGTACATGCAGATGAGGTGTCAGAACCAACAACTGCTGCGACAGAAGTTACAACAACAGAAACGAAGCCGACTACGACAGAAAAAAAAGAAACAACTCATCATAAGGAAAAAACAGTAAAAAAAGATAAGAAAACAAAAAAGAAAAATACTAAAAAAGATGGGAAAAAGAAAAGTAAACAAAAAGAAAAATCTAAAAAAAAGGAAAACAAAAAATCAACAATTCCGATGCCTAAACGGGCTGTAAAGAAAAAAGGTTGTGATACTGTACAAAAGAAGATTGTAAAAATGCAATCAAAGATTAAAAAGTTGCAGAAAGAACAAAAAAATATCCGAAAAGAGATCAAAAAAGAAAATAATAAAAAAGAAGCACTGCAGCGATTTTATCAGCAATATCCTACAGAGCGTGAAGCAACTATGAAACTGCGAGGACAAAAGATTACACCTCTTACTAAGATTTCAGAGGAAGACGATGCATTAAGAAATAGATTATTCAGTTTAGCTAATACATTTCATGACGATCAACTACGTAAAATTGCCTCTGAGTACGTCTTTGGCGTAAGAGATCTTAATTTTGAAGACCTGTTAAACGAGGATGATACCATTGACCTTAATACATATTTAAAAGGCAAATATATTGCTCCAACGCAGAATATGCAGATAGGAATTAAAAATAAGGATCAAGAAATTCAAAAATTAAAGAAACAGATCAAAGAGGAAAAGAAAACCAGATTTTTTGATCCGAAAAACGTAAATTCTATTAGCAATATTACAGTTGATGATGCTAAAAAGATGTTGTCTGGAACGCAATTATATCCAGAAGCAGAAGCTTTTGTTAAAGCAGAAAGAATTCATCATGTAAATGCAGTCTTTTTAATGGGAATTGCTGCACATGAAAGTGCCTGGGGAACAAGCCGGCGTGCCAGAGAAGATAATAATTTAACTGGATATGGAGTTTACTCAGATAGTGCAAAGGGCATCAATAAGACAAGCAAAGAAGAAGGATTATTAGCCACCGCTGAGACATTGCACGAACGATACTTAACCCCTGGAGGCAGCTATTACGAAGGAACTTCCGTTGCTGATGTAAATAAACATTATTGTGTCGGAAATGAATGGGCCGGAGCGGTAGTTGGTTATGCTTATCAATTAATGAATAAACTAAATTAGATATCATCAAAGAGGTTTTGGTTAACTAAAGGTTGATTATCGGTATATCATTGTTCGGTGTCTGTAGACAGCATTTTTTCAAATCTATAGTTGTTATAAAATAAGAGACACTTTCATGTATAGTGGAGTTTAGTTTCAGAAGTTTATAAAAACAGATAACTATTAATGATTATCTGTTTCATGGATTGTGTAAAAATAAGCAAATTAGCGAATATGCTCGTTGAAACGAGAGCTGTTAGATAACAGCTAAAAATGTAACTATATAAATTAATTTGTAAATTATAGGGAGGACTATTTTAGTGAAACACGGTAAAGTTCCAACAAGAAATCAAAAAGAACTTATGTTAAAAAATAATCTTAATCCGAAAGAATGGCTGGTTGTAAAGAAAATGGCGGATGGATTTGAGATTGTTAATAGAGAAAATGAAGCAGATCGTAAATTTCTGTATTGTTAAGGTGAAATAATGATGGATATTTACACAAGATTATTGATGATGGATATTATGATATCGGCAGTAGCTATTATGGTAAATATCTTAGAAAATTGTCCGATTAACGGTAAAATACACAATATTTCAAGAATTTTAATCATATCTAGTATTGCTGCAGACATTATCTTACTTTTAGGAATTGTCAATACGTTCATCTCATACAGTATCCTGTATTCTTATTTTAAATAAGATACAGAAGAATCATTGTCGATGTTAAACATATTATGTGAAACATTATTGTCAGGCTTTAGAAGTCTATAAAACAGAATCATTGTCAATGAGATCAAATTCTTTATGACAACGCAATACAGCTTTAGAAGTCTATAAAACAGAATCATTGTCAATGGTCAAATAAGCAGACTGCGTAAAAATAAGAATTTTATCGATATTGCTCGTGTAGTCGAGAACTGCCAAGTGGCAGCAACATTTATAATAAAAAGGAGGAATTATATGCGAAAACAAGTTTTTGCAACGATTGGTTGTGCTATCTTTTTACTGATCGTAGTAGGTTTCCTGATGATGGCATATTCTTCTTATACAAAACATCAAGAGGAAATTGCTGAACAAAAATTAATAAAGCAGGAAAGAAAAGAATCACGAAAAACACTTCAATCATCAGAAGAAAGGGAATGGAATCTGGACTGCCTGTGGGAGCATGTTATCGAAATTGATGGTACAGAAATTGAAGTACCAATTAAATACAATGATCTGATCAAGACACTTGGAAACAAAGTGAAAGAAGCTAAAGATAAAAAAATCATGCTACAAAATGGACAGGTTTTATGGCTGAATTGTACAAAAGATGAAAAAGACTCTATGAATAATGGAAAAGATAAAGCAATGGTTTATGGTATATCTACACAACAGGACGCTAAAGATTCTTGTGTTACAATTCAGAAAATCAAAACTGGAATGTCTTATGATAAATTAAAGGAATATTATGAGACTCCAGTTACGAAAGATGATTCCCAAAGTATTTCTGTACTGCAATATGCTGATCCGAAATCTGATTTAGATATCACACAGCAGAATGTGACTGTTTATCTGGATAACAATACAGTGGTTGGATTAGGTATATATTATGACGGAAGTAAGGAGGAATAGGATGGAAAATAAAAATAAACCAAACCAAGAATTATTAACTATTAAAGAAACGGCAAAATTATTAAAAGTAAATCCACATAGAGTATATGACTTAGTGAGAATGGGAATTTTGCCAGCACTAAAATTAGGAAGCCTGAAAATACGAAGACAGGCATTAAATGAATTCCTTGAAGAATATGAAGGGATGGATCTGACAGATTTAAATGAGATCAAAAAATTAGAAGTTAAATAAAAAGGAGCTGTTATGTCGGGATAATCTGATATAATAGCTCTTTTTTTGTAGCAAATTCTAAATACTAATTAACAAATTAACTATATTATAAAGGATAATTTGATGATGGTAAATAATGAAGTCCCACGTCAGGCCCACGGAGAGTGCGGCACGAATAAGCACGTATATGCATAATATACATAAAAATAGCATGCGTGATACGTTCTGGTTGTGAAAAATATACGAAAAAAGCACAAAATAACACGATATAACATAGGTAGTCATTCGCAGTTGGGTTGGGTAACAACCCAATGGTAGGAGCTACAGTAGCTGTAGCTGTATCTATTGAGGAAGCTGCTAAAGCAGGTAAATTCTAGGAAACCACGTATTTAAGCGGTTTTTTGAGGGTGTTAGAAGTGGTAAAAAGTAGTGAAATGTAGACAATCTCTATATTATCTCTACACTATCTCTATACCACATCTCTACACTCAAAAATGTGAATAAGAAGAGAGAGCCAATTAATTTTGACTCTCTTTTTTTCTTCGTTTTATTTTATTTTATTTTCATGATCTCGGCCATTAGCCACTCTGGTTTTCGTTTTGTGTAAGTAGCTTCTGTGATATCGTTGATCTTGTGACCCATCATATATTTTAATGCATATTCATCTACTTTATCTCTTTTTGCCATCGTGGAAAACTGAATCCTTGGATCATGAGCTCTGTGATCTGGATTGAGCTCTAATTTCTTAACAATCTTTTCGAATCGATGTCTATATTTATCATACGTCATTTTTAAGCTACTTCGGTGTGTTTTTGTATCAGTGCAGTTGATTAAATAATCACTTCCAAGATTTATTGCTTCCTGGTATCGATGCTTGACTAGATCACGAATCCGTGGATGGATTGGAACCAAGCGATCTTTACCTGCGTCAGTCTTCATACCGCCGATAAAAAACCAATTTTCCAGATCTACATTTTTTAATTCAATTAGACCCAATTCTTGTGGTCGCCATCCAGAGTAGCATTGGATCAGAATCACATCCACATAATCAGTATCATACAAATGATCCCATAATTTTTTTATTTCTTCATCCGTAAAATCAATATGGTCCTTCTTCGCTTCTTTAACATCTTTAATAACATCATCAGACAAATTAAAGGTCCTTGCATAATTCTTGTCTACTAATTCATACTCTAGCGCATAATCCAACATTAAGTTGAATAGAGATTTTATCTTTGTCTTTGTAGTAGGAGATGCGTGTTTTTCTTTACCATCGACTACATACGTTCCATCTTCCATACAACCTTTAATATGTCGGGCACGTAAATCTTTTGCACGCATATCATAAACAGCAGAGCAGTAGTTCCAGGCAGATTTAATTGTACGTTCACTTGAAGGACTTGACAGGGATTCAAAATATTTATCAGTCCACTTTTCGTATAATTGCTCGACTGTCAGATCAGAGTCAAGATCATACGGATTTTTATGATATTCAAGTAATGCAGCGTAAGCATCATTATAGGTTTTGAAATATGTTTCTGGTTTCAATGATTTATAAATAGGTTTTCCATAAAAATTTTTTCCAACACAGACTAATGCACGAAAAGGCTTTCTAAGATTTTGATTTTTTAATTCGGATATAGTGCCAAATCCATTTGGAAGACGTTTTCGTTTATTAGTTTTTCTTTGTTGTTGTTTAATAACTTTTGTATCTAGAGGATAACCGCAGTGAGGACAAGTTATTGCCTTATCACTTACCTGCAATTGACATTCTGGACATTTGATCAGTGCCATATATCATCATTCCTTTCTAAAAAAGGGTACAAAAAATACACCCTTATCAATTTGTAATTTTGCAGGATGTATGATATAATTCTGGTGTTCAGGCAGAGATTACATCAATCACCCATGATTGATAATTTCTGAAATTCCGTCCAGTTGGTAGCTGGGCGGTTTTCTTTTATTGTAAATTACTTACATTATCAAATAATTTCCAGATATAGTTAGAATATTTTTGATACGGAAAATAATAATTACTTTTTGGAGTAGGAGTTCCGTTTTTGTCAAGGATATTCTTCAGTCGAACAGTTTCAGCGTCAAGCTTTTCCCAAGTCTTTTTGAATTTAGAATAATGTTTACCTTGTACAGAATAAACAAATTTATTCCAAGAATTTCTTTTTTTATAATTTTTATTTAAGTCGGAAATGGTTTTATCAATATTTAATTTGTTTCCGCAAGAGTCGGTTCCATCTTCTATATAGTGATATATATCACAGTATCCATTGTTCCAAATATCTTCACACTGCCAGTCATAAGCATCCCATAATTTATTAGTTATTGATTTATGACTACGAACAGATACTTCACATTTTAATGTTTGACCATTAACTTTTGCAGTAATATAAGCAGTTCCAGATTTTTTAGCAATAACCTTTCCAGACTTTGTAACTGCTACAACTTTCTTTTTACTAGAACTCCATTTAACTTTCTTTTTCGTTCCTTTAATTTTTAGCGTATAGCTATTTTTCTTTGGTAAAGTTATGAATGTTTTATTTATTGTTGTATTCTGTTTTGCGTGTATCGGTACAGCAGGTAATAGCATCATTGCAGACAATGCAACGCATAAAAACTTTTTTTTCATACGCATTTCTCCTTCTTTATTTTAATAATAAAAACGACAATTCGAGATTATATCCCATTAAGTCATTTAGATAATTATTTCACAGTAGTTTTTGAAACATTTAGATAATCAATAATGTAACCATCTGATGCCCAGATACTAAAAACACCTGCGAAAGAAGTACATTCAGGATTTTTAATTTTAGCTTTTAAAATAAAATTTCTAGTGTCTTTTGAAGCAATATACGGAGAAGTGGTCATTTCATCTGGTTCGTAATCCGTATCGTTCAATTTAAAATATTCACAGTCAAACTTAAATAAGGAATCTGTTTTATTATATACTGAAAACGCAATTTCAGAAGAAGTTGTATATGCCAACTTTATCTGAAGTTTATCGTTATCCAAAATAATTCTATTATATGTATAATTTTTAACAGTAGGAGCTGAAGGGGTTTTAACAACTTTCTTTTTGATAGTCATTTTGCTCCGATAAGTCTTTTTACCGATCTTAGCTTTTATATAAGCTGATCCAACTTTCAGCCCTTTGATAGTTGCATATTTGTTATTTTTGTTCACTATTCTTATTTTATTATTAGATACTGTCCATTTTACTTTAGTTTTATTGTTCTGTAAATTAATTTTACAAGTCTGGTTAATATAAATAGTCTTTTTTAATGGTGTAATACTTACTTTAGATTTTATCCATGATTGAAGTATTTGAAAATGTGATCCCGATGTCTGTAAAAGCTGCTGAGACCAGTGCAGAGG
>ERZ824978.566-NODE-566-length-51457-cov-7.071184_pt1 | contig 51457 bp, 31 predicted proteins | sample MGYA00519860_ERZ824978 | MGnify/ENA primary metagenome ERZ824978 (study PRJEB31778, sample SAMEA3449184) | human gut metagenome | biome: human gut; feature: human-associated habitat; material: faeces | place: United Kingdom | collected 2010/2012 ... | reverse complement strand
CGTCATCTGTGGTTTACGTGGGGGCATGCGAAGCGCGGGTATACTAACCGGCGGCGAATCTGCTCCATCGCTTAGAGCTGCTGCGTCTGGACGGCGCGTGATAGGGTTGCCAAAGCGATCGCCAGCGTGCTGAGCAACGTCCTCTCTGTGCGCACCCGTTTTTGTATGTATTAGCGCACTACCAAGCACGCTCGCGCGGCCGCATGCCGTGCCCATAACGCGTGCAGATAAGGAACAACAACATATGCGTAATTCTGTATCCGACGTCACGGACGCCGAGATTCTGGACGAGGCCCGCGAGGCCATGACCCAGGCTGCCTTCGATGCTGCCGACGAGGCCAGCGCCGCCGAGACCGTCGAGTCCGCGACCGAGAACCTGCCTGCCTTTGACGAGCTGGGACTTTCGGACGAGATGCTTCGTGCCATCGAGAACCTGGGCTACACGGCGCCCACGCCTGTCCAGGCTGGCTCGATCCCCGTGGTGCTCGAGGGCCGCGACCTGCTTGCCGCCGCTCAGACCGGCACCGGCAAGACGGCCGCCTTCTTGCTGCCGACCATGAATAACCTGGAGCACATCGCTCCGCCCAAGCCCGTGCGCGAGCGCGGCGGCCGCAACCGCCGTCGCGGTGCCAAGAAGCCCGAGGGCAACGGCCGCGGCCCCGTGATGCTCGTCATCACCCCCACGCGCGAGCTTGCCCAGCAGATCGATGAGGTCGCCGGCAAGATTGCCGACGTCACCGGCCATGTCGCCGTGACCGTCGTGGGCGGCGTGAGCTACAAGCCGCAGACCGCTGCCCTCAAGTACGGCTGCGACATCCTGGTCGCCACGCCGGGCCGTCTGGTCGATCTGATCGAGCAGGGCGCCTGCCACCTGGACGAGGTCAAGGTGCTGGTGCTCGACGAGGCCGACCGCATGCTCGACATGGGCTTTTTGCCCGCCGTCCGCCGCATTGTGCGCGAGACGCCGGCCGAGCGCCAGACGCTGCTGTTCTCGGCCACGCTCGACGAGGAGGCCGTGGGCGAGATCACCGACCTGGTGAGCGACCCGGCCCGCGTGGAGATCGCGCCCGCCACGTCGACCGCCGACACCGTCGACCAGTTTGTGTTCCCGGTGTCCATCGAGGCCAAGAACAACCTGCTGCCCGAGTTTCTCAAAAAGGAGGGCCCGGAGCGCACTATCGTCTTTATGCGTACCAAGCACCGCGCCGACAGCTGCTGCCGTCGTCTGGAGCGCAAGGGCATCAAGGCCGCCGCGATCCACGGCAACCGTAGCCAGGCCCAGCGCGAGCGCGCGCTTTCTGCCTTCCGCGACGGCACCGTCGACGTGCTGGTGGCGACCGACGTGCTCGCCCGCGGCATCGACATCAGCGACGTGCGCTACGTCGTGAACTTTGACGTGCCGGCCGAGCCGACCGACTACATCCACCGTATTGGCCGTACGGGACGTGCCGGCGAGCTGGGCTGGGCCATTACGTTTGTGACCGAGCAGGACGTCGATGAGTTCTACGAGATCGAGAAGCTCATGGACAAGACGGCCGACATCTATGACGCCGGCGACCTGCATGTGGGTCCCAACCCGCCCGCGGTTGACCCCGAGCGCGACCCTGCGGCCTTCAAGGTGAAGAAGAAGACCAAGCGCGGCAAGTCCAAGAGCAAGAAGAAGCTTGAGCAGGCACGTCGCGACGGCAAGCGCAACGGCGATGACTACGGCGATGTGGCCGGTCGTTCCAACCGCGGTTGCGACGAGCGTCGCGGCGACGGCGAGCGCCCGAGCCGTCCCAAGCGCGGCGGCAAGACCCGCGTGCGCGAGGGCGTTCAAGCTCGCGTGGACGAGGCCGTGGAGAGCGTGGCTCGCGAGGTGGCTGCCGAGGAGCGCGGCGGTGCTGACGCCGTCAAGCAGGCCCCGCGTGGCAACCGTGCCGAGCGCCGCGCCAAGCAGTTCCAGGGCGAGGCGCATCGTCGTCGCCGCGAGGACGACCGCCGCGGTTCGCGCGGTGGCAAGCGCGGTTCGGGCGACCGCCGTCGTTCCGGTCGTGATGACGAGCGCGGTGGCCGTGATGAGCGTCGCGGCGGCGAGAGCCGCGGTGAGCGAGGTGCCCGTGGCGGTGAGTCCCGTGGCGGCAAACGCTTTGAAGAGCGCGGTAGCCGCGGCGGCGAGCGTCGCGAGGGTGCTCGCAGCAATGGCGGCCGCGGCGGCGCTGGTCGTTCTAACGAGTCGCGCGATCGTCGTGACCCGCGTGCCAGCCGCGATCGTCGCGATGACTGGCGCAACTACGACGATACCCGCGAGGAGCGTCGTGGCGGCTATCGCGGCGGGCGTGGCGGCAACCAGGCCGGCTCCCGTGGCGGCCGCGCCGGCGGCCGCGATAACCGTGGCAGCTATGGCAACGGCCGTGGCGGCAAGCGCGGCGGCAGCTCCCGTCGCCCCGGTGACGGCGGCGGCAAGCGCAAGTAACATACGCGTCGCGCGGTAAGGCGAGATGAGTTTGGGTCCCGAGCAGACGATGCTCGGGGCCCTTTTTGGTGCAAAGAGGTCAGGTTAATCTGCACCAACGTCTTGAAGTTGCGGTGGAATACGGACTGTTTTGGCCTTTTGAGCGGCTTTTCAGTCCCTATTTCACCGCAACTCACGATTGGTGCAAACAAACCTGTCCACGATGCACCAGAGTGAGGAGTGTCCCCAAGTGCCGCATTGTGGGTAACGCGTTTTATCAAATATGGCATTTATCTGCGGTAATGTTTTATTTCACCGCTGAGGACGACGTTTCATACCGCCTGCCGAACCGTGTTGCTGCCAAACAACTATATAGGTCAGTGTGTTGCGTGTAGCAATTTCGCCCGGCCTCGCCTCCGGGCTGCCATGTGAGAGGGGATCTTATGGCTCGACTGCATGTAATGGAACGCAGCCACGCTCAGGCCGTCATGGACGACCTGCACGATGCGCTCGGACGTCGTCTGGCGGTGAGTTCGCTCGCTCCGTGTCCCGTTGAGTTTACGGCAGCGCTCGTCAACCTGTGCTCCACCCAGAGCTGCGGCAAGTGCACGCCCTGCCGCGTGGGCCTGAGCGCGCTGAGCGACCTGCTCGCCGATGTGCTCGAAGGGCGCGCCGATGAGTCCACGCTCAACCTTATTGAGCGCACGGCCCGCACCATCTACCTTTCGAGCGACTGCGCCATCGGCTACGAGGCCGGCGCCATGGCGCTCACGGCCATTCGCGGCTTCCGCGACGACTTTGAGCACCACATCCGTGAGCACTCCTGCGGCTTTGACCGCGAGGCCCGTGTCCCGTGCGTCTCAGGCTGCCCGGCGCACGTCGACATTCCCGGGTACATTTCGCTCGTTGAGGTCGGCCGCTATGCCGATGCCGTCAAGGTCATCCGCAAGAACAATCCGCTTCCGCTCGTCTGCGGCCTGGTGTGCGAGCATCCCTGCGAGATGCACTGTCGCCGTGGCATGGTCGACGACCCCATGAACATCCTTGCCCTCAAGCGGTTTGCCGTTGAGCATAGCGACCTCAACGACCACAAGCCACATGTAGTGGACAACACTGGTAAGCGCGTCGCCGTGATCGGCGGCGGCCCGGCCGGTCTTTCTTGCGCCTACTACCTGGCCGTGATGGGCCACAAGGTGACCATTTTTGAGCAGCGCCACCACCTGGGTGGCATGCTGCGCTACGGAATCCCCAGCTATCGTCTGCCACGCGAGCGCCTGCAGGCCGAGATCGACTGGATCATGAGCGCCGGCATCGATGTGGAACTCGACCACTCCGTGAACGGCGAGGAGCTCGCCCGTCTACGCGACGAGTTCGATGCCGTCTACCTAGCCATCGGTGCCCACAGCGACAAGAAGCTCGGCCTTCCGGGCGAAGAGGCGCCCGGCGTTGAGTCGGCCGTCAAGATGCTGCGTGCCATCGGTGATGACGAGCTGCCCGACCTAAGCGGCCAGCGCGTGTGCGTCATCGGCGGCGGCAACGTTGCCATGGACGTGGCACGCTCCGCCGTGCGCTGCGGTGCCGAAAAGGTAAGCATCGTCTACCGCCGTCGCATCTGCGATATGACGGCCCAGGACGCCGAGATCGCCGGTGCCCAGGCCGAGGGCTGTGAGGTGCTGGAGCTGACGGCCCCGCTCGCCATCGAGACGGGCGAGGACGGTCGCGTGAGCGGCCTGCGCGTGCAGCCGCAGATTATCGGCGAGCCCCGTCGCGGTCGTCCGGCTCCGCGTGCCGCCGCCACGCCCGAGCGCGTCATCCCCTGCGAGCGTGTGTTCGTCGCCATTGGCCAGGACATCGATTCCAAACCGTTTGAGGAGGTGGGCATTGCCTGCAAGTGGGGCTGCGTGGTCACCGATTCGGACGGTGCCGTGCCCAACTTCCACGGCCTCTTTAGCGGCGGCGACTGCCAGACCGGTCCCGCCACCGTAATCCGCGCCATCAACGCTGGCCGCGTGGCTTCGGCAAATATCGACCGCTACCTGGGCTTCGACCACAAGATCAAGCTCGACGTGGAGCTGCCGACCGTGCAGTTTAAGGGCAAGCACGAGTGCGGCCGCTGCGAGCTGGGTGAGCGCGAGGCCGGCGAGCGTATTCACGATTGGAATCTGGTCGAGCAGGGCCTTACCGAGGAGGAGGCGCGCCAGGAGGCAAGCCGCTGCCTGCGTTGCGACCACTTTGGCTTTGGCGCGTTCCGCGGAGGGAGGAACCTGGAATGGTAGAGCTCAACAACCCCACTGTCAGCGACAACACCGAAAGCGGAGCACTCAATATGGTCAAGCTCACTATCGATAATTGCGAGGTCGTGGTACCCGAGCACACCACGATCCTGGACGCGGCCAAGTCCGTCGGTATCCAGATTCCCACCCTGTGCTACCTGCGCGATCTAAACGAGATCGGCGGCTGCCGCGTGTGCGTGGTCGAAGTCGAGGGCTGCGATCAGCTGGTTGCCGCCTGCAACAACTACGTGCTCGACGGCATGGTGGTTCACACCAACAGCCCCAAGGCTCGCGAGGCCCGTCGCACCAACGTGCAGCTGCTGCTGTCCCAGCACGATTCGCAGTGCACGAGCTGCGTGCGCAGCGGCAACTGCAACCTACAGACCATCGCCAACGACCTGGGTATTTTTTATCTGCCGTATCAAAGGCATTTGGCGGGCGAGGGCTGGGATTTCGATTTTCCCATCATCCGCGAAAACGACAAGTGCATTAAATGCATGCGCTGTATCAAGGTGTGCGAGAGCGTGCAGGGGCTAGGGATTTGGGACCTGACCAACCGCGCCACGCATACCGCCGTGGGTACCCGCGGGCGCGCGCCGATCGGCAAGACCGATTGCGTCGCGTGCGGCCAGTGCATAACGCATTGCCCGACGGGCGCACTGCGCGAGCGCGACGATACCGAGACCGTGTTCGATGCTCTCGCCGATCCCGACAAGATCGTGCTGGTGCAGATTGCGCCGGCCGTGCGTAGCGCTTGGGGCGAGGAACTTGGCATGTCTCGCGAGGAGGCTACCGTCGAGCGCCTGGCTTGCGCGCTGCGCCGCGTGGGCTTTGAGTACGTGTTCGATACCGATTTCTCGGCCGACCTCACCATTATGGAGGAGGGCTCCGAGCTGCTCGAGCGCCTGGGCGCCGCCGCCAAGGGCGAGGGTGACAGCCGCGGCTTGCCCATGTTTACGAGCTGCTGCCCGGGTTGGGTGCGCTTTGTGAAGGCCCGCTATCCGGAGTTTGTCGACAGCCTGTCTACGTCCAAGTCGCCGCAGCAGATGTTCGGCGCCATCGCCAAGACCTACTATGCCAAAGTGCTGGGCGTGGAGCCCGAGCGTCTGTTTGTGGTGTCCGTGATGCCGTGCACGGCCAAGAAGGCCGAGTGCGCGCTGCCGAGCATGGTGGGCGAGGACGGCACGCCCGATGTGGACGTTGCGCTGACGGTGCGCGAGATGGTGCGCATGATCCGCGCGAGCCACGTGAGCGTGGATACGCTGGTTGAGGAGCCGCTCGATACGCCGCTGGGCTTTGGCACGGGCGCGGGTGTGATCTTTGGCGCCACGGGCGGCGTGATGGAGGCCGCCGTGCGCTCGGCCTATTACCTGGTGACGGGCAAGAACCCCGACGCCGACTTCTTTACCGATGTGCGCGGCCTGGACGGCTGGAAGGAAGCCGTCGCCGATATCGATGGTACCAAGGCGCGCGTCGCCGTGGCGCACGGGCTGGGCAACGCCGCCCGTCTGCTCGACGCGATTCGCGACGGCCGCGTGAGCTATGACTTCGTTGAGGTCATGGCGTGCCCGGGCGGCTGCGTCGGCGGCGGCGGTCAGCCCATCCATGACGGCTGCGAGCTGGCGGCCGAGCGTGGCCAGGTGCTCTGGGGCCTCGATGCGAAGGCGGACATTCGCTTCTCGCACGAGAATCCCGATGTCCAGGCGTGCTATCGCGAGTTCTTGGGCGAGCCGCTCTCGCCGCTGGCCGAGGAGCTGCTGCATACCGACCATCACGCCTGGTCGATGCCCAATGAGGGGGCGTGCTAGCGATGCGCGCTTTTGATGTTGAGATGTCGCGCCGGGGGTTTGCCTCGGTGCTCGCCGCGGGCGCCCTGTCGCTTGCGCTCGCGGGCTGTGGCGGCGGAGCTACCGGTGCCGGGTCCGCCGCGGGCTCGGCTGCCGGGTCTGCTGCGGGCAGTTCTGCTGTCGAGCCGGTCGAGGTGCACGTCGCCTCGCTCAAGGGGCCGACGTCGATTGGCCTGGTGCAGTTTATGGACCAGGCGGACGAGGGCGCCACGGATAACGAGTTCTACTTTGCGATCAACACTGCCACCGACGAGATCGTGCCCAAGGTCATTCAGGGAGATGTCGACATTGCCCTGGTGCCCGCCAACGTGGCGAGCGTGCTCTACAACAAGACCGAAGGCGCGGTGCAGGTCATCGACATCAACACGCTGGGCGTGCTGAACGTGGTGACGGGCGACGCGAGTGTGGCCTCGTTTGGCGATTTGGCGGGCCATACCGTCTATATGACGGGCAAGGGCACCACGCCGGAGTACGTCATGAACTACCTGCTGGAGCGCGCGGGCCTGACCGACCAGGTGGCGCTCGAGTTTAAGAGCGAGCCCACCGAGGTGCTGTCGGCTCTGCTTGCCGACCCGTCCGCCGTGGGCGTGCTGCCGGAGCCGTTCAAGACCGCTGCCATCGCCAAGAGCGAGGGCAAGCTGTCGGCACCGGTAAGTCTGACCGATGTGTGGGATGAGCTGGCAGGAGACACGGGCTCGCGCCTGCTGACGGGTGTGACCGTGGTGCGCCGTGCCTTTGCCGAGGAGCATCCCGAGGCCGTGGCGGAATTCTTGCGCTGCCATGAGGCGAGCGTGAAGGCCGTCAATGCGGCGCCGGCGGACTGGGCTCAGGCCGTGGTCGATGCAGGCATCGTGGATAACGCCACGATTGCCGAAAAGGCGATTCCCGGGTGCATGCTCGTGTGCCAGACGGGGAAGGATATGAAGGCGGCGCTCGGTGGGTACCTGCAGGTGCTGGCCGATGCAGACTCGAGCGCCGTGGGCGGCAAGCTCCCGGCTGACGATTTCTACTACATGGAGTAGCTCGTGTGTGCGTTTGCTCGACACATGACAAAGCGTATGAAGGCGGTGGCGGCAGCAGGTGCCGTTGCCGCCTTTTGGCTTGCCGTGTGGGTCTTCGCGGCGGCGCTGGTGGCGCAGCCGCTGATTTTGCCGGGGCCGGGCGCTGTTATGGTGGCGTTGCTGCGGCTGGTGTGTGATGCCAACACGTGGGCGATTCTGGTGGGCTCAGGCGCACGAATCTTGGGCGGACTGGCGCTTGCCGCGATCTGCGGCGGTGTACTGGCGGGAGTCTCGGTGCGGTCGCGGACGTTTGCCCGTCTGGTGGCGCCGGCGCTTTCGTTTGTAAAGGCGACGCCGGTTGCCTGCGTGGTGGTTCTACTGCTCATTTGGCTGGGGTCGGCGCGCGTGAGCATTGCAGCGGTCTTTTTGATGGCACTGCCGGGCGTGTATTTTTCGCTGGTCGAGGGTTTGGCACAAGTGGATAGGCCGCTGGAGCAGATGTTTCGTCTGCACGGTGTGCGGGGTTGGCGACTGTTCTTCGCCCATACCTGGCGCGAAGTCCTGCCGTTTGTGCTTTCGTGCGCCCGCGCCGTGATCGGCATGAGTTGGAAGGCCGGCGTGGCGGCGGAGTTGATTGGCATGGCGGCTGGTACCGTGGGCGAGCGCATCTATCAGGCGAAGCTGCTCATTGAGACGGCTGACCTGCTGGCGTGGACCGTGTTGGTCGTGGCGGCATCGTGGGCATGCGAGCGCGTGCTGATGTGGCTGCTGCGGGCTTCGGGTTCCGTGGGATGGCGTGCTGCCGTGCGGGCGCATGGGTGTGGCGCTCGCGGGCGTTCGGGCGACTCTGCTGGCGCCGGCGCTGCGGCGGAGCTTGCGCTTGCCGTGGGCGATCGCGCTCCCTGGGCGCCGGCGCTCGACGGACTGGTACTTCGCGTGCCCGCCGGTGGGCGTACCTGCGTGATGGGCGCCTCGGGTGCGGGCAAGTCGACGCTCCTTGCCCTTGCGGCGGGGGAGTGCGCGCCGTGCTCCATGGTGTTTCAGGATGTGCGCCTGGTCGAGGACGTTTCTGCCCTGGATAACGTACTGGTGTGTGCCGACGCGCGCGTGGATGCCTCGAGTGCCACAGTCCTGCTGCGCCTGCTGGTGCCGGGGGTCGATGTGCATGCCCGCGTAGCCGAGCTCTCGGGCGGGCAGCGTCGTCGCGTCGAGATCGCCCGAGCCCTGCTGTGTCCGGGCGACGCGGTGATTCTGGACGAGCCCTTTACCGGTCTAGATGCCGCTGCGCGCGATGCGACGGCTGTGGCTGTGCTCGACCTGCTCGACGGTCGTATGCTGCTGCTTGCCACGCACGATGCCGCTGACGCTCAGGCCCTCGATATCTCGGACATCATCACGCTCTAAATACTTACTCAGCAACAAAATAATCCTTTTTTCTCCGTCCCCATGGGGCTGGTGTGGTATTCTATCTACCGGGTAATACTTAGGATTACCAAGTAATACCAACGCCGCAGAAACAAACTCCAGATGCGGGCCAATCGGGTTGCCTTCACAGCCCGTCGCCCAGCCGCGCGGCCCGCATCTATCCGCACTACCGTCGTTTCAAAAAGGAAGCGCCATGGCAGAACATATGACCCCGGTTGTCGCGAAGGTCTTGCCCGAGGAAAAGGCGGCCTTCGCGGCGGCAACCCAGCTCGTGGGCACCACGTCGTCCAACGCCATTCGCATGTTTATCGCCGCGTTCAATCGTTGCGGCACCTTTCCGTTCGACATTTCGCCCAGCGGGGCCTTTGGCACTGCGCCCGATTCTCATCAATAAGTGATCCGTTTTCCTCCGTCCCCATGGGATCAGCTCTCTGCCGAGTTGTGGTAGAACTTGGGAACGGTTTTGAGGAGGTTAGCATGCTCAATGCGATGGCGTGGGCGCTTGCCTGTTTTGGCGTTGTCGCCGCCGATATAGCCCTGAGCGTGGTTTTGTTTTCAGTTCTCGATGCCGTATCGGTGCTGACGGGCTATCCGATCGACAATCTCGATATCCAATGGTTTCAGGCTGCCGCTCAGACGGCGTCGTTTTTGATGGCGCTGCTGTGGTGGCGCTATCTGTGGCCGCGCTCGTTTATGGCGCGCTGGCAGGGCGTGCGCCCGCTTGGCGGGGGAGCAAATGCTGCATGGAAGCGCATCGTATGCGTTGTCGTGATCGGCCTATCCATGCAGGTGGTCATTAGCTACCTATGCGACGGCGTGCTGTCACTGCTGCCCGAGGTTGCGGCAGACTATAGCGAACTTGTCGAGGAAACAGGCATGGGCGACACCAGCTATCTCGCCGTCCTGACTACGGTGCTCGGTGCCCCATTTTGTGAAGAGCTGCTGGTGCGCGGCATTATTTTTGAGTTTTCGCTCCGAGCGTTTAATCCGCAGTGCCGCCCACTTTGGAAGCGCCGGCGTCGTGCGAGCGCGCAGGACGGCGCCATGGTGCCCTGGGCGGCCCCAAGCACGTGGGGTATCGCCGCGGCGATTGTGCTGCAGGCGGCAATCTTCGGTTTTATGCACATGAATTGGGTGCAGGGTTGCTACGCGGGTGCCGCCGGCCTCATCTTTGGTTGGGTGCTCGTGACGACCGGAAAGCTCCGCTACACGATCCTACTGCACTTTGCCTTTAACGCCGGGTCGTACCTCATGGGCCTGCTGTGGTTTGTGAACACGCCGCTCGACGTGGTGGTCACGGTTGCCATCGTCGGCTTTGTACTGGTAGAGGCGATGCGCTCGCTCGGACAGGCGTGCCAGACGGATCGTCCCTACCAGCAAGCGTGATTCCCCTAAGGAAAACACGACTAGGCGTGTCTGAGCGTGTTCCCCCTAGGGAAATCACGACTGGAGACAGCCCAAGCGTGATTTCCCTAGGGAAAACACGCTTGGCCGATGAGGAGACGCCGACTGGCCAAGAGACGCCGGCCGGCCCTCGCCACGCTAGTTGCGGCGACCGCCGCCGTTGGCGCCCTGTCGTCCCTGGGCCGCGCGATTGCGACCGGCGGTGTTCTGCGCGCGCGACATACCGCCGTGGCCCTTGCTGCCCTTGGGCCCCTTGCCGGCGGCGCCAGCGCCACCGTGCGGTTTGCCGCCCTTCTTACCGGTCCCATGCCCACCGCCAGCAGACGTCTCGCCCGGGCGCGGCGGCACGGGACGGATCAGGCAATGCTTGGTGTAGCCGATCAGGTCGCGGCGCCCGGCCTTTTCCAGCGCCTCGCGTACCAGCTTGTAGTTCTCGGGCTTGCGATACTGGATGAGCGCGCGTTGCATGGCCTTCTCGTGCGGGTCGCGCGCCACATAGATCGGCTCCATGGTGCGTGGATCCACGCCTGTGTAGTACATGCACGTCGACATGGTGGACGGTGTGGGGTAGAAGTCCTGCACCTGCTCGGGCATGTAGCCCATGTCGCGCACGGCCTCGGCAAGGTCCACGGCTTCCTTCATGGTCGAGCCGGGGTGACTCGAGATCAGATACGGCACCACATATTGCTTGAGCCCGTATTCGCGATTCAAGCGTTCGAATTTACGGCAGAACGCATCGTAGACGGCTCGGCTCGGCTTGCCCATCACGGAGAGCACCGCGTCGCTCACGTGCTCGGGCGCTACGCGCAACTGGCCCGAGACATGGTGTTCCAGCAGTTCGCGCAAAAACTCGTCCGAGGCATCCGCCATGGTGTAGTCAAAGCGGATGCCGCTGCGCACGAAGACCTTTTTGACGCCTGGCAGCTGGCGCAGGTCGCGCAACAGCTGCGTGTAGCCGCTCTCGTCGACCACCATGTTCTTGCACACGCTCGGCCACAGGCAGCGCTTGTTCTTGCACACGCCGTGCTTGAGCTGCTTGTCGCAGGCGGGACGGCTAAAGTTAGCCGTTGGCCCGCCCACGTCGTTGATATAGCCCTTAAACTCGGGATCGCGTGTGAGTAGCTCGGCCTCGCGCATGATCGAGTCGTGGCTGCGCATCTGCAGCACGCGGCCCTGGTGGAAGGTGAGGGCGCAAAACGAGCATTCGCCAAAACAGCCGCGGTTGGAGCTAATGGAAAACTTGATCTCGGCAAAGGCCGGCACGCCTCCCGCTGCGTCGTAATCGGGATGCCAATCACGTGCGTAGGGGAGTTCGGCCACCTCGTCCATCTCGTCGGTGGTGAGTGTTGCCGACGGCGGGTTCTGCACCACGTACACGCTGTTGGGATATGGCTCTACCAGGCGATGGCCGGTGATGGGGTCCATATTCTGCTGCTGCACGTTAAAGCTGCGCGCGTAGTTGAGCTTGTCGGCGGCAAGGTCGTCCCAGCTGGGCAGCAGGTCGTAGTCGTAGACCTCGTCGAGCGAGCCTGTGCGGTAGACGGTGCCATTGATATAGGTAATCTGATCGACGGGCAGTCCCGCGTCGAGCGCGTCGGCAATTTCGACAATCGCGTGCTCGCCCATGCCATAGATGAGGATGTCGGCGCCCGAGTCGAGCAGTACCGAGCGCTTGAGCTTGTCCTGCCAGTAGTCGTAGTGGGCCAGGCGGCGCAGGCTTGCCTCGATGCCGCCGATGATGATGGGGGCGTCCTTGAACGTCTGGCGGATGAGGTTACCGTAGACCGTGACGGCTCGGTTGGGACGGTGCCCCTCCTCGCCACCGGGGGTATAGGCGTCGGTGTGGCGGCGGTGCTTGGTCACCGAATAGTGGTTGACCATGGAGTCCATATTGCCGGCGCTGACCAAAAAGCCCAGGCGCGGCTCGCCGAGCACGGTGATGCTGGCGGGGTCGGTCCAGTCGGGCTGGCAGATAATGCCCACCTTGTAGCCGTGTGCGTCGAGTACGCGGCTGACGATGGCCATACCAAAGCTGGGATGGTCCACGTAGGCGTCGCCGCAGATGTAGACAAAGTCGCACTGGTCCCAACCGCGCGCATCCATGTCGGCGCGGCTGACGGGGAGGAACTTATCGCGGCCCGGTCGCCAGGGGCGGGCGGGCGTCGCTTGGGAATGCTTGGTGCGGGCGACCGTGGCCTGCGCCTTGCCGCCACGCTTTTGCTGCTGGCCCTGTTTGCCCTGTTGACTGCGCTGGTTGTTCTGAGCGTGCTGAGGCTTTTTTGCCACGATCCCTCCCGGTGTTTGTATGTTGCACGTAATTGTAACCAGTCTTTTTGGGACGGGGCTAAAAAGACTGGTGGAGTACATGAGCTGGCGGATCGACGCGTCGATGCGGGTGTTGTTTGTTTCCAGACTGTGTATCTGCGCGTTGGAGAACCCGTCTCGCGCGCACGCCATGTTGTCAATGGGTTACAGTATGAACGGCGGCTATGTTTCCGCCAACGCACGAGAGAGTCGTCAACAAGGAGGATGCACGACGATGCAGCGTGCCAAACAGATATCGGAGTCTATTGAGCTGGGCATCATCTTGGCGCTCGCCGGTGGCTTTATGGACGTGTATTCGTACATTGGGCGCGACCATGTTTTCGCCAACGCGCAGACGGGCAACATCCTGCTCGTGGGCGTGAGCATCTCGGAGGGCAACTGGGCACTTGCGGGGCGCTACTTCTTCCCTGTGGTGTCGTTTGCTGTGGGCATTATGCTTGCCGACCTGGTACACGAGCGGTTTGGCAGTGTGATCCACTGGCGTCAGGTGACGGTGTTCTTTGAAGCCGTCATCTTGCTGGGCGTGAGCTTTATCCCCGGTGGCGGTTACAATCTGCTCGCTAACTGCCTCACCTCGTTTGCCTGCGGCATGCAGGTTGAGAGCTTCCGCAAGATACATGGTCACGGCATCGCCACGACCATGTGCATCGGTAACCTGCGCAATGCGCTGCAAAACGTGGACGACTACATCATCACTCACAAGCGCGGCTTTTTGGAAAACGGCGTGCTGTACTTTGGCGTGATCTTTACCTTTGTGTTTGGCGCCGTGCTGGGCAACTGGTGTATTGAGCGCATGGGCCTGCATGCCATCGTCGTGGCGAGCTTGCTGCTGTTTGTCGCGTTTGCCATCATGTTCATCGACCGCGAGCGCGACTTGCGCTTACGCTGGAAGGTTGCGGCCGAGGCTTGGAAAGAGGGCTGCCGAAAGTAACCGAATGCGGCAAGGGGCTGGCCCCTTTGTCGCACTGATCAATATTGGGGAGGGGACGGCCATCTCGGCCGCCCCTTTTTTGGAGTCTTAAGCGCTAAGGTGCATGTTCGTAACAACATTCAGGAGCCAGAAAAACTATCTAGCTCCTGAATGTTGCTACGAACTGCTTTTTGCGATTTATTCGAGATGCTCTTCAATCCGTGCCCTAAGAAGGGCAATGGCTGTAGGTATTCCAATTGCGGCGGCTAATTCGGCTTTATCCAAAACCTGTATGCTAAAGCTCGATTGTTTATCACATTGAAGGACGATAACCGAAGATAGCTTCACTTCTCGTTGGCTGAATATATCGTAATCTCCAAATAGGAAGTTACCTTTTATTGTGTAATTCGGTATGTTCGTTACGCACTTCATCTCAAGTCTGTTTAGACCATAATCGAACACCGCAACTTCCTTGTGTTCGATGATGAGCGCAACCCTGGGCATGTTGCTAAAACCACCGTCGACGACAGTGAAGAGTTTTTCATTTGCATCGTCATAAACGGTATATTTAAGACTCAATAGCTGTCCTAGTGGACCCGTGAACCCATGTCTTTTGATGTTGAGGTTGTCTCCCGCTGGGTTGATGAGAGCTAGAGTATGCGGATAAGGGTTACCTTCAATCGAGATTCGATATTCGTTTGTAGCCGTCTTGCTCGATTTAGGACCACTAGCCACCACGTGTCATCGCCTCGATCGAATTGGAACCGTCTTCTGCTTCGTGCGGAGAATTACGCTGTACGTTGCAGTAGATGCAGCTGCAATAACCGCATGGGCAATTTCTAACAAAATGAATGACGTTATTTGCTGCATGCATGTTATTAACTATAAAGTATCTTTTTATAAACGTATTGTCAAACATATATTGCTAAAACAGAAACAATTTATAGACTGAGTCGGTCGTATTCTTTGGGCGATTGCTCCTATAATCCAGCCTTCGCTGCTGTCGGGAGGGAAGGACTAGGGCTCCGTTATTCTGTTGAAACGCTTTAACACCTTTGACGTTCTCACGCGTTTTTTGTTTCAAAAGCGTTAGGATGGGACTTATAGCGCGGGGCGTAATGGGTGCCCCGCACACGATGGGAGGCTATCAATGGCTAATCGTTTCGTTCTCAACACCATTTCTTACCATGGTTCCGGCGCCATCAAGGAGATCCCCGGCGAGCTCCAGCGTCGTGGCTACAAGAAGATCTTCGTCTGCTCCGACCCCGATCTGGTCAAGTTTGGCGTTACCGCTAAGGTGACCGACGAGCTCGACGCTGCCGGCATTGCTTGGAGTCTCTACTCCGAGATCAAGCCCAACCCCACTATCCAGAACGTCAAGGACGGCGTCGAGGCCTTTAAGGCCGCCGAGGCTGACGCTATCGTGACCATCGGTGGCGGCTCCTCCATGGACACCGCCAAGGCTATCGGCATCATCATCAACAACCCCGAGTTCGCCGATGTCCGCAGCCTCGAGGGCGTTGCTCCCACTAAGAACCACGCCGTGTTCACCATCGCTGTGCCGACGACCGCCGGTACCGCCGCCGAGGTGACCATCAACTACGTCATCACCGACCCCGAGAAGGTCCGCAAGTTCGTGTGCGTCGACACCAACGACGCCCCCGAGGTCGCCGTCGTCGATCCCGACATGATGGCCTCCATGCCCGCCGGCCTGACCGCTTCCACTGGCATGGACGCTCTGACCCACGCCATCGAGGGCTACACCACCAAGGGCGCTTGGGAGCTCTCCGACATGTTCCACTTTGAGGCTATTAAGCTGATCAGCGAGAACCTGCGTGACTCCGTCGCCGAGGCCAAGTCCGGTCAGCCCGGCTCCGGTCGCGAGGGCATGGCCCTTGGTCAGTATGTCGCCGGCATGGGCTTCTCCAACGTTGGCCTGGGCATCGACCACGCCATGGCTCACACCCTGTCCGCTCACTACGACACCCCGCACGGCGTCGCTTGCGCCATGCTGCTGCCGATCGCCATGGAGTTCAACAAGCCGGTTTGCGCTGAGCGCCTGGCCAAGGTTGCCGTCGCCATGGGTGTTGACACCACGGGCATGAGCACCGCCGAGGCTGCCGATGCTGCTATCGCCGCCGTCAAGCAGCTTTCCGCCGACGTGAATATCCCGCACGTCTGCGAGGCCATGAAGGCTGACGAGATCGAGGTTCTGGCCAAGGACGCCATGGCCGACGCTTGCTTCCCGGGCAACCCGCGCGAGGCGACGCTCGACGACGTCATTGAGCTCTTCAAGAAGATCTGCCCGGCTGCCTAGCCCAGTTTGGTGGTCCTTCGCCCGTAGGTGTATGGTCTTTTGACGTGCCGCTGGCCCCGCCGTGCTACGCACGGCGGGGCTTTTTGTGCTGCGTCGATGCCCTGAGACGGACAAAACCAAGGCGTACTGCCCGCTGCGGATAGGTGGTGCACTTCCCTGCGTGCATTTTTGGGAGTATTCAACAAGCTCTTAAAAATGCATAACGTTGTGAATGGGCGGTAGTGATCCGCAGGCGCTCATCGACAGCCATTGTGGGCGGGCTATCGATGAGTGGAGGGGGTTGTTACTGAGTTTCTGCTTTGCGACGACCTGCAACACTGCTGTAACCGCGTCGTTTTGTCGTTCGTGATGGGGCCGTTGGGGCCCACGGTGCTGAATACTCCGTTTTTTGCACGGTCCAAGGTGGGGCACCCTGAGACGAAGCAAAAAGATGCCTCATTTCTATGCAAATACCAATAGGATTTATGCAAGATTGAGATTGTAAACCGTGCACGTGCACAAAACCGGTGCGGGGACGTCTGGAGGCGGCTCGGCTCCTGGGGCATTGCACGTGCAGAACGGTTAAAATCGGGACTCGGTCTTAGTTTTACTTGGAAGGATGCATATGACTTCTAATATTGATGCTTCTCTAGAGGAGACGCTCTCCTATATCGCAGGACAGCTTAAGACGCTGACTTCTATTGCTTCGCCTACCGGCTATACCCGTGCGGCGACTGATTATCTGATGGAAACGCTGCGTGATATGGGCTTTGGCCCCGAGCATTCCAATAAGGGCAACGTGTTGGTCGAGCTTGGCGGCGAGGGCGAGCCACTTGTGTTGGCGAGCCATGTCGATACCCTGGGCGCCATGGTGCGCTCCATTAAGGACAGTGGCCGCCTGCGTCCCACGACGCTCGGTGGGCATCAATGGTCTACGGCCGATGGCGAGAACTGCACAGTCTACACGCGCGACGGCAATGTCTACACGGGCGTGGTTCTTAACACCGAGCCTTCGGCGCACGTGGCCGATGAGCCGGTCAAGACCATCGAGAAGAACATGGAGATCTTGCTCGACGAGAACGTCGACAGCAAGGACGATGTGCTCGAGCTGGGTATTCAGACCGGTGACATCATCGCTATGGATCCTCGCACGACGGTGACGGAGAGTGGCTACATCAAGAGCCGTTTCCTGGACGACAAGCTGTCTGCGGCAATCCTGCTGGGGCTGGCGCGTGCCGTCGCCGCTGGCGAGGTGACGCTTTCGCGTAAGGTTTCGCTGCTCTTTACCGTGTACGAGGAGGTCGGCCACGGCGGTGCCTTTGTGCCGGCCGACACGCGCGAGATGATCAGCGTTGACATGGGCTGCGTGGGCGACGACCTGGGCTGCACCGAGCGCATGGTTTCGATTTGCGCCAAGGATTCGGGCGGTCCGTACAACTACGACCTGGTGACCACGCTGTCCAACATCGCGCGCGAGCTGGAGCTCGATTACGCCATCGATGTGTATCCGCACTACGGCTCGGACGTTGAGGCCACGCTCTCGGCCGGCTACGACATCCGTCACGGCCTGATCGGCCCCGGCGTGTACGCGAGTCACAACTACGAGCGCAGCCACATCGACGGTGTGCGCAACACCTTTGAGCTCGTCCGCGCCTACGTCCAGCGCTAACGATGCAGCGGCCTCGGCTGATATGGCAGTACCGACCGAGGCCGTCCTCTCTAAGTTGCGGTGAAATAGGGACTGTTTGGCGGTTTTAAACGCTTAAACAGTCCCTATTTCACCGCAAGTTATGGAGGGGATGGGGCGAGGTGCTGCTATTTGATGGCTGCCGTAACGGTACCGCCGCCCAGGACGATGTCGCCGCGATAGACTACGACGGCTTGGCCGGGGGCGATGGCTCGCTGGGGCTCGTTAAAAGTTAGCAGCATTTGCCTGTCTGCGCCGCGCGTAAGGGTCGCTGCCTGGTCTTTCTGACGGTAGCGGTACTTGGCGTCTACGCGAATGCCGCCGGCATCCAGCTCGGCCTCCATGCGCGCGTCCGGCGCGCTCCAGATCCACTCATCGGCCGTGAGCGCCGCGGCGGTCAGGTCCTCGGCCTCACCCAGATGCACGGTGTTGTTGACGGCGTCGACGCCTGTCACGTATACGGGATGCGCCATCGCTACGCCCAAACCCTTGCGCTGGCCGATGGTATAGCGCAGTGCGCCGTTGTGGCGCCCGACCACGCTGCCGTCGCGCCATACGATGTCGCCCGGTGCAGCGGCATGTCCGCAGCGGCGCTCGATATAGCCCGCGTAGTCACCGTCTGGAATAAAGCAAATATCCTCGCTTTCGGCCTTCTTGGCGTTGATGAAGTCCTGCTCGGCGGCAATGCGGCGCACGTCGCGCTCCTTGTCCAGGCCTGCCAGCGGAAAGATTGTGCGTGCCAGGCGCTCTTGCGTGAGCGAATACAAAAAGTAACTCTGGTCCTTTTTGGGGTCCTCGCCGCGATGCAGCTGCCAGGTGCCGTCGGGCGCCTGGCTCGTTTTGGCGTAATGTCCCGTTGCGATGTAGTCGCAGCCCATGTCCAGCGCCGCATCGAGCAACGCGCCAAACTTAATGTGGCGGTTGCAGATGATGCACGGGTTGGGCGTCAGCCCCTCCTGGTAGGCGTTCACAAAACGCTCGATAACACTGTGGTCGAAGGTCTGCTGCAGGTCGAGCACATGGTGGGGTATCCCCAGGCGCTCGGCGACGGCCTTTGCATCGGCGATGTCGCGGTCGACCTTACTCGTGCCCGTGGCGGGGTCGGGCGCGGGGCAGGTGAGGCGCATGGTGGCGCCGACGCATTCGTAGCCCTGGCTTTTGAGCAGGTACGCGGTCACGCTAGAATCGACGCCGCCGCTCATGGCGACGAGCACGCGCTTGTTGTGCATGGGGAGGTTCTCCTTGGTGGCATGTGGCCAAAAAAGAAAAGCGGCGCGGGAGGCTGGTTCCGCGCCGCAGACATTGTAGCAAGTTCGGACGTCTCGTGGGACACCCTAACGAGATGGGCTCAGGCAGCCAGAAGAGAGGATAGGCCGGCATGCCATGGGCCTATCGACAAGTGACGGGCCCTTAGTCCTGGAAGAGTGCCGTGGACAGGTAGCGCTCACCGGTATCGGCGAGCAGGGCCACGATGGTCTTGCCCTCGTTCTCGGGGCGCTTGGCCAGCTGCAGTGCGGCCCACACGGCGGCGCCGGACGAAATGCCCACGAGCACGCCCTCCTTGTGGCCCACGGCGCGGCCGGTCGCAAAGGCGTCGTCGTTCTCGACGGGGATGATTTCGTCATAGATCTGGGTGTCGAGGACGTCGGGCACAAAGCCGGCGCCGATGCCCTGGATCTTGTGCGGGCCGGCCTGGCCCTTAGAGAGCACCGGGGAGGTAGCGGGTTCGACGGCGACAACCTGAATCTCGGGGTTCTGCTCCTTAAGGAACTCACCCACGCCGGTCACGGTGCCGCCGGTGCCGACGCCGGCGACGAAGATGTCGACCTCGCCGTCGGTGTCATCCCAGATCTCGGGACCGGTCGTGGCCTTGTGGATGGCGGGGTTGGCGGGGTTCACAAACTGGCCGGCGATAATGCTGTTGGGTGTCTCCTTCTGCAGTTCCTCGGCCTTGGCGATGGCGCCCTTCATGCCCTTGGAGCCGTCGGTGAGCACGAGCTGTGCGCCGTATGCCTGCATCAGCTTGCGGCGCTCGACGGACATGGTCTCGGGCATGGTGATGATCACCTTGTAGCCGCGAGCCGCCGCCACCGAGGCGATGCCGACGCCGGTGTTGCCACTCGTGGGCTCGATGATGGTGTAGTCGCCGCCGCGCACGAGCTTGCCGGCCTTCTCGGCCTCGTCGATCATGTTCTTGGCGACGCGGTCTTTGACGGACCCAGCGGGGTTGAAGTATTCCAGCTTGACGAGCACGCGGGCCTTGAGGTCTTCATCGGCCTCAAAGTGAGTGAGCTCCAGAAGCGGAGTGTGGCCGATAAGCTGATCGATGGACGTGTAAACATTGCTCATGGTGAACCTCCAAAGTGTTCAAATGACTGGACACCGTGTGGTTTTACGGTGTGTGTAACAGCGAAACCCACAAACCTTATAGGTTGTTCGTTTGCTGTTGGCAAGCATAGTAGGCACTAAAGCCTAGTAACGCAATAGGAAATAGAAGATTATTACGAGTCGATTAACCAGCTTGACGGGAATAGGTATTTTCAAAACCAATTTTTCGGCTAGAATTTCTACGAATTAAAAGACCGAAAGGCAGCAATATATATGTTGGTTTCCACAAAGGGCAGATATGCCCTGCGCGTTATGGTTGACCTGGCCGAGCACCAGGCGGCAGGCCGCATTCCCCTCAAAGAGATCGCGGCGCGTCAGGGGATTTCTGAGAAATATCTGGAGAACATTTTGGCTACGCTCGTCCGCGCCAATATGCTCTCGGGCATGCGCGGCAAGGGCGGCGGCTACGTGCTCACGCGTCCGCCCGAGCAGTACACGGTGGGCGAGATCTTGCGCCTGACCGAAGGCAGCCTGGCACCGGTCGCATGCCTGGACGGCGACTGCAAGGGCTGCTCGCGTTCGGACGAGTGTCCTACACTCGGCGTGTGGAAGAACCTGGACAAGCTCATCAACGACTACCTCGATGGCGTGACGCTCGATGCGCTCGTCGCCCCCAACGAGGGCTACGACTACGTCATCTAGCCCCACCTGCCATTTGGGGACGGGGCAGAAATGGTAGATTTTCTTGCCCTCTGAGGCTTGACAAATGACAAGGCCGCCCATCGTTGCGATGGACGGCCTTCGTTTTGGCGTGTTGTGGCGGTCGTATCCGGTCGCTTTAGTTCCTGGCGATGCTGTCGAGAATGCTGCGCATGATGGATACCAGGATGCTGCCCATAAAGGCCGATCCAAAGCTGGCGATGGAGATGCCGACGCCCAGCAGGTTGACCGACAGGTAACTCGCGAGCTCAAGCATAAAGCTGTTGACGACAAGCTGGAAAATGCCCAGCGTAATGATCGTGAGCGGCAGCGAGATGACCGTGAGGAACGGTTTGACGAACGAATCGACAATGTTCAGGAACAGTCCCACAAAGGCAAAGCAGACCCAGGTCTCGGCAAAGCCGAAGGGTTGGATACCGGGGACGAGGAACGTGGCGATCGCGATGGCGATCGAGGTGAAGAGCCAGTTAAGCATAAAGCGCATGGCGTGAATCCTTTCTTGCGCCGGGATTGCTGGCGTCGCGTGAAGCGGCTTACGGCGGCGACCTGGATGGTTGCGCGGGCGCGCCGCGGTGTTTGGGCGCCCATTGTCTCAAATATTCGTGGAGCTTACGTGCGCATATGGTTTCTAAACGGCGTTCGTCCTGAAAAACGCGCCGCTGGCAGAGAGTCTTGTCGCTTTAGTTTGGTGGTGTGCTACACTGCTACGGGCAAAAGCCACAGGCGTTGCCCTATTGCATAGAACGGGTGAACGATGCCCGATGTCAATATCAACTTCGATGCCTTTTGGCGGGTTTGGCGGTGATCGATGAATATCGAGAACATGTTTGACAAGCCTGATGTCAAGCAGCTGGTCCACGCATTTAGCCTTTTGGACGACGAGAAGGATATCCAAGCGTTTTTGACCGATATCTGCACGCCGCGCGAGATTTGCGACCTTTCTCAGCGTTTGCAGGTTGCGCGCTATTTGGACGAGGGCGAGCCTTATGTTGAGGTTCAGGCCCGTACCGGCGCTTCGTCCACCACGGTGAGCCGCGTTTCAAAGGCGCTGAACGGCGAGTACGGTGGCTACCGCAAGATCCTCATTAAGTTGGAGGATGGCGAGTAGGCCAGCGACAACATTGAATTACGAAGAACCGTCCCTCCGGGGGCGGTTTTTATATGCCTGCAATCGGCTGGTGCGTTGGGTTCAGGTTGCTTTGTACCAAAAGATGGAACTGCGGTGGCAATGTGTCCGCTTGGGCGGGTAGGATGGATGCATTGATTATTGCGAACGGTTTGAGCGGAGGACCATGCCTGTTCGAATCTATACCACCAATGCCGGCACGGATTTGAGCGATGCCGAGTCGGCGCTGCTTGCCGACCTTATTGCCCGTCACGGGCGTGCCGTGTTGCTGGCACCAACGTTTGCCGAGCTCGATCTGTGCCGTCATGATGCGGCGGAAGCCGGCATTTCGCTGGGTATCGACTACAAGACACCCGCATCGTGGCTTCGCTCGCTTTGGGAGCTTTTGGGCGACGGGCGCGGTTTCGTTGACAACCTGCAACGTCAGATGCTGTTTTCGGATATGATTGCCCGCCGCGACGATGCCGACCTGCAGCCGCTTTCGCGTAGCCAGGGCACGGTGCGCATGCTCGCGCGCATGGCCCGCGATGTGCTGCCGGGTGTGGCGGGGACGACGGCCGAGCGATGCGGTGGCAACAATTGCCAGCCTGAGCCAAAAAGCGATGCCGAGGCTCGTGTGTTTGAGCTTTTGCGTGCCTACGCGGGCGGTTTGGACCGTCGAGATATGGTCGAGCCCTGCGAGGCAGCCGACATTATGGCCGGTGCCCTGGCCGATAGCCTGCCGGCGTGCGCCCGCGCCGTATGCGTGCGCGGTACCACGTCGTTTACGCACGGTCTACTCGAGCTGCTGTCTGCCGTGGCGAACAATGGGGGAGAGGTCGTCGTGCTGCTTGCCCGCGAGCAGGCGGCGATGCGCGAGGAGCTTGCCACGGCATTTGATGCCCGCGGTGTGCTGTTTGAGATCGCGCCGCTGGGGGAGGACGCCGTCGCGTCTGATGTCGCTTGCGGGGCCGCCGCTCAGCCTGCCTTTATTGAGGTCGCCGGCCCCCATGCCCGTGCTCATGTCTATGCGGACGCCATCGATAAGTTGGTGAAAGCGCACAAGGAGTCCAAGGCCGATAAAGCTACTGCAACGCCCGCCGACCCCGTGCGCGTGCTCGTCGTTTCTGCCCGGGCACCCCAGCTGTTCGGCGAGCTCGCCGCCCGTTTGGCGGCGCGTCACATTGCGGCCGAGACGACTGAGTTCACGGCGTTTTCCCAGTCCATCGCGGGCAGGCAGTTTACGGCGCTCGCCAACCTGATCGAGCGTATGAAAGCCGCCGACGAGGGCACCGCTTCCAAGACTGAGTGGTGGCCCGCGCCGGAGCTTACCGACTGGATCTACAGTCCGCTTTCGGGCGCTGATGCCGTCAATGCCCGTACCTTCGATAAGAATATGCGTCTCTCGCGCAGCAAGACTACCGCGGGCGTCAAGAGCCTGCTGCAGAGCGTTCAGGGCCAGGTGAGGGGCGCGCGCAAGGCGACGAGCGACGATAACTGGTTTAAGAACGTACCGTGTGTGGTCTCGGACGTGTTTCAGGCGCTGTGGCGTGACAAGCCCGTGACGGCGCTTAAGGCCATGCTTGCCGTTGCCGAGGCGTTGCCCGATCGCGCTCTAGGCGGCCTTGACGGCCAGGCCCGTCGCCAGGCAGAGACGGCTTTGCTGCGCCATGCCATCGACATCCTTATGAACGATGCTCGCGCGCTCGACGTGTCGCAGGCCGCGACCGTGCCGGTTCTCGACGGCGTTCGAACCAAGGTGGACAAGCGCAGTACCGCCTACGATTACGAGACCTATGAGGTCGATCGCACACCACGAGCACAAGTGCGCTTCGCGTCGCTTGCCGATGCGTCGGTTCTTCGCCCTGGCAGCTACGATGCCGTGCTGTTTGCCGATGTCGACCTGGACAGCTATCCGCTTTCGCACGAAGAGGGCCCGCTTGCCACGTTGACAGCCGAGCTGCGCCGCGACGGCGTGTCTTTGGAGCCCGCTGCCCTGCTGCGCGTGCGCTTTGGCCGTGCGATGCAGGCGGCGAGCGGTCCGGTCGCGCTCGCCCGTGTGACGCACGATCGCCAGGCACGCGAGTGCTACCCGGCAGCCGTATGGACCGAGCTGTGGGCACATGCCGAGGCCGCTTGCGCTGCCAAGCCCATGCGCGTGGGCGAGGGCGATATCATCGCCGACTTTGATCCCGCGGCAGGTGAAGGCCTCAAGCGCGAGCGCGTGACCTGTGAAGCCCCTCAGCATCTGAGTGCCGAGGCCGTGCCGTATTTGGTCCTGCGCCGTCGCGATGGCGAGGGTGAGGACGCGCCGCTCGTGCCGCGTCTGACGTCCGCCTCGCAGATCGAGGCCTATTCGACCTGCCCGCTATGCTGGTTCGTCTCGTACCGCGTGAAGCCCCAGTCGATCGACGCGGGCTTTGGCAACATGGAAAAGGGCAACTTTGTCCACGACGTGCTGGAGCATCTGCATGCCCGTCTGCCCCAAGAGGGCATGGAGCGCGTGACGCCCGAGAATCTGCCGCGCGCACAGGAGCTGCTGCACGAGGTCTTTGACGAGACGTTGGCCGAGCACGCCGGCAAGCGCGGCACGGAGGGCCCGCTGGTGCCGCTCTCTGCGGTGGAGGAGCGTCAGGTGGCCGAGATCTTGCCGCAGTTGGAGGGCGTGCTTGCCTACGAGTCCGAGGCACTTGCCCCCTTTGCCCCGCGCTACCTGGAGTTCGCCTTCAACGAGCTCATGGTCGAGTATGCCGGTTGGCCGCTTGGCGGGCGCATCGACCGCGTGGACGTGGACGCCGAGAATCGTGCCGTGGTGATCGACTACAAGCATCGCACGGGCGTTGAGGAGTTTAAGCTCGCCGACCCCACGGTGCGCGACGAGGAATCGGGCACGGCGCCCATCGACGATCCGCGCTGGTTGCCACCACATACCCAAACGCTCATCTACGCCCAGGCCATGCGCCGGGCGCTGGATTTGGACACCCGCGCGGCGCTCTACTTTTCGACCAAGGGCGGCAAGCCGGCGTTGCGCGGTGCCGCGAGCGCCGAGCTGCTCGAGGAAGAGCGCGGCGACGGTCGCATCCCGGGCCTTAAGAAAGGTTTCCCCGGCGAGGGTGGCAGCATGGACTTCGACGCCCTGCTCGATCGCGTTGAGGCCGGCATCGCCGAGCGCCTGCGCGAGCTCGAGGCAGGCAACGTTGCCGCCGTCGACCCGACGTCGGCTCAGGCCGCGCATGCGCGCTGCTCGTATAACCACGAAGGAACGTTTGTAAGGAGGGACGTGTAGACCATGGATCTTTCGACTTTGATGCCGCAACAGCTGCAGATTGTCAAAACGCTCGACCGTCCGCTGTTTGTCTCGGCGGGCGCCGGTTCGGGCAAGACCTTTACCCTCACGCGTCGCATCGTCTACGCGCTCTCGCCTGAATCCGGTCCGTTCGTTGAACATCTTGACCAGGTGCTCGCCATTACCTTTACCAAAGATGCCGCGGCCGAGATCCGTGACCGCGTGCGCCGTGCGCTTATCGACGAGGGCATGGACGAGGAAGCACTGACCGTCGACGACGCGTGGATCTCGACCATTCACGGCATGTGCTCGCGTATCCTGCGCGCGCATGCGCTGGAGCTGGGCATCGACCCCGAGTTCACGGTGCTCACCGATACCGACGAGCTTATGGACCAGGCTGTTGAGCATGTGTTGGCCCGCGCGACGGCGCCCGATGCCGCCCCCGAGCTCGCGGCATCGCTCAAGGCCCTCTATGCCTGGTATCCCATGGCGGGCGAGGGCGGTTCCTTTGGCGCTGGCGCGACCATCAAGGGCCTGGTGCGCGACCTGCTGGAGCTGTCGAGCCAGTTGCCGGGCGGTATGGACGACGTGTGCGTGGCGCGCGGGCAGGCCGATACCTCGGCACTCGCCGATGCCTATCGCGCGGCGCTGGGCGCAAGCAAGGCCGCGACCGAGAAGGCGCAGATGGCACTCGACGCCATTGACGCGTTCGAGGCGAGCGGCAAGACCATGGCCGATGCAGCGCGACTCATGATGTCGTGCACCATGCCGCGCGCGAGCAAGGCATTCCCTAAGGAGCAGGTCGAGCTGCTCAAGGCCGAGGCCGCCGATGCGTTTATCAATATCGTGCTTGCCTGCGGTGGCCCGGCGCTCGATGCGCTGGTGGGCCTGGCCCGTTCCGTGGAGGCTGAGTATCGCGCGCTGAAGGCTGCCCAGTCCGCCCTCGATAATAACGACCTGCTGCGTATGGCCTACGAGGCCCTGCGCGATTACCCTGCCATCCGTGCTGCGTACGAGGGCCGCTTTAAGATGGTCATGATCGATGAGTTTCAGGATACCGACCAGATGCAGGTCGATCTGATACGCTACCTGACGGGTGCGGGGGAGCGCGCGCTGTGCACCGTGGGCGATGCGCAGCAGTCCATCTATCGCTTCCGTGGCGCCGAGGTCGAGGTGTTCCGTCGTCAGGAGCGCAAGGTGGGCTCGACGGCGGCGTCCGAGACGGTTGCCACGCTGGATGTCCCCACCGGCGAGCTCGTCAAGCTCGTGCGCAACTTCCGCAGTCACGACGAGGTACTGCGTTACGTGGCACGCGTCTTCGACGGCGATGACGGCGGCCTGATGCAGGGCTTTTTGGACCTTGAGGCGAGCGACGGCCGCAAGGACACGCTGGTGGCAGACGCCTCGCGTCGCCAGGCCCTCTTTGTTGCCGGCGGCAGCACGCAGGAGCGCACACAGGCCAAGGCCCGTGCGATCGCCGAGCGATTCCGCGCGCTTGCCGATGCCGGCCAGCCCCAGGGCGGCATGGTGCTGCTGCTGGGCCGCATGACCAACGCAGACGTCTACGCACAGGCCTTCCGCGACCAGGGGCTCGACTGTGTTATCGCAGGCGGCTCGGTCTTTGCCCAAGCCGCCGAGGTGCAGACGGTGCGCGCCCTGGTTTGTGCGCTCGCCAATCCGGCCGATACGGCGCAGGGCCTTATGCCGCTGCTCGCCTCGCCGATGTTTGCGCTGGGCGCCCAGGAGTTTTTGGCGCTGGCGACCAAGTTCGATAGCGAGACGGGGGAGACCTCGCGCCGGAATATCGACGTGGGCATCATGAGCGATTCCGATGTGCCGGGCCTGCAAGACCTGCCGCTCGTGACGCGCGCCCGCGAGGTGCTGCGGTATGCGCTTCGTCGCGTGGGCCGCGATTCGTTCGCCGCCATCGCACGCGACGTGGTCAACGCTTCGGGCTGGTTCGTGCGTCTGGCGCAGCGTGGCCCCGAGGGCAAGGCCATTGCCGCCAACGTGCTCAAGGCGCTCGACGCTGTGGCCGAGGCGGAGGCCGAGTTCGGCAACTCGCCGCGTTCCATCGCGCTTGCCTTCGATCGCTTCCTAGCGGGCAAGGAAGCCCCGGGTGCCCTCAACGAGGAGGGCGACGGCGCGGTGCGCATCATGACGGTGCATGCCTCCAAGGGTCTGGAATATCCGGTCGTGGCGGTCGCCGAGTGCTTTGGCGTGCGTAAGTCCTCGGGTGCGGCACAGATGGGTCGCGTCGAGGGCGGAGCGCAGGTCGTGGCGCTGCCGGCACGCTTCGACGGCGTTAAGCTCGCCGACGGAACCTTTGTGAAGGGCGACGACGTTAAAAGGCAGTTTGAGCACGCGTTTAAGGGCAAGGGTACGTCGCTGTGGCTGCCGCCGGAGCTCATGGAGGACGTCTGCGCGACGGGTTCTCCCGCCGAGGCATTTGCTCGCCTGCGCAACGACGACCTGCAGCTTTCGCTCGAAGAGCGGGCTCGTTTGCTCTATGTCGCCATGACGCGTGCGCGAGAGTTGGTGATTTTGGCGATGGATGCCGGCGTGAGCCGCGGCAAGGTGGCGGCGCCGACCTTCGACGTCGAGACCGATCTGACCTATGACGTGCTGCGCCGTATTCTGCCGACCGACGCTCTGGACATGCCGCAGCTCGATGCCGACCGCCTGGTGTTCGACAACTCCCGGCCGGGCGACTACGAGCTCATTTCGCTCGCGAACTTTACCTTTGGCGAGCAGGCGTTTGAGGCCAACGCTTCGCTGGATGCCGAGGGCAGGCTTGTTCGCGGCGATGTCGATACAGATACTGTCGACGATTCGGCCAGTACAATCGTCCCCGGTCCTGCCGACCCCGATCCCGATGCGTTTGAGCTCGTGTATCCCCAGGCGGCGGGCGTGCGCATGGGCACCTGCCCGTATCCGGAGCGCGATTCGTACAGCTACTCGTCAATTGCCGCGGCGCTGCATGCCGAGTCCGAGGACCGTGCCGCCGAGGCACGCGTGCCCATGGACGAGGCCGGCGATGATGCGGAGTCGGATGGTTCCGAGATGACGGATGCAGACGTGGCCACCGTTGAGCTCGCCGGCAACCCCATGGCGCTGGGCTCGGCCTTCCACGCCGCCTGCCAGTGGCTCATCGAGATGGGTGCCGATGCGCTGCCCGCTGAGCGTGCCGATGCGCTGGCGCGCCTGTGGTGCCTGACGCCGGAGCAGCGCGAACGCTTCGACGTCGCCCTGGACCGCTGGCTCAAGTCGGCTGTTCGTGCCGACCTGCTCGCGTGGCCGTGCGTTCGCGCCGAGGTGCCGTTCTTTTCGCTGGGCTGCGAGGACGAGGACATCGCTCGCTACGGTGCCTATGCCGAGGGCGCCATCGACGCTTTGGCGACGAACCCGGCGGATTCGTCATGCGCGCTGGTCATCGACTACAAGACGGGCGGCACACCGGACGAGACGCCGGAACAGCTGCAGGAGAAGCACGCCCTGCAGGCGCGCGTCTACGCTGATGTTTTGCACAAGGCGGGTTTTGGGGCCGTGACCGTCAAGTTCGTTCGCGTGGAGCAGGCGAATCCAACCATCTTCGTCGAACCCGCCGAGCCTCAGGTGGTCACCTACAACCTCTAGTCCTCAGATAACTTGCGGTGGAATACGGACTGTTTTGACCAAAAAAGCCGCCAAACAGTCCGCATTTCACCGCAACGCATGGGAGAGCCTGGGGCGGTACAATGGCTCGAACGGTTCAAACGAATAAGGAGCCATCATGCAGCTCACCAAAACGCTTAAGGTGACGCCGGAGGAGCTTTTTGACGCTCTGGCGGGGTCCATCATGCAGGATATCGAGAACGCCACGGGCAAGCGTCCCAGTCGCAACAAGCTCAATGGCTATAAGTACGAGAAACGCGCCCAGTCCGCAAAAGGCAAGGCCAAGGGCACGGCGATCAAGGTTAAGATCAAGCACTTTGACTACCCGTGCCTCTATGAGGTCCGTTTTCAGTATGCGGCGGGCATCAATACCATGCGCTATGAGGCTGTACCTGCTGGCGATGGTGCCTGCGAGCTCACCTATACCGAGGATTTTCAGGGTGTGGGTGGCAACACGTCTGGCACGCGCGGCAAGCTCGGCCTCTTCTTCTATGAGCGCAAGCTCAAGAGCCACGCCAACCAGACGATTGATCAAATCGTCAAATACATCGAGGGTGAGCGCCGTGTAAAGGCTAATCCCGCCTTCGCCGATGATGCTGCCGAAAACGCTTCGGATGTATTCCATTGATACCCTGTTCAAAAGCTTTACCGCTCTCCACAGCAACTGTGAACACTTCAGGCTTCGAGTCAGTAGCGAGTGGCCTGACATAATTAGTTGATGGAAGTGCCAAATGAATAAGAATGCCACTGCGCAGCTGCACATCTATTCCGCCTTTTTCGTTCTCGCGGGATTTGTTTTAAATCGGGGAGTGTTTCTACTTTTCCTTGCGGAGAAAGGAATGTCTGTCACGGAAATCGCGCTTTATCAAGCCCTGTTTAACATTGCAACGGTCGTCCTCGAGCTGCCAACAGGGCTGATAGGCGATTTCTTTGGAAAGAAGTTCTCGATTCAAGTGGGCGTGCTGCTGCTTTTCTTCCATACGGCTGGCATGCTGTTGCTCTCAGGCCCCTTTCTCGTCGCGCTTTCCCTTGTTGAGGCACTCGCCTACTCCCTTCAATCGGGATCCGAACAAGCACTTTTATATGAAATTGCCCGAAATGCCGGTCAAGGAGAGCGCTTCCTCACCATCAACGCTCGGCTGCTTGCCGCGCAATCAATCGCGACGGGAGTGGCAATCGTACTTGGATCATTCATTGCCCAAGTATCTTGGAGCGCCCTCTACGTATGTGTCTCCGTTTTCTATCTCCTGCAGCTTTTCCTTCTGTATCCCATTGAGAGGACGGAAGCGACCCGTTCTGAAAGCTCTGAGATGAGAAGGTTTGACGTAGCTAAGGTCTTCAGACGCGAAACCTGGCGTGTTGGAGAATCCGCTTTTGCGGTGTTGCTTCTTCTAATCGGCACAAGCATGCTCGATGGATTCTATGGGAGTTATTACAACTTGAATCAGTTGGTATTCGACGCATTTGATGCTCCCGTCTCCATAATAGGAATCTTTTTCGGTGCATCCTATGCAGTAAATGCGACGGCCTACATTGCAGCAGATTTCTTCTCATCGCGTTTCGGGAAAAGAAATACCATGCTCGGCTCGATGCTAATCGAGGCCGGTCTTTTCATGATTCTTCCGTGGTTCGCTTCAAATCCGCTGTGTTTGTTTGGCCTTAGCATGGTGCTTTGTTTTCTCCCAGAAGTGGTGTACATCACTTCGGAAAACTTAATCCAAGACGCGATAGCGGACGATCTCCGCGCGACGATCCTTTCCGTCGCGTCTCTGGTAAGGGCTCTCTTTTCTGCAATGTTTTTCTCCATATTTGGATATGTGTTGGGGTTATATCCCATTCAGATAGCGCTCGGTGTTATTGGCGCAATCGCGATAGCAATTACCGCCGTTGTTTCATTAAAAATGGTAGGAATACAGATCTCCAAGAATTGATATATCGATTGACGAGCTATCCGAAGCGTCGAGCCTTCTTGATGGACATGACTATTCGTCACAAATCATTCCGCGCATCGCCGGGGTTCCAGCAATACTCGATATATCGGGATGCCCTCATTCCCCTTTTTGAAGGTCCCAAATTAGCTACCCGTGTGGGTTTGGCTAGGTTCGGGTGATTAGCTACCCGTGTGGGTTTGGCTAGGTTCGGGTGCTGTCCGTGCCGTGGGGTAAAATCGTTCAGTCAGAACACGAACCCGCATCGGAGCTCATCACATGGCATTCGTCCATCTGCACAATCACACTGTTTTCTCCATGCTCGACGGCGCAACCCGTATCCAGGATATGGTCAACCGTGCCGTTGAGCTGGGCATGCCCGCCGTGGCCATCACCGACCACGGCTACATGTACGGCGTGCCCGACCTGGCGCTGGCCTGCGACGCCGTCAACCACAACACGCCCGAGTACAAAACCTGGAGCCACGACAAGGCCTTCTTGGAAAAGGACCGCCGCGACGAGCTGGTGGAGCCCGATCCCGAGGAAAACCCGCGCGAGCATGCCCAGTATGTGAAGGACATGGCCATGTGGGACGAGAAGGGCAACATCGACGAGCTCAAGCCGCCCCTGGTCATCAAACCCATCTTTGGCTGCGAGGTCTACTTTACGCCGGACGAGACGCTCGCCCGCGACCACAAGCCCGAGCTCTACCACATGATCCTTCTGGCCAAGGACCAGGAGGGCTACGTCAACCTGATGCAGACGGTCTCTGAGGCCGCCGTGCAGGGCTTTTACTATAAGCCCCGCGTGACGCTCGACAACCTGCGCCGCCACGCCAAGGGCATGATCTGCACCAGTGCCTGTATCGCGGGCATCATTCCCAAGTACATCGACCGCGGTGACATGGAGGGTGCCATCAAATGGGCCGAGACCTTCCGCGACACCTTCGACCCCGGCGACTTTTATATCGAGATCCAGGAACACGGCATCACCACCGACAACGGTCTGACCGACGAGCAGATGGACCGCACGCTCATCGACATCGCCAAACAGGTGGGCGTCAAGGTCATCGCGACCAACGACTTCCACTACCTGCGCCGCGAGGACGCGCCCGTGCAGGACGTCATCATGTGCATCGGCATGAACGCCAAAGTCGACGACCCCAACCGCATGCGCATGACCGGCTCGGAGTTTTACATGAAGACCGAGGAGGAGATGCGGGCGATGTTCCCGTATTGCCCCGAGGCCTGCGACAACACGCTCGAGATTGCCGACAAGTGCTACGTGGAGCTCGACTGGGACTCCATCATCCTGCCGCGCTTTCCGCTGCTCGATCCCGGCGAGACGCACGAGAGCCAGTTCCGCCGCGAGTGCGAGAAGGGCCTGCGCCAGCACTACGGCGACGACTGGGCCACGCGCGAGATCGGCGGCGTCAACATCAAAGAGCGCTTTGAGTACGAATACAAGGTCATCTGCGACAAGGGCTTTGCCGCCTACTTCCTCATCGTTGCCGAGTACGTGCAATGGGCCAAGGACAACGGCATCGGCGTCGGCCCCGGCCGTGGCTCGGCCGCCGGCGCTATCGTCGCCTACGCCATGAACATCACCGCGTTCGACCCGCTCGAGAACGGCCTGATGTTCGAGAGGTTCCTGTCCCCGCAGCGTACCGAGATGCCCGATATCGATATGGACTTCGACGATGAGCGGCGCCTCGAGGTCGTGGAGCACGTTCGCCAGCTCTACGGCCCCGAGAAGGTCACCCACGTCATCACCTACTCGACCATTAAGGCCAAGCAGGCCATCAACGACGCCGCGCGCGTTTTGGACTATCCGGTCTACATGGGCCAGCGCCTGTCCAAGATGGTCTCGAGCGACCCCAAGGTCAAGCTCAAGCAGGTGCTCGACAAACAACCCGGCAAAGAGGATCTGTTTAACCCCGACTTTGCCGAGGCCTATAAAAAGGACGACGACGCCCGCCGCATCATCGACACGGCGCTCTCGATCGAGGGCCTCACCCGTGGCGAGGGCGTGCACGCGTGCGCCGTTCTGATCTGCCGCGACCCCGTCAACGAGCACGTGCCCACCAAGCTCGACACCAAGGGCGGCGTCGAGATTACTCAGTACGAGGGCCATACCGTTGCCGACATGGGCCTGCTCAAGATGGACTTCCTGGGCCTGCGTACGCTGACGGTTATCTCCAAGGCAAAGGCAAACATCAAGAAGAACTTCGGCATCGACATCAAAGAGGAAGATATTCCCTTTGACGATCCCGAGATCTTTAAGCTCATGGGCTCCGGTCACACCGCCGGCGTCTTCCAGGTCGAGTCCGCCGGCATGACGGCCACGATCAAGAACATGAAGCCCACCGAGTACAAGCACGTCGTAGCATTGATCGCCCTGTACCGACCGGGCCCGCTGGGCGCCGGCATGGTTTCGTCCTACATCAACCGTATGAACGGCAAGGAGCCGGCCGTCTCCTACGACGACCGCCTGGACGACATCCTGGGCGAAACCTACGGCACCATGGTCTACCAGGAGCAGGTTATGCTCATCTCCGTCGAGATGTGCGGCTTCTCCAAGGGCGAATCGGACTCGCGTATCCGTAAGCCCGTGGCTAAGAAAAAGATCAAGCTGCTCACGTCGACGGTGCTCCACTGGGAGGATGGCTCGGACGAGACCACCTACGACCACTGGATGAACGGCGCTATCAAGAACAACTACACGCGCGAGGTCGCCCAGAAGATTTGGGACGATGTTCTCGAGTTCGCATCCTACGCCTTCAACAAGTCGCACTCCGCCGGCTACGCCATCCTGGTTATGCAGACGGCGTGGCTCAAGGCGCACTATCCGCACGAGTACATGGCGGCCGTTCTGACGTCCTATACGGGCAAGACCGACAAGATCGTGCACTATGTCTCGGCATGCCGTCACGACGGCATCCCCGTGCTGTCGCCAGATGTCAACGAGTCCGGCACCGAGTTCACGGCTACCAAGGAAGGCGTGCGCTTTGGTCTGGCCGGCATCCGCGGCGTGGGTACCGGCGTGGCGCAGGCGATTATCGCTGAGCGCGAGGCAGGCGGTCCGTTTAAGACGCTGCACGACTTTGTTGAGCGCGTGGACTCGAGCCAGGCCAACCGCCGCGTGATCGAATCGCTGATCAAGGCAGGTGCCTTCGACTCCACGGGCTATCCGCGCCGCCAGATGATGCACTTTGTGGACAAGAACAACCCCGAGAACATCATCGACGCCGCGATAAAGCGCCAGAAGGACCGCGCGAGCGGCCAGACCTCGTTCTTCGACATGTTTGGTGATGTTGAGGGCTCGGGCTTTGAGGTCAGCGTGCCCGATCCGGACGGCCAGGAATGGGACCGCCACCTTAAGCTGAGCCAGGAGAAGGAGGTTCTGGGCATCTATGTCTCGGACCACCCGCTGCGCCCGTTTGAGTATGCGCTCAGCAAAGCGCGCGACTTCTCGTTCTCGCAGATCGACACCGGCTACGAAGTTCAGAATCCTACGGGCGGCACCATCAACCAGGAGATTCCCGAGGGCAAAGCGCTGTGGTGGGCCGGCATGGTCTCGAGCGTGTCCAAGCGCGTGACCAAAAACGGCGACCCCATGGGCATCGTGCAGCTCGAGGACATGGAAGGCGAGGCCACCGTCGTCGTGTTCCCCAAGACCTATAAAGAGGCCGAGGGGTACCTGTACGGCGAGGTCGATCCCGAGACCGGTGCGCAGCTGTCCGACGCCTTTGTGCGCATCAAGGGCAAACTCGAGCGCTCGGACCGCGGCGACCAGATCATCGCGCAGGAGATCGTGCCGCTTGAGCTCAACGAGGAGAACAACAAGCCCAAGGTGTTTGAGGTCATGGTGCCCAACAGCCGCTTTAGCCAGGGCAATATGGCGCGCCTGGCCACGGTGCTCACCGCTAACCCGGGCGGCGACCGCGTGGAGATCTTTATCGAGCAGGTGGACGGGCGCGTACTGCGCGCCGAGGTGCCTGCCAAGGTCAACGCGCGCTCGATTCCGCTGCTGGCCGAGGCCAAGGCCATTGTGGGCAACCAGGGCCGCGTGACGGTTATCTAGGGACGGCGTTGCTGAGAGGTACTCGGTGCGAGATTGGAGGAAGTGATGGCGCAGGGGACGTTTGTGCAGGCGCTCCGGAAAGAGGCGGCGCTGAACGGCACCTTTATGAAGGGCCGCTCGCTCATGCTCAACGGCGCCGTGCTGTCGATCGAGGACAGCGGCTCGCGCTTCTCCAAGAACGTGACGGTTGAGGGCTCAGTGCGCGGCTCGCGCGGTGACCTGTACAAGACGCACGTGGCGCTCGACATGGACGAGCACGAGGTGATCGACTACGACTGCGATTGCCCCGCTGCCTATCGCTACCCCGGCATGTGCAAGCACGCCATCGCCACGGCGCTAGCGTACCTGGACGCCAGCGGCATTGAGCCTGTTGAGGGGCTGCGCACGCCGGTCCGCACGTTTACGGCGGCGCCCAAGCAAGCCGCGCGTCCTGCGTCTGCCGCACCGGCGGTCAACCCTAACTTTCCCTTCCCGGCGCCAGTTCCCACGAGCCCGAGCCTCATGAAGGCGCTCTCCGATCTTTCGGACGCGCGCATGGATGAGTTGGCGGGCATGCGCCGCAAGCTCGCCGGCACTGTCGACCCCGATGCCCCCAAGGCGGTGTTGGAGCCCTCGCTGGTGCCGTACTACAATCCGCTGTTCGCCGACCGCTTTAGCTGGGCGCTCGAGCTTCGCATCCGATGCGGCTCGGTGTCCTACGTGGTCAAGGACATCGACGGCATGGCCGCCGCCTACGTGCGCGGCGGCACGTTCTCGTACGGCAAGAAGCTCACATTCCTCCATACGCCCGAGGCCTTTGACGAGGTTTCGGTGCGCCTACTCGACCTTGTTGTGGCAACGGTTGTGTATCTGAGCGACATCACAAGTTCGCGTTCGGCGTCGTACGATTTTGCACGCAGCGGCTTTGTCGCCGAGCGTCAACTGCCGCTGTCCGAGCATGACATCGTATACATGCTGGACTTGCTGCGTGGCCGGACCATTTCCTTTGAGCCCGCCTGGTCGCGGGGAACGACGACGCATCGTTCCTACGAGGTAGCGGTTGAGTTGTCGCCGGTGGGGGAGGACGAGGCCTCGGCAAAACAACCACCGCTCCTCGCCGCCAAGATCGCGCCGGCGGCCGGTGGCAGCTACGACCTGCGCCTGCCCGCCGATATGTACTGCTTTGCCTCGGGCGACGTTGCCTATCTGGTCGACACGCACCGCGCGCGCCGCGCCGATGCGGCGTTTGCCCAGCATGCCGCACCGTTTCTGTCGCGTCTACTGCCCTGTCGCACACCGGTCCATATCGCCGCCGAGCAGGTGGGCGAATTCTGCCGCATGGCACTGCCCGTGCTGCGCGAATACACCGACCTCACCGCTCCCGCCGTGCTCGACACCGTGGCGCCCGAGCCGAGCTTTGCCATGGCAATCGGTGTCGATGACGGGCTTGTGACCTGCAAGATTACGGTTGCCTACGGTGATTGGTCGGCAGATCTCTTTAGCCTGGGCGCTCCGGGCAGCCCCTTCGAAGAGCAGCGCCCTGGTGTGCCGCCGCGCGACGAGATAGCAGAGTTTCGCGTTATGGACACGGCGGCCCTGTATTTCGACTTTTACGAGGGCGGCCTGGCGTTTGAGGAACGCGACGACGAGAGCCTGTTCCACTTGCTGACCGAGGGCCTGTCTGCCCTGTCCGAGCTGGGCGAGGTCATGCTCAGCGACCGCCTACGCCAGATCTCGGTCCGCCCTGCGCCCAAGCTTTCGGTGCGTGCAACCGTCAAGAGTAACCTGCTCGACGTCGAACTGGGCGCGAGCGGCCTTTCGGCGGCAGACCTTGCCATCTACCTGGACTCGTACAAGCGTCACCAGACGTTTGCGCGTCTCACGTCGGGCGACATCATTCGCCTGGACGAGGGAGCGCGCGCCGCGTTTGGTCTTGCCGAGGACCTGGGGGTCGATGCTGTCGACCTGCTCGACGGCGTGTCGCTTCCCGCGTCGAGTACCCTGTTTGTCGACAGCATGCTTGCGCGCACGCCCGAGCTCGAAGCCGATCGCGACGCTGCGTTCCGTCGCACCGTCGAGCGCTTGGATACGCTCGGCAAGATGGACTTTACGGTGCCGGTCACGCTCAAGGCCACACTGCGCGGCTATCAGGTCGACGGCTACCAGTGGCTCGGTTCGCTCGAGCACCTGGGCCTTGGCGGCATCTTGGCCGACGATATGGGCCTGGGCAAAACGCTGCAGATGATCGCACATATTCTGGCGCGCGTGGAGGCGAGGGACACTAAGCCCACGCTCGTGGTATGTCCTGCGTCGCTCGTGTATAACTGGACTGCCGAGCTGGAGCGTTTTGCCCCGTCGCTCGATGTGTGCGCCATCGTGGGCGCCAAGGCTCAACGCCGTGTGCAGATCGCCGGCGTGGCCGAGCATAACGTGGTCGTGACGTCGTATGACCTTATGCGGCGCGATATCGACGAGTATGCCGAGCAGGACTTTGCCCGTGTGGTGCTCGACGAGGCCCAGTACATTAAAAACCCGCTCACGCAGGTAGCGCGCGCCGCCAAGCGCCTGCCGGCCGGTGTGCGCTTTGCCCTGACGGGCACGCCCATCGAAAACCGCCTGTCCGAGCTCTGGAGCATCTTCGACTTTCTTATGCCGGGCCTTTTGGGGACGCGCGAGTCGTTTGCCAAGCGCTTTGAGAGCCCCGTCGAGCATGCCGAGGGCGATAGCGCCGCTCGCCTGCAGGCGCTCGTGTCGCCGTTTGTGCTGCGCCGTGTCAAGGAAGACGTGGTTGCCGACCTGCCCGAGAAGATCGAGGACACCGTCATGGCGCAGCTCACCGGCGAGCAGCGCAAGCTCTACCTGGCCAACCAAGACCGCATCGCCCAGCAGGTGCAGCATCGCGAGGCATCCGAGTTTAAGAAAGACAAGCTCAAGGTGCTCGCCGAGCTCACCAAGCTGCGCCAGATCTGCTGCGACCCGCGTCTACACTACGAGGATTACAAGGCGGGGAGCGCCAAGCTCGACGCTTGCATGGAGCTCGTGCACGGTGCGCTCGACGGCGGGCACCACATTCTGCTGTTCAGCCAGTTCACGGGCATGCTCGATATCATTGGCAAGCGCCTGGCCAAGGAGGACATCGGCTTTCTTAAGCTCACGGGCGCTTCGTCCAAGGAGAGCCGCGCCAAGATGGTCGCGCAGTTCCAGGCGGGCGAGGTGCCGGTGTTTCTGATCTCGCTCAAGGCGGGCGGCGTGGGCCTCAACCTGACGGCGGCCGACGTGGTCATCCACTACGACCCGTGGTGGAACGTGGCGGCGCAGGACCAAGCAACTGATCGTGCACACCGTATTGGCCAGCAACATTCCGTGACCGTGTACAAGCTCATCGCCAAGGACACGATCGAGGAGCGCATCATGCAGATGCAAGAGTCCAAACGCGACCTGGTCAACAGCGTGCTCGGCGGCGATGGCATCTCCTCGGCGCTGTTTACCCGCGAGGATGTTTTGGCACTGCTCGGCGGCGACGGGCGTTAACCCGCTCGGGTGAGGCCGCCAGGGCGGATAGCCCGCGCTGTCCCATCGTCCCCGCTCGTTATGTGTTCATTTGCCATGCCGTGGATGGTTCGCTTGCCTTTGGGCATAAGAACCTCAAGAACATCGGCACATCAGCAAAGGAGAACATCATGGCGAAATTCTTTAAGGACCCCGATGGCAAGCTCATTGCCGCCCTTGGCAACGACGTTGCAACCCCCGCCGGCTGCACAGAGCTGACCGCGAACACCGAGGACGCGGCGCACGAGAAGCACGTGCCGGTCGTCGAGAGTGAGCGCGATGGTCACGTGATCCGTGCGCGCGTGGGCTCGGTCGAGCACCCTATGGTGCCCGAGCACTACATCGAGTGGATCGCCCTTGAGGCCGAGGGCCGTCTGGAGGTCCATTACCTTGAGCCCGGCATGAAGCCCGCGACGTTTTTTGCCGGCGGTTCCAAGACCGGTACCGTCTATGCCTATTGCAACCTGCACGGGCTGTGGTCCGCGACGTTCTAGGAGCGCGCCCCCGCTCGGGGTATCATAGCTAGCATATGCACATGCAAGCGCCGACTGCATCTTGCGGCCGGCGCTTTTACTACGACAACGATGGTTTACGACGGAAAGGGCTGAGCCATGAAGCTCGCACTCGCACAGATCGATATGCGCCTGGGTGATATTGAGGGTATCTGCGGTCGCATCGAGGACCAGGCGCGCCTGGCCCATGAGCGCGGTGCGCGCGTGTTGTGCGTGCCGGCTCCGCTCTTTATGGGAGCCCTGCCCGGCGGCCTGGTGGGCGCTGCCGACTTTGAGCACGACATACTTGCCGGCTTGACCGGCGTCGCCGAGCGTATCCAAGAGCTCGATATGATCTGCATCGTGCCCGCGGCAGTTTCGTTTGAGGGCCAGCCCCTGCTCGACTACATGATGCTCAAGGACGGCCATGTGGTGCCGGCCCGTTCGAGCATTGCCCTGCAGCGTGGTGGGACCGGCGATGCCCGTTGGGCGCCGCCAGTCTTCGACGTGGACGGCGTGCGTATCGCCGTGATCTTCGACTTGGACCGCGAGCTCGAGATGCTGCCGACCGGCGTCGACCTCATCGCCTATTTCCAGTTCAACGCATTCGATATGACCGACCGCGAGACCGCCGCGATTGCCGCCGTGCGCAGCGGAGCCTACCGCAAGATCGCATCTAAGCGCAGCGTGTGGTTTGCCTGCATGGCGCCGGTCGGTGCGTACGACGAGTCGGTGTATACCGGCGGGTCGTTTGTACTCGACGACTGCGGCCGCGTGGTGGCCCAGGCGCCGTGTTTTGAGGAGAGCCTGCTGGTTCAGGAGATTCAGCGCGGCGTGATGCTCGATGCCTTGGAGGACCACGAGCTGCCCGAGTTTCGTTCCGAGGAGTGGTTGTGGCAGGCGCTGGTGCTCGCTGTGCGCGATAACGCCCGAGCCCATGGTACGTCGCGCGCCGTGGTGGCGCTCGAGGGCGACCTGCCGTCGTCCCTGCTGGCGGCGCTTGCCGTCGACGCCCTAGGTCCGCGCAATGTGGTCGGCCTGGTGTTGGGACGCAACCGCATCTTTACGCCGGCGCAGGAGGAGGCCGAGGCTGCTCGCTGTGCCGCCGTTCGCGCCATTGCCGAGCGCCTGCATATTCGCACGGTTGAGCGCGATGCGCCGGATGCCGCGCGTGTGCTCGACCGCGATGTGTCGGCGGGCGACGCCGAGCGCCTGCGTTCTCGCACGCTGGGCCTCATGCTGGAGGATACGGCGCTCGAGCTGGGTGCGATGGCGCTGAGTCCGCTGTCCAAAACTGAGTACGCGCTGGCGGCGCCCGCGCTTTGCGGCGGCTACCAGGGCGATTATGCGCCCTTTGGTGACGTATACCTGTCGACGCTCGAGTTTGTGGCGCGTGTGCGTAACCGCACGTCCGCCGTGGTGCCGCAGGAGCTTGTGACGCTCAACGCGGTGGAGGATTGCATGGAGCGCGTGCTGGCGCGGGCGCTCTCGACGCTCGACGGCCCGGTCGACATGCTCGATCGTGCGGCGCAGCTGCTCGGCGGACTTGAGCCGGGCGAGGTCGATGGCACGCTCGAGTCGCACGTCGACCGCAACCGTCCCTTCGACGACATTCCGATGGCTGCCGGCAAGCCCGAGGCCTGCTCACTGCTGCTGATGCTCGTGCGCCAGGGAGAGGCGGCTCGCCGCCAGCTGCCGACGGCGCCGATCGTCTCGGCCCGGTCGTTTGCCGAGCGTGCCTGGCCGTATATGCTCGCGTGGTCCGACCTGGGGCTCGACGGCAAGGAACGTATGACGGTCGATGCGCTGGCGCGCGCCGAGGTGAACCGCTTTGCCGACGAGGATACAAGCGAGCGCATGCGTGGCGAGATGATGGGCATACTGGGTGACCTGCTGGGTATTTCGCCCGAGCAGATGGAGGAGCTGCGCTCCGAGGACGGCCAGCGCCGCCTGCACGAGGGCATGAAAAAGTTTGAGGGCGAGGTCCAGGACGCCATCGATAAGATGATGGGCGGGCAGGGCGGCCCGCAGGGCGGGCCCCAGGGCACGCCGATGCCGCAACCGCCGATGGATCCTAGGCAGTTCCCGTTCTTCAGCCAAAACTAACTATGGAATGGGATTCGCTCCCAACCCCGATACTTCAACTAAGCATCTTGGCCTCGTTGTGTTATTCTAGAACAGACGTTCGTGAATAGTGCGCGGGGCCTTGCCTTGCGCCGTGCTTGTGGCGAGGGGAGGTTGGCTTGGTCATTTTGGGTATCGACCCCGGTTTGGCCCATACGGGTTGGGGGATTATCGAGGAGCGGCGCGGAGAGGTTCGCTGCCGTGCCTACGGTTGTATCGAGACCAGCGCGGGCAGTCCGCTCGCGGTGCGTCTGTCGCATATCGCCCGCGACCTCAAGGGCGTCGTCGAACGCTACCGTCCCGATACCGCGGCTATCGAGAGCATCTACTTTGGCGCTAATGTCCGCTCGGCCATCCCCACGGCGCATGCCCGTGGTGCCGCGCTCGTGGCGCTTTCGGAGTGCGCGCTCGAGATTGGCGAGTACACGCCTATGCAGATTAAGCAGGCTGTGGTGGGCACCGGCGCTGCAGATAAGCGGCAGGTCGCGTATATGGTTCGTACGCTCACACAGCTCGATCACGACCCGCATCCCGACCATGCAGCCGATGCCCTAGCCTGCGCCATCTGCCACGTAAACCTCAGCCGCACCCGTGCCCTCACCGGTGGCGAGTTCTATCAACAGAGAGGAACCGGATACTGATGATTTCCCAGCTCCATGGAACGCTTGTCGAGGCCACGATGAGCTCGGCCGTTGTCGATGTGTCGGGCGTGGGCTTTGAGCTCGGCATCTCGGGCAGCACTGCCGCCACGCTGCCTACACCCGGCGGCGAGGTGCGTCTCTATACCCGTATGCAGGTGCGCGAGGACGCCATGACGCTCTTTGGCTTTGCCTCCAAGGACGAGCGCACGATGTTCGATCGGCTCGTGTCCGTCTCGGGCGTCGGTCCGCGCCTGGCGCTCGCCGTGCTCTCCACCTATACCGTGGGACAGCTGTATTCCCTGGTAATGGCCGAGGATGACAAAGGCATGGCCAAGGTACCCGGCGTGGGCAAAAAGACAGCGCAGCGCCTCATCTTGGAGCTCAAGAGCACCTTTGCCAAGGACAAAGGCTTTGTGCCGGTCGACGCGATTCCCGGCCAGGTTGCGATGCCCGTGCCCGCTGCTGCTCCCTCGGCCATCGACGATGCCCGTGCGGCGCTCCTTTCCATGGGCTTTAGCCCGCAGGAGACCGATGTTGCCCTGAGCGGGTATGATGGGCAGGATATGCGTGTCGAGGATCTGCTCGGCGCGGCGCTTAAGCGACTTGGAATGGATGCGTGATGTGGGAAGCCGATGATTCTCAGGACCTGTGGTCGACGCCCGGAAACTCGCCGGCGGCATCCATGGCGCATGGCGAGCGCATGGTGGGCTCGGAGCTGACGCCCGAGGACCTCGATGTCGACCGCACCCTGCGCCCTCAGCGCCTGGATGACTACTGCGGCCAGGAACACATCAAGCAGAGCCTTCGCGTGCTCATCGAGGCGGCGCAAAGCCGCGGCGAGACGCTCGACCACGTGATCTTCTCGGGCCCTCCGGGTCTGGGCAAGACCACGCTGGCTACGGTTATCGCCAACGAGCTGGGCGCTCAGATTAAGACGACGAGCGGTCCGGCCATCGCGCGCACCGGCGACCTGGCTGCCATCCTGACTAACTTGCAACCGGGCGACGTGCTGTTTATCGACGAGATCCACCGCCTCAACCGCTCGGTCGAGGAGGTCCTGTATCCTGCGATGGAGGACTTTGCCCTCGATATCGTGATCGGAAAGGGTCCGGCTGCACGCTCGATTCGCCTGGATATCCCCAAGTTCACGCTGGTGGCGGCAACGACTCGCTCGGGCATGTTGACCGGCCCGCTACGCGACCGTTTTGGCATTTCGTATCGTCTGGATTACTACACCGTCGAGGAACTCGCCCAGATTGTGACACGCTCGGCGACCATCCTGGGCGTGACGATTGACCATCCCAGCGCGCTCGAGATCGGCTCGCGTTCGCGCGGCACGCCGCGTCTTGCCAACCGTCTGCTCAAGCGCGTGCGCGACTATGCGCAGGTGCGCGGCAACGGTCCCATCGAGCTCGATATCTGCCGTCAGGCACTCGAGTTCTTTGAGATCGATGAGCTCGGCTTGGACTGGATGGATATTCGCATTTTGGAGACGCTTGCCAAGACGTTCTCCGGACGTGCCGTCGGCCTGACGACGCTTGCCAGTGCGGTGGGCGAGGACCCGGGTACGCTCGAGGATGTCTACGAGCCCTATCTGCTGCAGTGTGGGTTGATGATTCGCACGCCGCAGGGTCGCCAGGCAACCCTGCGCACATTCGAGCATTTGGGTATCGAGCCGACCCTGTAGGAATGGGCTTGTTTTAGCGCATCTGTAGGCTATCGCTGGGCATCGGGTAAACATATCGCCGTTCGTCGGTTACGGGCGTTTTACTATTGCGCGCGCGTGCTATGCTGGATTGGTCTTTTTCTCATCCGGTAACGAAAGGACCGCCCATGCCTACTGACATCGAAATCGCACGTTCTGTTACGCCGCTGCCTATTACCGAGGTGGCCAAGAACGCCGGCGTCGACGTTAAGCATCTGATTCCGTACGGCTTTGACAAGGCAAAGGTCGACTATTCCCTGCTCAACGAGCCAACTGATCACCAGGCCAAGCTTGTCCTCGTGACCGCTATCAATCCCACGCCCGCAGGCGAGGGTAAGACCACTACGACCATCGGCCTGGCCGACGGCCTGCGCCGTCGCGGCGTCAAGAGCGCCGTGGCCCTGCGCGAGCCTTCGCTCGGTCCCGTGTTTGGCGTGAAGGGCGGTGCCGCCGGTGGCGGTTGGGCTCAGGTCATCCCCATGGAGGACATCAACCTGCACTTTACCGGCGACTTCCATGCCATCGGTGCCGCCAACAATCTGCTGGCAGCCATGCTCGACAACCATATTCAGCAGGGCAACCAGCTCGGCATCGACGTTAAGCGCATCACCTGGAAGCGCGTTGTCGACATGAACGACCGTCAGCTGCGCCATGTTATCGACGGCATTGGCGGCAAGGCCCAGGGAGTACCGCGCGAGGATGGCTTCGACATCACCGTTGCCTCCGAGGTCATGGCAATCCTGTGCCTGTCCACGAGCATCAATGACCTCAAGGAGCGCCTGGGCGAGATCGTCGTCGGCTACAGCTATGCCGGCGAGCCCGTCCGCGCCCGTGACCTTAAGGCTCAGGGTGCCATGGCGGCCCTGCTCAAGGACGCGCTCAAGCCCAATCTGGTGCAGACGCTCGAGGGTACGCCTGCGTTTGTCCACGGCGGTCCCTTCGCCAATATTGCCCACGGCTGCAACTCCATCATGGCCACCCGCATGGCCATGCGCTTTGGCGACGTCGCGATTACCGAGGCTGGTTTCGGTGCCGACCTGGGTGCCGAGAAGTTCCTCGACATCAAGTGCCGCATGACTGGCATTCGTCCCAGCGCCGTCGTGGTCGTCGCAACCGCCCGCGCGCTCAAGTACAACGGCGGTGTTGCCAAGGCCGACCTCAACGAGGAGAACCTCGAGGCCCTCAAGGTCGGCATGCCCAACCTGCTGCGCCACGTCGACAACATTCAGAATGTCTACGGTCTGCCCTGCGTGGTCGCCATTAACCGCTTCCCGACGGACACCGAGGCCGAACTCGAGCTCATCGAGTCCGAGTGTCAGAAGCTCGGTGTCAACGTTAAGCTGTCCGAGGTCTGGGCCAAGGGAGGCGAGGGCGCGCTCGACCTGGCCGATGAGGTCATGCGCTTGACTGAGCAGCCGAGTGAGCTCCAGTTTGCCTACGAGGACGGTGCCGATGTTGCCGATGCCCTTGAGGCCGTTGCCACTAAGGTTTACCGCGCCGACGGCGTCGACTTTACGCCGGCTGCCAAGCGTCAGCTCGCCGAGCTGCGCGAGAACGGCTTTGGCAACCTGCCGGTGTGCGTGGCCAAGACGCAGTACAGCTTTAGCGACAACGCCAAGGCGCTGGGCGCTCCCGAGGGCTTCCGCATCACCGTGCGCGAGCTCAAGGTTTCCGCCGGTGCCCACTTTGTGGTCGCGCTGACCGGCAGCGTTCTGACCATGCCTGGCCTGCCCAAGGTTCCCGCGGCCGAGAACATCGACGTCGACAACGACGGCAACATCACCGGCCTGTTCTAAGCCTGCTACTCATAGCCGCTTGTCCGCCCCGCCGCGCCAACCAAGGCCCGGCGGGGCTTTTTTGATCCCAAGGGGATGGGGGAAACGGATCATTTTGCGGCTGTTGGGTCAATGAGGCTATCCGTATGGGGTTGTTCGTCCAAAACTATGCCGGTTTACTACGATGAATCGGTATACCTCGACCATATCTGGATTTTCCGATAATGACCGATTCGTCTACCTGCGGTTTTGTTTTCTAGTAAAGTAGCGTGCTCAGGTTCGGGCGATTTATCGTAGTAAACCGGCATAGTTTTGGACGTGGCGGCAATGTTGCGCAACAAGAATGGGGATTTTTCTCGTACGGTGTAGTTGGAAGAACTGCGCGGGCGCATTGCGGCTGCGACGAGAGACGGGAGATGCGATGTATTGCACCAAGTGCGGAGCTCAGATACCCGATGGCTCCACGTTTTGCACGAGCTGCGGCGCTCGCGTGGGCGGAGTTGAGGACCAGGCGGAGCCTGTGGCGTTTCCGGTAGGGGATGCGCCGTCGTCCGCTCCTGTGGGACAGCAAGCTCCTCAGGGTGCCCCGGTTCATATGGCGGCGCAGTCTCGTTATGAGGAGCCTATGACCGAGCCTGCTGAGACCGCTCAATCGTTTGTTCCGACGCCGCAGCCCAAGAAGCCCAAGCACAGGGGCCGTATCGTCGCTGCCGTTATCGGCGGTGTTGCCGTTGTCGCCATCGTAGTGGCAATCGTCGTCGTGCCGCGCATCGGCTCGTCGTCCGAGGTGACTTCGGGCGGCAAGGGCTACGTTGTCTGCGCGTGCGAGACTAAAGTGCTGCCCAAGAACAGCAAGGGCAAAAAGCTCAAGAGCTATACCGTCGAGCTGGCGCCGGTGTCTGGCAAGGGCAAGAGCTACACCATCAAAGTGGATGGCGAGGACGGCTTTGTCATGGAGGACTTTGGCGAGCTGCCCGACCAGAAGTACCAGATGACCATCACCTCGGGCAAGGGCAAAAAGAAGAGCACGACCACCATGAAGGTCGACTACGCCAAGGAAGGCTCGGACGCTCCCAAGAACGTTGAGCTCACGCAGTCCAAGAAGGAGGCCAAGGCCTCTGCCAAGGCGGCGGTCAAGACGGCAAACGAGCTGTTCACCGACAAGATCCTCGAGTACCAAAAGAAGTACGGCGAGGGCGAGGCTGTTGAGATTGATGATTCTTCGATGTTTGGAACACGGGGCGTTGCCTACGCTAGGCTCATCGATTTTGACGGCGATGGCCAGGACGAACTGTTGATTGAGTACTCTGACGAGCCGATTGAAAATGACAATGGCGCCACTGCTGCCAAGGTAGAGGTCTGGGCTTATCGCGATGGTGAGATCGAGAAGGTATACGAGCCCGACACTCAGGTTTACACCATGTGCGCTGGCGTCTCGCTTTACGTATACGAATATGATGGTACCTATGGATTCAAACGGTATCTGCATGATGGGGAGACAATTAATTTCAAAGAAGTCCCCGATGGCTTTAACCAATCCCATGATGGCTACGAGTGCGAATTCAACGCCTATGACGGCAAGTCATTTAGCGCCATTGTTGGCCCTGTGTCGATTGACGATTCGAAGGTGAAAGACATCAATGAAGTGCGTGAGTTTGACGCTGAGTTGTTCAGCAGCGAGGAAGTTGTAGCAAAAAGCATCGCAACGGTTGCCACGACGCTGGAGCAGCTGAAGTCGAAGGACTCTGACGACGCACAGGCGAGCTACGAGGCCGTCTCTGCCACGCAGGATGTCGACTTTACGGCTGCGGTTGGCGAAGGCCCGCTGAACCCGTCCCCCGATGACACGTGCCAGATCACGGCTACGTGGACCTATCCTCAGGTAAAGGGCCAGGGCGTGGGCGTCGCCAAGTTTAACAAGGATATGGTCCAGCTCGTCGCGGATACGCTCGATGCGAGCAAGCAGGCCTCGATGGATGACGAGGACAGCCGCGTGACCATGATGTATACCGCCGAGATCGTCTCGATCGATGGCGATATTGCCTGTGTGCGCACGTTTACCGACAGCTATCAACCTCCGTATCGATCGGAACGGATGACGAGGTCGGCGTACTACAACCTCAAGACGGGTGAGCAGGTTTCGCTCGAGGACTCGCTTGCGCAGCACGGGCTCTCGTTCGATACCCTCAAGAGCGAGGCCAAGCAGGCAATTAAGACGGCAAAGCCGGATATGGACTCTGTGTCCGAAGACAACATCGACGATGACGATAACTACACCGAGGACCATTTCTACTACGACGGCAAGGGCTATATCGTTGTCCTCGATACTGGCGAGTTTGACTGCATGGCATGGGACACGCACGACTTGGTTGCGCACGCATTCGACTCGAGCTATTCCAGTGGTCAGGACGTGACGCCCGAGCGAGCCAGGGCTACGTACGTACCCAACGAGTAGAGCAAAGCGGCAGGGAGTAATCTGAACAGTCCCCGGTGACGCAAAACGCAGTGTCGCCGGGGACTTTTTCCTCCGTCCCCAAGGGATCGTTAGCCGCGCTGGAGGCCGAAGAGTTTGGCGTTGCGCTCGGCGACCATCATGTTGATATCGGCGATTTCCATCTCGCCGTCAATGTAGGGCTGGTAGGTGCCGTACGGGTCGCCTGCTCCCAAGCTGCAACTGCCGCAGTTGTCGCAGCTGCCGTTACCGCAGCCCGCGAGCGCCAGCTTAATGATCTCCTCGCGTTCGGCGCGCGTTGTGTCTTTGATGAGCTTGCTTTTTGCCATGACGTTCCTCGATTCGCTTGTGACCGTCGGCCGCGCATGTCTTGTAGATACCGGCGGGCTTTGCCCATCATAGGCTTTTGCGCGGGTAGAATGCATGGATAACTTATTGCTTACGGGCGACGGAAAGGAATCGTTGCATGGACCAGGATAAGACGACCGTAATGGGTGGCTACGGCTCCCCGCGGACGGGCAATGGCGCCGATGAGACCCGCGTCGTGCCGAATCCCGGCTACGCTGCCCCCGATACGACGCAGGTGTCGGCCGATCCCACGCGCGTTGTGAATTACGGAAACGCAGCGCAGGACCCGTATGGTGTCTCGTCGCAGAGTCCCTACGGCAACGCGGCGGCAGACCCTTATGATGACCTGCTGCAAAATCCCATTCCGCAGCCTCAGCAGACGACATATATGCCGCGCACGGCACAGCCGCGCTACGAGTCGCGCGACCGATATGCGCGCGAGCCGTATCGTGAGTATCCCAAGTCCATCCCTCAGTATGGCGAGGACGAGGAGAAGAAGCCTTCGCGTTCGTCGAGCGTGATCAAGAAAATCCTGATCGTTCTGGCGATCTTCTTTGCCCTGTCGGTTGTGTTTGCCATCGTGTCGGGCATGCTCAACAAGCGGGGTGCCACGACTGATACCACGGCCGAGCAGACCGAGACTACCCAGTCCGGCACCGTCGACCTGAGCGATATCCCGGGTCAGTACTGGTCCAACGCCAAGCAGCTCCTCAAGTCGCGTGGGGCCGATCTTTCGAATGCCGTGATCCTGACCGATGACGGCTCGACGCCTGTTGTCGACGCCAACTGGGTGGTTACGTCTGCATACTACAACGACAACGGCAACCTCGAGATTCAGCTCACGCGCAAGGACGGCTCGTCGGGCAACGCGTCCGGCGACCAGGGCGGCGCGGACAGCTCGAGCTCTAATACGCTGGAGGACCTGAGCAACAAGGCCCAGGAGCTGGGAGATAAGGCCCAAGAGCTGGGTGACACGGCTCAGAACCTCGGCGATACCGCACAGAACCTGGGCGATATGGCAACGAACGCCTGGGATGCCCTGCAAAACGGTATTTCGGGCGCGCAGGGGAACTAGCGGTCGAGCGGCTAGAGCCTTAGCAGTGCAAACAAAAACGGGACGCAGGATCGCGTGACCGGGCGCGTAGGCGCGTTGGTCGGCGGTCCTGCATCCCGTTTTGCTGTCGATTACAGCTGCTCGGCCGGACGGTCGGGCGAGCTGAAGCCCGAGTCAAATGTGACGACGCACGAGGCATCGGGCCGGCGTTCGTGCACGATGCGCGTGACGAGCTCCAGCAGCTCCTCGTCGGATATGTCAAAGCCGTCGGGGCGCACCAGGTCAAACGAAACGAACCCGTCGTGCTCGTGCAGGTCGTGGATGGAGAGCGCGGGATCGATCTGCATGATGCCGCGCTTGACCCAGCCGCGCAGGTCGTCGCCGGTGGTGGCGATGGGGTCGCAGTGCAGCGTGATGTCGATGCCCATCTGATGCTTGATGTCGTGTTCGATGGTGTCCAGGATCTCGTGATGTTCAAACGCATCACCCTCGCCGGGCATTTCCACATGTGCGCTGGCAAACTGACGGCCGGGGCCGTAGTCGTGCACCATCAGGTCGTGCGTGCCTAGGACCTGCGGATACGACATGATCTTGTCGCGGATTGCCTGGACGAGCTTGGGGTCGGGCGCTTGCCCCAACAGCGGGCTGATGGCGTCGCGCACCAGGCCCATGCCGCTGATGCAGATGAAGATGCCTACGCCCAGGCCCGCCCAGCCGTCGAGGTCAAAGCCTGTCGTTTGCGAAATAAGCGCCGCCGCCAAGACCGAGCCCGAGGTGATGACATCGTTTTTGGAGTCCTGCGCCGTGGCGATGAGTGTCTCCGAGTCGATGCGGTTGCCCAGCGTGCGGTTGAACGCTGCCATCCAAAACTTGACGAGCATGGACAGGACAAGGGCTGCCATGGAGAGCACCGAATACGCGGTGGGGGAGGGCTTGATGATCTTGGTGACCGACTCCAGGATCAGGTTGATGCCGACGGCGCAAACCAGGACGGCGACAACCAAGCCAGCGAGGTACTCGTAACGGCCGTGGCCATAGGGGTGACCTTCGTCGGCCGGACGGCTGGCAAGGCGGAACCCGAGCAGGCTCACGATGTTACTCGAGGCGTCGGAAAGGTTGTTGAAGGCATCGGCGATAAGCGAGACGGAGCCCGCGAGCAGACCAGCTATGCCCTTGGCCAGGCACAGCGTGATGTTGAGCCCGATGCAGATGAGGCTTGCGGCAAAGCCCGCGTTGGTGCGGCAGGAGGTATCGACCGGCTTGCTTTCGCTGCCGGGAACAAGCGTATGTACCAGCCGATTTACAAATAGCATGGCGTATCTCCTCGCATTCTTATTAAGGGGATAGTGTAGCTCGCACAGACGCAACGTGTGCCGATGCTCAGAAAATGCAGCAATGGTCTGCCGGCGCTAACGGGCGCGAGGCGGAGGGGGCGACTGCCCACGCGTCTTCGAGTTCACTGCGCTTTCCCGTCCGACCGAGTGCTCCATTTTGGGCCACATGGGTATGGGCACGCGTCGATTTGCTCGACATACTTAATGTCGACAGCCCCGTGCAAAGGAGGACGTTTCCATGGACGAGATGTTTGCCATTAAATGCCAAAACTGCGGCGGCCCCATGTATTCGCACCAGGCAAAGCGCAGCTTTGAGTGCGCCTATTGCGAAACGGTTATTCCGTGGCAAGCGGACGCCGGGGAGCCCAAGAGCGCCCTGGGTATCCGTCATGCGCCGTTGACGGTGGTTGACGGGCTGCTCAAGCTCACGCACGTCTCGCAGCTCGAGCGTCCAGAGGACCCGGACTGGTATTTCTTCAATTCGTACTGGCGCAATCAGTCGGTTCTGGAGCATCTGCTGTGGGAAGATCGCGGAACGGCGCAGGAGTTCCAAGAGGCGACGCACGTGAGCATTCCCTGCCCCTTCTGCGGCGCGTCCTTTGAGGGGTCATCGACCCAGCGCGTGTTTGAGTGCCCGTCCTGCGGCAATAAGATCGGCGTTGCCGACCTGCTCAAACCCGGTACCTTCAGCAAACGCTTGACCTTGGGCGTTGGTGCGGAGTATGTACCTGAGCAGGGCGTCCCCTGTGAGATATCGCCGCAGCAGGCACGTGCAAACGCGCTGCAGCTGGTGCGCCAGTACCCGGAGGCCTTTGCCGGGCACGACGTGGAAGACGCAATTCAAAATGACATGATGCTCTTCTATTTCCCCATGGCGTTGGCGGACCTGCGCATGATGGCGTCCTTCCCGGGCAAAGGGCTGAGCAAGGAGACCCTGGTGTACTACGAGGTGCTCGACTGGGCATATCCGCGGGCAAACTACCTGGACGTTCGTCTTATGGGCATTTTGGAGCCGTGGGATTTTGGCAAGGTGGGGCCGTTCGATCCGGCCATGCAGGAAGGTGACTTCCGCGTCGTTTCCGTCGACGCGTCCACCAAGGACCAGGTGGTCATTGATAAGCTGGCGCTCGACATTGCCGGCAACGATGCCGAGGCGTTTTTGGGCTTCAATAAAAAGAGCATCCGCACTTGGGCGCGCAAGGCCCGCAAGCACAAGGACGGCCTGATTATGGTGCCGGTCTACTTTGTCGATCGCCCCGCGTGTGACGGACGCGATGACGAGCAGGTGCGCATCGCCGT
>ERZ824978.559-NODE-559-length-51992-cov-9.973449_pt1 | contig 51992 bp, 43 predicted proteins | sample MGYA00519860_ERZ824978 | MGnify/ENA primary metagenome ERZ824978 (study PRJEB31778, sample SAMEA3449184) | human gut metagenome | biome: human gut; feature: human-associated habitat; material: faeces | place: United Kingdom | collected 2010/2012 ... | reverse complement strand
TCGGCCATGTGGACGTGGACGTGGCCGTCCGATGCTACCAACGCGTGGTGCCGAGGCACAGGCGCGATGTCGTGGAAAGGCTGGCGCTCGAATATCTCCCCGCCGAGGAGCCGGCCGGCATCAAGGCGCAGATAGCCCAGAAGGAGGAGGAGATCGACCAGCTGCGGCAGACCGTCGCCAAGCTCCGGAGAAGGCTGGACGAGCTTGAGGGCGAAGAGGAAGTGGGAGCAACCGGATAATCATGGGCGTATGTACCCGAATACGGAAATACACATATACATACATATGTATGTAGGCAAATACGGATGCGGGGATACGTCGGCTTAACGGCATCTTCCATAGTCATCGCCGAACATGTCCGGGAGTGACGGGAAGACCGGATCCGCGGGGAAGGCCTCCGTCCAGGCGACCCGTTCTTCCTCGGTCCAGTCGGAGACGTCCACGGACATGAGGCACCGCCCGTCGAACGGCGTCCCGCAATCCCCATACGTGCCGGCGACCACGACGCATCCGTCGACTATCATGTCCGGCCGGACTCGATACGACGCGTACGGTATATCGGCCATGCCAGGCCGCCATGCCGGGGCAACGCCCGAGCGCACGGGATCGCCGAGCGCGGCGGCGGATTCGGAAGGCAGAAGGTCGGGATGGTAGACGGTCACCTCGAACGTTTTGAGCTCGAATTCCGTCCAGGGGGCGAAGCCGCACCTCCATCCGTCATGGTCGTCGAAGCTGCACCGCGCGACACCGTCAAGATACCAGTCGCAGGACGCGACCTCGCTTCCCCAATGATCGGAGTAACGGACCACGCCGGATTCGCCGTACCAGTAGTCCGATCCCAAGCCCGACATGTGGTCGGGATGCCGCACCGGCCGCGGACACGACGTCCATTCAGCGGTGGTGCCGCAGTAGAAATTTCCGGGATTGAAGCGTCTCATAGGGTGAAGGACCCCTCATCGGACGCGCCGGCCATGTTCGTCGGATCGGCCATGTTCGTCGGATCGAAACCCCCGCGCACGCTTCCGCCGGCCCTTTCGACGAGATCGGAGACCTTCATCCGGATCCGCGCGGGAGGCTCCGCGTCGAGGCACGCGGTATCCTTCACGGACACCATCACTCCCGCCGCGGACACGTAGTCGACGCACACCTGGTCAAAATCGCCAAGATTCGGATCGAACCAGGAGCGGGACGTCAGCCGCAGCCACCCGCCGTCCTCCGTCTCGTAATACGCGTGCAGGCCGGCGCTCCGGTCGATCCGATCCGGATCGAAGCATTCCGGACAGCGGTCGAGCCTCACGGAATCCTCGACGTCGAAGCCGAAGTCGGGCGTCCAGTCCATGTCCTCGACGGCGCGCAACGCGGAGTCCAGACGCGTCTTCACCGCATCGGCGAGCACGGACGCGTCCACGAACACCGCCTCGACGTCGTCGCCGCGGCCGCGCTGGAGACGCGCCGGGAAGCCATCGTCCAGCGTGACGCGGATTCCCTCTTCGCCACGCCAGTCGGTCTTTTCCCTCTCGTCGGCATATTTTCGCAGACTGTAGCCGCCGACGTCGCGCCCGTCAGGCAGCGTGACGCCGCGGGGCATGCCGACGAGCAGCGTGCCCGACCACGGATCCATGGAAACGAACGCCCGGGGAATGGTGAAACCAACCATCGCAATCCTCCTGCCTATCTCGTCAGCTGCATGGACGACGACTCCATGCCCTCGACCGGCGCGCCGTCCCCGAACACGTCGGTCTCATCTGTCTTGCCGTACGCGGTGGTGAACATGCGCAGGCACGGCAGCGTACCGGGCCGCGCATGGGGATCCGCGGAGCGTTCCGCGTGGTTCGCGGCCGCGACCCGCGGATCGCAGTCGTTCCGATCCACGAGATCGTCGACATATCCGTTGACCGCGTCGGTCACCGCGGACAGCGCGAGACTCGCGGCGCAGTCGGCCGCCCCGGCGCCATATGACGCGCCGGTCACCGTCTCCATGAGCATGGCCGCCTCCGCGACGAGGGACCGGGTCTCGCGCAGGGCGGTCCCGGCATCGTAACGGCCGTGGGCGAAGTCGTCGGCGAACCGGGACGCGAGCGTGTCCATCCTCGCCACGAAGCCACTGTCGAACGCGAGGTCGTTGAACAGAAGCATGCCTTCGTCGCCGGCGGGCCCGTCCATCGGTGGCGCCGCGTCGTCCAGGCTGCCTCTGCATCCGCGGCCCGGGTCGGCCGGGACGGCCACCCGGGCGGACATCACGTTCCGATGCTCGTCCAGGGCGGAGCGCAGGCCCTCCGGACCGTCCAGGCGGAGCGTGACCCGCCTGGGGCCGCGGCCTTTGAACAGTTCGACGGTTCGGCCGACGCGCAGTCCGATGCTCACCGGACGGCCCGCGCGCTTCTGGGCCAGGGCCCACGGGGTCGCGCGCACGCTCAGGTTCCAGCCGCCGACGTCGCGCCCGTCCCCGAGGACGACGCCCTTGGGGATGGTGACGAGCATGCGTTCCCGGGTTCCTCCGTCGCGGCCCTGGAACGAGAACGGATGCGCGAACGCGTTCGGGAACCTGAGGTTCACCCATTCCCCTTTGCCGCTCATAGGGCCCGTCCGGATTCCGCCGCCGTCACGGCCATGTTCGTCGGGTCGGCCGCGGAACGCACCGCGACGCCCGCGAGGACCCGCGGATCGTCCACCTCCCAGCATTCGGCCCAGGCCGCGACCTTGTCGGCGGCGTGCGGATCCGAACGCGACGCGGCGTCCACCGCGCGGCACAGGAGGTTGACGTCCTCCAGCGGGGAGTCGTCGCGGAACGGCGCGAATCCCATGCGTCCGACGATCCCGTCCTTCGAGTACCCGTCGATCCTGTAGTCCGACGGGGCCATGAGGCCCTGCTCGCCCTCGAATCTGGCGAGTTCGTCCGGATCCATGGGCAGATCCACTCCGGCCCTGCGTCCGGATCCGTCCGTCGCGCGGACCGCCAGGAAGACGAAGTTCCCTTCGATGCGGTCGTCGATGCAATCGCTCATGGCGTCCCTCCTCACAGCGTGGCGCCCATGCCGGAGGACGGGTCGAGCATCGTGGTCGGGTCGGCCGGGTCTCCCGGCAGGTAGCCGTCCTGGACGTCGGCCGGCTCGCCGAACGTGTCGAACTCGTCCGCGCCCCCCGGCGGCGCCCCTCGCCTGCGACGCCTCCGCGGACATGGCGGCCGCCTCCTGGCGCGACCTCGCGTACTCGTCGTTGTGCGCCTTCACCGCACGGCACAGATCCCACGGGTTCGAGATCTCCAACGTGCGCCGCTCCGGGCCGACGCCCCTGAACAGGCGCACCGGCTCTCCGGGACGGAAGTTGATCGCGACCGGACGGCCATTGGCCTTCTGCTCTATCTCGCGGGGCTTCGCGAAATGGTCGAACGCGTATCCGCCCAGATCGACGCCGTTGAGCGTCACGCCCGGCGGGATCGAGACGAACATCTTGTCGAACACGCGCCCGTCCCTGGCCGTGTACTCGTGCGGATGCACGAACTTGTTGGGGAAGTTCACGCGCGCCCAACGCTCCGCGCGACGACCCTCCTGCCGACTGTCCTCCTGCGCCATGACGGCTCCTTCCATCGGGGACGCCGCCGCGCGGGAACCTTTCCCCCGCGCGGCGGACGCCCATCCATGGAAGCCATCATCGAATCGGCCGGATGGACGGACGGGACACGATGTCTACAAGAACGAGAAAATCGGATAAGCATGTACGTACATGCTTATCCGCTTATCCGTGGCGGACATCAACGGCGCGGGAAGAGCGGGACCAGACCGGCATCGTCCAGAAGCATGTAAATATACAATGATTCCTATATAAGAACCATATATGCCATGGTCAAACGACGGTGGATCACGAACACCACTTGACACCAATGTTTGTTGCCAACTATAATTGTATTGTGAGAAAAGCAAACAAGGACGACGAGCCGCTGATCCTGCCTTCGGCGTTCAAGCACGGGGTGTCCGAGAACGACATCCTGCACGCGTGGCGCGAGGCCCGCGGACCGGTGGACATCAACTACGACCGGGACCCTCCGACGTACATGTACGTCGGGCCGGGGGTCTCCGGCGCGGTGTGGTACGAGATAGGCACGGCGTCCCGCGCCGGATACGACGTGGAGCTGATCGTGCATGCGATGAAGGCCCGCAAGGGCTACCTGCGAAAGGAGGGACTGCGATGAGGTTCGAGGATCTTCCCAAGGCCGAACGCGACGCGCTGGCCGAGTACGGATACGAGGTCGCGGCCGAGATGGAGGCCATGGACGAGCCGGCGCCGGGCGACCCGACGCTCGACCCGCGCTACGACCCGTCCCGCGAGCTGCGGAGGCTGAACTACCAGCGTCACGCCCTCGACCGCGAGATCGAGGCGGCCGTCGCCGCCAGCCGCGGCCACGGCCAGTCGTGGAACACCATCGGACGCGCGCTCGGCGTCACCGCCGAGGCCGCGCGGCGGCGCTATGGCGTTCGCGCGGCCGCGCGTGTCTGAATCACGGGAACATATAAGCCCTATGTGGGTTTCACATAGGGCTTATATGGTTTTTATGGTCTTATCTGACCACTGCTTTGTCCATGGGGCCGTCCAGGCCGGACATCACGCACGCGTCGTTCGAGCCGCCGTCCAACCCCGCGAGGCACACCAGCTCGTCGCGCGAATACAGCTCCGGGTCGATGCCCGGATCCACGGAACGGTCCAGATAGCCGTCGTCATGCAACGTGCAGTCCATGGCGAGGTCGCGGCCGATCGCCTCCAGGTTCAGGTATGGGCCGAACCGTCCGTCCAGCGCCTCGGCGAGTTCCGGATCGTTCTCGGCGGCCGTCAGCGCGAACGCCTCCTCGTTCGACGAGATGCCGGGATCGAAGCGCGTGCCGGCCTCGTACGCATAGAACGGGATGTCGTCGGCCTGGAGAGCGACATTCGCGAACACGAGAGGGGAAAGCCGCCCGGCGGGCGACATGCCCTCCTCGATCCAGATCCTCGCCTTCGCCGCGTCGTCCTCGTCAAGGGTGGACAGCACTCCGGCCATGACGTTCAGATCCTCGAGGCTCGTGCGCTCGTCTACCACGCGTTCGCCCGGCCCGGCCGGAAGCCAGTCCGGCAGGTCGAAATCGTCGATCCTGTACTCCTCGTACCGTTCGCCGTCGATGCCGACCCTGTCGCGCAGGAACGCGTCGAGATCGTCCCGCCCCATCGGCAGCGTCGCCCAGCCGCCGACCAGGGAGCCCTCGTTGTATCTGCCGATGTTGCCCACGTACACGCGCAGGTCGTACCAATTGCCCTCTCCGGCCATGATCCATTTCCTTTCGCCTGCGGGCGCGGCCGGCGCGGAACCCGCTCCCGTCCCGCCGCGGCCCCGGATGGGACAATCGTCCTCCCGCCGGAAGGCTCGGACGGGACACGATGTCTACAGGAAAACGGATAAGCACATACGCATATGCTTATCCGCCTATCGTCCGCCGCGGGTCGTCGGACGCGCGCCGCCGTAGTACGAGGCGAACGGATCCTCGTCCCCGTCCGGGCCGTCTCCGGACGCCGCGAGCGATTCGACGTCGCGCTCGAAGTCCGCGGCCTCGGCCAGCACGCCGGAGGATGCCCCCTCCGACCATTCGTCCGCGTAGGAACAGCGGACGGCCCCGGGCGCGAGGGTCTCGATGAACGAGGACAGGTACGAGTCGCGTTCGGCGAGCAGCGTGTCCACGAGCCATCCCGGCTGTCCGGGAAACTCGTCCAGGCCGCGCACGTACATGTTCCGGTTTTCGTCGCGCACCAGAGGGGGCACGGTGTCCAGGCGCAGGCACTCCTTGAACATGACGAGCCTGCCCACGCGGCCGTTGCCGTCGCTGAACGGGTGGACCCGCTCGAACATCCAATGGCACATCGCGATGCGCACCGGATCGTCGGACAGGCCGGCGTACGCCGCGTACACGCGCTCCATCATCCCCGGCACGTCGCCGGCCGGCACCGTCCTGACCATGGAGACGCCCATGCGCTGCACGATCGCGTTATCCCTGGTCTTGTATCCGCCGACGTTGAACCCCGGGTCGCCGTCCTGCGACGTGCCGCGCTTCAGCAGGGCGTGCAGGCGGCACACGTAGCCGGCGTCGACCGGATCGTCGGCGTGGTCGATGACGTAGTTGAACGCGGTGAAATGGTTCCTGGTCTCGATGGCGTCGTCGAGTCTGATCTGCTCGTCCGCGTCGGCGAGAAGACGCCCGGTGTCGTAGATCTGACGCGTCTGCTCGGGCGTCAGCGTCGAACCCTCCATATGGTTCGAGTTGTACGCCATGAACACCTGCGTCCAATAGAACAACGCGTGGTCGATCCGCGCGTCCCGCTCGTACCTGAGCCTGTCCACAAGCCTCGTCCTGTCGGCCATGGCGTCCTCCCCTCTCTTCGGAAACATCGCCGTGGGATCCGGGTCCGCGCAAACCGTCGGACCTGATCGGCCGCGCAGGCGACCATCACCAGCATACGCCGCCGATGACAGAAAGCCCGGCCAAAACGGCGAAATCCGCGGCCAACGTGGAATCCACGCCGTCCGGCGCGGAAACGGCCAGCACGTCCGACCGTCACCTGGCGGGCCCTTGGACGCCCATGGCATCCGCGTCCATGCCCGCTCCGCATTCCGGCCCGGACAGGCCGAACCCGTCCAACCTTCCGCGGGCCTCGTCGAGCAGGTCCGTGAGGAACCCCGCATGGTCGGAAAGGTCCTCGTACTCCGCCCAGGAGCGCAGGGTGGTCGTGGCGGGACAGTCCGGGGACGAGGCGATGTAGGAGATGAAGGCCTTGATGTCGGACAGGTCGCGGGTCTGGTATCCGGTCATGCTCATTCCGCCTTCGTAGGCGGAGTATCCGCTTTCCCGGTATTCGGCGAGGGCGGCATCCAGATAGTTGGCGATTCCGGCGCGGATGTCCGGATTCGCCTCGTGCCGTCCGCCGCCCACATATCGTTCCGAGTGACGGACGTAGGGGCTTCCGCCGAAGAAACGGCCCAGCCTCTCCTGCCCCTTTCTCGGGTCCTCGCGGTCTGCGAGGAAGGGAAGCTCCCGTCCGAGCTGGTTCAGCTCCATGTCCGTGAGCTCGAACCGGCCGAACCGCACCATGCCGGTGTGTCTGTCGGTCGCGTAGCATTCGCCGTGGGCGTGCCCGTTGTCGTGGATGATGACCGCCGCCTCGAGGTATTCCTTGTCCGGTATGTCCCCATGCGGGTCGGCCAGACCGGAGCGTTCCGCGAGGCGTTCCCGTTCCTCGTCCTCGGCGACGAGGTCCACGAAAAGGGTGTGCCCGTCCTTGCTGAGCACGACGCCGGTGTCCTTGTTGATCCAAACCATCATTCCTCCATCCGTCGGATCGTGGCCGTCCGCATGCGCGGCCGGCCGGTTCCAGCGTCCGTCGGCCGGGACGGCGCGGTGGGGCACGATGTCTACAGGAACGGGATAAGCGGATAAGCACGTACGTGCATGCTTATCCGTCTGGTTCCTAGATGGTTTTGCCGCCGGGACGGGCGGACTCCTCCATGCCGGGCGTCTCCAACCGGTCCGGATAGTCGTCCTCGTCCCACATGCAGCCGGTCCAGTAGCAGCCGTCCTCGTCGCCGTCCGTGATCGCGGTCTCCGCGGCCTCGTCGCTCCAGTAGTCCATGTCGTTCCAGTGCAGGCTCGCCTGGTCCGCGTCGTATCCGAACGACATGATCACGAACCGGTTCGCAAGCAGGGGGGATGGCAGGACGTCGGCGAACTGTTCGGCGGTCACGTACATGCCCGTGCCGACGTGGTACGCCTCCTCGTCGGGTTCGATGGCGCGGGTCCGGCGGTTCTCCTCGCTCATGGCCGCGAACCGCTCCTCGACGCCGCGGTACCAGTCGCCCATGCGGTCGGCGGTCGGCCCGTAGGCGCCGGCCTTCGGGAACTGCGGATGGTTGAGCCGGTCGGCGATCCTGGACGCGAGGCCGTCGGCCCCGCTGACGGTGGACGGAATGTCTCCGGGTTCGGTGAGGTTGAGCCGCGCGATGCATCGCGGCCCGTCCGCGGTGCAGAGGTACGCTTCCGCGTCGAGGTGGGAGTAGTGGCCGTTCGGCTGGTCGCGCCTAAGCTCCACGTAAGCCTCCGTCCCTCCGTCGCGGAACGTGGGGGCCGTGTCCGACGCGGTCCACGATATTCCGGTCCGGGACGCCATGTCGGCCAATGCCAGCGCGAGGTCGTGCAGGGCCGCCTTCTCGCCGCCGGCCGCGTACGCGCGGACGTCGTCCTGCGTGCCGTACGGGGTGCGCAGCCGGGCGTGGTCGAGCAGAGCGTATTCCATGACCGTCGCGTCGAGGTATCTGGTGGTGCCTTTCATCTCTTCTCTCATGCTCACAGTCCTTTCATGGATGGCGTGACCACGTCGGACGACGTGGCGATGCCGGTCGGGCCGGACGTGTCCGTCGGGTCGGCGGCGAACGATGGCAGGCCGAGACGAAGACGAAGGTTCTCCAGCAATCCGCTTCCGGCGGGCGATGTCTCGGTGAAGTATTCGGTGACCGTCTCGGCCTGTTCCTCGGTCAGGGAGACGCTGGCGCCGCTGTTCGGGTCGAAGCCGAGCGCGACGATCTGGCCGTGCAGTATCGTGTACAGCTCGCCTTCGGCCGGGACGTGCCGGTAGTCGATCTGGCTGAGGTAGCCCCTCTCCTCCATCGCCCGAGTGGCGTAGATGGCTCGGTTCGGCCCGAATTCGGACGTGCCGTCGTCGTTGACCCACAGGTCGACTCCCGGTATCACGATCGGCAACGTGTCGAAGCAGCCGCCGACCAGTCTGGACAGCGCGTCTCCCATCAGCCCGCGCCCGTCGGTCTCAAGAGCCACCCGCCGCGGCTCCCCGTCCTCCGGAATCAGGATTCCGTTTATAAAGTTCTGCGCCATCGCCGCATTCCCCTTCCTTGGCTTCCATGCCGGGACCTCCGCCCGGAGACGTCGTGGATGGCCGTGTCGTCACAATCCTCCGTCCCGCGCGGCGGGCGGACGGGACACGATGTCTACAGGAACGGGATAAGCGGATAAGCAAGTGCTTACATGCTTATCCGCTTATCCGCCCGCGGGGCGTCAGTAGGCGTTGTTGCGAAGCCAGAACTCCTTGGCCTGGTGCGGGCTGCCGTAACGCTGCTTGATGTATTGCAGCCCCCATTTGATCTGGGTCGCCGCGTTGTCCTTCCAGTCGCTTCCGGCGGCCGCGAGCTTCGACGCGGGATAGGACTGCGGGATGCCGTACGCGCCCGACGTGGGGTTCGTGGCGTTCCACTGCCAGCCGGACTCGTGCTGCCAGATCCACACGAGCGCCTGCCAGTCGTTGTCGTTGTCCCATTCCTTGTAGCCGCTGGCGATCATCTGCTTGGCGATGCCCTTCGCGTCCTCGGGGCTGGCGTGGTAGCCGTTCCCGCTGTACTTCACGTTCACCGTTCCCGTGTCCGAATCGTCCGACGAGGAGGCCGAGCACGTCCATTTCGTCGACGTCGCGGACGAGCCCTGCGAGGACGATGAGGTGCCGTCGGACGGCTTGCTCGCGGCGGTGGTGTTGCCGTCGGGATACCAGAAGGTCGCGCCGGGGCTTTTGGCGCTGATGACGCCGGAATGGATGGACACCACGCCGTTGGCGTTTTTGAAGCCGCTGCCTCCCTCGCTGATATGCACGCTGTCGCCGTCGACCTGTTCGACGACCGCGACGTGCCCGTACCTGCCGTCGGCGGTCCATGAGCCGCCCGAACCGATGTAACTGACGGCCGCGCCTGGCGTCCAGGAGACGATGCCGCCGGCCTTGGCCCCCTGCTTCCAGCCGTGGGCCTTGGCGGACGCTCCCCACATGCCGCCGTCGCCCCAGGAGCCCTGGCCGAGGTCGTGGCCGAGCGCGCGTTGGCGCATGCACGCCCACCAGGTGCATTGCAGTCCGCTGCCTCCGTAGACGATGTTGTAGCCGGAGCATGGCGTCACGTAGTCGGGCCACATGCGTTTGATCTCGCCCTCGGTCTTGCCGATGAGCTTCGTCCATTCCCCCTTGGCGGTGGACGCCACCGTGCTCGACGAGGCCGATGACGAGGACGATGAGCCGTCCTTGCAGCCGGCGAGGTAATGCAGCACGTCGAGGGGATTGCACGCCCCGGTGGTCATGACGACGCACAGCACGGCGACGATGGGAAGCAGGCGGCGGTGGAACGGCCCGGGTCGGCCGCGGCGTGGATGGCCAGACATGTCAGTCGCTCCCGTCGTCCGCGCCGATGTACCAGAACGGCCGCTGTCCGCCGACGGTGATCTCGACCGGACGACACGGGCGCTGGTTCGTGCCGACTCCGACGGAGCCTCCCGCGAGCCAGACACGGGTGCCGGCGGGCACGTCGTCGATCGACGCGTATCCGGTCTCGTCGCCGTTCTCGTCCATGAACGGGTGGTCGGCCGCCGCGGGGCAGGCCACCGTCACGTACCACATGCCGTCGTCCATGGGGATGGCGACCGCGTCGTAGTATTGCGAGATCACCGACTGCGGGTCGGTCGACGATGCGATGGACGAGCCGATCGACCCGGGAATGTCGAAGAAGACCCGGTCGGAGCCCTGCATCCATGATTGGGTGTCCTTGACGATTCCGTCCGCGTCTCCCTGGTACGTGCGGTCGGTGGAGCAGTCGTAGGACTGGATGATGAGGTTGTCGGACTGGCGACCGGTGCACAGGAGGTCCGGGTTCAGCCTGCGCTGGCTCCACCAGTAGCGCGCCATGTTGGACGGGCCGTGGGACTGGCCCGCGATGTCCAGCTGGAAGAGCTGCTGCATCGTGTCGTTCCATTCCTCGTCGGACGGCGTCGGGTCGAGGATCCTGTCGACGGTGTCCAACGCGACGTCCACGGGGCCTCCCTTGCCTCCGACGGGCTTCATGGACACCTTTCGCTCGTCTCCCTGCTGTTCCTTGACGATGGAGAGGACCCGCTGGCGGGACCAGTCTCCCGGCGTGGGGATGCCGGCGGCCTTCAGTCCGCCGTAGCCGCCGGTTTTGGCGGTCTTCTTCCCTTTCGGGGATTTGGCCGGAGTCGACGATGACGCGTCGGACGCGCCGCCGGTCGCCTTCGAGGACTCGTGGTTGACGACCATGCCGAGGGACACCACGAACACCAGGGCCAGGAACATCGCGAGCCAGCGGACCGGCCGCGGCAACGGGCGAGGGGCCTTCCTGCCGGCCATCACTCTCCCTCCGTCCAGGCTTGGCTTCCCTCGCCGTCGCCGCTTCCCGTGTCCGGCCCGTCCGACGCGGACGGTTCGGAAGAGCCCTCTTCCTTGTCCGCGAGCTCGTTGACGATGCGTTCCACGTTCCTGATGTCCGCGACGCTGTTGCCCGCGGCCTTCGCGTTGGCCCGAAGCTCGCCGTCCACACGGGCCTCGAGCCTCTTGACCTCCGTCCGCATGGCCTTGAGATCCGTCAGACCTTGGGCGAACGCCTCGAGCGCGTCCATCCTGGATCGCTGCGATTCGCGGATCGCCTTCGATATGTCGCGTCTCTTGTCTCTCGCCTTGTTGCTGTTGGACAAATCCGGCTCCTTGTCTCGGTCGTTGATGCTTCCCCTGCAAGGATGGACCGAGGAAGGGCGGGAGGCGGGGCACGATGTCTACAAGTTTTCCGGTCCCGTGGCTCCGGGCGAAACTTGTAGACGCGGTGCACCGCCGGCCGTGCGGGCCGGCGTCATGATGGGAGGGCCATTCGACAACCAGACAAGGAAGGAACAGGAATGGAGAATCTTCTGGAGAAGGTCGCCGGCATGCTCGGCGGACTGTGGGATTGGACCGTGCATCTGAACGGCGGTTTGCAGATCGTGCTCGTCCTCCTCGCGGTCGTCATGTCGGGCGTGTGCGCGATCGTCGCGAAACGCATGCAGAGTCCGATGATGGACATGGGAGGCAGCGTCGCGGGAAGGACCGCCGTGAGCATCGCCGCGTACATGTTCGGCGTGGTCTTCCTGATCGTCGCCCTGTTCGGCGTGGCCGCGGTGTTCGCGCCGCTGCTCGGCTTCGTCAAACTGTGACGTCGAAAACGAACAATCCGGCCGCGCCCATCATGGACGCGGCCTTTCCATATCCCGGAAGGACCGGGACCCATCGAGACAACGATCGGAAAGGAACAAGAAGGACATCATGGGAAGACTCATCATCGCGGAGAAACATTCCGTAGCCCAGGCCATAGCCGCGGCATTGGGAGGAGGGAAGGCCGAGGACGGCTGGATAGGATGTGGCGCGGACGCGGTCACGTGGGCCCAGGGGCATCTCGTCGACCTGCTCACGCCGGACGAGTACCAGGACCGCGGCTGGGACAAGTGGAGCATGGACGCCCTGCCTCTCGACCCGACGGGCGGATGGAAGTGGAAGGTCAACAGACAGCGCGGCGCGGACCGCCAGTACCGCGTCGTCGCGGGTCTGCTCAAGTCGGACGCGTATGACGTCCTGGTCAACGCGTGCGACCCGGACCGCGAGGGAGAGAGCATCTTCCACCGCATCGTCTCGTACGCGGGCACGCGCAAGCCGATGCTGCGGCTGTGGGTCGCGTCCCTGGAAGAGGACGCCATACGCGACGCGTTGGATTCGATGAGGAGCGAGGACGAGTACCGGGGACTGGCCGAGGCCGCCGACATCCGCGCGAAGGCCGACTGGCTGATCGGCATGAACGCCTCACGAGCGTACACGCTCGTCTACCACAGGCGCATGTCCGTGGGACGCGTGCAGACCCCGACCCTCGCGATGGTCGCCGACCGCGACCGGCAGATCGCCCATCACGTCGAGAAGCCGTTCTGGAAGGTCGTCGTCCCGATGGGCGGATGGACGCTCACCGGCGAACGTCTCGACGACAGGACGGACGCGGAGGCGCTGAAGTCGATCGTGGACGCGCCGGACTTCACGTTCCAGGTGTTCTCCGTGCAGCGCAGGACCGTGCATGAGCGTCCGCCGCGCTTGTACGACCTGACCGGATTGCAGAAGGACATGAGCCGTCTGCACGGGCTGACCGCCGCGCGCACGCTGGCCGCGCTGCAATCCCTGTACGAGAAGAAGCTGGCGACCTATCCCCGCACCGATTCGCAGTACATCACGCACGACGACCTCGACACGTTGCGAGATCTTGCGAAGGGTCCGGGGCGCGTCGATGGATTCGTCCGCATGGAAGACCTTCCTTCCGCTCCACGGTTCGACCTGACCGTCGACGACACGAAGGTCTCGGGACACACCGCCATCCTTCCCACCCGCAACGTCGACAGGACCGTGCTGGACGGATTGAGCGGGGACGAGCGTCTGACGCTCGTGCGCGTGGTGCGCCGCATGTGGGAGGCGACGGCAGACGACTACGTGCATGACACGGTCCAGGTCATCGCGAACCTGAATCCGCATTGGTGCGAGAGCCATCCGGACGAGGGATGCCGCCTGTCCGAGGGCGAATGCCGTTTCACCAGCCGTTCCGACCAGCCCGTGAGCCTGGGATGGAAGGCGATCGAACCGGCGAAGGCCGACCGCGGGGATGACGCGGATGAGGAAGAGGCGTCTTCCGCCCGCAATGTCATTCCCGTGAACCTCTCAACGGGAGTCTCGTTGAGGCCGGTAAGCGAATCCTCCGTCTCGGAGGGCAGGACGAAACCGCCGAAGCCGTTCACCGAGGCGACGCTGCTCGCCGCGATGGAGCACGCAAGCCGATACGTCGAGGACAAGGACCTGAAGGCCGCTCTGGACGATGACGAATCGCATTCCGGCGGCATCGGCACGCCCGCGACCCGCGCCGACGTGATCGAAAAGCTCGTCCACGCCGGATACATGGAGCGCAAGGGCAAACAGCTGCACTCGACCGAGGCGGGACGCACGCTCGTGGACGTCGTCTCCCCCAGGCTCCGGGACGTCTCGCTCACCGCGGACATGGAACGCAGTCTGGGCGACGTCGAACGCTGCGGCGCGCATGCGGACGCCGTGTACGAGGAGTTCCGCGGATACGCGCGCGCCATCCCTGCCGACGCCGCCGCCAACGTGAAAGCCGAGCGCGTCGGCCAGAGCGGCGGGAAGACTGAATCGTATGGCCGCTGCCCCCGCTGCGGCGGGAACGTCGTGAAACGGGGCAAGACGTGGACGTGCTCGACCAACCGCAACGAGAAGCAGGCCGACGGCACATGGAAACGAACCGATGGATGCGGGTACCGGGTCTTCCCGACGATCGCGGGCAAGACCCTCACCGATGCGCAGGTGCGGAAGGTCCTCGGCGGTCAGGCCGTCCTCGTCAAAGGATTCACATCGAAGAGCGGGAAAAAGTTCGACGCCCGGCTGGTCGCCGACAAGGAACGCGGCGTCGCGTTCGATTTCGGCAAATGACCGGAAACATGTAGACGCCGTGCACCGTTCGTCCATCCGAAACATGATTGGCTTGACCATGTGGATGGGGACGGGGCGCATGCAATCCCGGTTGGAATGTCGGAAGACGCCTCTTCCAAAAAAAGGAAGAGGCGTCTTCCGAAAGTCATCCGAGATGAGCAGTCGAAGGGCGGACGAGTCCGTCCGCAAATACGGAAAGGATGTTGAGAGATGAGGAACGGTAAAGCGTTTCCGCACCGCGTCAGCGCGATGATCGGCAACGAACAGTACGAGCATCTGAAGAAGGAGAGCGAGGCGCACGGATACCAGATCGCCCTGATCGAACGGTGGATGCTGATCCCACAGAACGTTGACGACCTGTATGCGGGAAGTCTGGACGATGCGGACAGGATGATGCGGCGGCCGCTGCCGTCCGGAACAAGGGGCGGAGGGAAGAGACGGTGCCGGGAATGCGATTTCTGGCTGACGGACGCCGGATACGAGGCGGTGACCCGGTGCGCCGTGAAACGCGGGCTCATCCGGTCAGCGTATGTCGCCGAAGTCATCCACGAACAGGTCAGGATCGCGAACGAATCCGGATGGCCTCTCCCGGATGGCATCACCAACGAGTCCGTCGAGAGGGAAATCCTTGGACTGCTACGCAGCCTGGAAGAGTCCTCTTCCGCTCTATGAGCAGTGAAGATAGCAAACGGAAACCATACGTAAAACGTGTGGTCTACCGGATGGAAAACATATGCGAACCATACGTAAACCATGCGTAACGCCATGCGTGGCGACATGCATGGCAGCATACGGAAGACATATGTAAAGCATAAGACCTACCGGAAGTTAAACATATGTAAAACGTCCGTTTTCCCGGACGTTGCCAAAAGCTGGTGTAGCAAGTTATACGGTTTGTGCGCACAAACCGAATTGACCTCCACTGCGCCTTCGCGGTGGACTTTGACCCGAGTGCCGAAGGCTTTTGGACGACGCCATGCATGGCGCCCTGACGATGGTGCCGACGACTCCGGCAATGTCCAGGAAGGGCGGCATCAGATCAGCTGCGATGTCCGGAAAGATGGAAAGGAGCATGAACCCTATGGGCAGGAACCAGCAGTACAGGCCGGGAAAGACCCGTGGCAAACGAATCTTCATCCGTGTCTCCGACCAAGAACTTGAGGAAATCCGTTCGGCCGCGAACGAGAGAGGCGTCAGCATCTCGCGTTACCTGGTCGAGGCGCATGAGGCCAGTTGCGATCTCGAAGCTGCAAGGAAGGCATGCGAGACCGGTCCCGTCGTTGAGCAGCTGAAGGCCATCAGGACGGAAATCTGGCACATCGGACACAACGTCAACCAAATCGCGCACAACACGAACCACGACATGAGCGTGAGCCCAGATGACGAATACTCCACAGCCAAGGCCGTGATGGAATGCAAACGACTGTTCGAGAAAGCCACTGGTGTCATCAAGGATTCAACCAAGCAAATCAACCACAGACCGCTCTTGGAATAAAGAGAGCACGATCATTTTTTTCATAAACCGATACTGCAATCCGAAAGGAAGCGACTGTAATCTTATATTGAGTAATACTCCGTTAGCGCAAGATTGACCTTTGCATGGCCGGTATAGTTTCAAACTCTCTTTGAACTGATATTATATGGTTGTTTTAATAATACACAGTGTGGTCAGAGGTAAATAATGCCAGACATCATTGCTCAAACAGCAACGGTCAAAGACGAACCTCTGCGACTTAACATGCCCGAGGGGCTACCATTATTTTTCTCTTAAGACGGTGGCGAAAGAGCGGGGAATACCATTTATCGTGAGGATGGCGACGATTCGAAAGGAAAGGCCTGTTGGAGAATAAGCCCATCAAAGTTGCAAGTTTTTTCGCTGGAATAGGGGGATTCGATCTTGGATTCGAAAAAGCCGGCGCAAAAGTTGTCTGGCAATGTGAAGTGAACCCCTATTGTCTTGATGTTCTTAAAGCACATTGGCCGAATGTTCCCAGATCAAAGGACATCAAGACTACGAAGGTTTCAGATATACCGTTCGCCGACGTGTGGGTGGGAGGATTCCCCTGTCAGGATATTTCCGTGGCTCGCATGAGCTCGGCAAGAAAGGGATTACATGGAAAACAAAGCGGACTCTTCTACGATTTTGCACGACTTATTGGAGAAGGTCGCCCCAAAGTTATCCTCCTCGAAAACGTTGCGGGAATCCTCTCTTCCAACGAGGGACGAGATTTCGCAACAGTCATTCGGACGCTGGCCGACTTCGGGTATGGCGTGGCGTGGAGAATGCTTGACAGTAGATACTTCGGCGTCCCCCAGTCACGCACAAGGGTCTTCATTTGCGGATTTGATGGAGACCCAGAAGCCGCCGCAAGAGTACTTTTTGAGCCAGAATGCGGCGATCGGAATTTTGAGAAGAGTCGATCGCATGGGGAGACACCTGCTGCCTCCTTTAAGAAAGTCGTTGGAGATCCTGAGCGGGGCTACGCCAAGGAACTCGCCCACTGCGTATATGCAGAGGGGCCAAGACACACAGGAACCGATTGGAGCAGAAACTATGTCTCATACCCTGAAAGCGGAGAAGTAAGAAGACTTACACCAGGTGAATCCGAACGGTTACAGGGCTTCCCTACGGGCTGGACGGACATCTACGACAATACAGACGATTCGAAGCGATACCATGCCTGCGGGAACGCCGTGACTGTTCCCGTAATCGCGTGGATAGCCAATAGAATGGTCAAAGTGCTTAACGCCTGCGATTCAACCGGCAAGGGAGAATAGCCCATTGAATCTTTCAAGATAGTCAGGGGACGGTCGGAATGCCTTATCGGCGGGGAGCAGGGCTTCATCAATGGGTCTGCTCCCACGCTCCCCTAATTCGTTTACAATCTCGTTCGGAAGACTAACGGACTGTTCAAACTCCTCATAATGATCGCCCGGCCTGAGAATATACGTATTTCTTCTTGCATCATTACAGACCAAGGTGATTACTCTGCTATCGAATGCCCAATGATGATTGCGGCAAAGAGCCAAACCATTTGTGACCACATCAAGGTCAAAATCAGCCCATGGAAGAATGTGGGCCGCTTCTATTCCAGAACGTCCCATACCAGTCTTGGGCAATTCCAAGCCGCATACGACACAACGTCTGTGATATGCAATCATCACGTCGTTGGCGAATCGGGACGCGCTTGCGCCACGCCCTTCCTTCCTGCGATACCATCGTTCCGCGCGCTGCCTTCGCTGTACTGCCTTGTTCAAGTCGGAATTCGTGCGGATGGGAGGGAGCGCTTCTGGGCTTGGAATATCCTCAATGTCCAGCACGTACAACTTAAGTAGCGAACGAAGAAAAGGCAATGAGTCCACTCCATTGAGATAATCAGCATCCACATCCGCCAAAGCATCCATGATGGCATCAACGGATGTCCGACATTGGTAATAGAAGTCCTCGCCAGGCCCCTCGATGGCATGTTTGAAAGTGGACAACTGACCGTTGACGACTCCACCCAGCAAAGACGCAGAAGCATGTTCCAGCATCTCCTTGATTTGACTGACCCGCTGATCGACTTCGATTATCTTGGTGTGAATATCGTCCGTAAGGGCGCCCGAACGAGCGGTAAGCCAAACAGGCTCCACAATCGCGACATCTTCTGCTACATCTAGCAAACGGCACGAAACGTCGAGAAGGTAAGCGTCATCCTGCAAGACCGGCAGGGCATGGGATGCCTTACTCTCGCTTCGACAAGGGCTTGGAAGCATCAACAGGGATGCGACCAGTCCAGCAATATGAGTCACATGCTTCCTGTCGTTCGGATTACTGAGCCTTAAACGCGGTTTCCCTCCCTGGTTGGTCAAATGCACCGGGGTAGGATAATCCTTGTCATACAGATGAATGTAAAAATGCTTGCCAACAAGCTCTGAAGACTTAAAACCGTTGCTTTCTCCAGCAAGCTCATACTCGCCGCGTCCACCAATGCCCCTGTTGCCAGAAGGTCTCTTCGTGAAAACCAGAAACTGATTATTTGCCATGCCGTCGCCCTTCTCCATCTGTTGTCTCGAAGTATAGAGCAATATCGAATTCAGCATGCTGAGCTGGCCATATCAATTCTGATTCAACAGAGCCAAATGCTTTTTAGTCGGCAGAGAATCCTTTCTTAACCTGAAATGGCAGTCCTTGCGTTTGGATGAATAGTGGCGCCGTGCCGAAGAGTGCGAGGTCCAAGTTTTCAAGCACTTGTCTGGATTTCTCTTTGAGTTTGGAATCTGACACCGTCTCATCGGGAATCGGCGGAATACCCAGCAAAGATGGCATAATGGGGCTCCTTCCTTCAACCGCACCAAACCCCACCCGATGATGCTTCTTTCCGATTCCGCCGATGGTTTCGGAGATTCGTAGACGTGGTGCCCCGCGCATGCCTTCCGTCGTGCCGGACGATGGAAGACATGATTCCGAAGATCAGCAGAGGCTCGGATCCCGCGGGACTGGTGAAGTATCTGTTCGGCAAGGGACGGCACAACGAGCACGCCAACCAACATCTCGTCGCGTGCAGCGACGACCTGCTCGAATCGTTCGACTTCGACGGACATCCCGACGAATCGTACGCGAAAATCGGGAAACGCTTCGACCGACGCTACCGGGTCAGGGAACGCAAGGACGATCCCTTCCCCCGCGACCGGCGCGGGAAGCTCAATCCCGGCGGAGAGCACGGCAAGGACCGCGTATGGCACTGCTCCCTGTCCATCAAGGCCGGCCAGGGCATCCTCACGGACGGGCAATGGGAAGCGATCGTCCGCGACTATCTGGAACGAATGAACATCCTGCCCGAAGGCGCCCCGGCCGGCGTGACATGGCTCGCGGTGCGCCACGGATTGAGCCGGAACGGCAACGACCACGTGCACGTGATGGTGCAGCTCGCCACGGACGACGGATGGATCAACACGTTCAACGACATGAAAGCCGCGCAGAGATCATGCCGCGGAATGGAACGGGAACGTCCCGAACTCGTCGAGATCGACCGGTCGAACACGGAAAGCCAGGTCAGGTACAAGTATGCGGAATGGCGGCGCTGGGCCGAATGGAAAGCACAGGAGGATTACGACGGGCCGCTCCCCTGGCATGCGCTCGACGGGGACGAACGCGTCCGGCGGATCGCGGCCGTGGCCGCGGAGACGATGCCGAAACAGCATGTCGGCCGAGTCGTGGAGGCGTGCGCGAAGGCGTCACGGAGCGAGGACGAGTTCATACGCCGCGTCCGGCGCGAGGGCTTCAGCATCGACCCGCGTCTACGCAAGGGCGTGGCAAAGGGATCCTTCGACTCGCCGGACCAAGTGGTCGGATACCGGATCACCTGGCGCAGCAGGGACGGCTGGACGGAACGGTTCAACGCGACCGACCTCGGCGCGGACATGCGATTGAAGGAACTAAGGAACGGTTGGACGCATGACGCGCGCTCCGAATCATTGGCGGTACAGGAATGGCGCGCGAGCATGGAGAACCGTCCCCCGTTCCTCGCCGACGGCCTGGAGCGCCGGCCTGCGAATCTTTCCACGCATGACATGGAAAGGCTGATCGACGAGGCGTTCCACGTCGCAGTGAACGTGAGATACGGGGAAGGCGATCCGGAAGCATACGACGAGGCGCTGCGCGAGGGACTGCGCGTGTTCGACAGGCTGTCCGAACGGTACGGGCTCGGGGATGGGTTCTCGGCCGAGATCATGAAAGACGGGCTCTCGGCCGAGACGCCCGACACGATCGGAGACGATGGGCTCGATGAGAATGGGAAAGCCCACAAGCTCTGATGCCGCAAACCGCGGACCAGTATCATCTCATGGGACCCGGCCTCGTCTCGGCCGATATGCCGGGGATCCCGATTCCAAACGGTTCGGCCGGACCGAGGTCCCGATCGCCGGGGCGCGCGCCGGACACGGCCGAACCGCGCAGATCCTCCCATGCGGGGACGAACACGTTCTCGTACCGCCATGCCATGACCGCTTTGTGATATTCCTTGAAACCTTCGGGAAGGACGGTCACCCCCATGGCCTGTTCCGGGATCGAATCGATCAGGGAATACAGTCGGTCGGGCTCGTAGCGTTCCATGAACCGGCCGAACGCCAGCGTGCACTGGGGGTCCTGTCCAGACGCGATGTATTTGAGCGGCGCGATCGGCTTGCCTTTGTCGGTGATGTAGCATGACCTCACGTCGAGGGCGTCCTGACGGATCAGTTCGTCTTTGGACAGGCGCCGTTCGATCGCGGCTTCGGTCCGTTTGTTGTTGAACGAGTTGCCGTTGTCGTACACGGGCGCGAGCCGGTAGTGGCCCTTCCTGTCGGACAGGACGCCCCAATTGGTGTTGTTGCGGTCGATGTTGCGGATGAACGCGTCGGTGACGAACATGTCCCAGAAACGTTCCCGGACCCCATCGATGCCGGCGAGCTCCGGGATGCGGTTGATGGCGGCCCTCACATCGGCCAGCACCACCCCCGACCCTGTGGAGGCGGATTCGGTGAATCCCGGTTCGTCGTCGGACAGGGAGTTCTTCAGATCGTGGAACTCCACCAGTTCCCAATCGTCATCGGTGAAATCTCGGCACGCGCACACGACCTTGCCTCCTCGGATACCCAGCACGGTCTCGTGCACCGGGATGCCCAGCATCCCGTAGACGTGCGATCCGAGGAATTCCGACAGGGGCGCCGTCGTGTACGAGGGGACCGAGCCTTGCAGACGTCCCGTCGGCCCCGGGAACTTGAGGATCCAGTTGCCCCCGTTCCAGACGACGCCGACCTTGCGGCCCGCGTTTCCGGCATAGAACCTGCGGGATTTCTCGCACCCCTCGAAATCAATCAAAGCCATCATATTCCACGATTCTACCGGCCGGCGCGGCCGAATCAACCGCATTCATCCCACAGGAGGGAGACGACGACGGCTCCGCCGCCGCGGACCGAGACGTCGGCCGCGTCCTACCGTCCGGCCCGCTTGACGGTGGGGACGTCCGGCAGGGACGGTTCCATGGCCGGCGCCGCGGGCGGCGTGATCCTGGCCTCCTGCTCGGGACTGTACGCGCCGAACAGGTCCGGACCGTCCCATTCCTCCGGCTCGTACAGGTCGACCAGGTCGGTCTTGTCCTCTCCGGTGGTCTCGCCGGAAGACAGGTCTCCCCCGGTCTCGGATTCTGCGGTCCTCTTCCTTCTTTTCTCCGGGGCCGGCGTTTCGGCCGAAACGTCGTCACTCTTTCCCTCGTCCGCCGTCGAACTGCCTCCGGAAAGCATCTCGTCCCGCTTCTCCATGTCGGATCCGGACGGCTCCGGCAGGTCGGAGGCTGGGGCCGCGTTCTCGTTCTCGTTCATGGAGCCCTCGAACAGGCTGGACGGCTCGTCGCCCTCGCTGCGGTTGTCCCCGCCCGAGGATTCGGGCAGTCCGGCGTCGCGCAGGTGGCTAATCTGCTGGCCGGCCTCGTCTATGGACACGACGGCCTGCATCATCATGCATTCGGAGATCAGGTCGTTCCTCTGCCCGTTCCATCCCTCTCCGTTCTCCGGGGCGACGTGGAACGTCTCGCCGTCGTGTCGGGCTCTGAACTCGTCCGGGGAGGTGTCGTCGTGGTCGAGTCTGACGGTGAAGCCGGCCTTCTCGAACGCGGCCAGGGTGTCCTCGAGGGCGGGCGTGCGGTCAACGTAGGTGATGGTGACGTTGTTCATGACGCGGTCGGCCTGCTGGCCGATGGTCTCGCCGGGATGGCGTTGCGACCATTCCGTCTCCATGAGGTTGCGCGCCCGGTTGAGCTGGGCGGCGTAGCCTGGATCCGTGCCGACGAGCATTTCGCTGACGTTCCAGGCCTTCAGCAGGCTTGTGTCGCTCAACGGGGAACATCCCCTCGTGCCGAGCACGGTCGCGTTCAGCACGCTTTCGAAACCGTTGTTCAGCTCGCGTCTGTGGGCGCTTTCCCAGGACAGCAGGCGGGCCCGCTGCGCCTCCATCTCCTTGATCTCCGCGGCCTGCAACCTCGCCTGCTGGGCCTGTTCGGCCTTGCGTTCCCTTTGCTGCTGCTGGATGTCCGCGCTCAGTGAGCGGTGGAGCATGCCCAGCTGTTGGGCCATGTTGCTCCATGTGCTGTTGAGCAGCTGGTCCAGTGCATCCTCGGGATCCATCGCCGACATCATCGGCCTCCTTCCTGTTGGCTCCTACCGATCGCGTGCATTTTTATGTTCGGCCGGCGTGGCGGGCGTTCCCTGTCGGGGATGGCCGCCGCGGCCTCCTCCATCTCCTTCGGGCGCACCGGGCGCAGCGGCTCCATGGCCTTGCGCCGCCAGCCCTTCGGCGGGCGTTCGCACGGCAGCGGCTCGCCCGGCCCGGTCGTGTGCTCGTTCTCGTCGATGCCGAGCGAGGCCACGAGGCCGGTGTCCTTGTTGAACACCCGGTCGAGCAGGCCGAACGCCTGGATGTTGAAGATCATCATCTGGCCCGGCTGGCGTCGGGCGTTCTCGTAGGCGCGCCACAACGCGTCGAGCTGGTAGATGAGCGGCGGGTACCGCCACCAGTCCGGCACCCACAGGAACTTCGTCATCACGCCCTGCTGGTAGGGCCACATGTTCGCCACGTGCAGCTCCACGAAGCTCGCGAGGTTCGGATAGTACGTGTCCCGCATCTGGGTTCGCGCGCCGAACTGGCCTATCAGCGCCTCGCGTTCGGCCTGGTCGTCGCCGATCTCCCTTGCTTCGGGGATCGAGAGCACGTCGTCCCCATCGGGCTCGCCATCGGCGCCGTCCTTCGGCTCCGGCGTGGCGTCGGGTTCCTCTCCTTCCACCTGCGCGTCCGGGACGACGTCGTCGGCCTCGTCCTCCCCGGTGTCGTCGGACGGTGTTTCAGGCGTGGGCGTGGCGGGCGTCGTCGAATCCCGATTCCCGTCCGTCGGAACGCCGGGGGCGGCGGGAGTCGTTTCGGCCGCGCGCTCCCTTTCCGCCAGTTCCAGGTCCTCCTTGGTCGAGATCGCGAAGTCCTCGGCGGCCAGGCCGGCCTTGTACGCGAGCAGCCATCGCGTGAACGGGATGGTCAGCCCGTACCGGGTCACGTCCTCGACGCCTTCGACTGCGAGGTTCGCCGCGGCCACCGCCGCCACGTACGCCATGTCGGGGTCCGTGGGACGGTCGGCGGGGTCGGGGGTCTGCGGCGGCGCGGCCGCTCTGGGATCCGGATCCGGAGCGGCTTGGTCCGCCGCGGGCGCGGGCGGCACCGGCATGGGGGCTTGCGGGAAGACGGGTCCCACCCGGCCTGGCGCCATCTGGACCGTTTCGCGGATGCCGTGCTGCATCTCGCGGTCCTCCGATGGGTTCTTGCCTGGAAATACCATTTTCATCCTTTCGAGGAATGTTCCAATGCCCATGTCATGCGGCCTTGCGGATGATGTCGGCCCAGACGCGGTTCTCGGTCCACGGCATGGTCCGGTCGATCTGGGCGCGGCATTGCGAGGCGAGCACGAGCGCCCGGCCGACGGGCCATTCGGCCAGGTCGGACACGTCCAGGATGTTCTCCTTCTGGATGCTGTTGTTCACGCTGCGTCTGCCCTGCCCGTCGATGTTGAGGCTGCCGCGGACGATCTCCCTCTGGCCGACGAGGCTGCTGATCTCGCCGAGCCATTTCGCGTCCTTGATGCCGCCCAGGTAGACGAGGATGTTCGCGTTGTTGAACAGCGAGCCGAAGTTCGTCTCGCCGAACGCGGCCTTGCCCTGGTCCGGGTTCTGCCAGATCGTCATGATCGGGATGCCGGCCGAGCCGAAGTACGAGTACACGTCGGCGAGTTCGGGCCAGCGGCAGATGTTCGCGGCCTCGTCGAGCACGCAACACATCGGCCTGGACAGCCGCCGGTTGTTGTCCGTGCATTCGGACTGCGCGTATTGGAACGCGGTGAACGCGACGACCGCGGTCAGGCTCGCGGTCAGCGCCGTGGACGGGCGTCCCTGGGCGGACAGCAGGTAGAGCGTGTCGCCCTCGCTGGTCGCGAAGGCGAGCGGGTCGAACACGTCGCGTCCCTCCGGGGTACCGTCGCCCTCGCGGGGCAGCACCCATTCGATCACGTCGGGGTCGGCGAGGAAGGCGACCATGGTCTGCAACGAGCCGAACACGCCGCTTCGGGTCTCCGGGGTCAGGGCGATGACCGAGCTGACGCGGGCGGCGATCTCGCCGTATCCCTCGTGCTTCGTGAGGATGGTGACGGGTTCGGTGTTGCGTTCGCTCGACGCCCAGCGGAACACGTCGGCGACGGTCTTGCCGCCGAGGTGGGCGGCGAACAGGTAGTCGGCGAGCTGCTGGGCCGCGGTTCCGGGGAAGAAGTCGTCGCCGCCGGTGGACGGCTGGCCGGACGCGTACCGCCAGCAGTCGGCGATGCGTTTCGCGTCGGCGATGGTGTGGATGGAGTCGATCAGGTTCCACACCCATGTGGTGTGCTTCCGGTTCGGTTCGGCGATACGTTCCGGGTCGAACACCCAGATGCGTCCGTCGGGATGGTCGTGCATGCGGACGGGACGGGTCACGTCGAGGATGTCGCCCTTGTTCGAGGTCGCGAGGCATGGGCCGGGGGCGGAGCAGACCGCGGGGATCGCGTAGCACAGGGACTTTCCGGAACGGGGTCCGGCGAGCACGATCGCCATGTCCTCCCAGCTGGTGCTCATGGGCGTTCCGTCCACGATGTTGCGGCCGAGCGGATAGCCGGGCTCCATGCGTTTCGGGTCGTAGTCCTTGACGAGGCGGGACGCCATCTTCTCGGCCCGTTCCCGGGTGACCTTGGACACGGCTTCGCCGTGGCCCATGCTCGGCGCGTACACGTCGACCCTGGTGCGGTCCGCGCTTCCGGTGACCTTCGGGGCGACCTTGCGCGACAGCAGCCACCAGCACAGGCCGGCGAGGGCCGCGGCGAGGATGACGAGCAGTCCGGCCAGCGCCCACTGCGCGCCGGTGAACTCCCATTGGCCGGAAAGGATGTACAGGAGCGCGAAGATGTCGAACCCGTGGCCCGACACCGCGCATATCGCGCCGAACACGGACATGACCGCCAACGCGGCGAGCATCGCGACGCCCGCCGCACGGCTGGACGGCCTGACGGTCCGTCCCAGGTCTGCGACCCTGTTGGTCTGGAGTTTCGGATCGACGTCCACCGCTATCCCCTTTCCCGCACTTCGGCAAGCTCGGCCAGGATCGCTTCGGCCATGTGCCGTCTCCATTCGCCGATGTCCGGGACCGGGGACTTCCAGCCGCATCCGCAGCGGAACAGTCCATGGTCGCCGACGCTGGGTTCGAGGCGGCCGTCCCAGTCGTCCAGGCCGTAGGGGTCGCCCAGGTGGTCGGCCAGCGTGTTCTCGATGGCCTCCTCCCTTGTCGCGGGAGACTTGGAGACGAGCCCGTCGACGTGGCGCCCGTATTCCTCCCATGTGGCGAACCTCTCGCCGCATGAGCATTCCGCCCCGAACATGGAGGGACGGGGCTCGTGGGCGCGGAGGACGGCCTTCCTGCCGACTCCCGTCTCCGCCCTCTCCTCGTCGTCGAGGAACTTCATGGACGCTCCTCCCCGGTCGCGGGCTGGGTCTCGAACTGGGCGGAGGCGACCCGCTGCTCCGCTTCGGCGGCTCGTTCCTTGCGGCGCTGGTAGAGGATGGAGTCGTAGACGAGCCATTGCGCGTTGATGACGTTGCGCGCGTCGGGCTGGCCGTCCTTGGAGCTGGCGTAGGCGGCGGGCTCGGCGAGGCTGCCGCCGGCGATGACGGGATCGCCCTGCCTCATGTCGATGCGGCGCACGGTGTCGGCCGCGTTGCCGAAGAGCTGCACGGTCGTCCTGACGGGTCCGCGCGGATCGTCCGTCCAGCCGCCGTCCGCGGTCCTCACGCGGCGGTTCTCGTAGACCACCGCCTGGAGTTTGGAGGGCAGGATGGCGCCGTCCTCCATGGTCTTCTCGGGTAGGTAGTCGGGGTTGGCGCCGAGGTTGCCCCTTACCGTCAGCATCGTCTGCGGCATGTTTCGTCCTTTCGTCATAGGGGGTGGGGCGCCACGGCCTTTGTGGCGTCCCACATGCAATGTTGCTTCCTCCGCGGCGGCGGAACGGTGCACCGCGTCTACAAGTTTCCGTTCATCGTGTCGGCGCGGTCTCGCCGAACGCGCGCGGATCTCCGAGCGTATCCATGTCCGCGCGGTCCGTGCGTTCGAGGTCGCCTTCCGACAGCAGTCCCGCCTTCCATTCCACGTAGGATTCGGATATGAAGTCCGGGCTCGAATAGAACTCCATGCAGCTGTCCCTTCCTCCCGGGAAGTTCCAGTAGTGGTCCTCGACGACCTGCGCCAGCTCGCCCTCCGCCCAGACCCGCATGACGTCGCGTTCGGACTGGTCCGTCAGGCCGGCCGTCCACGTGTAGCGGGCGTCGGCGTCGGCGGGCGCGGTCCTGATCCATTCGTCCAGCCGTCCGCGGATCCAGTTGAGCGGGATGCCGCCGGAGCCGGCCGCAGGCCGCTCGCCGTCCGCCGCCTCGCGCACGAGCAGGCCTTGCTCCAGCCATTCCCCGAGGTCTTCCACGGTGGAGTTGATCCGGTGGTAGGCGTCGTAGCCGACCTTGTCGCCGAGGACGGTTTCGAGCCGGACGATGTTGTCGAGGTCGAGCATCGATCCGTCGTGCTCGTAGACGTCGACCGCTTCCCTCCAGTGGGCCATGACGTAGTCGGCGTCGGCGTCGTCGCGGCGGTCGAACCGTTCGAGGATGGTTTCGATGGATTCGCTGTTGAGTCTCATGTCGTTCTCCTTGTCCGCGCCCTATCTTGTGGGCCCGGCCGCGGGCGCGGCGTACGGGTCCGTTCCGGTGAGGGATTCGTCCAGGACGTTCGCCGGATCCTCCGAATCGGCCATGGGATACCGGGTCTCGATGGCGTCGAGCAGGCTCAGAATGGCGGCCTCCCGGCCTCCCTGATCGATGAAGCGCGCGACGTTGCCCTCGACGGGGCGCGGCGCGTGCCATTCCGTCTCGTCCGCGAGACGCCACAGCCAGCCGCCGTCCTGGGGGATGACGTGGCCGAGGATCCGCCCGTCGGGCAGTTCGGCGGAGAGGACGTGCGATCCTCCGGGCCATGTCGGGGACCGGCGCATCTCCACGTCGTCGATGGCGAATCGTCGTTCCGGTTCGGGATCCGGGTCGGACACGAGCCGCGGGTCGAGGCCGTCGCCCTTCAGCCACGCGTCGTATATGTCGTCGTATCCGCATCCGATGCGGGCGGACAGCTCGTCGAACACGCGTTCGCGGACGACGGAGTCGCCGACGCCCAGGCGGTCGTAGACGTCGCCCCCATGTAAGGATTCGGCCGTCTGGGCGAACGTCACGTCCGGGGCGATCATCCCGCCCAGCGGGTCGTCGGGGAATTGCTCCGCGTACCAGTCGCGGACGCGGGCGTCCATGCCCGGGACCGTGTTCCAGTCGAATTCCTCGCGGTGCTCGGACGCGATGCGGTCCAGGTCCGGATCGGCGAAGGACTCCCGGACGTCCTCGGGCGTGCCGCCCTCCCGCATGACGATGTCGGCGGCGAAGTCTCTCGCCGCGGAGCCGAACCGGCCTCTCATCGTATCGTCCCCCTGTCCTGCGCGATGTCCGCGAGTTCCGCCAGTCCGGTGGATCCGTCCGCGGTGGGGGCCGTGTCCAGCACCGCGGCGGCGAAACGGTCGGACGGGTCGAAGCGGAGCGCGTGTTCCGCGTGCATGCGTCCGGTCTCGCCCGTCCGTCCGAGGTATTCGACGTGGTCGAGCATGCCGAGCAGGCCGTAGATGTGGCCTTCGACCGGAGCCGGAGCGTTCTGCTGGATCGGCGAGAGGATGCGCCAGGCGGCGTGGTCGCGTTCGGCCAGCGTGTCCCTGTCCGGCGTGGCGTCGGGCCATTGTCCGACCAGGTCCGTGATGAGTGTGTCGACGGGCACGTCCTGTTCCGGGGTGCCGATGATGTCGCGCAGTCCGCCCATGGTCGGCATGTCCGGGCCGAGCACGTCGGTCGCGATCATCGCCCGGGTCGCGTCGGGAGCGTACCGCATGCTGACCGCGATGACCGCCAGCGCCGACACGTCGGAGACCGGGTCGGTCGGCGCGTGCGGTTCGAGCATGAGGCGGCGCCATTCGTAGGCGGCGGCGTTGCGCCAGTCGGCGCGCGCCGCGTCGCCTCCGGAGATCACGTCGTGCCGGTAGTCGGCGTCGGCGGCCTGGATGACCCTGTCGAGGGCCGGGTCGTCCTCGGGGTCGGCGTCGGCCATGGCGCGGATCCTGAACGAGGTGCGGAACGTCGGTTCCTCGGCGGTGTCGGGGTCTATGCCCATGTCGATCTCACGCACGTATCGGGCGAGGGTTTCCGCTCCGTCCGGGAAGAAGCCGTGCACGTGCTCCAGCGCGGGACCGACGACGCCCCGCAGCGATTCCCACGCGCCGTTCCAGTCGACGTCGTCCGCGTATTCGCCGTGTGTGTGGTGTTCCAGGATCCTGTTGGCGATGTCCGCCTCGTCGTCGGAGGGGTAGATGTCGTCGTGGGATTTCTCTCCCCATTCGTCGATCCATTGGCGCAGCTCCCCGTCGTCTATGGTCCTCTGTTCCATGTCCGGAGCCTTCCTTTCCGTCGTCCGGATGATTCACAGGCCATGGTCGCGCCGACGCGGCGTGTCGGCGGGACACGATGTCTACAAGGGCCGATAATCGGACTCATCGACGAAAGGACGGCATCATGTTCCACTTCTTCGGAAGGCTGAGGGAAAACGGACGGAAGGCGGCGTCGGGCTACCGGCTTCTGGATTACGCGGACCACCTGCGGCTCATACGGCCCTTCGTGCAGGCGAGGTACGGGGCGGAGCCCGCGCAGGAGATACTTTCCATACTGAAGGACTCGGCCGACGGCGAATGGACGTATTCGCGATCGAGGAAGGCGCTTCAGCCGTTGACGGGACGCGTCGACGCGGAATTCCTCGCCCGGGTCGAGCTGATGACGTCCGAGGCCATAGGAGGCGTCAACTCCGCCATCGGCGCCGCGAACGAATGTGGGACGCGGATGGAACGGTGTCTCCAGGTGTTCGTGTCGGACGGGACGGAACCGTGCGCCTCGTGCCGGATGCTCGACGGGTTGAGAACGGGTCTCGACGAGCCGTTTGCCCTTCCGGAGGGCATGGGCGCGTGCTCCGGCGACGTGTGGCTTCCGATCGACCCGATGGTGCCGGAATGTCTGTCGGAGGAACGGTGCGCGGTCGTCGAACTATTCGAGACGTCCGAATGACGCGGCGTCCCGGGAACGGAACCTGATAAGCGGATAAGCATATACGTACATGCTTATCCGCTTATCCTCTTTATCGGGTCGGCGGCTCGGTTCTGGCGGGCTCCATGGCAGGCATGGCGGACGCGGCGAGGCGCGCGATGTCGTCGGACAGCTGGACGCCGTTATAGCCGCAGTGGTCCTCGTCGAACTCCCAGTCCACGCCGGATAGGTCGTGCCTGGTGATGAACGGGTCGCCCTGATCTACGAAGTGGGGGCCGGGGTTGTCGTCGACGACGAGGCTGGTTTCGTAGCGTCCGTTCTCCCCGTCCTCGCGATCGGCTTCGGCCACGTCCTCATATCCGGGGTACGGCGTCCACCGTTCGCTGTCGCATTCCATGATGTCGTAGACGCGCCAGCCTTCCGGCAGTGTTCCGTGGATGCCGGGCGCGCGGTAGCCGCGTGCGACCGACCCGTCGGGCATGTCCAGCTCGAATCCGTCGGCCCTCTCCCCTATGGCATCGGCGAGCCGTTCGAGTTCGTCTACCGTGGGTTCGGGCAGTTCGGGCATGTGGATGCCGTCGTTCTTCATGGGTTCTCCTTTCCGTCGCGGCGTCCGGCCCGGACGGGCGGTTCCGCGTCCTCGCGCTCGAAGCGGCGGAGGCGGGCGAAGGCCCGGCGCGCGAGGTCGTACGCCTCATAGTAGCTGGGATGGTCGGTGTCCTCCTGCCAGACGATCTTTCCGGTCCGGTCGGTGACGAGCGCGGTGAACGAGTTCGGCTCCATGGCCGCGAGGGGACGGAACAGGAGCGTGAAGCCGTAGGACGGCACCGCGACCGAAGCGACCGCGAGGGGACGGTTGCGGCCGGCGTCCGTGCCGCGGCGCGCGGTCCGGACGGACAGGGCGCCGGCGTATCCGTTGACGACGGCGAGGTCGCGGATGGCGAGCTGGATCGGGACGCCGAGCCACGCGTCCGGCGTCATATGACGGGTCGCCTGGTTCATCATCGGCTCCATTTCGCGTTCGTGTCGTTGAATCCGGACCGTTCGATGTCGCACATCTGCACGTTCACGGGGATGCCGGGCAGTCCGCCGAGCTTGACGAGGAACTTGCCCACGCCCTTGAAGCTCGCGTTCGCGTCGAAGTTGGTGGGCGTGGCCCAGTCGGCCAGCATGTCCTCCTCGCGCACGCTGATGGGAAGGCCGGACTCGCCGCGCAGGTAGCGTTTGATCTCGGTGCGCGACAGGGCTCCGAGGACCTTAATCTTGCTGCGTTCCACGAATCCCCGGGCCTTGTTGTTCTGCGCCTGGGTGTCCAGGCACAGCAGGTCCGCGAATGTGTGGGTTATCATGATCTGTCCGACGCCCCACTGGCGGTTGAGTCGGGTGAGCAGGTCGAGGCGGTCGACCATGAGTGGGCTGGCGCGTAGGGCGCGGTGCATCTCGTCCATGATGATGACGTGGTTGCGGCGGGGTTGCAGGCCGGCCTCGGCCATCATGTCGGCCGCGTTCTTCGCGGCGAACGCGCTCGACCATGTGGCCGCGAGCACGGCGGCGACGACGTCGTCGCCGGCCTGCGCGAGGGCGCTGATGTCGAAGTCGACGGGGCGGGACAGGTCGAGTCGTTCGGTGGTCTGCTCGCAGAACAGGCGTCCGAACCGTCCCATCGGGTTCGCGAGTCCGTGGAGGCTGGACAGCAGGTCGCGGGTCGCGCGCGCGTAGGCCTCGTCGTTCTCGGGGTCGTCGAACACGGCGGCGGCGCGGATCTCGGGCGTGCCCTGTCTGACGAGGTCGCGCAGGGCGGGGATGACGGGCGGCTCCGGGTCGTCCTTGGTGCGCTCGTACAGGATCTTGAGCGCGGTGGACAGGACGTTGGATTCCACGTCGGAGACGGTGCGGCGTCCCTCCTCCCGTCCGGTGCGGCTGATGGTCAGCAGCACCTCCATGAGCGCGCTGCGGCGTTCGTGGTAGTCGGCGAGCAGGTCCTTGCGGGCGTCTCCCGTGAGCCGTTTGAGCGCTTCGTGGATGCCGCCCGGGTCGAGCGGGTTGATGGAGCCCAGGCCGCTGCCCAGACGGATGACCTGCCCGCCGAGCAGACGGACGAGTTCGGCGTAGTCGGGCTTCAAGTCGCCGGGGATGATCGCGTTCATGCCGAGGGCGGACATGCCCCACACCTGGCGGCGCACGAACGTGGATTTGCCGATGGCGGGCAGTCCCATGACGAACATGCTGGGCTGTTCGATGATGCCGGCGCGGAACCAGCTGATCGGATCGCAGCACACGCCCGCGCCGGTCGTCATGCTCCGTCCGATGGGCACGCCCTCGACGGGCAGCGCCATGTCAGTGCTGAACGGCCAGAATCCCCCGCACACCTGGGTGCTGGTGCCGAAGAACTCGTCCATCGTGGGCATGAGTCCGCCCCATCCGCCGCCCCTTGAGCGCCGTCCCCTCCAGGACGGCCCCATCGGCGCTGGCGGGATGGACGGGCGCAGGACCGGCATGTCCGGATCCATGGTCCGGCCGGTGTTCTTTCCCTTCCGCATGGTTCCGTTCCTTTCACGAGAGCGCGGCGAACGCGCTGGGAGGCGTGTAGTTCCTGAGGTTGAGGCCGAGCGGCAGGCTCGCGGCGAAGGCGGTGTCCTGCGCGCCGTAGCAGGGGCGCAGGTCGATCTTCGCGCTTCCGGCGGCGCCCTCGACGGCGTGGGTGGCCTGTTCGAGCCTCATGCGCTCGTCGTCGCCGGCGCGCACGGTGGCGGTCACGAGCATGCCGAAGAACACGATTGCCGCTCCCCTGTTGGTCTCGATGGCCTGCCGGTTGGCCTTGTTGATCTGGCTCATCGCGCTGATGGACGCGCGTTTCTCCTGGCTGACCTGGTTGGCGGCCCTCTGCCTGTTCTGCTCGGCCATGAACGCGGTCTTGTCCGGAGGCAGGACGTGGAACACGACGGTGACGCGCTTGCGGTCGCAGTCGGAAAGCGGGCCGAGCAGGCGCGCCAGGGTGGAGCTGGTCACGTTGGATTTGGGCGGGTCACACATCTCCCACGTGCGGCTCACGCCGGAATCGTGCCGGTAGTGGTCCCAGCCGGCCTCGCATGCGACGGGCCCGGCGTCCTCCCATTCGATCCATGGCTGGCCGTCGGCCTGTTCGAGCGTGTCCTGCATGGCGGGATCGTAGCTGACGCGGACCATGCGGCTGATCTCGTCGATGGTGAGCGCGCGAGCGGTTCCGCCGCCCGCGTCGGCGATGCGGCGGACGAGTCCGGGGACGAGCTGTCCGATGCGGCGGGCCGCGTCCTCGGGCTCGAGGAATTTCCCGTCGCGCACGTCGACGTAGCGGAACGTGAGCGTGAGGATCACGCTGCTGGACGCGCCGCCGGTCGCGTACAGGTCCATGATCTGGGCCATGGCGCGGGCCGCGAGCTCGGGAGCGTCTTTGACGGTGCGCTTGGCGAGGTTGCGGCGGAAGCGCACGCCCGAATCGGGCGACGTGTCCACGGTCACGGCCAGCTGGGTCACGCCGGTCTCGCCGCCCAATGCCTCGAGCAGTCCGGCCCACGAGGCGACGTACGCGTCCTCGACGTCGTCGTCCGCGAGGGCCGCGCCCTGCGGCTGGCATGCGAGCAGGAGCGAGTATTCGCCGGTGTGCCCGTGGCGCACGAGGGTGAGCCGGTTACCGAACCCGTCGTTCGCCTCGACGAGCGAGACGCGCGACAGGATGCCGGGCAGGCGGCATTCGCCCGATTCGACGGGCGCGAGCATGCCGGAACGGTACAGGGCCCTGCCCTTCCTGGACTCCGAGAGCCAGGAACGCCGTTCCACGGTCCGGTCGAGCACGTTGCGGTGTTCTCGGTCGCGGACCGCGAGCACCGCGATGGTGCCGATGCCGATGACCGCGGTCGCGATGGCCGCGACCACGTTGACCATGGACAGCATCAGCGTGACGACGAGCACGCCGAGGCCCGCGAAGGTCAACGGCTTGCCGATGTTGCGGATGCCGCCCGCGATGGGGCGCATCCAGTCTCCGTATGTCGTGCTTGAGGCCATTTAGAACTCCTTGGTCTTGCGGGTCGCGGCGCGGTTGGCGCCGTCGGGCCCGTCTCCGGACGGCTTCGCGCCTCCGGCCGGGCGGGCTCCCGCCGGGGCCGCCGGGTCGGAGCCGGAACGGCCGACGGACTGTTCGATCCGCGCGGCGGTGGACGAGGACTCGGGCTTCGCGCCGTCCGGAGCGCCTCCAGAGCCGGAACCCGCGGACTGCTGGTCCATGCCGGACGGCATGGGATTGTCCGCCGCGTTCTTCGCGCCGTCCGGAGCGGCGGATTCCGCCGATGCGGACTGGCCTCCGCCGCCGGAGGAGCCCGCGCCGGAACCACCCGCCTGCGCTCCCGCCGGTCCGCCGCCTTCGGCTCCGATGCCGGACGCTTTAGAGGCTCCCGACGGTTTCGCGCCGTCCGGGGCTGCGTTCTTCTTGCCGGCGGCTCCGGCCACGCCCTTCGCTCCGGCCTTGAGCGCGCCTCCGGCGGCCATGACGCCCATCCCCGCGATTCCGCCGAGCATGGACGGTATGACCCCGCCACCTCCGACGCTTCCCGCCACGGCCGGGACGATGAGCTTTATCATCGCGGGCAGGAGCACGATGACGCTGACGGTGAGCATGAGGGTGATGGACTGGCTGTCGTCGCCGTCCGTCGCGGTGACCATGATCGCGCTTCCGGTCGCCATGACGAGCGCGGCGACGGGCTTGTACAGGAGGAACGCGAACAACCATCCCATGACCTTGCCGAACGCCTGGCGTCCGGTCTCCATCCAGCTCATCGCCGCCCAGACGGGGGCGACGCCCACCATGATGGGCAGCAGGCCGGCGCGCAGGTAGCAGAACACTTTGCTGATGAGGTTGCAGAACCACACCACGATGGTGAGGACCAGGGCGATCGGCCAGTCGAGGTTGAAGAATTCCGTCGCCGCGAGCGTGTTGTGCTGCCAGGAGTCGCGCATCATGTTGGACGCGCTTTTGAGCACGCCCGCGGTCCAGGTGTCCACGGTGTTTTGGAACAGGTTGACGAATCCGGCGAGGCATACGCTGGTGAGCATCGCCCACATGAACGACTTGCCCAGCGGAATGAGCTCGCGTCCCTCCTGCGTGGTGATGAGCTTGAATCCGGCGGCGATGACGCCGCAGACGGCCGCGATGATGAGGAACGGGTCGACCTGGAGCCTCACCCAGTCGGAGACGAAGAACGAGGTTCCCGATCCGGGAGTCCATGACGCGAGGGCCGGTGTGGAGCGTCCGGCCGTGGCCGTGGGCACGCCGTTGACGACGGTGCGCGTCATGTTGGCCTGCTTGAAGAACGTGAGGGCGATGCTCGCGGCGGACGAGCCCATGAACACGCCAAGGAAGATCCATCCGATCTTGCCCAGCAGGTGTCCATCCATGCCGGCGGAGCCGTTGCCGATCTGCCAGACGATGCGCGCCGCGAGCACCATGAGGCTGATCGCGGCCGCGGCGATGAGCACGCCTTGGGCGATGTTGAGGTATTTGTTGACGTTCGTGTCCCACGCGTCGTACATGGGCAGCACGGAGTTCTGGAGGGTGGAGACGGTTCCCGACGAGGCGACGAGCGTGTTGCGGCTGGTGCTGAGCCAGTCGATCGTGTCGCCCGACTGCTGCTCGTACATCGTCCACATGGTCTTCTCGAGCCAGCTGAGCTTGCGCTGCTTGTCGCACGATCTCGTGGACGAGACGTACGTCCAGGTGCCCGAGCCCTCCGACGCGTCGTCGTCGGAGATCTGCGAGTTGGTCGCGTTGAGCGCGTCGCACTGCGCGGACGGGTTCGCGATGAAGTAGACCTTCGCGGACCCGGCCGCGGCGACCGCGTTCCCCTGGTTCTTGTTGGCCCAGGCGTACTGCGGGCTGCGGATGAGTTTTCCGGGCTTGTTCTGGGGGATCTTCATCGAATACGTGGTCATCACGTCGGAGATCTCCTCGTCGCCGAATTTGAGGTCGTCCTTCAACGCGTCGAAGTTCGGTCCTCCGCAGGCCGCGAGTGACAGAACGGCCGCCAGCGCGAGAAGCATCGCGGCGAGGCGGCCCTTGCGCCGGCGCGCCATCCGCTCAGCAGCTTTCCGCGATGGACAGGCCGAGCGCGCTCATGAACGCCAGGGCGCCGGCGACGATGAAGATGCCGACGACCCAGTTGATGAGCTTGTCGAACGTGTCGTCCCTGTCCGGGACGCCGTCGCCCTGCTGGCGGAGCACGTGGACGCCGATGCGGATCAGCGCGACGATCGCGACGACCAGTCCGAGGGCCTTGACCCATCCGAGCGCGGTGCTCACCGGGCTGGAGAATCCAGGCGGAAGGCACGCCTTCGGGTTCGCGAGGTTGGCGAGGACCATGCCGTATGCGGTGGTTTTCGCGGCCGCGACGGCGGATGCGATGTGTTCAAGCATCATTTCTCCTTTGATGTTCGTTGCTGGTGCGCCTTCCACGGTCGCACATCCCCGGCGCCGCGGCGGTGCACGGCGTCTACAAGTTTTCTCATGCCGTTCCGCCGGCTTCGAGGTCCCTGAGCATCCTGGCGTAAGCGCGCGGATATTTTTCGGGGAAGCCGTCGAGGTCGAGGCCGCGGATGAAGGGCAGCCTCCATAGCGCGGGCGCGGCGGAGCCGACCAGGAGGGCACCCTTGCGCAGCTCCCGCGGCGTCTTCGGCAACGGCATGGTGACGGCGACGCCCATGAGGATGGTCTGGCCGAACAGTCCCGCGTTCCAGTCGGCGAGCAGCGCGCGGAGCGCTTCGAGACCGCGGCCCGTGCACATGGCGCACAGCACGACCCGGCTCGGGACGCGAGGGTCGGCGCTGACCGGCAGGCCGCGGCCGGCGTCCGCGTACCGGTCCCTCGCGCTCATGCGGATGGTGGTGCATCCCGCTCCCCCGTGCGCCGCCACCAGCCATATGCGGTCGGCGGTCGGACGGGCCGAGAACGGCGGGACCAGTTGGCTCAGCGCCGGCCGTGGCCGCGGCTGCTGGGGCAGGGGCGGTTGGTTCTGGACGTTCATTCGTTCCTTCCTTCTCACAGTCCCGGATCGGTGTTCGGCATTCCTTCGTCGCCGTCCTCCGACGGGACGCTCCACGACGGGGCGGATGGCGTCGAGGACGGCTGCCGTTGAGGCGTGGACGGCGTCTGGACGCTCTCCTGCCGTTGGGCGCGGCCCTGTCCGGTTCCGGCGGTCTGCCGTTGGACGTTCTGGGACTGCTGTGGTTCGGCGGCGGACTCCTCTTCGGCCGTCCGCTTCGCGGCCTCCCGTTCGGCCTTCGCCTTGGCTTCCGCGTCGGCCTTCTCCTTCGCGGCCTTCGAGTCGTTCACGGCCTTGACGGCCTTGGCGATTGCGACGGCATCGCGGGCTTTGATGGCCTTCGACAACGTCTCCCGGGTCTTGGCGTCCTGGACCTTGCCGTCCGAATCCTTGAGGAGCCGTGACGCGTCGTCGACGGTCTTGTCGAGCTTGGATGCCTCGACCTTGTCGATGGCCGTCCGTATCGCCTTCGCGGAGGCGTTCGCGGTCTCCGCGGCCTTGCCGGCCTTCGAGGAGGCCGCGTCCAGGCCGTCCGCGTCGGACGCGTCGCAGGAGACCATGCCGGGCGTCTTCACGGATGCCGCGCGGTTCAGCCTGTCGATGGTCTTCGGATCCTTCACGGTCTTTGGATCCGTCTTCGACGCCCGTTCCGCCTCGTCCATGGCCTTGTCGAGTTCGCGTCGGGCGGACGAGAGCCGTTCCAGCGACGATTCGCATCGTTCGCGGGCCTGCTCCACGGCTTTCCCCTCCCGGACGCGGCCGGCCGCGACTACGCAGCCTCCGACGAGGGCCGAGGCGAGCACGAGTCCCGCGACCGAGCAGCAGGCGATGACGGCGGTATGGGGGATGCCGTGGGTCTCGGACGGGATGTCGGAGACGGACTCGAGTCCGTCGCGCACGTTTTCCGGGTCCGGGGCCAAGAGGGATGGTTCCGGACGGACCGGAGCGGGAGCGGGTATCACGGCGGGGACGGTGTTCCGGCGCGGTGGCCTCGACGGCAACGGAGGCATGGCTGGGGGCTCGGGGACACTGGCGTGGGACAGTCCCTTGAGCGTGGGGCCTCGGAACGGAGGCTTGACCGGGACGGCGGGGCGTCCGCTCCCGGATGAGTCCGGGATCCGTGGTTCCGGCGGAGGAACGGGGTGGGTGTTCCCATCATCGGGCGACGGTCTTATGGGAATCGGACCGACGGTCCATTCGTCGATCTCGTCCATTCTGAGAGAGTCCTTTCCCCGTCAGCGCGCCGCGGCGCGGCTCATGGCCTCCGCGGCGAGTCCTTCGCCGGCGTCCGCCTGCTCCCTTTGAGCCTGGACGCGTTCGCGTTCGGCCGCGATGCCGTCCGCGCCGGCCATGCGTGCCGGCTCGATGCCGTGGATCAGCGCGACCGACAGGTTCCTCAGCATCTCGTCCTCGGGTTTGACCCGGTACAGCTGGTCGGCGAAATGCTTGCATCTGGCCGCGGGATCGCCCTCCATGTAGCTGACGGTCGCCGCGATGCGGTACGCGCCGGCGCGGTCGGACGTCGGGTGGATCTGGAGCGCGAGGTCGGAGAACAGGCGCGGTATGTCCTGCTTGAACGCGCAGGCTACGGCGTGGGAGACGTCGTAGCCGGACGGCATCATGATGGCGCGGTACGTGTCGAACAGTCCGTACGACGCCTCCTCATCCAACATGGCGACCGCTTCGAACTCCTCTCCGGACATGTCGGGGCGAAGGACCTTCGCGATGGTCGCGTCCATGAGTCCGTTCGGCTCGACCATGGTGCGCAGCGCGTCGGTGATGCGGTCATCGGAGATCTTCGATTCCCCTGGAAGGTACTTGCGTTCCTTCAAGGTCTCGATCAAATCGAACATGGTTTGAATCTGCTGCCGGGTAGTTTGCGCCATTCCGTGGGCCTTTCGTTCGGTTTTTCGTTTTCTCGACGCTCCCATACTGTCCCGGGGTGCGGCGCCCTGCGGTGCACCATGTCTACAAGTTCTGACGCACCAGAAAGGAAAACGGCCGGAACGAGAGTTCCGGAAACCGTCGTACGGGTTTCCATGGGTCCTGTTCCGGCCGCTTGTTCTGGATTGGAGGGGGATTTGGGTCAGCGTGTGCTGTGGCGTGCGGTCACGTCCATGCGGCGGCGCTTCATGTCGAGCATGGTCCAGCCGATGCCGGTGAGGGCGACGGCCGCGAGGAGCATGCCGTTCGTGTTCGCGCCGGTGGACGCCATGACCTTGTCGGCCTTCGCGGCGGCGGCCTGCGTGGCCGTCTCGCTGGCTTTCAGGCCAGTCTGTCCGGTCTGCGCGCCGGATGCGACAGTACCGTTGGAACCGGTGTTGTTATCGGTCTTGGAGCCGTTCTTGTCAGCCGCGGCCTTGATCGCGGCGGCCAATGCGGCCTGCGCCTTGTCGTAGGCGGTCTTGGCCTGCGCCTGCGTGGCCTGCGCCTCCTTGAGTTTGGCCTGCGCTTCCGTCAACGCCTGCTTCGCGGCGTCGAGGTCAGCCTGGGCCTTGTCCACGGCGGCCTGCGCGGCCTCGACCGCGTCGGTGTCCTTCGCGTCCCGCCTAGCCTGCTCGAGCTTGACCTGCGCGTCAGACAGCGCCTGTTCGGCGTCCTTCACCGCGGTCTTGGCGGCCTCGACCTGCTTGGCGGCCTCGTCGCTCTTGGCCTTCGCCTGCGCGTACGCGTCCTGCTTCGCGTCGAGATCCGTCTTCGCGGCCTCCAACGCCTGCCGGGCCTGGTCGGCCTCGCTCTTCGCCTGCTCGTAGGTGGTCTTGGCCTGGGCCAACGCGTTCTCCGCGTCGGTCAGGATGCTCACACGCTCGTCCGCCTGGGTCTTGTCCGCCTGCGCCTTGTCCAGAGCCGTCTGCGCCTGGCCGACGGCGGTCTCGGTCGCCTTGAGGTCGGCCTGGGCCTTGTCGTTCGCGCTCTTCGCCTCGTCATAGGCGGCCTGGGCGGACTGGCGGGCGGTGTCCGCGGCCGTGTAGTCGGCCTGGGCCTTGTCGTTCGCGCTCTTCGCCTGCTCGTACGCGACCTGGGTCTGCTGGCTCTTGGCGGTCGCGGCGATGAGGACCTTCGCGGTTTCGGCGGCCTCGGCCTTCGCGGCCTGCTGGGCCTGTTCGGCGGCGGCCTGCGCGGCCGTGGTGTCGGCCTTCGCCTGGTTGGCCTTGTCGAGCGCCTTCTTGGCCTCGTCGACCTTCTTCAACGCCTCGTCGTACGTGGACTGGGCGGAACGGACCTGGTTGACGTAGTTCTCGACCATGGTGCGGTAGACGGCCGCGTCGTACACGGTGTCGTGCGTATTGTAGGAGTTCCAGTCGTTGAAGTACTCCTGCGTGAACGCGTGGTCATAGTTGGTTTCGCCGTAGCCGCTGTAGGCCATGCCGGTGGCGATGTAGTCCGGATTGACGATGTTGAGGTAGTGGCCGACCTTGTAATACAGGTCCGGATACTTCCGGAACACGTCGTACGCGGACAGGCTGGCGAGGTCGGGATAGTCGCCGGACTTCACGGCCGCGTCGTAGGTCTCCTTCTCCATCGTGTACCAGCCATCGTACGGATCGTCATCGGCGAAGCCCCAGTTGAGATTCTCGCCGACGTTGTCGTACTGGTAGTTGTGCTCGTAGTGGCCGTTGGCCGCGTAGTTGGCCTGGACCATGGCCATGGCCAACGCGGTCTCCGACACCTTCAACGGCTCCAACCCGTTCTCCGCGCGCAGCTTGTTGCACTCGTCGATCATGTCCAGGGCCTTGAGCAGGTTGTCGAGGCTGGTCGCGTCATCCTTGTTCCCGATGTGCGTGTATTCGAGGTACTTGGACACGCTGGAATCGGTCAGATACTTGTACGCCTGCTCCGCATTGTCGGACTGGAACCAGCCGGCCGCGCCCTGCGCCTCCTTCTCGGCGGCCTCGTCCGCGGCCTTCTTCGCATCCTGCGCGGCCTTCACGGCCGCGTCGTACGCGGCCTGCGCCGCATCCGCCTGCCGGGCGGCCTTCTCGGCGGCGGTCTTCGCGTCAGCGGCCTTCTGGTCGGCCTTGGCGAGCTCGCTCTGGGCCTTGTCGTTCGCGGCCTGGGCCTTGTCGAGCGCCTTGTCGGACGTGGTCTTGTCCGCCTGGGCCTTGTCGAGCGCGGCCTGTGTCTTGTCGGCCTGCGCCTTCGCCTGGTCGGCGTCGTCGTTCGCCTTGTCGAGCTTCTTCCGCGCGTCGTCGGCCTTCGACTGGGTCTTGTCGGCCGTGGATTTCGCGGTCGCGGCGGCGACGGTGGCCTCGGCCTGCGCCTGCTTCGCGTCCTTGACGGCCTCGCCGGCCTTTTGGGCGGCGTCCTGCGCCTCCTTGACCTTGGCGGGATCGTTCGCGTCGCCCGCCAGGCGGGTGGCCTCGTCGAGCTTCGCCTTCGCCTCGTCGCTCTTCGCCTTCGCCTTGTCCGCGGCCTGTTGGGCCTCGTTGGCCTTCGCCTGAGCCTTGGCGGCGTCGGTCTTCTTGGCGGCGGTGTCCTGGTCGAGCTTCGCCTTGTCGGTCGCGTCGACCTTTGCCTGAGCTTGCTTGGCCTTCCGGTCGGCCTGCTCCTTGGCCTTGGCGGCGTCGTCGCGGATGGCTTGGCTGTCGTTCATGGCCTTCTCGAGTTTGCTGGCGTTCTTCGCGGTCTGGTCGGCCTGCTCCTGCGCCTGCTTGAGATTGTCCCGCGCCTGGCCGAGGCTGCCCTGCGCCTGCTGGACGCCGGTGGTGGCCTGCTGCACGTTCTGGTCCTGGTTGATAGTGTCCTCGACGTTCTGCTGGGCCTGCTGCACGTCCTGCTGCGCTTGGTCGACCTGCTGCTGGGCCTGCTGCACGTCCTGCTGCGCGTCCTGCACGCCGGTGTTGGCCTGGTCGAGGCTGTCCTTGGCATTGGCGACCTGCTGCTGGGCGGCGGACACCTGATCCTGCTGCGCGCCCTGCTGGGCCGCGGCCTGGTCGACCGCCTCCTGCGCCTGGGCGACGGCCTGCTGGGCCTGTTCGACCGGCGTGACCGCGGTCTCGTCCGCCATGGCCGGTGCGGCGATGGTGCCCGCGACCGCCACGGATGCGACCGCGACGCTGAAAGCCTTCTTGTTCATATCTGTCTACCCTCCAATGCCGTTCCCTCCATGGGATCCGGCTCCAGTGGAAACATCCCTGCGACGTTTCCGTCAAACATTCCACGTGCCCCCAATCCGATATCGGCGTCATCGGCGTGTCGGCCTGTCGGCGGTGGCGTGGCGTCACACCCTTACAGACTACCCCACGTGACGCCGTCCAAGGTCAGTCCTTCCGTCCGTGTCTCCCGTACGGGCGGGTTTTCCTCCTGGACGCGACGACCGCCGCGGGCAGTCCCGCGAGCAGTGCCACGCCGGACACGAGATAGGGGCGTATGTCCCGCCTGCTGGTCTTGGGCGCGTCCTCGGGATAGGGCGCGTCGCCCGGCATGCTCGCGCGTTCGCCCGTGACGAGCAGACGGTACGTGTTCAGGAAGATCGGCGTGCACGTGACCAGCGTGACCAGGTCGCGGCCGGGTTCGACGCGCACGCTCCTCAGATCGTCCGGGTCGACCGTCCTGATGCGCGTGACCTTGTAGGCGAGGGTCTGGGCCGCGACCTTAACATAGAACACGTCACCCTTCCGCAGTTCGGTCAACCGGGTGAACAGGGCCTTGTCCGCGACTCCCGTATGACCGGTGATCACGCTGTGCGTGCTTTTGCCGCCGACGGGAAGCGAGGTGCCATGCAGATGCCCCGCCCCGTTGTCCAACGCGTACGCGTCGGCGCCGTGCCGGACGGGCAGGTCCACGCCGATCGACGGGATCTCGATGGTCGCCATGATCCCGTCTCCGAAGTCCAACAGGCTCTGGTACTCCCTGTCGGATTTGAAACCGAAATCGCCCTTGACGGCGCCGTCCTCGCCGGACAGTTCGCCGATGACCTGCGGTGTGGCCGCGAGACGCCGGTTGTATGCGCGGGCTTTGGCGACCATGAGCGCGTACCGTTCGGCCGAATGATCGTCCTTCACCGCCAACGCGGAGGATTCGGCGGCACGGCGGGCCGTGCCGGCCTGTTCCACGCCAAGCCACGCGAAAACGCCCACGCCCAACAGGCAGCAGGCGACGGTGACCGCGACGAGAGCACGGAACACGCGACACGCGCGACGGGCATGCAGACGGCGCACACGCCGTCCGCGCCGGCCCTCCGTGGCGCGTTCGCCCTCGATGATCCAATCCCAGTCCATAACGTCCATGCCTTCGCCACGATCCATTCCACGAATATCGGGAAGAACAGGGAAAGCCGGTGTCCAGGCCATCACGCCGCATCCGGTCGGAGTGGTGGATGGCCGGCCGCCGGCCCTCCCGTCATCTGTTCCCGGTCACTCGCCGTCCGGCATGCCGTGGCCGTTCATACGTCTCGTGAGCATGACCGTGGACCCGACACCCATCACGAGCAGACCGATACCTCCCGCGATAAGCAGCGGCAGGCTAATGCCGCCCGTCTCGGTGAAGTTCTCATGGATCCCCTGCCATTGCGCGTACAGGGTGATGTCCTTGTCCTGCAACGGGATCTGTGAACCATCCTTATAGACGACATCGGCCTTGCCTGCTTTGAGGGACCATCCCTTGAAGACGTATCCGTCTCGCGTGAACGATTTCGACGTGTCGCCGGGAATGGTCACGTCCGAATACTGCCAGCCGGTAGTGTTCGCATGCGAACCCTTCGCGTCCGACGCGTTCTTGTCGTAGATCACGTTGGCCTGCAACCGCTGCCAGTGCGCGTACACGGTCACGCTGCCCGTCAACGGCCTGGTCCAGTCGTACAGGCCCGCGTTGTCCTGCGGGGCTGTGTACCAGCCGAGGAATTTGTAGCCGCGGATCTTCGTCGTGTCGCCCGCCCGCCAGCCGGACCCGTCCGCGGCGGGCGCATTGTACGGCACGGATACGGACGCCGGGGTGGACGGCATCTGGCCCGACCACGTGGAGGGCTTGTTCGTGTCGTAGGTGAGGACCGGGTTGCCGACCCACACCGCGTACACGGTCATGCCGCCCTCGACCATCGTGACCTGGGCCTGCGCCTGGGTCGCGTTCCGGTCCTGGTTCCAACCCAGCTGGGTGTGGCCCGGACGCGACAGCATGCTGGAATCCCAGCAATCATCGTCCTTCGCCATGGTCGCCAACGTGATCTTCTGGCCGGCCGGGTAATACACCTGGCAGCCGGACACCACGTCCGTGCTCGTGTCGATGGTCTTGACGGTCACGCTGCCATCCTCACGGGTGGTGGTGCGCTGCACGAGATCCCTCACCGTGCCGTCCGTCTTGGAGGACACCGTCTGCGTGGTGCCAGGCGTCGTGTTCGACGGGACGCTGCCCGTGGCGTCGCTCGCGTTCTTGTCATACGTGAGGACCGCGGTGCGGGTGACCGGCGCGCCGAACGTCATGCGCGAACCGTCGGTGCGGCCTGCGGGATTGCTCAGATCATAGGAGAACGTGAACGTGCTTCCCGTCCACGTGGCCGCGAGACGATGCCTGGACTGCTGCGGCGCGTCCAGATGCGCCTCGTCGCCCGCATCGTGCTTGACGCCCGCGAAACCGTTCGTCCCGTACGTGCCGAGTTCCGCGTCGGAACGCTTGTACGCGCCATCGAAACCGGAAAGCAGCTGCACGCCCTCGAACTTCAGGCCGGGCTGCGCGTCCCATCCGTCGAGGTCGTTGAAACCGGTCACGCCCCTGAACGTGTCCGGGACCCTTTCGCCGGTGTCCGCATACGTGAACTCGACCGTCCACGAGCAGCCCACGCGCTTCGACGTGTCGACCCCGCCCATGGCCGCCTTGACCTTGGCGGGCAGGCTGGAATAGCCGGAACCGTAGGCCGTGTTGATCCAGAACCCGCCATCGCCGACGATGTTCCCGTGCCCGTCGAACCGGTACAGTTCGCTGACGCTGCCGCCGTTCCAATCCTTCAACCGCATGGTCATGCTGATCTGGTGGGTCCTGCCGGACGGATCGGTCCAGCCGCCCACGGACGGAATGGTCAACGAGGCACCGAGCTTCAACGGCCACATGCCCTGGGACGAGGAGTCCGTGGACTTGTACCACGCGCCGTCCTCGAACTCGACCTGAGAGAACCTCGTGTCCGTCGTGTTCAACACGAACTGGCGGTAGTCACCGGGAACATCATCCGTCTCAAGATCATGCACGGTCAAGCCGGAAGCGGTTTTGTCAGCCGCGAGCCTCACGCCGCCGGAGGACTTGGCCTTGGCCTGTTTGACGGTGTTCGCGGTCTCGTTGGAAGGGACCTTGCCGGAAGCGTCCTGCGAATTCTTGTCGTAGGAGAGCTTGTAGGCGAGCTTGAACTGCACGTCGTCGATCAGATTGCCGCTCACACCGTCGATGGAGCCCAACGCCTTGAACGTGAACCTGCTGACGTTCTGACCGGCGGGAACCACGACCGAACCCTGGAACGTGTCCCACGAGCCGAGCCAGCCATCCGTGTTCGGAGCGTTCACCGTGGTGGACTTCTCACCCAGCCTGTTGCCCCGGTCGGACGCGATGCGGGTCATCTCGACGGGCTGCTCATGGCCGGGCGCGCCGACGAGGATCTGGATCTTCTCATTGGAGTTGATGGTTCCGTTACGATGCGCGTACCGGAGCTTCACGGTGTACACGGTCGGATAATCATGCGCGGTATCGATGTCCTGGTACAGGTACGTGCCGGCCTGCGAGGCGGTGATCTCCGCATACATGTTGTCGTTCGCACGGCTGCGCTGGATCTCGACGATGCCGCCGCGGCCGTCGACCCTGGTGTCGGTCTGGTTGGATTTCCAACCGAACTGGGATGCGTCGAACCCGTTCAAATGCACCCACTGCTTGGACGCCTCGCCCTTGTTGTTGAGGGCGCCGCTGATCTCGACGTCGCCGTGCGCGGGGTCGATGTTGGCGAAATTGTATTTCTCGCTCATCTTGGACTGGCCGACGATGTTCCGCCAATCATGGTCGAAATCACCGTTCATGATCTGCTTCGGCAAGCCGTTGGCGGCGTATTCCACCACATCGTCGTCAGACGCGAGTCTCACAGTGCCGGAGGTCTTGTCCTTGGCGGGCTGGGTGGTGTTCTCCCTGCCGCGCTGGTTCGACGGAACCTCGCCGGCGGCATCCGAAGAATTCTTGTCATAGGTCAACTTGTAGGAACGGGAGAACTCGATGTCGTCCACGAGATTGCCGATGTTGTTGCCGGACAGGGTCTCAAACTCTTTGAACCCTTCGAGGCTCTTGAACATGAATACCGTGTTCTTCTGTCCTTCGGGCACCTGGTAATAGCCTTCGTACGTCTCCCATTGTGCGCCATGATCGCGGGGATCGGTGTTGGACACCTTTGTGGTGATGATCGTGGACTTCCCGCCCACCTTGTCGCCATGGCCGTTAGAGGTGACGCGGGTCATCTCCACAGGCGTCACGTGGTTCGTGTCGGATCCCACAAGGACCTGCATCCTATCGGCATGGGAGGATTGGCGGCTGGCGTGCTTGAGCCGGATCTTGTACAGCACGTCGCCGTCGCCGGTGGACACGTTCTGGTAGATGCTGGTGTTGTCCTGTTGGGCGACGATCTCCGCATACGTGTTCTTGGTGTTGCGGTCCTGCTGCAATTCGACCCTTGAACCGTTCTCGGTACTGGACCATGCGAACCTGGAAGAGTCGAAACCAGGGATCTGCCCGATCTTTCCGTACTTGGAAAGATCGGTGGCGGACATGTTGTACCAAAGCGTGCCGTCATCCGATTTGAGGAACGTGCGCAGATCGGCATAGCTTTCCTGCTCGTTCTTCTGAATGTCGGAGAACGAGGGGTAGGAGAAATCGCCATTAGCGAGGGAACCGTACCGGACGTTCTCGTCCGCGACGGTCTTGACGGTTCCATTGGTCTTCGATGCGGCGGGCTGGGTGGTGTTCTCCTTGCCGTACTCGTCCGACGGGACCTGTCCGGTGGCGTCCGAAGCGTTCTTGTCGTAGGACAGCCTGTAGGAGCGTGCGAAACTCACGTCGTCCAACAGGTTCCCCTTGGTCGGATCGAGGTAGTTGACGGCCTTGAAGCCGAACCGGGTGACGGTCTGGCCTTCGGGGACCACGTAATAGCCCACGTACGTCTCCCACTGGTCCGCGTGGTGGAAGCGGTTCACGTTCGTGACCCTGGTGGCGATGGTCGTGGACTTCTCTCCGACCTTGTCGCCGTCCTTGCCGTTCGCGGCGGTGCGGGTCATCTCGACGGGCGTGCCGTTGACGACGACCTGCATCCTGTCCACGTTGTCCCTGCACAGGCTGGCGTGCTTGAGCTGGATCTTGTACAGGGTGCCGGGAGTGGTTCTGATGTCCTGGTAGATGGTCCGGTCGGTCTCGGACGCGACGATCTCGGCGTACGTGTTGCCGTCCATGCTGTCCTGCTGGAGCTCGACCGAGTTGGCGTGGTCCTTCACGCCGCCCTGGTTCTGGCCGCCTTTCTGGTCGCTCCTCCACGCGAACCTGGACGCGTCGAAGCCCTTCCAGTCCACCCATTCGCTTGCGGGATCCGATTCGACGTGGCGGGTGTTGCGGATGTACTGGCCGTTGACCGGATCGACGCTCGTGTACGCGGAGTCCATGTCGTACGGCGCGTCGATGGTCTTCCATCCGCCGTCCGGCAGGTATTCGAAATCGCCGTTGACCAGATGGTCCGGCAGGTTCGACGTGTCGTCGGCCGTGGCCGCCACCACGCCCTCCGCGCCCCCGGATGTGTTGGTCGTCGTGCCGGCCGTGCCGGTCAGGCCGACGCCCAACGTGGACGCGGCGACGAGGCCGGCGAGAAGTCTTACAAGGAATCCCATTCCCCTCATCCTTATCAATTGAAAGTGAAAGTCTTGTTTTTCATAGGAAAGGGCCGGGGCGCGCGGCGGACAGGAGAATGCCACGCGCCCTCCGGCCCCGATGGCTCCCCGGCCGGGCCAACACCCCGGCCGGGGACGGTCGATATGACGGTCAGGCGACGGCCTGTCCGTCGCCCAGGTCGGTGTGGCGCACACGGTACGCGGCGAAGCCGGTCGCGGTCGCCACGAGGATGATCGCGAACGCGCCGACCAGCATGACGCCCATGGTGGTCGCGCCGGTCTGCGGCAATTGGGTGATGTTGTCGATGTTCTTCACGACGGCGGTCGGGACCGCGGCGTTCGCGTCCGCGTTGGTGACCGTGGTGGTCAGGCCCGGCTGGACCTTGCCGGCGATGGTCACCCGCCCGTCGTCGGTGATCTTGATCGTGAAGCTCGGCTTGACGAAGCTGAAGTAGCCGGCCGGCACCTGGGTCTCCTTCACGGTGTACGTGCCGGCGCCCAGTCGGGTGAGGTTGATCACGCCGGACGCGTTCGTGGCGAACTCGGTCGCCTTCGTCTCGTCCGACGTGAACGTCCACTGGTTCGATGCCGTGTTCCACGTGTACCACTGGTTCGTGGTGTCGTTGTGGAGCTTGAACTTCGCGCCCTGGATGGTCTTGGTGCCGTCCGCGGCGCTGATCTTCTTGAGGTTAACGTCGAAGGTCTTGACGATGACCTTGTCCTCCGGCGGGGTGGCCGGCGGCGGGGTGATGTTCGGCAGCCAGTTCGACGTGACGGTGATCGTGTTGGCCGCGGCGTTCGCGCGGGCCGCGTTCACGACCTTGGCCCGGTAGGTGACAGTCACCTGCTTGCCCTGGTACGTGTCCACGAGGCTTTGCAGGCTGGTGACCTTGAAGCCGGTGCCGTCGGTCTGGGTCTTGCCGTCCGCGGCGGTGACCTTGTCCTTGCCGACGGCGCCGAACTGGGCGGTCACGTCGGTGGAGCCGACCGTGGCCTTGAACGAGCCGTCAACGAAGGTCATGCCGGTCATGTGGTCCTCGAGGGTGACGGTGTCGACGGACAGCTTGTTCGGCACGGTGAACGTGGCCTTGAAGTCGCGGGTCTCGCCGTTGGTCGCGGCCGCGGTCTTGGACCACGTGCCGTCCGCGCGTTTGATGGTCTTGACCACCTTGGTGACGTTGGTCTTGACCAGCGTGGAGCCGAGCGTCTGGCCGCTGCTCATCTTGGTCGCGCCGCCGATGGTGGTGGACACGAGAATCGGGGATCCTTCCGTGTCGACGACGAGGTAGTAGCCTTCCGGCAGGGTCAGGGCCAGGGTCTGCGTGTTGGACGTCTGGGCGGTTTTCACGGCCGTGACCTTGCTGGTCGCGGCGGTGGACTGCAGGGTGTTCGCGACCTTGCGCAGCGTGTCCGTGTCGGTTTTCAAACGCAGGAGCTGCTCGGCGGCGTTCTGTCCCGCATCGACGCTGTAGGTGACGCCGTTCGTCTTCAGGGCGGCGGCAATCCAGTCGCCTGTCGCCTGATCGGGATGCTTCGCGCTCACGCTCTTCACGTTCGCGCCGTCCTTGACGACGTCCGTGTAGTTGGCGAGCTTGTAGACCGTGAAGCTGTGGCCCGCGAGGGTGGACCCGTCGCCCGCGTTCAACGTGAGCGTGCCGTCCGCGGCGAACGCGGCGGAGCCTGGCACGCACAACGCCGCCAACGCGGCCACGGTCGCGCATGCGGCCGAGATCTTTCGTTTGTCCATGTTGGATTTCTCCTTCTGATGGTCGTTTCCCTTCGCATCCGACCCACATGGCGCGGCCGGACGCTCTCGACGTTCCCCATACTGTCCCGGGACACGCCGCCAAACGGTGCACCATGTCTACAAGTTTCAGCGCCGCGGCAAAAAAATGGCCGCGGCCCCACGGAGAAACGGGGCTCGCGGCCATGATGGTCAAGGGGTTCGGCGCCGAAGCGCCTTAGCGGTTACCTGCCGGAGTGGGCGCCGGTCCTGCGGCGCGCGCCCAGGAGGGTCACGCCGAGGGCTCCGAACGCGACGATGGCGAGCAGGATGCCGGCGATGGCCGCGCCTGTCTTGGCGAGGCTTTCGCGGTATCCGTTCCAGTCATCCGTGTTGGATTCCACGGTGGTGTCCTCGCACAGGGTCTTGTCGCCGACCGTGACCTGCTTCAGGCCGGTCGTGTCGTCGGCGTCGCCGTCGACCTTCGCGTCACCGTCGGCCTGATCGCCGTCGGACGCCGGCTGGTCGCCGAGCTGGTCGGTGACCGGGCATTCGACGAGCGGCGTGCCGGTGACCTTCACACGGTCGGTGTGCTTGCCTCCCATGGACACGCCCTTGAGGGTGCCGGTGATGATGGTGGAGTCGCCGGGCTTGAGGACGAGGGTGTCCCAATTGTCCGGATACTTCAGGTCCACGACCTCGCCTTCGCCCGCGATGGTCTTGTCGATCATCTTGAGGTCCTTGGCGAGGTAGTACGCGCCCTCACCGGTCGAGGAGTCGACCTTACTGGTGTTGGTGATCTTGAATGCGATCTCCTGGCTGTCGCCGGCCATCTTCAACGCGTCCTTCACGTCGTCGCGGTCGCCGGCCTGCTCGCCGGAGGCCACGTCGTACTTCTCGATGTGGATCGACGGGGTCATGTCCGGCGTGCGGGTCCACACCACGTTGGACTGGAACTCCTTGTCGTTGAAGTATTCGGTGAACTGGTTCTCGACGCGTTCGGACACGGCCAGGCGCCTGCACTGGATGTACGCGCGCCAACCGTTCTCATGCTCGTTGTCCGCGGACACGAGGCCACGGTACAGGTCGGTCGCCTCGATGGTGACCTGGCCGTTCTCGTCCGCCGTGGCGGTGAACAGTTCGCCGCCGAGCTTCGAGCCGTCGAAGCCGTTGCCGGCGAGCTTGTCGCCCTTCGCGGCGAGCACCTTGCCGTCCCTGTACAGGTCGCGGGTCGCGTACACGGCCCACTGGCCGGTGTACTGGTCGTACTCGGTGTTCAGCGGGTCCACGATCCTCCACTGGCTGACCTGTGGGTAGGCGCGGTCGGCCGGGATGACGGAGCTGTCGAGCTGGTAGAGGAAGGTGCGGTCCTTGTACACGCTCTTGCCGTCGATGCTGTCGCCGCCGACCTTGACGGTCACGTCCTTGGCCGGGTTGACGGGCTTCAACGGGTTCGTGACCTCGTTGGTGTCCTTGCGGACCTTGTTGAGCACCTGCGTGGCCTTGTTCCTCACGACGTAGCCGTCGGTGACCTTGATGACGGTCATCGGCATGGTCACTGTGTACGTGTGGCCGAGGAGCGTCTGGTCGATGGCCGGCTGGGTGAGCGGGTCATGCTCGTCGGACTCGCTGTAGGCCTTGAGGTCCGTCGGCTGCGGGTCGCCCTTCACGGTCTCGCCGGTGGCGGGAACCTCGGTGTCCACGGTCTTCGCGTAGGCGTAGAGCACGCCGTCCTTGTCCTGAAGGTTGAACCTCGCGGCCACGTCCTTGCCGGTCTCGTCGGTGATCTCCACCTTGGAGGCGTCGAGCTTCAGGTACTCGTCGTCGTAGTCATCGGTCATGCCGAGCCTCCAGACCTTGTAGGCCTGGTTGGTCTGCGTGGCGTCGAGGTCGACGCGGTAGTAGATCTCGTCTCCCAGCAGCGCGGTCATGCCGTCGATGTCGATCGTCGGGTCCTTCTGCGTGTCCTTCTTCTTCGGGTTGAGCGTCGGCGGGATGTTGAACACCTCGTTCGACGGGGTCAGCGAGTTGTTGAGGGTCAGCACCCACTTGTTGTTCACCTTGTGGTCGGTGGGGGCGTCGTCCGAGACAGTGCCCTCGAAGCGGACCTGGAGGCGTGGATTGGTTCCGGCGCGCCACTGGCCGATCGTCTCCTGGTCGGTGACGGTCAGGGTGAACATGTGCTTGGAATCATCCCACTTGGTCGTGTACTTCTTCTTGGACACCGGCTTGCCGGTGTTCAGGTCCATCATCTCCAGGGTCTGCTTGTCCGGCTTCAGATAGCGGTCGTAGGAGTCGGTGAAGCTCACGGACTTGACCTCGTAGGCGAGGTCGGACGGAAGTTGGGGCTGGGTGTCGAGCTGATATTCGACCCTTTGGCCCGGGAACACGACCTTGCCCTGCACGCTTTCCTGCTCGCCGCCCTGGCTGGCCTCGGACACGACGTCCTTCTTCACCGGCGGCACGTAGCCGCAGATCTGCGGCTCGTTGGTCGGCTCGGTGTGCTTGTTCACGGTCTCGGAGCCGCTGTTGGTCAGACTCTTGCCGTTCGGGTCGGTGCAGAAGGCGAGTTCGTCTCCCGCGTTCCTGCCGAAGTCCTTGCGGACCTGGGCCGCGCCCTTGCCGTCGGCGAAGTTCACCGTGCCGGGGATCAGGAGCGTGACCTGCTTCGGGTTCTTCAGCTTCTTCAGTCCCTTGAGCCAGGAGGCCTTGGCCTTGGCGGCGGCCTTGGTGCCCTGGACGGTGATGTCGAACTGGTCGGTCACGTCCTTGCCGGTG
>ERZ824978.551-NODE-551-length-52892-cov-5.980979_pt1 | contig 52892 bp, 37 predicted proteins | sample MGYA00519860_ERZ824978 | MGnify/ENA primary metagenome ERZ824978 (study PRJEB31778, sample SAMEA3449184) | human gut metagenome | biome: human gut; feature: human-associated habitat; material: faeces | place: United Kingdom | collected 2010/2012 ... | reverse complement strand
CTGGTTCTTTGCAGTAACGATTGCCTTTAGCGGAATCTGTACTTTTTCTTTTCTCATCTGGAATAATAACTTATCCAGTGTCTGATTGTCTGCCAGCAGCATGACAATCATCTCTTCTTCAAAATCTGTCATTTCTTCATTTTTTGCATTGTCTGTCCCGGAAGTTTCTTCCACAGATGCTTCTTCCGCCACTTCTTCTTTCAGTCCGGTCAGTACTCCGATCGTTTTAGAATACTCTTCTTTTTCTACATATTTTACACGAAATCCGAGAAAGCTTCCCAACATCCCGATCTTTCTGCCTTTTTTCGTGCCTTTCAGATTATAACATAACATGATTGATCTCATATGCATTCTACCTCTTTTCGAATGTCTGTTTCCATTATAGTGATTTTAGGTGTGTTCTGCAAGGCACATTTTAAATCCTTACGAATGCATGACACTACAGAAAACCTGCCCCTGGCAGCTCTTTATGAACGCATGGCGATAAAAAGCTTCCTTCCGGATCATAAGATTTTTCTTATTTTTCCAAAGGAAGCTCTTTTATTTTTTTATGTTCTTATGCGCTGATCGCATTTCCCGTATACAGCTGATAATATCTGCCTTTCTCTTCGATCAGCTCATCATGTGTACCTCGCTCGATGATTCTTCCCTGCTCCAGTACCATAATGCAGTCGGAATTGCGGACCGTTGATAATCGGTGGGCAATGACAAATGTTGTTCTTCCGTGCATCAGCTTATCCATACCATCCTGTACGATCCGTTCTGTTCTGGTGTCGATGGAACTGGTCGCTTCATCGAGGATCAGTACCGGCGGATCGGCGATGGCTGCTCTCGCAATGGCAAGAAGCTGGCGCTGTCCCTGGCTTAAGTTCGCTCCATCTCCGGTCAGCATCGTATCATAACCATCCGGAAGCCGGCGGATAAAGCTGTCGGCATTGGCAAGCTTTGCTGCTGCCACGATCTCTTCATCGGTCGCATCCAGTTTGCCAAAGCGGATATTGTCACGCACCGTTCCGGTGAATAAATGTGTATCCTGCAGAACGATTCCAAGTGAACGCCTGAGATCTGCTTTCTTGATCTTATTAATATTAATTCCATCATAGCGGATCTTACCGTCCTGAATATCGTAGAAACGGTTGATCAGATTGGTAATCGTCGTCTTACCTGCACCGGTCGAGCCGACGAAAGCAATCTTCTGTCCCGGTTTCGCATACAATTTGATACCATGCAATACAATTTTCTCATCATTATAGCCGAAATCCACGCCATTGAATACAACTTCACCTTTGACTTCCACATAATCCACACTGCCATCATTCTGATGTGTATGTTTCCATGCCCAGCGCTCGGTTCTTTCTTCACACTCTGTGAGCTTTCCGTCTTCTTCTTTCGCATTGACCAGTGTTACATAGCCTTCATCCAGCTCTTCTTTTTCATCCATCAGACGGAAGATACGATCAGCCCCGGCCATTGCCATAACGATTGCATTCATCTGCATACTGATCTGATTGATCGGCATACTGAAGCTCTTATTAAATGTCAGGAAACTCGCCAGTCCTCCAAGCGTAAATCCTCCGACTTTTCCAAGTGCCAGCACACCTCCGACGATCGCACAGATTACATAACTGATATTTCCAATCTGTGCATTGATCGGTCCTAAGAAGTTGGCAAATGTATTCGCTCTGTCTGCGCTGATATATAACTCATCATTCAGTTTCTTGAAATTCTGCATATTCTCTTCTTCATGACAGAACACTTTTACTACTTTCTGTCCTTCCATCATCTCTTCGATATAACCGTTTACCGCACCCAGTGATTTCTGCTGTGCAAGGAAATATCTGCCGCTCAGTCCGGCTACTTTCTTCGTAGTAAACAGCATGATGGCGATCATCACCAGAGATACGAGTGTCAGCGGTATACTCAGAATGATCATGCTGACAAAGACACTGACAATCGTGATCACACTGGATAACAGCTGTGGCATACTCTGGCTGATCATCTGACGCAGTGTGTCAATATCATTTGTGTAGATTGACATGATATCTCCATGCGCATGGGTATCAAAATATTTGATCGGAAGACTCTCCATGTGATGGAACATATCATTTCTCAGATTCTTCAGGGTTCCCTGTGTCACATATACCATGATCCGGTTATAGGAAAAAGTAGCCAAAACACCGATCAGATAAAATCCTGCAACCCGCAGGATTGCTCCAAGCAGCGGACCGAAATCCGGACTGCTCTGCCCGATCAGTGGCATGATATACAGATCGATCAGATTCTTCATAAACATGGTTCCCTGGACATTGGCTATGACACTGATGAAAATACACACTGCCACGATCACCAGATGAATTCCATAGTTTTTTCCGACATATTTTAAAAGACGCCCCATCAGTTTTCCCGGATTTTCAACCTGGGATTTCATACCTCTCTGTCCTCTTGGTCCTGGTCCTGGCATGATCAGGCACCTCCTTTCTCGTCAAAATCTCCGCCGCCCTGGGTCTGAGATTCATATACTTCTCTGTAAATCTGATTATTTGCAAGCAGTTCTTCGTGAGTACCAAAGCCGTCTACCTGACCGTCATTCATGACGATGATCCGGTCTGCCCCCTGTACACTGGAGATTCTCTGTGCGATGATCAGTTTCGTCGTACCTGGAATCTCTTTTGCAAAAGCGTCCCTGATCCGTGCATCGGTAGCAGTATCAACGGCACTGGTAGAATCATCCAGAATCAGTACTTTCGGTTTCTTTAACAATGCTCTGGCGATACACAGACGCTGCTTTTGTCCACCGGATACATTGGAACCACCCTGTTCGATATAGGTTTCATACCCTTCAGGCATCTTCTCGATAAATTCATCGGCACAGGCCAGCTGGCAGGCGCGGATGCATTCTTCTTTGCTGGCTTCTTTGTTACCCCAGCGCAGATTTTCCAGAATCGTTCCGGAAAACAGCACATTTTTCTGCAATACCACGGCTACCTGATTACGCAGAGTCTCCATATCATAAGACCGCACATCCATACCGCCGACTTTGATACTTCCGGTGGTCACATCGTACAGACGACTGATCAGATTAACCAGACTGGACTTCGCACTTCCGGTTCCACCGATGATACCAATCGTCTCTCCTGCATGAATATTCAGATTGATATCTTTTAAGACATATTCGCCGCTTCCTTTTTTGTAGCTGAAGTTTACATGATCAAAGACGATACTTCCATCTTTTACTTCTGTCACCGGTCTTTCCGGATTGGTCAGTTCCGGTTTTTCTTCCAAAACCTCTGTGATTCGTTCTGCACTCGCCACACTCATGGATACCATAACAAACACCATGGACACCATCATCAGGCTCATCAGAATATTCATACAATATGTAAGAAGACTCATCAGTTCTCCGGTAGTCAGCTGATCGGTTACGATCATCTTTGCACCCAGCCAGCTGATTCCGAGGATACAGCTGTATACCGCAAACTGCATCAGAGGTGCATTATAAGACAGAATCTTTTCTGCTTTTACAAACATTTTATATACATTGTAACTTGCTTTGGAAAACTTTTTGTCTTCATAATCTTCTCTCACATACGCTTTTACCACACGGATACCGGCAATATTTTCCTGCACACTCGCATTCAGATCATCATATTTTTTAAATACTTCCTGAAAATATCCGGACACCCGGCTGATGATAAAGAACAGGCATGCTCCCAGAATAATAACTGCCACCAGATAAATACTTGCCAGTTTTGCATTGATATAAAAAGACATGATCATCGCACAGACCATGCTGATCGGTGCACGCACAAACATGCGAAGCAGCATCTGGTATGCATTCTGTACATTGGTTACATCCGTGGTCAGTCGTGTGATCAGTCCGGCGGTACTGAACCGGTCGATATTGGAAAATGAAAACTGCTGAATGTTTTCATACATGGCTTTTCGCAGGTTTCTTGCAAATCCTGCGGAAGCATTGGCTCCACAGACACCGCCCATGATACCTGCATACAGACCAATCAGTGCTGCCACGATCATCCATCCGCCTATGATACAGATATGGCGGATATCTCCTTTCTCCACACCATCATCGATGATGGATGCCATGAGAAAAGGAATCAGCATCTCCATCAGGACTTCCAGAATCATAAATAACGGAGTCTTGATGGAGTCTTTCTTGAACTCTTTGATCTGAGCTCCCAGCGTTTTAAGCATTACTCTCTCCTCCTGTTTGTTTCTCCCTGTTGAATCTCGATATTAGAACGCATCTTACGGATTACCCGGAAAAACACTTCCAGATCTTCGTCCGATATTCCCTGACGAAGTGTGCTTTCCAGCCGGTTGATGTTGCGGATCGTTCCTTCCTGCATCCTGATACCAACTTCCGTCAGCTCCAGTTTCTTTAACCGGGCATCTCGTTCCACACTGACTCTACGGATATATCCTCTTTTTTCCATCAACTTCAGGATCCCCGTCGCTGTGGACCTGGCTATGGAAAATTCCGCCTCAATATCCCGCTGATAAATGTCTTCTTCGGAATGCTCATATAGAAACCGGATAATCCAGCTTTGCATCATCGTCAATTCCTCGCCTCCCATCGCTGCACGATAGGCGGTCATCCGACTGTGAATCTCATTTTCCAGCCGTTTATTTTCAAATCCGATGTGATCCCTGTATTCTACTTTCAGCATCCTGTGACCTCCTTTCTGTTTGTTCGGATGCGAACAGTTCGGTAGCGTTCGTTCGTTTACGAACTATTTTATGACACATTTCATCGTTTGTCAATACCAGCTCACGGCAAAATATTATAAATCAAAATTGGTCCACCGGACCAATTATTGATATACAATACAAAAAAGATGCAGGTTGTATTTCTACAACCTGCATCCATCTTATCTTTCTGCATCTTCCGGTTCACACCATCTGAATACATTTTCTTTTATATAATTTTAGATCTCAGCCAGTTTCAGCAGATCCGGGATCTTGGATTCCCATCCGAGAGCCATGATGTGAACACCCTGGCAATACGGCTTACACTCTTTGATGATACGTGCAGCGATCTCTACGCCTGTAATACCTGCTTTTGTTTTTTCTTTGTCGGCTTTCAGTTCTTCGATCATCTCATCCGGAACATGGATACCGGCAACGTTATTGTTCATGAATTTTACCATACCGGCCGATTTCGGGATGATGATACCAACCTGTACCGGTTTTCCGAACTGTTTTGCTTTTTCCATGAATTTGATGAATTTTTCCGGCTCAAAAACAGCCTGAGTCTGGAAATATTCTGCACCTGCAGCTACTTTTCTTTCCATCTTTGCCAGCTGTGCATCAACGGAATCGCTGCATGGAGATACAACAGCACCTTTGGAGAACTTCGGCGGTTCACCAACCAGCTGATTGCCACCCAGATCTACGCCTTCTTCCAGCAGTTTTACGGTATGCAGCAGAGATACGGAATCCAGGTCAAATACCGGTTTTGCCTGTGGATGGTCACCCATCTTGGTATGGTCACCGGTCAGACACAGGATGTTGTCGATACCGAACATTGCTGCGCTCAGAAGATCAGATTCCAGAGCGATACGGTTTCTGTCACGACAGGCAAGCTGGAAGATCGGGTTCATCCCTGCATCTTTCAGGACTTTACACATAGCCAGAGAGCCCAGACGCATAACAGAAGACTGATTATCGGTTACATTAACTGCATGAACATCTTTCAGATAAGTTTTCGCTTCTTCTACCAGTTCGTCCACGTGGATCCCTTTTGGCGGTCCTACTTCTGCAGAAACTACAAATTCACCACGGTCGAATAATTCTTTCATTTTCATTATACATTGCTCCAATCATATTAAATTTTATAGATGCATCGTATTATGTATCTTATATTATTTTGCTACTTCATCATCTGTTGCAAAATTGTGAATCTGTGTCGGACATTTCAGTACGTCCAGACGTCCGATAGCTTCCAGCCGTCTGTAGATACGTTCCCATCCACATTCCATGGTATTATCAACCTCGCACATGCCGTTTTTGGAACCGCCGCACTGTCCGTTGACAAGGCTCTTGGAACATGCTGTGATCGGGCAGATTCCACCGGTCAGATTCAGATAACATTCACCGCACTGGTCACATTTGTACTCTAACGGTGTCACACCCTGAAAACCAGGAAGCGGATAGGTATCGCAGGCTGCGCATACCTTCTTGTCATCCAGATATTCTGCGATTGTCTGTACACCAACACCACAGGAGAATACTAAAACCAGATCAGAGTCCTGGATCTTCTCCATATGTTTTTTCAGGCGTAATTCCATATTTTCCGGATTACAGATATAATCGGTAGTCATGATTCCTGTTACATTGCCTTCAGCGGAAAGTTCCTTCTGAAGTTCTACAGCTTCTTTTTCCGGAAAATGCACTTCTTTACATCCATGGCAGTTGATGATGAAAACTTTTTTCCCTGCCACCAGAGAGTTGATCATCTCTTTGTCTTTTAACTGGGTAATTAACATATTATTTCATCCCCCTTACTGCATTTTTTCCGGCTTTGATTCTGTCAATAATAGAGATTTTGGAAGAACAGATATACTGGCAGCAGCGACATTCCACGCAATCCATTACATGCATGTCTCTCATGCCTTCCCAGTTCTCCTGATCTGCATATTTTACAAAATACAGCGGTGAAAGTTCCATCGGACAAACATCTACGCAGCGACCGCACTTGATGCAGGCCTGCTCTTTTGTCTCATCGGTATCGATCGCGATGATACCGTTGGAGCCCTTCATCATCGGTACTTCCAGGTCTTTTAACGGGAATCCCATCATCGGTCCGCCCATCTTAACCAGAACATCTTCATCGGTAAATCCGCCACAGTAATCGATCAGTTCTTTTACGCTGGTACCGATCTTGATGACAAAGTTGCCCGGATGTTTGATCTTCTCGCCTGTTACGGTTGCAACACGCTCGATCAGAGGCATACCTTTCCGGATCGCATCGGAAATTGCTTTCACAGTACTGATATTATCTACCACAACGCCAACATCTGCCGGGAGTCCGCCGCTTGGAACCTGTCTGCCCATGACACGTTTGATCAGAGTTTTCTCAGCACCCTGCGGGTATTTGGTTTTTGCTACGAATACTTCCATGTTACCGATATTTGCAACTTTTTCCTGCATCAGTTCAATGGCATCCGGTTTGTTATCTTCAATGACGATAATACCTTTTTCAGCACCTGTTGTCTTCAGGATTGCTTTTAAACCATAGATGATATCGTCTGCATATTCCAGAAGAACTCTGTGATCTGCGGTCAGCAGTGGTTCACACTCACAACCGTTCAGGAGAATGGTATCTACCGGTTTTGCCGGTTTCAGTTTGACACAGGTCGGGAAACCTGCTCCACCCATACCAACAATACCTGCTTCACGGATGATATCGATGATCTCATCCGGAGTCAGGCTGTCAAGATCTTTGTGTGGCTGTACGGATTCGTGCAGAGTATTTTTACCATCCGATTCGATAACAACAGCCATCACTTCGCTGCCTCTGGTTCCATGCATACGGGGTTCTACGGCAACTACGGTTCCGCTTACGCTTGAATGTACCGGAGCACTGATAAATCCTGCTGCTTCACCGATCTTCTGTCCAACCTTTACGGTATCGCCAACCTCAACGATCGGATTCGCCGGTGCACCCAGATGCTGGGACATGGAAATAACAACGGTCTTTGGATCCGGGAACTTCTTCAGGGCAATATGCTCACTGAATTCTTTGCGTTCTGACGGATGTACTCCACCGTAATATCCGTTCAGTCTGTCTTCTCTGGCAGCTTTTACATAATCATTGATAACTTTGAAGTTCACTTTTGAGAAGTCACGTACCTGTACCGGCTGATGCAGAAATTCTTCCAGACGTCCCTGTTTTGCCAGTCTCTGATAGATTTTTTCCCATGCACAGTCTTTATTCGGGTCTACTTCACATTTTCCGTTCTTGGCACCGCCACACTGTCCGTTGACAAGACTCTTCGAGCAGTCAACGATCGGACAGACACCACCTGTGATGTTCAGATAACACTGTGCACATGCGTCACAGCTCTTTTTGGTAAGTGCCATACCGTGATGACCTCTGTAGTTGAGCGTATTACTTGCTGCAACCACCGGTTTTCCTGACAGATCTGCAATCGTCTGGATACCAAGACCACAGGAGATTACAACTACGTTCTCTGTTCCTTCCGGAAGCAGATCCTGTAATTTTTTCTCTGTGTGCATCTTATTACATAAGAAATCAAACTTTGCACTGCCTGTAACCGTTTTTCCCTGTTCTGCTGCAAATGCTAAAAACTCGTCGCAGTCCGGTTCATCCACTGTTTCAAACTCTTTGAAACATTTGTTGCAGGCAATCACGAACAAATTGTCTTTGCCTTCCAGCACGGATGCAAGTTCTTCCTTGCTTTTCAGCTTATACTTCGTATAATTTTCCAATTGCTCACCTTCCTTGATATTTTTTATCCTTATAATTACCTGTCTTTACTCTCTCTTCCGCCTCCGCACATCCTTGGAAAAGACCGCAAAAACCCGATAAATAAGTTTGTCCTATTAAGAGTACCATAAATTCACAATATTATCCAGTTTTATTAGCGATTTCTATAAATTTTTTGCATGAAAAGCACAAATTTTTTTATTTGTCTTATTATTCGCGTAACTCAAAAGACAGCCGTCCGGTCATATCCATCTGCCGGACAGCTGTCTTTGCATTTTCGTTCTTTTATTTTTCTTTTGAAATCACATGATACGGTACTGCCACAAACACTGCCCCGCCGATTATATTTCCGACTGTTGCCAGCAGTACGGTATACAGATACTGACCGACAGTGATTCCTCCGTTTGCCACACCGATTCCGATGATGCTCATATCTGCGATGCTATGCTCAAATCCGCAGGTCATAAAAATCAGAATACACCAGAAAATCATGATCAGTTTTCCGGATTCCGTTTTCATCTTGGTTCCGCACCATACTGCAAGACAGACCAGAATATTACACAGGATCGCACGTATCAGGATCTGTCCGACACCAAGACCAACTTTTGCTGACGAAATTTTGATAAAATAATCTGCGATTGCTCCATCTCCTGCTGTCGGAAGTCCGGTCAGCTGGAAAGCCACTACGCAGAGCAAAGAGGCAATCAGATTGCCGATCCAACAGACACACCACAGTTTCACAGTATCCGCCCAGGATACTTTCTTTCTCAGGGATGCTGCCGCCATCACCAGATTGTTACCGGTGAATAATTCAGCCCCTGCCATAACAACCAGACTGAGAGCTGATGCAAAAGCAAAACTCTGAATCAGTTTTACCGCAGCCGCTGCACCATTTCCATCCATCGACTGTCCCAGCACAAACGCTACCATACTGCCAAATGAAATAAACATTCCTGCTACCATGGATGAAATAAAATATCCCAGTGGATTTTTCTTCAACAGATTATTTTTTGCCACCCCTGCATTACATAATGCCGTATACTCTTCATGAAACATAACTTTTTCCTCCTTGTCATCACATTTCATTATCTGTAATCGTTCAGCCACAAACCATTACCGTCTTTTCATAATCTCTTTGGCATTTCCCCATACTTTCTTTTTTGCAGACGCACCTCCTTTTTACACCAGCCGTCCGGATATCTTTTTCCTGTCTTTTATCAAGGAACAAAGAATGTGTCTTGGCACATCCTCGCAGAGCATTTTTTACTTTGCAGGAAGTCAATTTCCTGTAAAGTAAAAAAGGGCAACACTTGTAACTCTACAAATGTTGCCCAGACGGTCGGCATCCTGCAAATCTGATTCCCCTGTGGTATCCCACATTTCTCCGTCAGTAATCAGATTCTATGCATTTGTATAAGTTTTATAAAACTTATACTCTTTAGCATTAATTTATCACCACATTGACGAATTGTCAACCGTATTTCATGAAATTGTCAAACTATTATCATTTATAATTCAGGACAGAAGTCTTGTTGCCCATACCGCATTGGCATAATTTACGCCATGGCTACAGATACCTGATCTTGTGCTGGCCGCTTCTACAGTTCTTCCATTACCGATATAGATAACTACATGGTAAACCTGACCGTTTTTCGCATAAAAGATCAGATCACCCGGTGCTGCTTCACTGACCGGAATCTTCATTCCATACTGCGACTGTGCTGCGGATGTTCTTGGAAGACCGATACCGAACTGTGCATATACATGCTGTGCGAAACCGGAACAGTCTGCTCCGTGAACCGGATCTGTTCCTCCCCATACATATGGGTTACCGATAAACTGCAATGCATAATTGATCAGAGCCTGGCGGGTTGGATTCTCAACAGAGGCTTCTTTCACTGATTTGAACGTATAATAGCAGACGGCATTGTCTTCCGGTGCGATCATCTGATCAGCAAGTCCGCATACAGTTTCCGGATCCTGTCCCGCATCGGTATATGCCTTTGCTTTTTCTTCCGCTTCTTCACCCATCAACAGGTATTCACTCTTTGCAAATCCACGCACATCACCGGATTCCACATATACCCATTCTTGATTCTTACTTGCCAGTACATAACAAACCTGATTCTGGGATAACGTGCCGATTACCCGTGCATCCGTACTTTTCCCTTCACGGATATTTATTTTATCCGTGTTACAGAACGCATATTCTTTATCTACTACCGTTTTTCCTGCTGTTGTTTTTGTATACAGAAGATTTTTATTTTTCAGCGGATTCATCAGTTTTGTAGCTTTTTCGAATACCGGATTCTCCTCCCCGGACAATTCCTTTGCCTCTTCTATGATCAGATCCGCTTTTTCTCCTGTGTTTAATTCGTCTTTTCTGATAAATCCTCTGACTCTTCCGGATTCAACAAACACCCATCCGTCTTCGTCTTCCTGTAAGATATAGCAGACACCACCGCCCGGTAAAGATCCGGTAGCTGCAGCATCTTCCTCATCGCTTTTTTCTTCAAGAATCCTGCAATCTTTTCTTGCAAATGCGTATACTTTATCAACAGTTGTCAGACGAAAATCCTCTTCGATCTGTGGTGGAATCACTATCTGTTGTCCTGCAATCAGTGATTCGTTGCTTCCCTGTGCTTCTGCTTCCGGTGTCGGAGTAGCTTCCGGCGTAGGCTGCGGTGTTTCCGCCGGTGTTGCTGCCGGTGTTTCCTGTGTCGGCTGTTCAGCTGCCGGAGTCTCTGTCGGCGTCGGGGTTGTTGGCTGTATCGGTGCCGGGGTTGGTGTTGCTGTCGGCGCCGGAGTTTCCGTTGGTGCCGGGGTCGGTGTCTCCGGGGCTGCCGGGGTCTCTGTCGGTGCCGGGGTCTCCGTTGGTGTCGGATTCTCCGATACTGCTGGGGGCTCTGTCGGCGCCGGGGTCTCCGTCGGTGCTGCCGTCTGTTCCGAAGCCGGAACTTCTGCTACCGGTGCTGCTTGCGCTTCCGGAGTTGCTTCTGCCTGCTGCACCAGTTCTATCTGTTCTGTTGCTCCCGCAGTCAATGGGGCTGCCGGTATAATCATACTGGCTGATAAAACTCCTGCAACCAGTTTTTTCCATTTATGCATGTGTTACCTCCTTGCTCATTCATTACATTTTATAATTACACATATATAAATATGATTATTTTTATTATATAACTCTCTTTTTTTCTTCGCAAGGTTCTATTGGCAATTTTTCACATTTTTTACCCTATTTTTTATCATATTATGATAATTATTATCATCTAAGCCAGACAACTTCCATACGTGGAGCAACACAAAAAGAGACCTGTAAGTCCGGGAGGGCCAGGCGTCTTACAGATCTCTTTTTCTGGATATCCTATGGCTACTGCATAATAGGAAGTACTTTTTTCAGACTCTTTGTCAGTCCCAGTGCTACCACGATCTTGATCAGATCCGGAATAATGAATGGGAATACACACCAGCCAAGTACAGTCACGAGACCAACCGGTCCTGCACTTCTGGTGTACATAATCATAAACCAGGCAGTTCCAAATGCATAACACACAATCAGACCAACTACCATCTGGACTGCCAGTGCCCATGTTTTTCTTCCCATTACTTTTTCCATGCCCCACATAACCAGAGCACCCACCAGGAAACCTATTATGTAGCCACCGGCGTTGCCAAACAGACTGCCGATTCCACCACTAAATCCGGCAAATACCGGGACGCCTACTGCTCCAAGAAGAATGTACACCAGAATTGAAAGGGTACCTCTCTTACCACCGAGTACTCCAACTGCCAGGAACACACCGAAGGTCTGTAATGTAAACGGAACGGTTGCCGGTATGGAAATCCAGGAACAAATCGCCATTACCACAGCAAATACCGCAATGTACACCATGTCATAAGTCTTGCCTCTGCTCATTGTTGTCGTTGTCATTTTTCATATCCTCCATGATTTTGCTGCATCTGCGCCGAGAAAATATCCACCGCTATGCTAATACTACTATATCACCTGTTTTTCGTATTGTCAACCTTGTGTTTATTGTAGTTTACATTCGATCCTGATCTCTTTACTGTTTACTCCGTTCCCTGTAACACGCTTCTCGGTACACAAAATTTATCCTGATCACATAGATTCGCGCAGTATGTCTCCTTTATAATATTTCTTTTTCTTTCAAACTGGACTGGTTATTTTTTTCAAAACTGGTTATTTCTATCTGGCCAGTTATCCTTTATGATTCAGTGTGATATTAAAATTATATTAATAAGAAGAAAGAGGGAATTAAAATGGCATCTTTCAATCAGACCGCCGGCACCAGAACGCAGGCAAGAAACAATACTCAGGCGATTGTGGTAACCGCCATGTGCATCGCACTGACTTATATTTTTACAGCAGTTGTTAATATCCGTTTACCGTTTGCACCAAACGGTGGACTGATCCACCTTGGCAATGTTCCATTATTCCTTGCTGCTATCATCTTCGGCAAGAAAACCGGTGCACTCAGCGGTGCCTTCGGTATGGGACTCTTTGACCTGTTCTCCGGCTGGACTGCATGGGCTCCATTCACTTTCATTATCGTTGGTCTGATGGGCTTCTCCGTTGGTGCAATCACAGAAAAGAAAAAAGGCTTTGGCTGGAAAGTGGTTGCAATCCTGGTTGCATGCGTGATCAAAATTGCCGGATACTACATCGCAGAAGGTATCATTTACGGTAACTGGATCACTCCGGTATCTTCTATCCCGGGCAACCTACTGCAGGTAGGAGTTGCCGCTGTAGTTGTTCTGATTATCTCCGGTCAGTTACAGAAACTGGCAGAAAGGATGGGCTTATGTACAAAATGATGACACCCGGTCCTTCTCAGGTCCGCGAAAATGTTCTGTTGGCAAGGAGCAGACAGTTTCAGAATCCGGATCTGGACAGTGACTTTGTGGAATATTACCATGACACCTGTAAACTCTACAGCAGTCTGCTGCATACCGAAAACGAATCCCTGATTCTTGGAGGGGAAGGTATCCTCGGTCTGGAAGCTGCCTGTGCCTCCCTGACTGAACCGGGCGACCGGGTTCTGGTTCTGGATAATGGAGTATTCGGAGAAGGATTCAAGGATTTTGTCTCCATCTATGGCGGCACACCGATTCTTTATACCAGAGATTACTCCCATCCGTTCGATGTGGACGACTTGAAAGCATATCTGGAAAAAGACCATGATTTTAAATATGCAACTGTTGTTCACTGTGACACGCCAAGTGGTATGTTAAATGATATCGCTTCCATCTGTCCGTTATTAAAGTCCTACGGAATCCTCACAGTTGTTGATTCTGTAGCAGGAATGTTCGGCGAAGATGTCCGTGTGGATGACTGGAAGATCGACCTGTTATGCGGTGGTTCCCAGAAAGCTGTGTCCGCACCTCCGGGACTGACAATGGTAACGTTGAGTGCAGACGCGAAAGCAGCCATGGAAAAGCGTAAAGCACCGATTGCATCTTTTTATGCGAATCTGCTGACCTTCAAAGGCTACTATGAAGCCAAATGGTTCCCATACACCATGCCGGCCAGCGACATCTACGGACTTCGCACTGCTCTGGAAAACATTAAAGCCGATCCACAGATTCTGGAACGCCACGCCAAAGTAGCAGCCTACACCCGCGAAGCCATCACTTCTATGGGCTTACAGCTCTACCCGGCATGTGGTTACTCCAACACCGTAACCACTTTCGAAGTACCGGAAGGCCACACCGCGGAAGAAATCCTTCACAAGATGCGCTACGATCACAACATCCTCTTAGCCGGCTCCTTCGGCTGCTTCGCAGGAAAACTGATCCGCATCGGTCATATGGGCGAAAACGCATATATGGAAAAAGTTCAGGAAGTACTGGATGCGTTGAAAGAAGTTTTGAACAAATAAATCTATATTAAACTAAAAAAGGTTGATATACTACCGTAAAACTACATAGTATACCAACCTTTTTGTTATATTACATATCAATACATAATCCTGTGAGGCATTTCTATTCTATCTGTCATCCCAAAAAGCACTTGATTACTTATATTCTTGCAACAAAAAATGGAAGCAAGGGGGCTCGAACCCCTGACCTCTCGCGTGTGAGGCGAACGCTCATCCCGGCTGAGCTATGCTTCCATACCAATCATTATAGTCCCTTTCCCCCAAAAATCAACCCCGATTTTTATCATATCTTGTGAATTTTCCACATCCAAACCTGATTCCTAATCCTCTTTCTCCATCCAGTAACGTTTACTTATTATCCCATACCGTCCAACAACACCTCTCCCCCTCCCCTTGGCTAACGCACAGCTGCCCCCCTTGCTGCTCTGATCCTGACAACACTTTGTGGGCGGTTAGGGCAAGCTTTGAAATCCAGTCCTTAGAAGAACTTGACAGTGAGCGGCTCTCCGCGAACTGGCATTTAGTTCTTCTTAGGACTTAGCTTAAAGTTGCTCTGCCCACGTTGCCGGACTCTGACGGGAACCCCTGCCGCGTCCGTCTATGATACTACTTATTCACTTACTTACCCTGCTGGGGATCCGCCTGCTTCATCTCACTCTTCTTTCCAAGAGTAACCGAAACCGTCTGCTCCTGATACTCCCCGTTCTGTGCCCGGCTGATCACAACCTCCACAGTCTCTCCTGCCTGATAATACTCCAGTTTTCCAACCAGATCCGAACTACCGGAAACCGTCATACCGTCAAATTTGACAATCACGTCACCTTTCTGGATACCTGCTGTCTGTGCCGGTCCGCCCTCTTCCACAGAATCTACAAAGGCACCCAGTGGGATACCGTAAGTCTGTGCAGAAGTAGAATCTACATTCAGACAAGTCACACCGATATAACCCGCATGATCTTCATCCGCCTTATATCTTGTCTCGCGGTTCATCAGTTCATCCAGGATTGGCTGTGCCACAGATACCGGAATCGCATAACCCATTCCTTCTACTTCGGTGGCTGCCGCTTTCGCAGAGTTGATACCAATCAGTTCTCCCTGCATATTCAGCAGTGCCCCACCGCTGTTGCCGGGATTGATTGCTGCATCTGTCTGGATCAGTTTCCCGGTTGTCTTTCCCTCTTCGTCGGTTACTTCACGATCCACCGCACTGATCCATCCGGAAGTTACGGACTGTCCATATCCCAGTGCATTACCAATGGCAACTACCTGTTCCCCGATTTCCAGCTCATCGGAATTGCCGATGCTTACTACTTTAATGGATTTCAGAGTATCTTCACTCATATCCGAAATTTTCACAGCGACTACCGCCAGATCGTTGTCGGAATCCGTTCCCTTGACCTGAGCTTCATACACCGCATCATCATCAAAAGCGACCGTAATAGTATCTGCATCAGCTACTACATGATTATTCGTTGCTACCAGGATCTCACTGTCATTCTGTCCTACAATGATACCGGAACCGGAACTCTCACTCGGGTACTGCTGCACGCCGCCAAAGAAATCCTGTACCGTTTTTACAGACGCATTCGTAATAGATACAACAGACGGCATACAACTTTTTGCCACCTGTGCAACGGTGTATTCTCCCGTTGTGCCTGCGCTTACTTCCTCCGTTGCATCACTTCCGCTTCCTGCTGCACTGTTACTGTCCCCGTCAGCATTCTCCTGCTGTGGCAGTTCCGTGGTCGGAAGCTGATACTCTGTTTTCTGCTCATTTTTAATTTCTTTATGCACGATCATACTGGATCCGATGATGATACCGCCTACAACTACACCAAAAAGTACCGCCAGACCAAGCGTTACTATTACTTTTTTTCCTGTTCCGCCCAGTTTTCTGTGGTCCTGTGGTTGATTCGGATCCTGCTGTGGCTGGTAATACGTATAATTTCCATACTTTCTCTGACCGGTCACCGGACCGTTCTGCGTACTCTGTTCCCGGCTCGTCCAGGAATTCCCACTCTGATACGCTCCGCCATTTTGTGTATTCTGGTTATTCTGACTGTTTCCCGCACAGCCCCAGTTACCATTCTGATAGCCCCCGGTCGTCTGTCCGGAAGAACTGCTGTCTTCCATCTCTTTTGTTGTATGATTTCCACCGACCGGCTGTCCCCAGCCTCCGTTATCCTGTGATTCGGCTGCTGTCTCTGTGTAATTTTGTGTATCCGCTGTCCCGCTGACATCCTCCCGGTAATTCTGATTCTCATACGTATTCTGGCTGGCACGTTCCCCGCCGTCCGCTCCGTTCTGGCATTTCTGATAATCCGGGTTTACCCAGTGATAAGAAGCTGCTTCCCGCGAATTCTCCGGCTGTGCACCACTCTGCTGCACCGGCTGTTCCTGTGGCTGTACCGGAGTATCCGTCACATCCGCCGGCTGTTCTTTCTTCTGCTCTTTTCCCAGCACTGCTTCCCACGGATATCTCGGTTTTTCTTCCTCTGTTTTTGCAACCTGCCCGTCACCGTTTGTCGCTGCTTCTTCCGTCGTTTCTGTCACTTCCACCCGCTCCCATACTTCAGGCTCCTGACTTTCTGTCGCCTCCGGCATTGCTTCTGCGGTTTCCCCTGCTTCCGGTTCTTTTACAGCTGTCGCCTCTGTCACTTCAGATTCTTCACCGACCGGCTGCTGATTTTCTTCCTGTTCTGTTCCCGGCATTTTCCATTCATCATTCATCGTTTTTCTCCCTGTCCTTTATATGTCTTCACATTCTTTTTCACGTTTTGTGTATCTGTTTATCATATCCGAAAATTGTGTTAAAACTGTGAACTTTCCCGCTTATTCCCAATATTTCGGATTCATCGTACAGCGAGGGATCACCCACTTTGGAAGCTTCTGATATCTCTTTCCCAGAAGATAGCCCAGATATTTCCAGCCGCTCTGCCATACCAGCTGGATCACCATCCATGGTTTTCCCTGTCTGCAGAGCCATCCGGCGGTTTTTTTCACCAGACGGATCCCCTCTCCTTCCGATCGGATCCCGGCAAAAACTTCCGGATGGTCTGCCTGTGAAACCGCCAGATCAAAGTTCCGGTGAAACTGCTGGATTGCCGAATAATTGTGGGAATGTACCACCTTTGCCTCTGCCGCATAAGCCACTCCATATCCCTTTTGGATCAGTTCTCCTGCAAAGATCATATCTTCATTAAAAATGGCCTTCTGTACAAAACCACCCAACTGCAGATACAGCTCCCGTCTGTACATTGCACACACATTGGAACAAAAATACGTCTTGATACCGAGTTCCGGCAGGTCTGCCAGCCATTTCACCCGGCTTTCCTCCGGATAATTAAACTGTCTCGTATACTGTTCCATTAGCCGGCAGTCCTCCCGTGGCAGCTGTCTGGCATAGGCAGCTCCGATTTTTTCATCCCGTTCCATCGCCTCCACCAGCTTTTCGATCAGATGGCAGTCTTCCGGCAATGCATCCTGAGTCATAAACAGCAGATAATCTGCCCGGCTCATCCGCGCCGCCTGATCCCTTGTCTTTCCATGATCGAATTCCTCTCTGGTCAGATGGTGCACTTCCATCGGAATCGTTGTTTTCTCATAAGCTGCTTTCCATTTTTCCTTTCCTGTATTCATCACGATCAGGCGGTGTACCGGCCAGGTCTGTCCTTCCAGTCCGCGCAGCATCTGTTTCCATCCTTCTCCCGGACGATAAGCCGGGATAATCACATCTACCGTTTTCTTTTCCATAATCTACTCCATTTTCTACATATGCGAAAAGAACTGTCGCACTTTTCACGACAGTTCTTTATTTTCCATCTTTTCTTCTTACTCCGTATCACTCTCGCGATAAGCTGCGAGGGAGCCATCTTCCGAATGATCCAGTCTTGACTCTTCTCCAAATCCGCTCTTATCCACAATTCGCTGGCTATATGCCTTCACTTCTTCGGAAGGTGTATAACTGTCTTCCGGATACAGGAATTCATGCAGTTTGATCACATTTGATTCCAATGTGACCGGAAGTACTACATCAATTCCAACCGCATCTTTCACACGCTGTCCATACAGATGATCAAATGGAAAACCAGTTTGATCTTCAATATCATAGGATAACATACTCATTCCCATCTGCAGAATTTCTGCTTTTGAAAAAGATGTATAGATATTTGGAAATACTTTATCTAGAATTTTACTCAATGTAGCGACATCTGCATTTTTCGCTTTCTCTACGATTTTATAGATAACTTCTCTCTGTCTTGCCGCACGACGGAAATCATTTCCTGCTGTATATCTGATTCGTGCATATGCTACTGTCTGCACACCATTCAGATGATGTACGCCTGCTGTTTTTTTAAGTGGCGTATAATCCATACCTGTTACTTTTGATGTTTCCACACAGTAATTATTCAGATGAACCACTTCTTCTTCTTTCAGTTCCACATCAATTCCGCCAAGCAGTTCCACGGCTTCCGCAACTGCCTGAAAATCTACGCTTACAAAATCCGTCACATTCAGATCCAGATTGGTATTGAGCATATTCAGGAACTGTTCGGCGCCGCCTTTTGCATATGCAGCATTCGCTCTGTTATACTGACCATTTCCTTCCGAATCTTCGCCAATCCGCAGATATGTATCACGATATACGGAAACCAGTTTCACTTTCTTGGTATCATTGTCGATACTTGCAATAATCATAGTATCACTGTTACCGGATTTTAATTTATTACTGCGATTATCCAGACCAACCAGGCCGATGGTCGTATACCCTTTCATAACTTTATTATTGCTGACGCCGGAATTAACTCCGATCTTACTGAAATCAAGACTCGTAAAATTCATCTTGCCAAGTTTTGCATATATAAAAACCCCTGCAATAAGAATCAGCAGAATAAAAATTTCGATTCCGAAAAGAATTCTTCTTCGTCTTCTTTTCTTTAATAATCTCTTCTGTTTTCTGGTCAACGGCTGTTTTTTAGACATAGGTTTCCCTCCCTCTTTCGTATCCCCTGAGGTTTACTGTTCCAGGGAAGAATCATCATATCCCTGTGTATCATCTGTTACATCTGTCTGGCTTTCTTCCTGCGAATCTGCAGAGTTCTCTGCCGGATTCGCAGACTCTGTATCTGATTCATGATAAGCTGCCAGTGAACCATCCTCCGAATGATCCAGTCTGGATTCTTCTCCAAATCCACTGATTTCTATAATTTTCTGACTGTATGTTTTCACCTCATCCGAAGGAACATAACTGTCTTCCGGATACAGAAATTCATGCAGTTTGATTACATTAGATTCCAAAGTAATCGGAAGTACACAGTCAAGCCCGTCCATTGCGTCTTCTACTACCCCTCCATATAAATGATCAAATGGGAAACCTGTCTGATCCTCAATATCATAGGAGAGCATACTCATTCCCATCTGCAAAATCTCCGGTTTCGTCAGCGAGGTTTTGATCAGTGGGAACACTTTATCCAGAACTTTGCTAAGAGTACTGATACTGGAATTCTTTGCCTTTTCTACGATCTTATATATAACCTCTCTCTGTCTTGCCGCACGTCTGAAATCGTTTCCCGCTGTATAACGAATTCGCGCATACGCTACAGTCTGTACTCCGTTCAGATGATGAACTCCGGCAACCTTTTTCAGTGGTGTATAATCCATACCGGTAACTTCTGACGTCTCTACACAATAATTGTTCAGATGTTCAATCTCCTCTTCTTTCAGATCAACATCGATACCGCCAAGCAGTTCCACCGCCTCTGCAACGCCTTTAAAGTCAACCGTTACATAGTCAACAATATTAAGATCAAGATTCTTATTCATCATGGTCATCATTTTTTCCGGACCACCTGTACAGAACGCAGAATTTGCCTTATTGTATACATTTTCGCCATCCGAATTACTTCCAACCCGAAGATACGTATCACGGTATATAGAAACCAGTTTTACCTTTTTGGTATCGTTATTGATACTCGCAATGATCATCGTATCACTGTTGACATCACCATCCAGTTCTCCTTCTCTGCTGTCAAGTCCAACCAGTGCAATACTTGTATAACCTTTCATAACCTGATTTTCTTCCACACTTTGATTAACATCCACATTTTCAAAATTCAGGTCTTCATAATTCATATTTCCGAGTTTCGCATATACAAACAGTCCGCCCATCAGAACGACCAGAATGATAATTTCCAGCGCAAACACTACTCTGCTCATCGTACTTTTCCGGCGTCTGCGTCGGATTCTTTTCTGTCTGTCCGTCAGGTTTTTCTTTTTCGCCATGTATTTACTCCTTATTCCTTTGTTTTCCTATCTTGCGGACCCTCTTCCTAATATGCGTTCTTGTTAATAAAGCCTTTAAAAAACGTCAGCAAAATAATTTTTACATCCAGTCCGACAGACCAGTTTTCAATATAATACAGATCATAATCTATTCGTTTCCGAATGGATGTATTTCCTCTGTAGCCATTGACCTGCGCCCAGCCGGTAAGACCCGGACGTACCTGATGTTTTACCATATATCTCGGGATCTCTTCCCTGAATTTTTCCACAAAAAACGGCCGTTCCGGTCTCGGTCCCACCAGACTCATATCTCCTTTGAGAATGTTAAACAGCTGTGGCAGCTCATCGATACTCGTCCGTCGCATCAGCTTCCCGATTCCGGTTACCCTTGGATCGTTTTTGACGGTCCATGCCTTCTTTTCACTTTCCTTCGACTGTACTTCCATTGAACGGAACTTATACATCATAAATGTATGATTATGCAGTCCCACCCGCTCCTGTTTGTATATCAGCGGTCCCGGAGAAGTCAGCTTGATCATGATCACAGCAAACAACATTATCGGAGAAAACAGAATAATTGCAACGATCGATCCGAAAATATCCATCAGCCGTTTTACCACCGCATTGAACGTATTAGTCAGCGGCACATAACGGATATTGATGACCGGAAGTCCCAGTAAATCTTCTGTATATGGTTTTGTCGGAATGATATTATTATAATCAGGAATAAACTTCGTGTGTACTCCTGATTTTTCACACATTGCCACAATTTCCTGCAGCCGGTAATATTCACTCAGTCCCAAAGTGATTGCAATCTCGTCCAGCCTGTTTTCCGGCAGGATCACCATCAGATTTGCGATTCTTCCAAGCACTTTAATTCCGCGGTACATAGTTCCGGCTTCCACATTATCATCGAGGATTCCACGGATCTGATATCCCCACTGTGGATTTTCAAGTATCCGGTCAATATATGCTTCTGCTGCCTTACTGTAACCAACCAACAGGATATGCTTCTGATTCAGACCTCGTTTACGGATATCCCGCAACAGATAACGAATCGTGATACGGACCAATTCTTCCAGGAACATATTTATAAAATAGAAGAAAAACAACATATCACGGGAAAAATTGATTTCTTTGAGCCACACATAAATGCACCCGATGATCAACAATATTCCCACCGTATTGGCTTTTACAATATTAGAAAATTCCAGTCTGCGTCCCTGCACCCGTTTCGGTGTATACAGATTAAACGCATAATACAGGATCAGATAAACCGGTACGATTCCAACCAGCGCTGTCATATACCATTCAAAAGATAAACTTCTGACCGCATCTACTGAAAAGGGACCCACGAATTTTAATGTCCATGCCAGCAGATAAGAAACAATGATCACAACAGCATCAATCACTACATGCATACGATTAAAGTACTTCTGATTATCTTTAATCAATATTTTTCACCTTTTAGTATTTCTGGTATGTTTTGTATTTACCATATTACTATAATACGCAATATACAAAACCACAACCAAACATTTTGTTAATTAGCTTACACTTTTCTTACATATTATAGTCAGGATATATTTTCCTGTCAACAAAACTTACGTTCTCCAATGTTTCTTTCGGCCAAATCGTTACTGTTCACTCCGTGCCCAGCAACACGCTGCGCGATGCACAGAATTTATGCTAATCGCATAAATTCGCGGGATATTACCAGTGAACAGTAACGTCAAATCTCCGTATCACATTGATCCACAACTGCAATTGAATCTTCCCGTAATTAGGAAGATTTTTCCAAAAAAACGGTACTTTTTTATCTTTTTTACACAGTGAAAAACCATTCTTAATCCCTGCTGCATATTCCCGCCCATAGTTCTTTGAAGCAAAGAATATAAGTTTCACAGTGAATCCCAGCACCAGAAAAGGCAGATTCAGTAAAATCTGGAGCAATGGCATATTTTTATAAAGCATATAAACATTATTTCTGGAAGAATATCTGATTTTAAACTGATTATAGCGTGATCCTGAAGTTCCGCTTCCCACGTGATACACCCCTGCCTTCGGCAAATACCAGTTTTCATACCCTGCTATCTGTGCCCGATATCCAAGATCAATATCCTCAAGATACGCAAAATGTTCCTCATCAAATCCTCCCAACTGCTTTACCAGTTCTGTCCGATAAATAGCAGCTCCGCCACAGGAAGCAAATATTTTCCGCTCTTTTTTGTATTTTTCTTCCGGTTTTCCTTTTCCAAGCGCAAACGCCCAGCCAAGACAGTTATAATAATTTCCGGCATCGTCTATCTTTCCCCGATCATGAAACTGCAGCATCCGAGCAGCTGCAGAAAAAGCATTCTTTTTCCTTTCAATTCCCCGATACAGTTCCAGAAGAAAATCGGGCTCTGCCTCGGTATCATTATTTAACAGTACTACATATGGTGTCTGTGTTGCTTCAATTCCGATATTCACTGCTTTACAAAAACCAGTATTTTCCGCAAGTGCAATTACCCGTACCCATGGATATTTTTCTTCTGTCAGTTCTCTGCTCCCATCTACGGAACCATTGTCCACAAATATCACATCGAATTCAGAAAAAGTCTGTCGTTTCAAACTGTCCAGACAACGTTCTACATACTGCATCCCATTATAATTAGGAATCACAACAGTTATCTTCTTCATGGTATCTCCTTCCTTACGCACGCAGCGAATAATTCCATTTGCTCAACGTAAGGTTTTTATTATAATAAGGATCTCCCTGCTTTAACAAATCGATCCATCTGGTCCGCATAAATTCTATCTCCTGCTGGAACCGACGCACTTTGTCTTCACTGTCCTCCGATCCCCTGGATTTGGATTCGTAATGATATAATTCCACCCTCGGATTATAGACCACAAGATATCCTGCTCTCACGCACCGCAGGCAAAGATCCACGTCGTTAAACGCCACTGTCAGTGCTTCTTCAAATCCATCCAGACTTTCAAAAACAGTTCGCTTCATCATCATACATGCGGCAGTCACTGCGCTCAGATCCATCTGCAAAGATGCTTTGTGAAGATACCCACTTCTCGAACGTGGCATATTTAAGAATGCATGACCGGCGATCCCGCCGATTCCGATGATTGTTCCAGCATGCTGGATCGTATCGTCCGGGTAATACAGTTTTGCTCCCACGATACCCACTTCTTTCCGTTGGCAGTTCCCCAGCATTTCTTCCATCCAGTGAGGATTGATCACTTCCACATCATTATTCAAAAACAGCAGATACTCTCCGGAAGCCGATTTTTCTCCGAAATTATTGATGGCTGAATAATTAAATCCGGATTCCCAGATCACAATTTTTACGTTATTCCGTTTTTTCAGTTCTTCATAATATTCCCAGGTTTCTTTCTCCTGGCTGTTATTTTCTATGATGATTACTTCGTAATTGCAATATGTAGTTTTGGAAAATACCGAATCCAGACACTGTTTCAACGTATCTTTCTGATCTTTATTCGGGATCAGGACAGACACCAGCGGGGTTCCCTGCACCGGATATTCCACCTGATAGAAACCAAGATCTTTCGTATGGCTCACGGTTCCCTCCACACCCTGTCGTTTCAGATGTGCTTCAATAGCTCTCTTTCCCGCCTCAAACGCATACATCTTGCTTGCCGGATTGTCCGCCGTGGATGCCTGATGCGTCCGCCAGTGATACAGCACCTCCGGGATATGGCAAATCTTCTTCGCAGCCTCCGTACAACGGAAGATGAAATCATAATCCTGTGCCCCGTCATACTCTCTGCGGAACCCGCCCACCTGACGGATCAGACTGGTTCTCACCACGAAGAAATGTGTAATATAATTATTGGATCTTAACAGATCCACATTAAAATCCGGTTTGAAATGTGGCTGAAAATGTTCGCTCAGATCCGTCGTTACTTTATCTTCATCCGAATAAAAGACATCCGGCTCTTCTCTGCTCTGATTCAGTGCCTCCACGATCCGGTACAGTGCCTGTGGTGCCAGCAGATCGTCATGGTCAAGCAGACCGGTATATTCTCCGGATGCCATCTCCATCGCTGCGTTCGTATTTTCCGCGATTCCGAGATTTTCTTTCAGATTCTCCACTTTTACTCTGGCATCTTTCGAGGTGTATTCCCGGAGTACTTCCGACATCGCTACATCCTCGGGGCTTGCATTGGCGATACACAGTTCCCAGTTTGTATAGGTCTGCACCTCCAGTGATTCTATCATTTCCCGCAGGAATTTCGCCGGTGTTTTATATGCCGGGACAACCACACTGATCAGTGGCTGTTTTTTCCACTGTTTCCTTCTCTGCCCTTCCAGTTCTTTTTCCGAAGGTTTGTGATTCTCAAACCATGGACCATAAGGCACTTCTTCCGGCTCCATCCGCTCACACAGACGCACCCAGAACTCTTTCGGTCCGTAATGTTTCAGATAGCGGATCCCCTTTTTTATCGTATACGGTTTTATCTTTTTGAGATAACGCATCCAGTTTCCTGAACTCATCGATACTCCTTTCTGTTGCCTCTTATCTGCTTTCGTAACTGTCCAGTGTCTTCCCGGTTAACAGTTTCTACCCTCTGAATAGCTACCTGTCTTCTATCGTCTCATACTCCGGAAATTCTTTCAGCGCTTTTACCACTTCCGCTGCTTCTTCCAGGGACAGACTGTAGTACATCGGCAAACGACACAGCCGTTCGCTCTCTTTTGTCGTGTAAACATCCTCGCCATGGAACCGTCCAAACTTCTTTCCGGCTGTTGCAGAGTGCAGTGGAACATAATGGAAAACACTCAGGATCCCACGCTCTTTCAGATAAGCCAGAAGCTTTGTACGCACCCTCAGATCTTTTACTTTGATGTAATACATGTGGGCATTGTGTGTGGCATACTCCGGAATATACGGGCGTTCCAGCACCCCTTTGTCTTCCAGTTCTTTCAGTTCTTCGTGATAGAAGTTCCAGATGGACAATCTCTTATCATTGATCTTGTCTGCCTCTTCCAGCTGCGCCCACAGATAAGCGGCATTCATATCGCTTGGCAGATAGGACGATCCATAGCCCACCCAGGTATATTTATCAATCTGTCCACGGAAATACTGGCTGCGGTTTGTTCCCTTTTCACGTAAGATTTCTGCAGGTTCCAGGTATCTGTCATCCTGAAAGAGAATCGCACCGCCCTCTCCCATGGAATAATTCTTTGTCTCATGGAAGCTGTAGCAGCCAAAATCACCGATTGTTCCCAGTGCTTTTCCTTTATAAAAAGCATTCACTCCCTGCGCGGCATCTTCCACCACTTTCAGGTTATATTTTTTCGCAATTGCCATGATCTCATCCATTGCACAGCTGACGCCTGCATAATGAACCGGCACGATTGCTTTGGTCTTTTCTGTAATTGCTTCCTCAATTTTTGTCTCATCAATGTTCATGGTATCCGGACGGATGTCCACAAACACGCAGGTGGCTCCCCGTAAAACAAAAGCATCCGCGGTGGATACAAAGGTATACGACGGCATGATCACTTCATCTCCCGGCTGAATATCCGCCAGAAACGCTGCCATCTCCAGTGCATGGGTACAGGAAGTTGTCAGCAATACGTTTTTTGTCTGAAACCTTTCCTTCATCCACTGGGAACATTTTTTGGTAAATGGACCGTCTCCGCAGATCATACCGTTTTTTTCTACGGCTTCTTTAATATACTCTGTTTCTTTTCCCACAAACGGTGGGCGGTTAAAACTGATTCTCACTCTTCTCACTCCTGTTATTGTTTTGCTTTGATATCGGATTGTTCCGTACTTTTGACTCTTGTATCATCTCACATCGTATAAATCAAAATTCCTGCTATGATCAGCAGGTTTCCCACAAGTTTTCCTTTTGTGATCTTTTCGTTCAGGATCACTCTTGAAAAGATCAGAACAAATACATACGCAGCCGTATCGATCACCGGTCCAAACCGCATATCTACTTTTGTATAACACCAGGTGTTCAGAAGCAATACACCGAAAAAGATCCCGTACGCCACGATCACCCGCCAGTTCAGATATTCCAGCAGCGGATTGCTGTATTTTTTATTGGCACTCTGTTTTAAGAGTACCTGGGAGATGGCAGTAAAAAATGTACCTGCCAGCATCAGTAACATAAACATTCTATTCATAGCGCTGCACCACCCATACGCCGGTGAGAACTACCAGGATACCGATAATATTCCGTACCGACAGATTTTCATGAAAGATCACCACTGCCCAGATCTGCGACCACAACAGGTACACACTCTTGTTGGCATACGCAGTGGACAGGGAAAACTTCTTTATCACCTGCTGCCATGCAATGGCATAGATTCCGCAGTTTCCGATCATCAGTGCCAAGAACACATAAAGCCAGATACTTCCCAGCCCGTGCCGGTTATACTGCACGGATGCCATCTTGGAAAATACGCTGGTCAGGGAAAACAGCAGAATATTCAGGTGAAGCTGTATGTAATTCTTTACTTTTTCCATTGTTTTTTCCTTTTATTTTTTTGTATATCGTCTTTACGAGCGATACCATATCATCTTATTATACCATTCTTATACTTTCGCTTCAAGAATACTTTTCTATTGCAATTTACACTTACAATCGACTTGGGTCCACTGGCAATTATTGATATGCATTACAGGCAAAAAAGTGCCTCGTAACAGGCACTTTTTCTTATTGTTCCATATGTTGTTTTTCTCTTTGTTTGATCTTCCGTAACAGCCAGAACCAGAGTGCGCCGATTTCAATCAGATAACTCACTGCCAGAGAAATACTTCCGCCCTGCATTCCATATTGCTGTATCAGCAAATACGCACCAAAATAGCTGACCGGAAGTATGATCACATTGCATATAACCAGTCCTTTGATTTCTCTTACTACCGTAAGCAGTGCACATAAAAACCACACGATGGCAGTCAGAATCGTACAGCCTATAAGTGGAAGCAGCAGATCTTCATGCGCTGCCACCTCATCCCCGTACAAAAGTTCCAGCCCCCAGTGTCCGAAGATCTTTCCTCCTCCCAGAGCGACAACACTGATCAGCAAAATTGCTGCCATACATTTGCGAAAGGTTTTCCAGAAATCCCGGATATTTCCACTGCTGTACTGTTCGGCAAACAGCGTAATAAACGGGTTAAATACATAGGATGCTCCCATCTGAACGATCATTGTGGGTGCTGCAACTGATCCATAGATACCGAGTGCTGCACCTCCCAGAATTTTTTCCATGACCAGACGCGGGATCGTCGGAATGACCGATGACATAGTCTGGTAACATAACAGCGGAAAGCATTCCGCCATCAGTGTTATATTTTTTTTCTCTTTCAGATGGATCTTTATGGTATCCAGCTTCTTTGCCCGTGGAATATCATAGAAAAAGATCACCAGCCAGGAAACCAGTGCCATAGCAAGAATGGCTGCCAGCAGACTCTGTGTCACTGCCAGTACCGCCACAAATCCCACAAATGAAAGGATTCCTTTCACCATCCAGGACTTTCCGATCCAGTCCATCCGCCATTTTTTCTGACAGATTCCGGCATAGACATCATAGAACGCCTCCGCCATCTTAAACAGACAGTATGCAACGATACACAGACTCGATCCGTAGCTGTATCCGGCAATCAGTGCATAACCTACGCAGACCAGGAATGAAAGGATACATATGATCAGACGGCTGCTCACATAGATACCGGAGGTGTATTTTTCTTTCATGTCCGATACCTGATAATTGCGGATACCCTGCATAGCGATGCTGTAAAATACATTGTTAACCGACATGGCAAGGGTAAGGATTCCCGCTGTTTCCACTCCGGACAGCCGGACCACCAGTACACTGATCAACCACTGCGTGATCAAATATACCATACTTCCCGCCGAGTTCCAGATAATACTCTTTTGTATTGATACTTTTTTTTCTTCCATTTTTTTCCTTCTTGTTCAGCCTACCAGTTTTGCCAGAAGTTTCAGTCCGTGCACCCGGAGTGCACACACAAAGATCCACGGTCCGATCTTTTGTACCGCCGGAAGCTGGTGAAAATATCCCACTTTTATGTAGGGATTTTTATAGCATCGTGGGAAACAGGTTTCCATGATTTCCTGTACTTCCCGGCACATCCCGTCCTTCACCTCTTTGCGGCATCCTCTTCCCGTATCAAACAACAGACTCGTCATGATCCTGCAGATAAAAAATTCCAGTTTCAGTGGATCCATCGGATGCTCTTTGTCTGTACAGAATGCAATGGCATCACGCAATTCTCCAAAAGGCAGCTGCCACATCTCCAGTTTCCGGTTTTTGATCGTAGATGTTGTCGACTGGGGATTTGCACGGTAATAATATTCTCCGTCCCCGATGGTCTGAATATTTGTGGCAACGGCTTCCAGTTTTAAGATCAACGGAATATCTTCACAGATCACGCCTTCACGGAAATGAATCTTCCAGGTATCAAACAGTTGTCTTCTTACCAGACGGTTACAGCAAAGATACGATGGAATCCGAATCCCTTTTTCCTGATAATTGATCTCATACTTCTGAATGATCTCGCCCCGTTCTGTCACCTTGGTATAATTGCACATCACCATATCTGACTTCTTTTCTATGGCAGTGTTATACATTCTCTTCAGAAAATCCTTTCCTATGTAATCGTCGCTGTCCACAAATGCCACGAACTCTCCGGATGCCATCGCCAGTGCATGATTTCGCGCCGCTGACTGGCCCTGGTTTTCCTGATAGATCACATGGATTTTATCCGGATATTTTTTTTCATATTCTCTCAGTATCTTCGCCGAGTGATCTTTGCTCCCGTCGTCCACCGCAAGGATCTCGATTTCCTCAAGGGACTGCTGTAAAATTGAATCCAGGCATATGCGAAGATAGCTTTCCGCGTTATAAACCGGAACAATCACCGATACTCTGATGGGTTCTTTATTTTCATTTTCCAAATGTCATTACCTCTTCTCCCGGAAACTGAATCTCTACAGGCATATGATTTACCCTGTCTTCTTCATCCGGAAGTTTCATATAATCTCCGTAACATCTGGTCAGGATGGCATCATATCCGCATGGAATCTTCACAGTGATATTCTCAAACGGCACATCCACCAGCTGTTCCATCTCTTTTTTCTCAATGATCCATTTTTTTGCATCTGCGGCAAAGGTTGTCATCCGAGAACTCCCTTTCTCCGGTTTCTTCATAAATGCCTGATTACACTTTTTCCAGACCATTCCCGCAGAGATTCCGCACAGATGCATTCCACCATGCAAAATATGCCAGATGGATCGCATTACAAAGTCTTTTGCCGGTCCGTACTGGCCGATCTGCGGCTCTTTGACCTTATAGATACTCAGAATCATGCCCCAGCGCACCGCCCGGTTCAGCTGTTTTTCCATCTCTGCCTCATCATCAGAAATCTCATCGTAAGGAAAGATATCAATATAGAATCCGGTAATGCTTCCCGACTTTTGCAGACTGTTTTCCACAAAACGAGTGCGATTCATGCGTAGTTTTGCAAAATACAGATGATATTCCGGATCCGTATCCACAGTCTGAAGAAAATACTCTTCCCCGCATTCTTTCTGTGCAATCTGAAGGAATCTCTCATAGTCTTCTCTCGGCATTCCCACATCAATATCATCGTCCCAGGGAATAAATCCTTTATGCCGCACCGTTCCGAGAAGTGTCCCGAACGCCACAAAATAACGCAGATGGTATTTTTCGCAGATTTCGATATATTTGCATAAAATCTGTTTTTCCACATCCTTGATTCGATTCAATATTTCCGTATCGTATTCTCTGTACTGCAAAGCTGTTCCTCCCCACTTTTTTCTGCGTTGATCTTGCACCATTATATCTGTTGTAAAATCCATTGTCAAGGTGAGCCGTTTCCCCGGAAAACCTTGAAATAAAGGATTGAAAATGATATGATGAAGCACAGAACACAACCCTTTAAGAAAGGAAATACAAGATACTATGAGTTTATATTCTGTTGTTGTTCCGGTATATAATTCGGAACATACCTTAACGGAACTTTATACACGTCTCGATAAAGTCTTCCGTGAAACCGTGCAGGAACCCTTTGAACTGATCCTTGTGGATGATGGTTCCAAAGACTGTTCCTACCAGATCATGGAAGAACTTCGACAGAAAGATCCCCGTGTGAAGATCATCCAGATGGCTAGAAACTTCGGACAGCATCCGGCTCTTCTGTGTGGATTTTCTCATGCGGAGGGAGATTTCATCATCACCATGGATGATGATCTTCAGCATCCCCCGGAAGAGATCCCGAAGCTGATCAACACCATCAGAGAGCGGGACGATGTGGATGTCATCATCGCCAGCTATGAAGGCAGAAAGCACGGACCGATCCGCCGTCTCGGAACCAAAGTTTCTGTCTGGGCCACCTCCAAAATGCTTGGAAAAGACCCGAATCTGCAGATCACCAGTTTTCGTCTGATCCGCCGTTTCCTCGTGGAAGCCATGTTGCAGACAAACACCTATCTTCCGCAGATCGGCAATCTTCTGGTGTTAAGTTCCAACCGTATCATCAATGTACCGGTGCATCATGATGCAAGAGCCTACGGAAAAAGCGGTTATTCTTTCCGCCGTCTGGTCAGAGACCTGCTTTACGATATCACTTCCCACTCCGCATTCCCGCTGCTTCTGGTACGTGATCTCGGCATCTGCAGTTTTCTGGTCAGTGTGGCACTTGGAATCTTTTTCCTGATCCGCTATTTCCTCTACGGTATTTCCGTGGAAGGCTGGACTTCCCTGATGCTCGTACTGCTGGCATTTTTCGGTATCACCCTGCTTTCCATTGGAATCATGGGGATTTATCTGATGAATATTCTGAACGAATCCAAGAAAATGCCGCATTATGTCATCCGTAGAAAAGATGTCTGACAGGAGGATTGTATGAAACAGGAAATTGGAGGATATCTGGAACTGGAAGTTTTCCACGGGAAAGAATACTATCCTGATCTTGTAAAAGTGAATCTTGGGCGTACAGCCCTCTGCTGGCTGCTGGAATCCCGGAAGATTGAAACGCTCTATCTTCCGTTTTTCCTTTGTGACTCCGTAATTGATACCTGCTTGAGGCAGGGAATCCACGTGAACTTCTATTCGCTGAATGAGGATCTTACGCCGGCTCTTTCTCCCGACCTTTCCCTTCATCCAGGAGAATACCTCTATCTGGTCAATTATTACGGGCAGCTGACGGATGAAAAGATTCTTTATTATAAAAAATACTATAAAAATATTATCGTGGATCACACCCACGCCTTTTTTCAGCATCCGCTTCCCGGCGTGGATACTCTGTATTCCTGTCGCAAATTTTTCGGGCTGAGTGACGGTGCCTATCTTTCCACAGATGCCACGCTCACTGCCGGAAAAGAGCAGGATGTCTCTGCGGAACGTATGGGACATATTCTCGGCCGTTTCGAAAAAGATGCCGGAACGTATTATCAGAAAATGTTAGACAACGCTGCGACCTATCATCATATGAAGATTCTCACTATGTCCCGCCTGACACAGAATCTGTTAAAAGCCATCGACTACGAACAGATCCGTCAGAAACGGAATGAAAATTACAGATTTCTGAAAGAACTGCTTCCCTCCGATTCACCTTTTACCCGCGTGACACCGGACGGACCCTTCGCCTATCCTTATTATCATAAAAACGGAATTGCACTGCGGAAAGCCCTGGCGAAAGAAAAAATCTTTGTTCCAACCAACTGGTCCAACGTGATCCGGGACTGTGCACCCGAATCTTACGAATATCAGTGGGCGGCAGACATTCTCCCGCTCCCCTGCGACCAGCGTTACGGAAACGAAGAGATGCAGCGGATCGCAGACGTGATCCATGCACTGGAACCTTAGAACGTGTCTGAAAAATCATTTTCGCAATCTGCAAACCCCAGTTTGCGAAAAGCCTTTTTCAGACACGCTCTAGAAGAAAGGATTATTATGAATAAACGTTTACTGATTCTCGGAACCCTCGGGGAATTTGAACAGCTGGTGCAGAAAGCCAGAGCCCGGGGCATCTATACCATCGTTTGTGACGGATACCCGGACGGTCCGGCACGTGCCTTTGCAGACGAATCTTATGTGATCCCGGTTACCGATACGGACCGGATTGCCGCCCTTTGTAAAGAAAAACAGGTGGACGGAATTCTCACCTCGTTTTCCGATCTTCTGCTGGAATGTATGGTGAAGATTTCCGCAAAAGCAGGTCTTCCCTGCTATCTGAACCCGGAACAGCTTCCCTGGTATCGTGACAAATCCGCCACCCGGGGACTGCTCGAAGAACTCGGTCTTCCCTCCCCTGGTTTTGCAAAAATCCCCACTTCCGGATTGACTCCGGAGCTGATCGCTCACCTGCATTTTCCTCTGGTGACAAAACCACTGGATAAATACGGCTCCCGCGGCATCTATGTGGTACACAATCTTGAAGAACTGAAACAGGCAATCACTGAGACCGCTTCTTTCACCGATCTTCCTGAGATTCTCGTAGAAGAATATAACGACGGTTACGAATTCAATATGATGACCTGGGTACATAAAGGAAAAGTCCATGTGATCAGCATCGCAGATCGCGAAAAGACGGACATCGGACCGGGTGAGATCCCGATCAGCACCCGAAATGTCTATCCATCCTGCCTGTATGAACAGGTGGTTACTCCGGCAACCGATCTTTTACAGTGCTACGCCGACAAAACCGGGCAGAAAGAGGGGGCGTTATCCATGCAGTTTTTCTGGAAACCGGAAAACGGCATCCAGGTCTGTGAGATTGCAGCCCGATTCTTCGGCTACGAACACGAACTGACCGATATGGTATACGGGTTCTCTATCGAGGATCTGCTGTTAAATTACCTGTATGATGTTCCTGCACTGGAACAGATGCTGGATCAGCACGATCCACGAAAACCGATTTGCCACGGAGCTGTCCTGTATTTTCAGGGACGCCTGTTACAGATTCGTGATCTTTCCGTTCCGCAGAAACTAGCATCTCATTCTGCGGTAGAAAAACCATGGATTTTTTATCACGAAGGAGAAGCTGTCATTGCCCACGGACCGAATCCTTATGTGGCACTGTACTATATCTCCTGTCCGTCCAGAAAAAAACTAGATCAGGTTACCGATGAATTTTTCACTTCTATGACCATCCCGTCTTTGGATGGAAAAGAAGTCCTTTATCGTAACCAGATGCCTGACTATCCAAAAACAAAATAAGCACAAAAAATGAGCTTATACAGAAATCATTTTCCTGTATAAGCTCATTTTTTATAGTTATTTTTAATAAGCCGCCCGATATACCAGCACATACGTCAGCAGTACAGAAATTGCTGCTGTCCCCTGTCCGATCCTGCAGATCCATATGCTTATTTTTTCATTTCTGATCAGTTTTTCACTCCAGTTTTCATATCCCAGTGTCACAAAATAGAAAAATGGAAGCGCCATCGGCATGATATAGCGTCCCTGCGCCTGAAAATCACTTGCATAAGCATAATACACCAGCAATCCAACCGGTATCACCATAGCTCCCACCATACAGATATGCATCCAGTTTCTCATATTCCACCATCTGTTTTTTCTCCATATCTCAGTGATAAGAATTCCATCTGCATCGGCTTTTTTCTCTTTTTTTACAAATTCCGTGGTCAGACAAAATTCCCGACGCAGTCTCCAGCTGTTTCCAAGAATTCCCACTGCAAACACGATCAGATACACTTTACTCCACAGATATGGCATAAAAATATCAAGATGTCCGAACGTTCCCACAAAGCTTACCAGTACCGTAACCAGCCAGTTATGCTGCCATTCTCCAGGTACCCACCAGATCATATCCAGAACACTCATTCCCATATTCACCGGAAGCACCCGATTGGAGGGTTTTAACTCATCGATCGCGTATTTTTCCGCATAGATGGAAGAGGTTTTCATTCCCAGAAAATCTCCGTCATACAGGATTCCGCTCCGGATAAACCACCATCCGGCCACAAGAAAGACAATTCCCAGCATCAGGCAGCCTTTCTTCAGCAGCTGCTGCCAGTCCCATTTCTGCTCTCCACACTTCATCATGCAGCCTGCAAAAAATACGGCGCTCATCAGAAGGTATCCATATGCGTTGTAATAAGACAACATACACAATCCCATGGCAATTCCCATCTGTACACAGACTTTCAGGGTCCAGCCTTCCTTACACGCCCTGCACCAGCAGTACAGGATCCAGGCTGTCGTAAAAAGTGCCAGTCCATCCGTATTGATATAAGAAAACAGAAAACAGGTTCCCGGAAGAAAGCACACCAGAACTGTAAACAGCCTCCCTGTCTCTTTTTTCCGAAATAACAGTTCTCCTATTTTCCAGGTAAACCATGCCATTCCGCATCCCAGAAGGACATTCACCATACGCGCCGCAATCACCGTAGCCCGAAAACTGTCCGTAAATACCTGCACAACCTTTGCAAATACTGCTCCTGCCATATAAGGAAGAATTGGATTAAACGCATAGGAGATGCCCCAGTTGGCATTCCGTATCTCCGGATCCCGTCCATCCGGCAAGGTTCCATGCTTTACAATAAATTCGACGATCTGGTAGCGCATACTTTCATCCGGTGAGGCATCGAACGGTGCCGCCAGCGCCCAGGAAAGATAAAATACAAAAACCAGAAGTACAAAAATCCATATTGCATATTCTTTTTTCACTGTTTTTACTGTTTTTTTCATTCCATCACCCTTTATGCCTGAAAATAACCAGTTTGCTTGCCACATAATTCAAGATGATTACAAGTACATTTGCCGCACATTTAATCAGTACGTCATTGAATCCGCACAGATCAGCAAAAATAAACATACATGCCCAGTCCAGTATTCCCGTAGCCAGACGACAGGAGAAAAATGAAACTATCTCTTTCCCTATTTCTTCCCTTGTACTGGCTTCGCTGTGAAATACCCATTTTCTGTTAGTAAGATATGCAAACAGAACCGATAAAATCCATGCAAGTACAGTACTCACCATAACCGATAAACCAAACGGATGCGCAAAGATCCAATAGCTCACAATATTAACAAGCGTTGTCAGAACGCCGAAGACACCGTACGGAATAATGTCTTTGTACTTGTCCCATAGCTTTTCTATATTCATCTTTTCCACCTTTCTTTTTAAAAAAGCAGGTACATTTCCACCATGCACCCGCTTCTTTGGTTGTTTATAATCGTTTCAGTGAAAAATCCTGGCTGTCTAGGGTCAGGTTTGGATTATAGAACGGATCGCCGTTCTTCAAAATCTCCGGCCAGCGTTTCTCGAAAGTGGCAATCTCCTGATTGAATCTTGCCACTTTCTCCGGAGTATCTTCCAGTCCTCGGGATTTGGATTCGTAATGATACAGTTCCGCATATGGATTATAGACGATCAGGTATCCTGCCTGTCGAAGTTTCATACAGAAATCAATATCGTTAAATGCCACCTGCAGTTCTTCACTCAAACCACCGACTTTCTCAAACGCTTCCCGTTTTACCATCATACAAGCCGCAGTCACCGCACTGTAATCCTGTGCACAGATGATCCGGTGGCAGTACCCGGTAAATCCACGCTTCTGCTGTACAAAACAGTGTCCTGCGATTCCACCGAAACCGATGACCACGCCGGCATGCTGGATCGTATCATCTTCATAATACAGTCTCGCACCCACAGCACCCACATCTTCTCTGGTACAGTAACCAAGCAGTTCCTCCAAACAATTGTCGTTGATGATCTCGGTATCGTTGTTTAGGAGCAGGAAATACTCTCCTTTGGCATACTGTACACCGAAATTATTGATGGCAGAATAATTAAAGTGGCCTTTATAATACACCACATGCACTTTCGGATTGACCGCTTCAAGCTGCTCGTAATATGCAAAAGTTTCTTTTTCTTCGCTGTTGTTCTCTACGATAATATATTCATAATTGGTATATGTGGATTTTGCTTCGATCGAATCGATACACCGTTTCAGATCATCAATATGATCTTTATTCGGAATAATGATCGAGATCAGTGGGTCATAATCCCGCAGGAATTTTGTCCGGTAGAGTCCCAAAAACTCTCCCTTGCTCACTTCCACTTTTACACCAATCCGGTCATAATGCGCCTGCACCGCCCGTTGTCCCGCATCAAATGCATACAGCTTGCTCTCCGGATTCTCCGATGTGGAATCTTCATGACATCGCCAGTGATACAGGATCTTCGGAATATGATGGATCTTTTCCGCTCCCGCATGTTCCACACAACGGAAGATAAAGTCATAATCCTGTGCTCCGTCAAACTCTCTGCGTAACATTCCGATCTCATCAATCAACGTTTTCTTCGCCACAAACAAATGGCAGATATAATTGACCGTACACAGCAGATCCACGTTATAATCCGGTTTGAAATGTGGCTGGAAGAACTTGTGTCCGTCCATCGTCATCTTATCTTCATCCGAATACAGAACCTCTGTCTCCGGCTTCTCATTCAGTGCTTTCACACATTCATACAGCGCATGTGCCGCCAGTTCATCATCATGATCGGCAAATACCACAAACTCACCTGTTGCCGCCTCGATCGCAGCATTCGTATTTTCTGATATCTGTAACTTTTCCTGATGATCGATGACTTTGATTCTGCTCTCTTCCTTCTGTAACTGTTTTAACAGTTCCCGGATCGGAGAATCCGCACCGCTTCCGTCAGACAGGCATAGTTCCCATTTGCCATAAGTCTGCGCCTGCAGGGATTCCACCAGCGCACGGAGATATTTTTCCGGTGTTTTATAAAGCGGTACAACCACACTGAAGGTCGGTTCCCAGGAAAAATGTTCTTTTCGCTGGTGTTCCAATTCTGCTTTACTTGGCAGATGCTTTGGAAGCCATTTCTGATAGATCACAGCGGCTTTATTTTTATTTTTCACTTTTCCGACCACTTTTTGGGCAAGTGCTGCCGGACCGTGCAGTTTCAGATAACGGCTGCCCTTTTTGCAGTATTCATTCATCTTTTCTGCGGCAAGCTGTACCGGCTGCAGGTGAATCTGTCTTCTCACCCGTATCGAACCTGCCTCAAAAACAATATAAAATTCTTTCAGCTGCTGGTAGTGCAGTTCAAAAAAGAACCCACATTTTTCTCCTACCTCTGCCTCCGGATACTGGTTCTGTACATCGACACGTTTCAGGTGCTGGATCTCACATGGAATTCTGTTTCCGCGGGAATTCTCCAGATAAACTTTTAGCGGTTTCGTATAAGCTGCCCAGCCACGCACCCGGCAGATGCCGAGTTTCCGGTCCACTTCGGAACTCTCAATGAAATACTGAGGCATACCCTGTCTTCTGATCAGCTGTTTTACCGGAATTGAAAACCAGACCTCTTTTTTCCCGTTCTCTTTCGCATAAACCACTAACTTTTTATACTGTTCCAGCTTATCTGGAAGTACAATCTCCATCTGAACACGGATCGCATCCACCAGATCCAGATCCTGAAATCGTTCCAGGGCACTGATGCGCTCCTGCTGCTTCAGATTTACCTCCAGTGATTTCCCGTCCAGTTCCGCTGCCGCGGTATGTTCCTTGGGCCAGGTGCCCTGCAGATGATAGATTTTCTCATCTGAAAGATCAAATCTTTCTTTTTCTACTACGAATACTTCTCGCTGCATAGTAATTCCTCTCTTGCATCTTTTCCTGTATTCTGAGTTACATACTGACACATCACTTTTTTATGGGCTTTTTCACCCATCTGTACTCTGGCTGTCTTCTCCTCGATCAGCGTTGTGAGCGCTTTTTTCCACTCCTCCTTGTCACTGCAAAGCCAGCCATCCACACCATTTTCGATCACGCCTTCCATCTCCCGGTTTCTGCTCATCACTGATGGCACTTTCACCAGTGCGGCTTCCATCCATTTGTTTTCGGACTTACTACAATGGAAGATACTGTCCTCCAGCGGCATCAGATTGATATCGATACCTGCCATAACAGAAGGTAACTGTTTCCAGTCCATAAACGGAAGTTTTTCCACCTTATTTCCGAATTTTTCCATTTTTCTGTCAGAGAGTACACCAACCAGCTTCAGCCGTACCTCCGGATGTTCCTTCATCACTTCCAGAATTGCTTCTTCCGCCACCTCAAAGTCCTGATCATGAGTTTTCGATCCGCTGAAGTAACCGATGGAAATATGCTCCGGGTCTTTTTCCACCTGCTCTACTGCGTCATGGGACAGAATCTGCATCTCCATGCTTGCACAATTCCGGTTGATTACCACTGGTTTTCCCGGAAATTCTCTTCGGATCTCTCCCGCCAGTGTATCAGTAGAGGTAAAATAGCCATCACACAGTTCCATACAGGAATGAATCTGTTCCGTCGTCTTTTTAAAATCTTTATACTCACTTCCTGTCAGAAAATGCAGATAAGAGATTCTTTCGTAATCAAAGATCAGATCGTCAATGTCATAATATACGTTTAATCCGGTTTTTTTCGCCTGCTCCACTACCTTGCACACCACATCTTCCCGGCTGCAACGGTAACATACAACTGCCCGGTACGCATCCCAGTCCAGATCTTCGACCTCATCCACCTGATAAAAATCCGATCCGTAACCCTGATAATGCAGCTGTTCCCTGAAATGTTCTACCCGATAACGGGAAGCAAACGAAATTTCCTCACCCACAAACAGAATCTTCTTTTCGCATACAGGCATATTCTGACACTTCAGTGTCTGTTCTGCAAACTCCTGTAATTCTTTCAGTGCTGCCTTTGCATCTGTTCCTTTCAGAACCAGACCTTTTTCGTAATGTTTTACCCGCTCCACCGGCGCACCAATCGGGAATACAGCAACCGGCATATGCATGGACATAATCTCTGAAGTTGTATACGAGAAGGTCTCCGGCCAGATGGATGGGATAAAGAACAGATCAATATCTTCTTCCATCGTCAGTCTCGGAAGTTCATCTCTGGTATATCTTCCCGTACAGGAGAATACCGGACTGTCGATTTCTTCATCCGACACCCCGATCAGTTTCATTCGGATGTTCAGGTTCTGCATCTCGATCTCTTTTATCATCTCCTTGACAACATCCAGACCTTTTTTATAACACAGCACGCCGAGCAGACCAATGTTCAGTGTCCTGGTCGTCTTCACCTTCTTATCCAGTGCCGTCACATAATGCGGTTTGTGTGGCAGCACATGTAACTGATACAGATAAGGATAGGTCTTTTTAAATATCTGTGCCGTATCATCAGAGAATGCCAGAATCTCATCACACCGGGATAAAAACTCCCTCCAGTGTGTTCTCCATGCGGTTCCGGACTCATAGTCCAGACATGCATTGCTTCGGTTTGCCGGGATACACTGGTTACAAATCTGTGCATCCGCGCCATGACAGTATTTCCCCTGAGCATCCATCAGATTTACCGCCGGACACATGAAGAAAAAGTCATGAAGCAACATCTTCAGATGTGCCTGATGTTTTTCTTTCAGTTCAAGGATCTGATTCAGAATCTGATAGATTTTCTGATAAGTTACCAGTTCGTTGATCCAGATTTCATCCACTCTCGGAATCTCATCAAGGATCATCACCAGATCTTTGGCAAAATACTGAACCTTATATTTTTTGTATTCATATTCCAGATAATAGCGCATATTATCGATGTCAAACCGGACAGTCAGGAAACGTTTTCCTTCTTTCAGTGCCAGTTTACGTTTCTCAATCAGATATTCCGTGGCACCACCGCCGAGGTTATGATCAAAGGCAACAATCGTCGGTACATCCAGCAACTGATTTAACAGCTGTGTTTCCACATACAGTCGGATCGTTCTTGCCGGATCTCTCCGACAGAAAGCTGCCGTATCGCTGTTATAATTCGGATGTTTCTTCGCCAGTCTCTCCAGATGGCTCTTTAGCAGCCGTAATTTTTCTTCGGAAGAAAAACTTCCGCCATGTTTGTGATAAACAAACAGATTCTCCACCTGTACATTGGTATAACCTGCCTGGATCGCCCGCTGACACCAGTCATTTTCTTCTCCGTATCCTTTGTCAAAGTTCTCCTCATCCAGAAGACCTACTTCTCTGATTGCTTCCAGATTCATACCCATACAGAAACCGATACCTGTCGGCATGGTCGCATACTGCGGACGGATCTGGCGAAAAGCATCATCGATCTGCCATAATGGCATACCTTCAAAAATGACATTATCCTCACAAAAATTAGGAAAGCTGCAGATGGTTCCGCAGGTCGTAAACGGTGTGGAGGATGCTACTTTTTCTTTTGTAAAGATCGGCCACATCAGTCTCTCCAGCCATCCCTCCGGCACTTCCACATCGGTATTGACCAGTGCTACATGATGCTCTGCAATTGCAAGGGCACGGTTTACAGACGGGAGGAATCCCATATTTTTCTCATTTCGAAGCAGAACCGTTCCCTCATGTTCTGCCACGTATCGCTCCAGATATTCCCGTACTGCCGGATCCGGACTCTGATCGTCCACTAGAATCAGACGGTATTTCATCTTTGTCTTTTCAATCCCCGCAAACAGCTTGTCAAAATACTGTAAGCCATTATAAATCGGGATAATAATATCTATCACTTCATCCGAAGGAATCTTCGCATCAAATACCGGCGTTTCTTCCAGATAACGTTCTTTAAAATATCGAATATTGCCGATGCTCTCCTGTCCCTCCAGGGTATACACCTGTATCTCATTACACCCCGGATCTGCAGGGATCTTGCATAACGGATATGCTTTTTCTCCGTCTACGGTGTCGTAAACAACTGCCACTTCCGTTTCCACTGGTGAATGCACCACCAGCACACAGGAAAATCCACAGGATTCTGCCTCCGGAATCTGTAAAACAGCTGCCACATCGCTCCGATATACTACAGTAATCGGTTCTTCCGCCACCACTTCCCCGTTCTGTAAAAAAGCAAGATGCGTGTTCTCCATGGCGTACGCACGGTCAAATGCCCAGCCGATAATCTGCAGCACATTATTTTCATAGCTGAAGCTGTCGATACTTCCCACACAGCTCGATACCGGCTGTTCTGTCTGTTGATTTTCTGTAACCAGTGGGGCCACAGGACGTCCAAGCATCTTCTTCACCAGACGTTTTGTTCTCTGTTTCGGTCGATGCTGAAATTCCATGGCTGCCCGAAGTTCTTCCTGCCTTCTCTCTTCTTCAGCTTTTTTCGCTGCTATCCGTTCTTCTTTTTGTACTCGCTGCTGAAGTTTTCTTTCTTCTTCCCGACGTACCGCTTCTTTTCGATCCTCTTCCAGTTGGATTTCTTCTGCGATCTCTTTCTGCGACAGAAAACGAATTTGACCGGAAATTGTAATTTTCTTCAATTCTGACGGATCCGTCACATGGATAAAATATCCGCCTGCCAGATTCAGGAACACTACCGCATCCGCCGCCTTGTCGATCCGCATACCAAACGGAATTAACTCCCCATGGCATCCGCAGTCAAGTACTTCCACTTTCACCTCACAGAATGTATCACTTAACAGATTCCAGCGGATTCCGCAGATATTTTCTACTTTCTGCAGATCAAACGTAACCTGAAATCTTCCCCGATCCAATTCCACCGCCGTCTCAATACTGTTCTCTTCCGACAGTCCAGAACCTGTATCATAATACAGTTTGCTGCGAAATCGCTTTTTCTCCTGACATGCGCGCACAGTTTCTGACAGATCCACCGGAATTCTCTCTTTCCGGTATACATCCAGCGAATCGCTGCCAACATATTCATAAGTAAAATGCATTGTCCATGCCATGAAAATTTCGCTGTCCGATGGTTCTATACCGAATTCGTGATTCATATCGTCCTGTGTATACAGCGCGCCCAGTTTCGGGATTCGGTAATACAGTTCATGGATCATTCTCCACATGATAAAGGCAACCGGAACTGGAAAGTCAAAAGTCCATTCATAGTCAATGATTTCATAATCATCTCCGAACTCAAAGATATTCGCACAGATCAGATCAATGTTTGCCGGACTTACGCATTCATAATATTCCTTGCCCGGATGTTCTCCAAACACTTCCTTAAAAACTTTCGTCTGGTACTCCGGTTCTTTTTTCCGCTGTGCGAACACATGCTCATATACATGTTTCAGGGTTCTCAGAATCTCATCTGTCTGTTCTTTCTCCACAAGATCACGAATTCTGTCTTCAAGTGTTTTCCCGCTCAATACCGGATACACGATTCCCCCATTCTCATATCTGCACGGAAGATTACGAAATCCTTTTCCTGGTTTCTGCGCTCCTGTTTTTTTCAGTCCTGCTATAAAGTTTTCTGCCTCCGGGCACAGTGGTTTTTTCTCTGCCCACACACTTTCCTCTTTCCGCACCAACTGGGTCAGGGTTCGAAACTCTTTCCTGCGGCCCTGATTCAGTTTTACATATAGAATTTCTTCTTTTTCTTCAAGTTCCTGTTTTCCTGCAACCAGAAGAAAAGAATTCACAAAACGGTCCGCGATCTGTTCTTTTTTCATTGCCTCGATACCGGCGCTTTCTGAAAACAGATCCACGGTTTTGTCCGTGTAGATCGGATAATTTTTCCCATAATGATTGGTGGTCAGTGACGCATCCGTAAAGATCTCCGTTGGAAATTTATAATCCGGATACGGGTAATAAAATTTTTGAAAAGGAAATCCGCTTTTTTTCACAAGTTCCTGCAATTCTGTTTTGGAAAATGTTCTGACACTGTGATTTTCCGGATAACCATTGATTCCAAAGAAGGGAATGTCCGTATGATCTTCCGGGGCCCCGGCAAAATACTTCATTCCCAGCTTATTCTCAATTGCGATCAGCAATTTTCCTGTATTTTTCAAGTAAGAACCCATTTTCCCTAAAAATGTCTCATACGGTGTATCGCCCTCTGTAAAGCTCATGGCATATTCCAGTACTCCATTGACTACCACATAGTCATACTGCTGCCCCAGATCCATGTCATTGAGGTTTCCCACCATGATGGTCAGATTATCTTTTTTCTCATTGCGGTAATAATTGATCTGTGCTCTTCTTTTCGAGAGTTCCACAGATGTAACCTGACCTGCTTTTTCACAGAGCGTACCTGTGATTGCACCACAGCCCGCACCGATCTCCAGAACACTGTCCGATTTTTTGATCGGATACCAGTTCAGTATATTTGCTCGCAGATCTGAGAAGTGATAGATCACAGGAAAAGAAACCTGCTCACTGGAAAGCTCCTCACAGGTTACTCCTTCTTTTGCCATCTTAAGCATCTGTTCTTCAATATCTCCATCTGAATACAGATCTTTTTGCGTATAATACTCTAAGTTCAGTATTGCCATTCTTTTCCTCCTCAGTTACTTTAACGTGACCTTTGAGAACAGATCAAAATATCCGACAGCTTTCTTATCCGTAATGACTGTCAGATTACATACATCATACAACCGGTGGAATACGGTAAAATCGCCATCCCGGTAACCGGTACATCCCAGACACAACATATATTCTCCGGCCTCTAACGGCATCTTCTGTGTAAAGGTGATCCGTCTGGTTTCTCCCGCCTTCTGTGTACCTACCGGTGTATTCTCATACATCGTATTGGTTCCGGTGATCTCCGTTCCTTTCAGATCTTTGATCGTGAAAGCAAAAATCGGTTCCTGGATCGTTTCATGAAAATGAATCTTCATATCCACGGAAAATTCTTCTCCCTTTTCAATCACATTCGTAACCATTCCGGACTTATCACGAATTGCAAAGTCCTGAATTTCTGCTAATTTACTTCCATATTCCAGTACTTTTGGATTCAGATTTAACTGATCTTTCGTACTCTTTTCTTCTTGTACCTCTGGCGTTTCTTCCTGCGTAGTGTTCTGTTCCCCTGGTTCATCATACTGGTTCACCAGAACACGACGATACAGATTGACCATCTCTTTCGCATCGCCTTCTGCCAGTTTTTCTCCTTTGTTTAACAGAACAACCCGGTCACAATATTTCCCGATGCTGCTCAGGTCATGACTTACAAAAAGAATGGTTTTTCCCATCTCTTTAAATTCTTCAAACTTCCGGTAACATTTCGCCTGAAAAAAGACATCTCCTACGGAAAGTGCTTCATCTACGATCAGAATTTCCGGTTCGATATTAATAGCTACCGCAAAAGCCAATCGCACAAACATACCACTGGAATACGTTTTTACCGGTTGGTGTATAAAATCTCCGATATCTGCAAAATCCAGGATATCCTGCAGTTTTGCATCGATCTCTTCTTTGCTGAATCCGATCATCTGACCGTTCAGATACACGTTTTCGATACCGGAATACTCTCCGTTGAATCCGGCTCCCAGTTCCAGCAACGCGGAGATTCTTCCATCCACCACCACTTCTCCCTGTGTGGGATTCAGTACGCCGGTGATAATTTTTAAAATCGTGGATTTACCGGAACCATTCGTTCCGATAATTCCCACGGTCTCCCCCTTTTTCACCTGAAAACTTACGTTGTTCAAAGCATAATGTTCTTTATATCTTTTTTTTCTTGTCAATCCGAGGGATTCTTTTAACCGATCCATCGGATTCTCGTACAGTTTATACATCTTACTGATGTTATTCACTGAAATTGCAATCTCTGACATCTGTAAACCTCTCTTTGATTTCTCTTAAAGTACATCTGCAAAATGTGGTTTCAGTCTCTTAAAGATCCAGGAACCAAGTGCAAACAATACTACTGTTACGATCCAGAAGTATACGGTCCATCCCCAGTGATTCCAGAACCATACGTGACCCAGCATGGAATCACGGTATCCGGTGACAATATAATACATCGGATTCAATTTGAACAGTTTGATCAGCCACGGATAATTTGCCAGCATGTTGACATCCCACATGATTGGTGTCAGCCAGATACCTACCTGTAAGAAAATACTGATGATCTGTGTCAGATCCCGGAAGAATACAACGATCGCACTGGTCGCATATACCAGCCCCAGCGTAAACATAAATGTGCAGAGCGAATAATAAAAGATCTGCAATGTTGCCAGCGACGGCGTATAGCCATACAGGCTGCATAAAACCAGTGAAAACACAACGAAAAAGGCATGTACAAATAAAGCGGAAATCATCTTTACGATCGGCAGTACACTGATTTTAAACACTACTTTTTTAACCAGGTAGTTGTATTCCATCAGTGCATTGGTTCCACCATTCAATGCATCCTGGAAAAAGAACCATGGCACAATACCAGATACCAAATATAGAACAAATGGATAATCCGATACATTTCCTGCTTTCAGACCGACAGAAAAGACAAACCAATATACCAGAATCGTAACGATTGGCTGTACAAACGCCCATACGATTCCAAGATATGACCCTGCATACTTCGTTTTGAAGTCATTCTTTGCCAGATTCATAATCAGTTTTCTGTTCTGTAAAAGCTCGATTGGAAGTGTCAATACTTTCTTCCGGAAAACAAACGCAACCACTGCTCCACCGTCAATCAGTAACAGCATCAGAATATTTTTGATCCACAATTTCTGTGTATAATCTTTCTCGAGAACCGGATACAGTTCTTCTTTATCCAGATGCAGCCACACATAAGAATCTGTTCCATTCGTCCAGATTTTTAATGTTCCGTCATTAGCTTCCAGGCTCTCCAGTTGCTGACCTTCGATCAGCTTCGGATTCGTCATCTCCGGAATCTCTGTTTTCGTATCTTTACATCCAAGATAAACATTTTCAATCGTGAACGTTCCCGGCTGCGTGCCCAGATCCAGACGCACCATATTAAACTGAAATGGAACAGAAAAAATCAGTTCCTGACTTTCTCCAACCTGATCATACGTCTTGACCTGACTTGATTTTTCTGAAAGTTCTCCGGCCGCACTGTAATAGACCTGAATCTCCTGTTCCTTATCGCTGTTCATCGTAAGATGAAGCTCATAATTACCGCCTACACTTCCTCTGTGACATACGATCAGCACATTTAAAACCAGTAAACACAACACGCAGATACCGGCCAGAATCTTTTTCTTTCTTCCCATTTCATTTCCCTCTTATCGATTTTTGTACTCCGCAAAGCTTCCCCACTTCTGATCCTTGTCAGAGATGGTCAGTTCTTCTTTTGTCATTCCTTCCGGCATCGGCCATTCTACGCCAATCTCCGGGTCATCCCATTTCAGTCCGCCTTCATCGTTTGGGTGATAGAAATCGGTACATTTATACGCAAATTCTGCGGACTCGGACAGTACGATAAATCCATGCGCAAAATTCTTTGGAATAAAGAACTGTTTTTTATTCTCTGCGGACAGCACAACACCAAACCATTTTCCATATGTTTTAGAGCCTGGGCGCAGATCCACTGCCACATCAAAGACCTCCCCACTAACTACCCGCACCAGTTTGTCCTGGGGATAATTAATCTGAAAATGCAGTCCTCTTAAAACTCCTTTTTTGGAGCTTGACTGGTTATCCTGTACGAATTCCATATCGATGCCTGCTGCTTTATAATCATTATAATTATATGTTTCCATAAAATATCCACGTTCATCGCCAAACACTGTCGGTGTGATTACTTTCAGTCCTTCAATTTCACATGTTTCTACTGTAATTTTTCCCATTTTTTTATCCTCTCTTTAATAAAATATTCTTTCCTGCAAGCAGGTTTTTAACACAAACGAGCAGTACCCTGATAAAGGATACTGCTGTTTTTATTGCATTGCATATCAATAATTGATCCAGTGAATCAATTTTGATTTCCATGATGTTTTATTATACCATCATCGTTCTTATTCTTCAACTCCAACGATTTTTTCCTGACAGACAGATTTACACAATCATTGCTTTCCATACATCAAAAACTGTAAGGATTTCCAGAATATACATGGAAATCATGATTCTTTTGCTGTATCTTTCCACTCGAAGTGTCTGTTTTCCCTTTAACATCAGCACCAACATTGGCAAAAATGGCAAAAAATATCGTCCCTGAACTCCCGCTACGTTTTTCCATTGAGGCGGTGTAAAATCAAGCCACATACTCAGCACTACTCCGCCAATCATAATCAATGACAGCATGCCAACCAGTACTTTCTGTTTATTCGTCATGTAATCCGCCTTTTTATCTGTAAATAAAGCAAATACCATACACAACAGAAATCCTGTAATATTTATCCAGGAAATTTTCACCTGAAGCCATCCCAACGACTGTCCTATAATTGTTCCCAGATAATACTCTCCCTGTTCAAAATACGTATTAAACAGTACACCCATACTGTTTACCGGATCTTCCAGAATCTGGGCAAGAGTCCATCCTCTTTCAATATCCGAATATCCTGTTCCCGGAGTAGACGTCAGGTTTGCTACAACTGCCCCTCTCAGAAGCATTGTAACCATTCCAATCACAACTATAATCCCTATTTTTCCCGCAAGTACACCGCGCGGATTATTTGATTTGGACGATGGTATCAGGAAGATGATTCCACATACAAAAATATAAACCAGTTTACACGGTGCCATCCACATTCCGACAACAGTCAGAAATGCATAATCTTTCCACGTCACCCTCTCCTTCTCATAACTCAGGTACATTGTATAACCGATGAAAAGAAAACTGAGTGCGTTTACCGTACAGTCATAAGAATACGACGATGCAATCTCCAGACTCATCGGAAACAGCGCAATCACCGCCATTACCATCTTTCCCCATGGCATAAAACGAACTGCCCAGAAAACACATAGCAGATAAAACAACAATGCTGTGATTTTTCCCAGATACAATGTAATCATACCATTTGCATGGAAAAGCCAACCGATTGCAATTCCGACAGCCTGCGGCAGATGCGCAACAAATGGTGCAGCCAATGGTCCTCGATTCAATGCAGCTGGTTCCTGTCCCCCTTTTTGAAGAAGCTGATTATAATAATAGGAAGCATCTGCCAGCGAAATCGCCATTTTATCCTGAATCTGTGCATCAGTCTTTCGCACCAGAACATATCCTTCTTCGTCCACGCTATTTCGAAACAGTATCTTATTCGCATCATAATATGCTGTTGCTATATGACTGTGCTCATCCGGTGCCGTATTGGGTGGAAAAAGTACAATATACATACTTCCCATAAAGAGTCCCAGAACAAGAAAATACCACTCCACTCTCTTTTCTTTTCGCATGAGCAGAAGCCCAAATGCGACAAGCGAGAGACACAGAATTACGCCCACACATGCATATATATTCTTTAAAAATGCATTTGTTGCCTGTAAGTTAAAAACCATACATCCTGTCTCGTCATTCCCGTCGGTTTTTACATGTTCTCCATAAGCCTCATAATTCGTCACCGCCGGAACAATAGCAGAATTTTCCGGGATTGTTACGTGAATAATGTACGTTTCTCCCATAATTTCTTCCATTGGAACACTCAGATGAAATGTCTGGTAGCTGTAATCCCCTACTGTATTTCCGTCAATTTCCCATTTTTGGATCTGCTCTCTGTCCGTCGCTTTCAGAAGTTCCACCTGCACAGGCTCCTCTGCCTGCTGTTCAAGTTTTCGAAACATTACATTAAACTCTGTCAGTTCGTTTTCATCAACAATAAACTGTTGTTCCATTTCACGGACCTCTATGTATCCTGTTTTGTCCTGAAACTGTTCTTCTGATGCTTCAATCTGCAGATAGGAGTGTTGGTTGTTTGCTGTTTCCCGGATTCTCCAGTAATAAACGCTCAAAAGGATTACACAGAGTCCGATCATTGCACACAGCAGACCCAACCATTTTTTATATTCTTTTTTGTTCATTTTTCCCTTCCTCTTACTACTTCTTTTCGTGTTTTTCATCATATCATTTATTCTTATTTTATACAAGTTTTCATTCTTACGTTTTTCTATCGTTCCTTGATTTTTCTATTATAACTGTTATAATGAACATGATTATATGTAACGCGTTGCCTATTTATTTTTTTCTTTCTGCAGCGTGTTATTTTTTAGGAAAGGAGTTGTTTCACAAAATATTATGAAAAACAGATTAAAACACCTGCTATGTGGCGTTTCGGCACTTTGTATGGCGGGCAGTCTGGTGTTTGCATCGCCTTCTGGGATAAGTACGGTTCAGGCAGCTACTACAGATTCTACTTTTCACAGTACAGACGGCACGATTCATTTTCTTACCTTAAATCACAATACTGATGCCATTCTCATCGAATGTGATGGAAAATTCGGTATGGTCGACTCCGGTGAAGACAATGATTATCCAGATGGCAGTGATCCCCGCTATCCTTTACGTGCAGGCATTACCAAAGGACTGGGATTCGAAAATCAGGTGATTTCCTATCTGAAAAGTATGGGTGTTACAAAAGATAACTTTGAATTCTATATAGGAACCCATCCCCACAGCGATCATATCGGATCTGCAGATGAAATCATCCGTGCATTTCATCCAAAACGTGTCTATCTGGAACCTTATTCGGACAGCGATATCACTGATTCCACACATCTGTGGGATAACCTCTACGTTTATGATCGCGCTGTTGCCGCTGCCAAGGAGACCGGGGCAACACTCATTCAGTATTTTAATGCGGATGCACCACTTTATCCTGAGACAGTCACGGTAAAGGGAAGCATTGTCTGGACAGTGCCGGAGGAGCCGGAAGTACCCGAAGAACCCGAAGAAATTCAGAAGCCAGAACAGAGTACCCCGAACGATTCAGATGCAGACACCGAACTTAAAGGGGATGATGATTCTGATGTCCCGGCGCAGGAGCCTGATACTACTGAATCTGATATTTCATCAGATTCTTCATCTGGTTCTGAATCCGAGTCAGAACCAGATGCACCGGCTGCTACCGAAGAACCAGCTATGCAGAACAACGATACTGTCACGGAAACTTCTTCTGAAACCATAAAAGATCTTTCCGCTTCTACGGAAACGCAGAGTGATGTAGTTTCACTTGCAACTGTTTCAACAGCTGCAACGCCGGTCACAGAAACTTCCACACAGAATGATGATTCAGCCTCGATCAACCCTCCGGATACGATGTCAGTTACTCTGTCCTGGGGAGATAACCAGTCTGTAACGTTAACTTCCGATACCACATCGGAACATGGATCTGTTACCAAAGTCTCTGAGAACCAGTGGGACTATGAGTTCCAGTCCATTCCCAAATACGATGATACCAAATCTGCTTATACGTATACCGTTACACCGGAAGCGGATGGTTATTCTTTCTCTAAACTTGGAGATTCTGATTATGATTTCAGTTGTGCACCCGTTGATGCTTCTGCTGAAACAACAGCCTCTACATCAGCAGAATCTCTGAATATCCACCCCTTGGACAGTGGTATTCTGGATGAAGATGTAAGTTCTTCACTCTCCGGTACCTCAGACAATCTGGTTACTTCCAGTATTCCATCCAGCGACCGCGTAGTTGCCGGAACTGACAGTGACCCGACCAATGCAAATCAGGATGAAAAGGCAGCATCCGGACAGCGCAGTATTTATGAAAATGAAACAGGATATGTGTCCACACCAATCTTCTATTTAGGCAACAAAAATAAACTCGAAATAGAAATTATGAATTACGATGTTCCACGCCCTCAACCAGATGCCAATTACTACAGTCTTGGTGTAAAAGTAACTTCGCAGACCGGAACCACAGCGTTCCTTTCCGGAGATATTAACAACTATAACGGTACAGAAACTAAACTTGCTGAGAAACTGGAACATGTAAATCTGTTAAAGCTTGGGCATCATGGCGCCTACGGTTCCAATACAGATGGGTATATTCGTCGTTTGCAGCCTGACATGGCAATCCTGACAGGAACCTATACCTATGTAACCAATACCACCATAAACGGTGAATGCGGTACCCGTGACACACTGCTCGCGATGGGTGAACGTGGTGAACGTGGTACTCCACTATATGCTACCGGATGGTACGCAGGCATTCAGCCCGCTCTCGTGATTCATCTGAATCCGTCTCTGGACAACAATATTTCATCCGGAAGAAGTCTGGTAGCGATTGGCAATATTGACGGTTCCACAGTCTCTGTTTATTACGAGAATGGTTTCCCAACAGTTTGCAGTGGATGGAAAAAAGATAATTATGGCAATTATTATTATTTCCAAAATTCCTCAACTCCGCTGACTAATCAGTTCGTTGAGGATAATAATGCCTGGTATTATGTGAATGCCTCCGGTCAAAGGACAACCGGATGGATCTATGTTAACGGCTATTATTACTATCTTGATCCTTCTACCGGTGCCATGGTCACAGGATGGATTCAGCTTAATAATATCTGGTATTATCTTGGGGCAGATGGTGCTATGTACACCGGTACACATACCATCAATGGTTCCGAATATACCTTCAATTCTGACGGATCTATGGTCACATCTGCCTGGGTTGGAAATAAATATTACGGAGCTGATGGCGTATGGATTCCATATTACAAAAACGAAAATTGGAGAAAAGATACCAATGGTTACTGGTATCAGCGTCCTGATGGTACTTACCCTGTCAGTCAGTGGGAAAGTATCAATGGGCATTGGTACTATTTCAATGCCAGTGGATATATGATCAGCAACAATTGGTTAAAACTTGGAAAAACTTGGTATTATCTGGATGAGAATGGTGCTATGCATACCGGCTGGCTCCACCTGGGAGGCAGTTGGTATTATATGGACGCATCCGGTGCCATGCTTACCGGCTGGGCATATCTTGGCAATGGCTGGTACTACTTTGGTGGAAATGGTGCCATGTACCCTGGCGGTTGGCATATCATAAATAATACTTACTATTATATGTATTCTAACGGTTCTATGGCGGCTGACACCTGGATCGGTTCCCACTATGTCAACGCATCCGGTGCATGGGTTCCCGGCAAAGTAAAATACACTGCCGGCTGGATCCAGAACGGTTACCGCTGGTGGTATCGTCATCAGGACGGCAGCTACACTACCAATGGCTGGGAATATATTAACGGACAGTGGTATTACTTTGATCAGTCCGGCTGGATGGTTACCGGATGGCTGAAACTTGGCAATACCTGGTATTACCTCACTGGCTCCGGCGCTATGGCTACCGGATGGATCAATCTCGGCGGTACCTGGTACTATCTGAATGGTTCCGGCGCTATGGCTGCCAACACCTGGATCGGTTCCTGTTATGTCAACAGTTCCGGTGCATGGGTTCCTGATCACCTGAGAGTATCTGCCAGCTGGGTTCAGAGTGGTTCCCGCTGGTGGTATCGTCATCAGGACGGCAGCTACACTACCAATGGCTGGGAATAT
>ERZ824978.550-NODE-550-length-53028-cov-6.830895_pt1 | contig 53028 bp, 39 predicted proteins | sample MGYA00519860_ERZ824978 | MGnify/ENA primary metagenome ERZ824978 (study PRJEB31778, sample SAMEA3449184) | human gut metagenome | biome: human gut; feature: human-associated habitat; material: faeces | place: United Kingdom | collected 2010/2012 ... | reverse complement strand
GGAGGAACAATCTGCTGATAAAGGAAAAGACACTTACAAATGTAGGTGTCTTTTTCATATGCCGGGGCTTCCTTGCATGCGATAAAAGCGATACTTACGGTAAAACGTCACCGGAGTAATAGAATTGTTGCTTTGTGTTACTATTCCGTTTCCCGTCTTTCCCACAAGGCATTCTTGACACCGTTCAGAATGACGATTGAAGGAAAAGGTGTCATAAGGAGGAAAACGATAATTTCGGGCCGGCAGTCGACAATATTCGATATCCGGTACCTGTGTTTTTATTTCCTTGAAAATTTCTGCCTTTTAACGGCGGCATCCCATTTATAAAAACGACTTTAATGGTATAATGAAATCGTATGTGTATGATAAAAAATCGATACCGGACCATTACCGTGCACATAGGATCGATTCACTGAACATCGACAAGGAGGAAGATGGAGTGGAAAAGAAAGATTTTATCTGGAAAATGGGAGGGCAGCAGGGACAGGGCGTTGAATCCTGCGGAGAAATTCTGGGGCGTGTTCTGGCACAGGAGGGATATTCCCTTTTCAGCCAGCGTCTGTTTGCATCCCGGATCAAAGGCGGACATACGACGATTGCCCTGCGTATCGCGACCAAGGAAATTGCGACGATCGGGGAGCATGTGGATTGTCTTGTAGCTCTTGACCAGGAAACGATCGATCTTCACGGAAAGGAAATTTGTGAAGGCGGTGTTATTATTGCCGACGATGCTTTTAAACCGAAATGGGAGGCGCATACGGGACGTATTTTCCTGCCGCTCCCCATTACGGAAATGGCAAAGAAGTACGGATCCATGCAGATGAAAAATATTGCCGCTCTCGGTATGAGCGCAGGACTGCTCGGATTTCCGGAAACGCCGTTCTACCGCTTTATCGCGGAACGTTTTGCGAAAAAAGGGGAGACGGTGATTAATAAGAATAAAGAAATTTTCAAGGAAGGTTATGATACGGCTGTCGCTGCCATGCAGGGGGTGGCGCTGGGGAAACTGGCTGTTCCCGAGAAGAAAGACCAGCTGTACCTGCTTGGGAATGAAGCGGCCGCGCTCGGCGCTATTTCCGCAGGATCCCGTTTCATGGCTTCTTACCCGATTACTCCGGCGTCAGAAATTATGGAATATATGATTAAAGTGTCTCATAAGATTCATGGCACGGTCGTGCAGACGGAAGATGAACTGTCATCCGTTATGATGGCGATGGGGGCGGGTTATGGGGGTGTCCGCGCGTTTACCGCGACATCAGGCCCCGGGCTTTCTCTCATGGCGGAATCCATTTCCATGGCGGCGGTTGCTGAAATCCCGGTGGTCATTATCGATGTGATGCGTGCAGGGCCGTCCACGGGGATGGCGACAAAGGTGGAGCAGAGCGATATCCGCTATGCTGTCGGCTCCGGTCACGGAGATGCGGAAAAGATTGTTCTTGCCGCCGCGTCTATCGAAGACTGCTACTATATCGTCCAGGAAGCGTTTAATCTGGCGGAGGAATACCAGACGCCTGTCATTGTGCTGTCCGATCTGCAGTTTGGCATGTGCAAGCAGTCTGTTCCTGCTTTCGACAGGGACCGTATCGGCATCCGCCGCGGTAAATTGGTGACGGAAGGCCTTTCTGAACTGGATATGAAAACGAAATCTTATTTCCACCGTTTTGAAGACACGGAAGACGGTATTTCCCCAAGAACAATTCCCGGCGTGAAAAACGGCATGTTCCTTTCCACGGGCCTTGAACATAATGTATTCGGCAAACCGGCGGAAGGACAGGGCGACCGTGTGATGGAAATGGAAAAGCGCCACAGGAAGTTCGCTGCCGTTTCCAAAGCGATTCAGCCGTTTACCGCAGCCCATGAAGAAACGGACTGCGACCTGCTCCTTGTGGGCATTACTTCCACCAATGGCGCGCTGGAAGAAGCGCGGGAGTGTCTGGAAGCGGAAGGCAGGAAGGTAAATCATATCCAGCTCCGCCTGATTTCCCCGTTCCCCGCAGAAGAACTCCGTCCGTATATCGAAGGGGCGAAGAAGGTTCTCATTGTCGAAGAGGATTTGACAGCGCAGCTCCGCGAGCAGTTTGCCATCCGCTTTGACTGCCACGATAAACTTCTTTCTCTTTTGCAGTATGACGGCACGCCGTTCCTGGCTTCGACCATTATCAATAAATCCAAGGAGGTCATCTGATTATGGGTTCACCGAGAGATTATAAAAATACTATCGTGCCGAACTGGTGTCCCGGGTGCGGCGACTTTGGGATCCAAAATGCGATTGCCGCTGTCTGTGCGGCTAAAGGCTGGCCGAATGAAGATATCGTTTTGATTTCCGGTATCGGCTGTTCTTCCCGCATCGGCGGGTACCAGTACTGCTACGGCGCCCACACGACCCATGGACGCGCGCTTCCTTTTGCCCAGGGCATCAAATGCGCCAACAAAGATATTCATATGATCGTCTGCTCCGGTGACGGCGACTCTTACGCCATCGGTTTGGGACACGCCCTCCATGCGATGAAGAGAAATATGGATATCACCTATATCGTTTTCGACAACCAGGTTTACGGCCTGACAAAAGGGCAGACAAGCCCCATGTCTTCCAAAGGCTTTGTGACCAAGACGACGCCTGACGGCAATCCCCTCACCCCGCTTGACGCTCTGTCCATGGCTCTTGCCGCGGGTGCTACCTTCGTAGCGCAGGCGTATGCCATCGACATGAAGAATATGGTGGATGTCATTACCAAAGCGGTCGATCATAAAGGGTTCTCCTATGTCAATATTTTCACGCCCTGCGTCACTTTCAACCAGTTCAATACAGTGGAATGGTACAATGGTCATCTGAAAAAACTGGAAGATATACGGGAAAACTATGATCCTCATGATAAGGCTGCGGCTTTCCATCTGCTTTCCGACACCGACAGCCTCGTACTGGGCGTTATTTATGAAGAGGAAGGCGCTGTACCTTTCGGTGAAATCGTTCCGTCGGCGGATGTGCGCCTTGCAGATCACGTGGAAAAGCCGTCAGCTGAGCTTTTTGAAGATCTCTGCATGGAATTTCGGTAAAATCGTTCTCCGGCGGCGGTTTTCCCGCTTCCGGAATTAAGAAAACATTTATAAATCAGATTCTGCGATTTAAGCAGCAACTACTTGAAATAGCGGGCCTGTCCCGAAGTGTGAAGGGCGCTTTTGTGTCCTGAGGAAAGGATAAGCATCATGGCATCAGATCGAATGATGGAATACTATTATTCCATGGGGCAGGATACCCTGGCTGCCGGAGATATCGACGAAGCGGTCACTTATTTCCGTAAAGCGGCCAACCTGGGTGCCGGCGAAGCGGCTCATGAAATTGGCGTTATCGGCCGCCGGCTGGAAAAGGGAGACGGGCTGGAAAAGGATGAGGAAAAAGCGGCCCACTGCTACCGCCTGTGCGGGGAAATGGGCGATGATGAAGCGTGGCTGTACCTGGGAAAGCTGTACCTTCGGGGGCTTAATGGAGGAAAGCCGAATCCGCGGAAAGCCAAACGTGCTTTGGAGCATGCGTCTGAGGCAGGATATACGGAAGCGGCCGTTCTTCTTGCCCGGATATACGATGAAGGTGTCATGGGGCAGGTTAATCCCGCAACTGCTTTTAAATACTACCTTTTGGCGGCACAGCGGGGAGATTCGGAAGCCATGCTTATGACCGGTCTTTTTTACGCGCAGGGAGTATCCGTGCCCAAAAATACCGTGGAAGCAGAAAGATGGATACGGAAGGGGAAAGAAGCGGGCGACCCCGATGCCGATGAAACGCTCCGCGGATTTCTGGCGGTGGCCTGCACGGAGTATCTGACAGGGGCGGCAGGCGTGGTGGATGAGAAAAAGGCTGCTGCCATGGCCAAAGAAGCGGAAGCGATGGGAGATAAAGAAGTCTATCTCCGCATGGGATACGCTTATCGCGCAAGCCGTGTGGAAAATCATGCGAAAAAAGCTTTTGATGCTTTTAAGAAAGCGGCGAAATACAAACTGCCCGAAGCCGATGCGGCGCTGGGGCTCTGCTATGAATCGGGTCTCGGTGCAGAAGCGGATATTTCCAAAGCCGTGAAATATTATAAAAAAGCGGCGGAAAAAGGAAATGCTTTCGCCATGGCCCATTACGGCTGCGCCCTTGCCAACGGGGAAGGCGTGAGGAAAAATAAAAAATCCGCCATGGAATGGCTTATCAAAGCGGCCATGAAGGGCGATGAAGGCGCCATCCTCATCCTGAAAGAAGATTACGATTACACCTTGAAATGATAAAGACACCTTCTCTGTAAGCAGGGGAAGGTGTTTTTTCATGGTACAATAGAGATATATTTCATGGAGGATCATTCATGCTCATTCCTTACCGCTCGGTGCGGACACCTTGCCGAAAAGAAAAGGAGATAAAAAAATCAATATTTATTGCGCAGCTTTTCCCTGTAGAAACAGAAGAGGAAGCGCAGTCCATTTTGGAAACTGTGCGGAAAAATCACAAAGATGCGGCCCACCACTGCTGGGCATGGCGCATCGGCACCATCCGCATCCGTGAGAAATCAAGCGACGGCGGAGAGCCGCAGGGGACGGCAGGACATCCCATGCTCCATGTCCTGCAGATGAAATCGCTCACTAATACTTTATCCGTTGTGACAAGATACTTCGGCGGCATCAAACTGGGGACGGGCGGACTGGCGAGAGCATACGGCGGTACTCTGGCGGAAGCCGTGGAGGAAGCGGGTATTCTTTGTTTTATGCCCCACGTCCGCCTGGAACTTACGATTCCCTATACCGCGGCAGGCACGTTTGAACACTACATCAAAGGTACGGATATCCGTGTACTGGACAGAATCTTTGCGGAAGAAGTGCAAATCACATGCCTCTGCCTTCCGGAAAATAAAGCAAGGCATGAAATGTATTTCCGGGATATGACCGGCGGAAAAGTAAAGGTGGAAGACCGGGGCGAAGAATATGTGGGAATGGAAACAGAGGAGAAGGAGTAAAGGGAATCGGATCAGCAGGGATTTTTTATCCGGTTTTTGCAAATAAAAAGGAAGTTCGGTACGGCCTTTGCTTTTTCTGAACCCTATGGGAGCCTGTTTGCGCTTTTACGGAATTTGTTGACAAAAGGCATATAAGTTATTACTATTTTTATAGTTATGATTCAAATCAGGACAGGAATTTTATGTTGAAGTCGTCATGGGCTCGGGGACTGAAATGAAGTGCCCGGGATTTACCCGCGGACGCAGAGGGGGAAACGGTTATGATGTCAATTCTTGATTATCTGGACGGGATACTGTATTATCCCATCCTCGTTGTGGTATTAACGGCGGCAGGGCTGTATTTTACATGCAGGACGGGTTTGGTGCAGTTCCGTATGTTTTGGGAAAGTATCCGCCTTGTAATGGAAAAGCCGCAGAATGAAGGGGCGGTTTCTCCCTTTCATGCGCTCATGGTTTCCACGGCATCCCGCGTAGGTACAGGAAATATTCTGGGGGTTTCCACGGCAATCTGTCTTGGCGGGCCGGGTTCCGTTTTCTGGATGTGGGTTATCGCCGTCATCGGCGGAGCGTCCGCGTTTATTGAAAGTACCCTTGCCCAGGTCTATAAGAGAAGAGACAGCAAGGGAGACAGCTACGGCGGGCCCGCTTATTACATCGAATCCGCCATGCACAACCGCACCCTTGGCGTACTTTTCGCTTTCTTCCTCATCATCACCTATGCCGGCGGCTTCAATATGCTTGCCTCTTATAATCTGCAGTCCACTTTTGCGGCATACAGCTGGTATGATCCGGCTGTCACACCGTGGATTATCGGTGCCGTTCTCGGCGCGCTTGTAGGGTACTGCATCATGGGCGGCGGAAGACGTATCCTCCGTGTCACCGGTGTTCTCGTGCCGATTATGGGGCTCATCTATGTGGCGGCGGCTGTGATTGTCGTTGTGATGCATATAAATCTTATTCCGCAGGTGTTTGGCATGATTTTTGCCGATGCTTTTGATTTCCGATCCATTCTGGGCGGCGTTTCCGGATCCTGTCTCATGTTCGGCGTAAAGCGCGGACTCTTTTCCAATGAAGCGGGCGTAGGTTCCGCGCCGAATGCCGCCGCTTCCGCTGATGTAAGCCATCCTGTCAAGCAGGGACTTGTACAGATGCTGTCCGTTTTCATCGATACGCTGCTCATCTGTACGGCGACCGCTATGATGTGTCTGGCCTCCGGTACTCCGATTACAAAAGAAATCGCCGGTGCGGGATATGTGCAGAATGCCGTGACGGTGGCTTTTGGAAGCTTCGGCCCTATTCTTATCACGGTGTGCATGGTGCTTTTCGCCTTTTCCACACTGATCGGCAACTTCTTCTATGTGGATAACTGCCTGATCTTTATCCATAAAAAAGAACCGGGAAAATCTTTTATGACAGGTTTCCGTATTTTAGCAGCCCTCGTCATTTTCGTCGGCGCGGGCATGTCCATGGCGGCTGCCTGGGATATCGCCGATATTCTTATGGCTCTTATGTGCCTGATCAATATTCCCGCCTGCCTTGTTCTCGGCGGAACGGCAGTCAAAGTGATGAAAGACTATGAGCGCCAGAAAAAGGAAGGCAGGGATCCGGTCTTCCGTGCGGCTGACGTGGGTCTGAATCTTGACGAAGTGGAATACTGGAAATAGTAATTTCGTACTAAAAAGCTCATTCCGGAAATTGACGGGGTGGGCTTTTTCAGGAGGCGGCATATGTATCCCCGGTTGAAAATATACTTGAAACGGATTGAAGAAAATACGCGGGTTGTCAGACAGCTGTGTGCCGATCACGGTATCCGCGTCATGGGCGTGACGAAGGCATGCTGCGGTGCACCCGAATTGGCGGAAGCTTATCTGGCGGGCGGCCTTGCCATGATTGGCGATTCCCGCGTGGCGAATCTGAAGAAACTGAAAAACATCGAAGCGGAAAAGTGGCTCATCCGTCCGTCCATGCTTTCGGAAATAGAGGATCTGGTCCGCTATGCGGATGTGTCGCTCCAGTCTGAAATGGAAACCGTCCGTGCGATAAATAAGGAGTGTGAAAAGCAGGGGAAGCGCCATAAAATCATCCTCATGATGGATCTTGGCGATATCCGCGAGGGATATGTGGATGAAGAAGAATTGATTGCCGCTGCGGTGGAAACGGAAAAGCTTTCTCGTGTGGATCTTTACGGTATCGGCACCAACCTGACTTGCTTTTCTTTTATTCAGGCCGATGAGGAAAAAATGGAACGCCTTGCGGAAATGCGGAAGAAAGTGGAGAATGCCGCCGGCCATACATTGGAAATCGTCAGTGGAGGAAACAGCGCGGCCCTGGATCTCATGATGCGCGGTGGTATTTGTGAAGGGGTAGATAATTTCCGTCTTGGGGAAAGCCTTCTTTTCGGCAAGGAACGGAGCAGGTATACTTTCCTGCCGGGAACGAGGAATGACGGATTTATTCTGGAATGTGAAGTGGTGGAAGCGAAAGTCAAACCGAGCCTTCCCTGGGGAACGGCGGGGGTGGACAGCTATGGACGGAAACCCGTTTTTACAGACAGGGGTGAAAAGAGGAAAAAGGTCATCTGTGCCATCGGACGGCAGGATTTTGATGCGGAAACGGCAACGCCTGTGGATGAAGGCATTCTTATCTTAGGTGCCAGTTCGGATCATCTCATGCTGGATGTGACAGACAGCGTGAAGGAATACAAAGTGGGAGATATCGTGGAATTGCGGCTGGGGTATTTCTCCGTTCTCCGCGCTTTCACTTCGCCTTATGTGGAAAAGATATTTCTTAAAAAATGAAGAAATCGGGAGCAGGACAGGGCGCTTCTTCAGCAGAAAAATATGTCTGTTTTTCTCATGAAACAGTGGCGAATTTTTAAGAATCCCGTATAATAGAGAAAAGGATTTTTGTAGTCTGGAGGATGGTACTATGGACGCAATCGAATGCCTGGTTACAAGGAGAAGTATCCGCAATTATACGAAAGAGCCTGTTTCCGCAGGGGACATCGAAAATGTGGTGGAAATCGCGCAGATGGTTTCCTGCTGGGAAAATACGCAGCCTGTCCGTTATGTGGCGGTGCTGGACAATGATCTGAAGAACCGTATTGCCGATGAATGCACGAAGAAGTTTCCCTGGAATACGGAAAATATCCATGAAGCGCCTGCGCTCATCGTGCTTTGCACAGTAAAAGGGCTTTCTGGCTATGAACCGAATGGAGAAGCGTCTACGACAAAGGGGACCCACTGGCAGTCTTTTGATGCGGGCATGGCGGCGGATCATTTCTGCCTTGCTGCACGGGCGGTGGATCTGGGGACGCTCATCATGGGACGGTATGACGAAGAAAAGATCAAAGAAATTCTTGATCTTCCCGAAGAGTATGATGTGTCCTGCATCATTGCGGTGGGCCATCCCGAAGTCATACCCGCTGCGAATGAAAGAAAGCCTTTAAAGGAAGTGCTGACTTTCAGATAAGGAATAGGAGAAAAGGAAAATAACGGAACTCTCATAAAAGGGAGTCCGTTATTTTATTGGCAGGGAAAAATTATTTTCTTTATCCACTTCCGTCTGCTCCGGCAGGCCGTGATATAATGGAACAAAAAACAGGGAGAGTCTATGTCTTTGCTTGAAACTGCCTGTCCTCACTGCGGAAAGTCTATGGTGTTTTCACCGATTGATTATATCAATACGGAAGAGCGGCCGGAGATGATACAAAAAGTGCGCGACGGAGAGGCTTTCGTGTCGATATGCGGCCATTGCGGTAAAAAGTCCCGTATGGACTATTCCTTTTTGTACTATCAGCCGTCGGCGCTGTTCCTGGTGTACTATGCAGCAGATCAGGAAGACTATGAAAAGGCGTGGAAGATGCTTACCGGGCAGGATAGAGAACGCCGCCTTGATGAAGAAAAACTTCGGGGCGTGAAGAAACGGCTTGTCACGTCACGGGAGGCACTTCGGGAAAAGCTTATGATCCTTGACAGCGGTTTCGATGACCGGGTCATTGAATTGATGAAGGGGCTTGCCTTTATGTCGCTCCGGCGTCATAGTCCCGAACTTCATCCGGAGCGTGTCCTTTTTGATATGGGGGCTGACGGGAACCATTATTTTCGTTTTGAGGAAAAGGGAAAAGTCATCGCGGCATATGCATTTGAGGCGCCGATGTACCGAGAAATTGAAACGGGTGTGAAAGATATGCTGGAAATACTTTCAAGGAACCAGCCGGTTATTAATGCGGAGTGGGGTGCTAAAGCCCTCCGCACGATTCATCAATCATAAGGAGCAGTTATGTCACAGTCACAGATGCAGGAAATCACCTGCCCGAAGTGCGGGAAGAAACAATTTTTCCGTGTGTGGGACAGTATCAATACGATGGAAGATCCTCCGCTTAAGGAAGCGGTCAGGAATGATGAAGCCTTTTCTTTTCATTGCGAGGACTGCGGTGCGTCTGCTGCGCTGCATTATAATTTCATCTATCATGAACCGGCGGAGAAGCTTTTTATCGTATGCAGCGCTGACGGTTCCGATTACACGGCGATGAAAGAAACACTCACGGCGGAGGACAACGCCTTTAAAGGCTACACGAAACGCATCGTCCTGTCTCACAATGCATTCAAAGAAAAACTATTGATTTTTGACGCGGGATTCAATGACAAGATTGTGGAAGTCATGAAGAGCGGTATTTATGCCAATGTGGATGCTCATTACAAGGATAAGGGGATTGATGAAATATTTTTTGCCACCAACGAAGAAGGGGAGCACGGATTCCTTCTCCTGCGCTATGGGGAGATGCTGGCGGCGGTAGAATTTGACAAAGCCCTGTATGACGCGCTCCTGGAAAAGGCATTGGAAACCATAGACGCCCTTTCACCTGCGGATGTCATTATTGATACGGAATGGGCGCGGGCAATGGTGGAAAGGTTGTAAGCTGTCATTAGCATAATAGATTCTTCACTCTGTGTCATTGTTCCGTTTCTCTGCTTTTTCATATGGCATTCTTACCTCCGTTCAGAATGACGGCGGACGGCAAGGTGTCATAATGAGTGAATGTGAAGGATCTGTTACCGTGGCGAGGAAGCCGGTAAGACGTCATTCAAGTAACAGATTCTTCACTCTGCGTCACCATCCCGTTTTCCGTCTTTCCCACAAAGCATTTTTACCTCCGTTCAGAATGACGGCGGACGGTAAGGCGTCATTCAGAGCGCCAGCGAAGAATCTATGACCGTGGTGGGGAAAGCGGTAAGAAGATAAAAGCTATCAGCTGTGAGCTGAAAGCTGTTAGCCGTTAGCTGTGAGCTGTCAGCTGTCAGCTAAAAGTGCTGAATGACGGCGGATGGCAAGACGTTATAATAGGGGAGAATGTTAAGCGTCATCCTGAACGAATGTGAAGAATCTGCTGCCGTAATGACACAAAAGAATAGAATGAATTTTTGCAAGCAAAAACGCCGCTGTTGAATATGCGGCGTTTTTTTCATCTGTAAGCCGGCGGCTGCTTTTTATTATTTCATATATTTATAGAGGAAGGCATTGACTTCTTCCGTGACGAACTGGTTGGATTCTTCGCTCAGCTTGAAAGAGCCGCCCAGCATGCACCATGTGATGAGCGCACCGTAAAGATGGGAGAGAAGAAGTTTCGTAAGGAACGCGACCGGTGTATCTTCTTTCAGCCGGTTTTCTTCTTTGGTGTGCTTGAGAATGGTATAGATTTTACGATATCCTTCGCGGAGATTTTCCGCGCCTTCTTCTGCGGAGCGGGGAGACATGATATCGCGGATCCATTGGCGGATCAGATTTACACCCATGCGGTCCGCTTCGTGGAGAATGGCATTGAAGTAATAGGTCAGTTTTTCCTGAGGGCCTCCGGGCATCGTCATGGCAGTGGTAAATATTTCTTCTATGACTCGGGTGGAAAATTCACGAACGACATCTTCCTTGCATACAAAATAGTGGTAGAATGTGCCTTTTGCCACACCGGCATCTTTCGTGATTTCTTCGACGGAAACGTTGTCAAATCCCCGTTCGCTGATGAGTTTTCTGGCGGAAGCGGTCAGCTTGGCTTTTGTCCGCTCGACTTTTTTGGTTAAAGGCATTGCGCATCCTCCTTTATTATTTATATTATATTAGTATAAAATAAGCGGGGTATAAATGCAATGACTTTTAGTCATTTAAATGATCCGGGAAGGGTTTGGAATAAAATTTCCGCCGCTGTAATTGGGCGGTTTCCTTTGGTATAATGAAGACAGGAAAACGGAAAGAATACAGTGTCCGGGTAAATGGTTTGGAGGAGCTTCATGGACGACGGCCATATATGGTTTGAATTATTTATTATTGTTCTGCTTGTCTTGGGAAATGCCGTGTGTTCATTGGCGGAAATAGCCATTGTGGGAGCGAGGAAGACGAAGCTGCAGGAGCTGGCGGATGAGGGGAAGCGTGGCGCGGCACAGGCGTTGAAGCTGACCGGACGTAAAGAGGAGCTGTTCTCTACCATCCAGGTGGGGATTACCACCATCAGCATCGTGACGGGTATGTTCTCCGGCGCTTCTCTGGCAGGCCCTCTTGCTGATTTTCTTGGCGGCATTCCTATAGCCGGCGCTTTCCTGGCACCTTTGAGCATGTTCTTTGTCATGGCGCTGGTGACGTATTTTGCTTTGATTATCGGGGAGCTGGCACCGAAGTGGATCGCCATTGCGGAACCGGAGAAAGCAGCGTGCCTCATCGCCCGTCCCATGATTTTATTTTCCAACCTGTGCAAGCCTCTTGTGGTATTCAGCACGTGGTCAACGAAGCTTGTGGTGGAGATGCTCGGCGTCCGCATGGGGGGCGAAACGCCCGTATCGGAAGAGGAAATACGTGTCCTTCTCCATCAGGGGGCGCAGCTCGGCACGATTGACAAAAAAGAACCGGAAATGATTGAGAATGTTTTTTCTTTGAATGATCTTACTGCGTCGGATACTATGACTCCGCGGCCGCAGCTTGTATGGATTGATCTGGAGGATACGGAGGAAAATATCTGGGAGGATATTAATCATTCCACCCACTTCCGTCTTCCCGTGGGGAACGGCTCCCTTGACGATTTCAAAGGTCTTGCCGATATGAGCGAAGTGCTCCGCGACCAGCACCGGAATCCCGGCAAGTCTATCAAAGCGTCCATCATGGACTCGGTTTACCGTCCGCTCCTGATTCCTGAAACACTTATATTGACAAAGGTTCTTGCCCTGTTTAAAGACCGGGTGGTCCACGAAGCGGTGGTCATTGATGAATACGGCACCCTGACGGGACTGGTCACGCTCCATGATGTTTTGGAAGAAATCGTGGGGGATATGCCCGGCGACAAGGAAGACATGCTGGAGGCGCAAAATAAGTTTATCCGCCGCACGGAAAATTCCTGGCTGGTGGAAGGGCTGTGCACCATTGATGAGTTCAGGGAGTATTTCCATATCGAGGAAGAACTTCCGGGAGAAGCGGAAGATGACTACAAGACGCTTGGCGGGTTTATCACGTACCTGTTTGGCTATATTCCGAAAGAAACGGAAAAAATTTCCTTCGGCCGTTTTACCTTTGAAGTGATGGACTGCGATAACCGCAGAGTTGATAAAGTATTAGTTACGGAAGGGGAAGGATAGTATGTACAAAGACGGAGATTACAGGGGGTTGTCCTTAGAAGACGTGATTCTTGCCATTCATGATGAACTGCGGGAAAACCGCGCTTTCCTCCAGATGTCTCTTCTCGATCCCGATCCCGACAACCGTCCCGCGGAAGATCTTCGGATACGGAAAATCATGGAGCTGGCAGGCGTCATGGAAAACGTGCTGGACACGCTTATGAGGGACACCTGCGGATCGGAGGCGGAAGCCGGCCATGATAGGGAAGAAATCCCCTGCCGTGAAGAATCTGAAGGCGGTATCGACGTGGAGTATAGAAGCCATACGCCCGGGAAGCCTGACGAAAGTGAAAATATCGAGCAGGATTGGAATATGGATGCTGTGGGGGATGAAGCGGAAGACGTAAAAAAGAAGAAAGATAAGACGAAAAAAGGAAAGAAAAGTAAAAAGGATAAAAAAGGAAAGAAGAAGGGGAAAAAGAAATAAGCAGGGAGAGCCGCGCTGTCATCGGGCGGCTTTTCCTATGCCTGCGCCGCTCTTTCCTTTCCTGAAGTATGGGACAAGGGGGCGTTTTCATGGCGGGATTTTCTCTTTTTATTTGACCGGTACGCTTTTATTGGCTACACTGGATATAATGTTTTTGAAAGGCGGTAGTATGGAATTCAGTATAAGAAACAGAAAAGTATGGTTCGTTTTCCTGCTTCTCTGTATATCCCTCTTCCTTTTGAGCGGCTGCGAAATGAAAAAGATGGGCGGCGATGCCGCGTCGAAGGAAAGTTATGTCGTCACTGACGCATTTGACAATCAGGTGGCTATTCCCCACAAACCGAAAAAGATTCTCGGCACGGACTCTGCTATCGATACGATGCTTCTCGGCGTTGTCGAACCGTCACGGCTGGCGGCGTGCTTCATCGCGGATAAAGATCCCGGCATGTCCTATATCGCGGACGAGGTGAAGGATATCAAGCCGGAGATTCCCCTGAACGGGATTTCTATGGAAATATTGACAAAAATAAGTCCCGATCTTATCGTGGCGTCATCTTATACGAGGCAGAAGGAACTGGATATGTGGCGCAGTCTCGGTTATCCTGTCGTCATGATCGACGGCCCGACGTCCATCGCCCAGGCGGAAAAGGATATACGCATCATCGCGGCTGCCGTGGGGGAAACGGAGCGGGGCGAAAAGGTGGTCGCCGAAATGGAACGGCAGTTAAAAGAAGTGGACAGTACACTTTCTGCAAGGAATCTTCCGCCCCAGACAGGACTTCTTGTCTCCCAAATGAGCCGTTACGGCGGACCGGGCTCCATGTACCATGAACTGCTGACAAGGGCGGGAATCAAAAACGCCATTGCCGAAGTGGGCGTAGCCAACGGGCAGCTTTTGTCGCAGGAGCTGATTGTCAAATCGGATCCGGATTTCTTCTTTGTTTCTGCCGACAGGGAATCGGATGAAACGGGAGCGGGGAAATTCAGGGACAGTTTTCTGGCAAATCCCGCTATTCAGAATATGCGTGCTTACCATCGTGTCATTCCCCTGGAGGACCGGTATATCTATGCGTCGTCCCAGAACTGCGTCTATGCGGTGAAAGCGATGGCGAACGCCGCTTACGGTCCTCTTTTTGATATGAGTGGGGAAAAACAGATTAAAGGATATTGAGGAGGGGCTATGTCGAAAAAAAGTAAGAAGAAGAACAGAACGTTGGATATCATCATCTTAATGATGCAGATGATTTCACTCATCGCCAATCTCTGGCTCCTGAAACATGCCATTGACAGAAGTATCGTAAAGAAAAAGACGGCGGGGGAGAGACATTGAAGCAAAGTGTGAGCCACTATGTCATGCCTGATGAAAAAGAAGAAGCAACAGCGGAATTGGTGCACCGCTTGGGGCTGGACGGCATTGAAAACCTTATTTACGGCGATGAACCGTCATCCAATCTTTTCACATCGCTCACGGTGGGGGCGCATCTGCGCTTTTGGCCGAGGTGGATGGATTTTTACCTGGGAAATACAAAGCGCTATAAAAAACAGTTCCCTGATGAAAAAGCCCTTACCGCTTACTATGGTGCCTCCGACACGGACGGCTGGCTTGAAGAAATACGGAAAAATATCCGCGCGGCGCTGGCGGAAAAGCCGGAGTACCTCGTATGGCATGTGGCGGACTGTACTCTAGAAGAAGCATGGACACGGCAGTTTTATTACACTTCGAAGGACGTTCTTCGGGAAACGGCGGCTATTTACAATGCCGTTTCCGAAGAAGTGCCTGAAACGGTGGAAGTCCTTTTCGAAAATATTTTCTGGCCGGGGCTGTGCCGCCTTCTGCCTTCTGAAATAGACTATTTCTTTTCCCTTTTGAAAGGGTCAAATGTAGGACTTGTCTTAGACACGGGCCATTTCATGAATACCAATCCGGATCTGGAAACTGAAGCGGACGGCGCGGAGTATATCTGTGCCATGGCGGAAAAACTGGGGAGCATGAAAAAACTGTTCCGCGGGATGCACCTGTCCTGTTCCCTGTCCGGGAAGTACCAGAAATCCTGTACCGCCGTGCCGCCGGAGAACATGGACGGAGAAACCGTCATGATGCATATTACCTCTATCGACCAGCACCGTCCTTTCACCACGGAAGCGGCGCGGAAAATCGTGGAATGCATAGAGCCTGCATACCTCACGCATGAGCTTTTTGGTGATTATGGGGAAATCTCCGAAGAGAAACTGAAAATTCAGCTGGCCGCCATCGGAGCATATGGAAGCGGCGGGAAATCCGTTTTTTTATGCGGGTAAAGGAGTCATGATGAAGAAATGCATCTGCCTCTTATGGCTGCTCATGGCCGTATGTTTTTGCAGTCCGGCAGGCGCGGAAACAGGCCTTTACTTTTTATCCTGGGATATGGATGGGGACGCAGTCTGTTATGCGCTGGAAGTCACTACGGAGGACGGAGAAGTTCTGTATGCCGATGATTCCGTCTGGCAGAATGAAGTCATATTTCCGGCGGATATCCCCTCGGAGGCGGAAGAGAAAATTTTCTGGCGTGTGCGGCCTTTCGATTTATACGGCGGGCCTCTCCATGGCTGGACCGAAAGAGAGCCTTTCGAGGCGGTCGGCAGTTTTCTGGAACGGGAAGCGCCTCTTCTCCGTCCGGATAATCACGAGGACCGGCGGATGAAACTGCTCTACCCCGTTTATTCCTATGTGGGGCTTCCCGGCGCAAAATCATATGAGGTGGAAGTGACGGACAGCGAGCCTGAAAATCCTGACGGTACGGAACCGTCCATGTACCGCGTGTGGTCGGGAACGTCGGAAATCATGGAGATTTACGATGACTTTCCCCGTACGGGCGTGTACTGGTGGCGGGTGCGGTGCCTTGATGAAGACGGAAATGCCCTCGGTGTGTGGAGCGAGGCGCGGAGAATGGAAATGCCTGTTGACGGATGGGGAACGGGGCTCTTCGGCGACAGCATCAGCCACGGCGGAGGACGGATGTCTTTTTCGCCGTCTGATGCGCTGTATAATCTGGGCTTTTATCTTGACGAGCCGGCGGTGAACCTGGCACAAAGCGGCGACACGAGCCGGCGGATGGCGGAACGGTTTGAGGCGGATGTCCTTCCTTTCCGCTTACAATATCTCCTCATTATGGGCGGCACGAACAGCCTCCGTGGAGGGGAAGATCCGGAGAATGTCATCGGTGATTTGAGGTACATCGGCGACAAATGCAGGGAAAACGGGATCAAGCCGGTTTATCTCACTTTGGCACCAATCAATCCTGACAATATTAAACGTTATTTCGATGAAGACACGGCACCCGATTGGAAAGAGCGCTTTTCTACGGTGAATGAATGGATACGCACGCAGGATCATATCGATACGGCAGTGCTCTTTGCGGATATGGATGTATTATCACCGGAGTACGGCGCAGACGGTATCCACATCGACTGGAAAGGGAAATTCCTGATGGGGCAGCTTATTAACAGGGAACTGCCGAAGTTTAAAGAATGAGACGCCAACGGAATTTAACAAATCAAAAACGCAGACGGTCACGAGTACACTGTCTGCGTTTTCTGTTTCCTGATATCGTGCTTTCAGAACAGCCGTGATTTCAGCTTCATGGCTGTCCATTTGGCAAGAGCGTCTTTTGCTTCCTGCGGCGCGGTATCCACAAGGCGCACCCGTGCTTTTAACCGCTCCTCCATGGTGACGCTTTTGTCGATGTAGGGTTCGAAAGTTTTATACAGATTCATTTTTGTGATTTCTTCATTGATGTCCATAGGGCCTCCTTATTTCTTGTCATTGGAAAGATGAAGTCTGTCAAAGATCAGGAATGAGAGGGAGAGGATCATGGCAACGATGGTGGCAAGTCCCATGCCTTTCAGCTGGACAGGCCCCAGTGTGACGGTTGCGCCCGATAGTCCGGAAATCATGGTGACGGCGGTGAGAATCAGGTTTCTTGATTTCGTGTAGTCCACTTTCTTTTCGATGAGCATGCGGATCCCTGAGGATGCGATGAAACCGAAGAGGAGAATGCACACGCCGCCCATGACGGGGGTGGGGATGGCATGGATGACAGCGGCCACTTTGCCGATGAAGGAAAAGATGATGGCGAAGACTGCCGCGCCGCCGATGACCCAGGTGCTGTATACGCCTGTCATGGCCATGACGCCCATATTTTCACCGTAAGTGGTATTTGGCGTGGAACCGGCAAAACCAGAAATCATATTTGACAAACCGTCGGCAAAGAGGGAGCGGTGGAGCCCCGGATCTTTGATGAGGTCGCGGCCGACGATGTCGCTGGTGACGAAGAGGTGGCCCAGATGTTCGGCGAAGACCACGAAAAGGGCGGGCATGATCATCATGACGGCGCTGAAATTAAAGCGGGGCGAATAAAAGGTCGGGACGGCAAACCATTCTTTCGCGGCCACATTGGAGAAATCGACAACGCCCATGATGATGGAAAGGATATATCCCGCGATGACGCCGATAAGAATCGGAATAATGGAAATAAATCCGCGGCCCAGTACAGTGGCGAGAATGGTGACGATGAGGGTAAACATGGAAATCATGACAGCCATGGCATTTGTCATACCCTGTGCTTCTCCGGAGAAGCCCGACATGCTCATGGCAAGCGGGGCAAGCTCCAGGCCGATAATGGCGACGATGGAGCCCATAGCGGCGGGAGGGAACAGCACATCAATCCATGAAGTCCCTATCTTCTTTACAAGGAGCGCGAGAATCATGAAAGACAGGCCGAAGCAGATGAATCCGCTTTGCGCGTCGGCATAGGTCATACCCTCTGTGGCGGTAACCGCGAGAACCGGAGAGATGAAAGCGAAACTGGAACCGAGATAGGCGGGCAGTTTCCATTTGCAGATGAACAGGTAGAGCAGCGTGCCCACGCCGTTCATGAAAAGACAGGTCGCCGGATCCACATGCAGGAGGAACGGCACGAGCACCGTCGAGCCGAACATGGCGAACAGGTGCTGCAGGCTGAGAGGTATAGTCGGCAGCAAAGGCAGTCTTTCTTCCACTTCGATAATTCTTTTTTCCATAAAACCCTCCATAAAAACCTTCACCCGCGAAAAAAGGAAGACCGCGTCCCAAACAGCGATCCTCCCTTCTTTAAAGACAATAAACTTATCTCAAATATTTTATACTTTCATACCTGTAAAAGCAAGAGTAAAGCAATATTTTCTGTAATTCCGTATAAAAACTATTTATAAAGAATGCATCCGAAAAAGTTATGCCCCGCTTTCATAACTTCGGATTTTTCGGCCTGAAAAACGCAAAATTTTCCCTTTAAATTCCAGAAAAGAATTTTAAAAATAATAAAAACAAAGAGTAAGAAGAAAAGAGAATAACATAGATAACTCTTAATTATTTTATTCCAAACAATTTTTCATGCTATGATTTTTTGGAAAATTAAATTTTACGGAAACAATATGGAGATGAAAACGTATTACCAAACAGGCATGATTCAGAACAGGAGGGCACAATGGCATTGATTTCACTCGGCTCGCTGGCAGCGGCTATTTTCCTTGGATTTTTCAGAAAAATGAATACGGGGCTTGTCTGTATCGGCTTTGCGCTGCTTCTGGGGAAACTGGCCGGCATTCCGGACAAGGAAATCATCGGCGGATTCAACTATTCCCTTTTCCTCATGCTTCTCGGCGTTACTTACCTGTTCGGACTGGCGGAATGGAACGGGACACTGAAACTTCTTACAAAGAAGATCACCGTTCTGGCAGGGAAACGGACATATCTCATCCCTGTCGTCATGTACCTTTTCGCCACAGTACTGTCCGCGCTGGGGCCGGGTACGATTCCCACCACCGCGATTATGATGGTTTTCGGAATGACACTGGCCGTGGAAATGAAGATCAATCCTGCCATGCTGGCGGCAATCATATTCCTCGGTGCGGCCGGCGGAGGTATGTCGCCTCTTGCAGCGACGGGGATCATCGGACTCAACCTGTGCGAAGAATTCGGACTGACCGGTATCGAAGCGCCTCTGCTGGTGAACGGCGTATTTTCATCCACCGTGTATGCCGCTGTCGTTTACATCGCTTTCGGCGGGTATAAACTGAAATCGGAGAAAGCGCTGAAGTTTTCCGACACCGCTTCCTTTAACAGAGCACAGATCATCACGCTCCTCGGCATCTGCGCAATGGTAGGTATGGTAATGATTTTCAAAGTGAATGTGGGACTGGCCAGTTTTACCGCGGCAATGGCACTTTCCTTCTTCCGCGTGTCTGATGAAGGAGAGGCGCTGAAACGGATTCCCTGGGGGACGCTCCTCCTGATCTGCGGCGTAGGGGTACTGATGAATGTGATTATCGTCCTCGGCGGTATCCATCTTCTTTCCGTTTCCCTTGCGTCCATCATGAATGCTGCCACGGCTACTGCCATCCTCGGTGTCACCGCAGGCGTCATGTCATGGTTCTCTTCCACGTCGGGCGTAGTGATGCCCACACTTATTCCCACAGTGCCCCATATTATTCACCAGATGAGCATATCCGTGAATCCGGTGGAATGGGTCACCGCGATTTCCATGGTGTCCAATACGGCAGGGATCAGCCCCCTCTCTACCGGCGGCGCGCTGGCCCTTGCAGCATATTCCTCAGAAGCAGGCGCTGCGGCAGGAGAAATGGATCGTCTCTTTGTGAAAATGTTCGGTATTTCCGCAATCGGTGTCGTTACCCTTTCCACGCTGGCATACTTCGGTTTCTACCGCTGGCTTCTGTAAGAAAATATATTTCCTGCGCTGCTTTTCAAGGCGGCGTTTTTTATTGGGATGAGCTGTCTTCTGCGGTTTTCGTTATTCAGCGGAAAGGGAAAGCGGCACAGGATGAAAGATCTTTTTTCATACAAAAAGACCCTGCTGAAACAGGGCCTTTCCCTTTTACATCAGAAGCGGAGCTGCATGCCTACTTCGTAATTTCTTCCCGGAGCGGAGTACCATGCGCCATTCGGGTCATAGCTCGTGCCTACATCCGTGTAAAACTGGTCGAATATATTATTCAGGCGGCCGTAAACAGAGATGGTATCATTCACGCGGTAATTCGCCGCGAGATCCCATACCCAGAAATTCGCATAATCTTTCATGACCGGATTGGATTTGGAACCATATCTGCCCATAATGCCTCTGCCGGTAAGGGAAGCGTCCAGTTTTTCGGAATCATAATTCACGTGGATATCAATCGTACCTTTTGGCAGGCTTCCGTTGTTGTTGGTATTTTCTGTTGCACTCAGCGCGTTGATGTGGAGGTATGTATACCCGATGCCCGCGCTCCAGTACTTATTCAGTTTTTTATCCAGAGTGACACTGAAGCCCATGGAATTCATATTTCCCGTGTTGGCATATTTGGAAGCGGCAAAATCATAAATAATTCTGTTTTTTGCGTGCTGGCGGAAAATATTGAATGTACCCGATAGGGTATCGTCAAATTCATGGTTCACGCCGAATTCAAAGGTGTACCCTTCTTCCGGATCGAGATTCTTGTTTCCGTAATAAGCCGCGTTCAGCTGGTACAGATTCGGCGCAACAAAGAATTCCTTGTAGTTGAAATAGAAATTTGTTTTCTCATTCTTCTTGAAACCGAGAGAAAGGCTGGGAGACAGATGGCCGCCGAAATTGGAATGGTGGTCATAGCGGAGCCCCGGTGTAATATTCCAATTTTCTGTCAGGTCGATTTTATCCTGCAGATAGAATGCCGTATTGGAAGCGTGGGAGCCTTCGGAAGCGTCATTTTTATACTTTGTGATTTTATCTTTGTACCAGTCAAAGCCTCCGATAATGGTCTGATTATCCAAGGTATAGGTGAGCTGATCGGAAATGCCGAATGTCCGCATGCCCATATCCCAGTTGAAAGGCCAGCCGGCGCCATTCAGGTTGTAGTTGTCGTTAAAATTGGTACGATGGCGGTATACGTTAAATTGGTTGGTGAGTCTGCTGCTGATTTTCGCGGTATATTGAAGGCTGATGGCATCATTATCTTTTGTGCCGTAGTCGTCGTGGGTATCATTGGAGCCGTTATCGGGACGGATATAATCGGATTTATATTTTGAGTAATTGAAAACGACATCAGATCCTTCTCCCAAGTCATAGCCCAGTTTTACATCTATATGTTTCGCGTTCAGGTGGCTGATGACTTTCCGGCCCCAGCCGTCTTTATAGGCGCCCTGAAGATGTTTGCCGGCGTCAATAGTCCAGAATATATTTCCCGCCTTGCCTTCGTTATATAGGGTGTATTTTTCCATAGAGTTGTTGCCGAAACCTGCGCCGATGGTGGTATGGACTTCATCGGTTTTCGGTTTCTTCGTGATGATATTGATAACGCCGCCCTGCGCATCGGAACCGTAAAGCGTAGAGGCGGAACCTTTCAAAACTTCGATACGCTCAATGGATGCCATATCAGTAAGTGTGCCGAGATTGACTGCCGAACCGGAAACGCCGTTTGTATTTCTCCTCATACCGTCTACGAGGATAACTACATTAGAAGAACCGTTGATAAAAACTTTGTTGGAAGAATAATTCTGTCCGCTGGCGGAATAATTGCCTAGAACTACGCCGGGGACTGCACGAAGCGCTTCCGATACATCATTGAAATGTTTCTGCGCAATCTGCTTGCTTGTGACAACAGAGACAGACGCGTTTGTGTCAATCTGTTTTTCTTCCGTCCTGGCTGCGGTAACAACCACCTGATCAAGTGTGTACACAGGCGTATCGGCAGCGCTTACAGAAAGAATGCCGCCGAAGGCAGCTGCTGACAGAGAAGCTAAAAGCAATCTTTTTTTCATAGAATCCTCCTTTGATTCCTGTTATGGGATAAATGGATGTCATAAGCGGACATTATGGCAGTCCCTGATAAAGGCAGTCCGTTCCGCTTTTCTTGCACGCAGAAAAGTGTGCTTAGGGCCTTTACCGTAAAAACTCGTAATTATTATAGTAAAATAAGGATAAATTATCAATTTCTAAGATTAAAATCTATGCATTTTAAATGACTTAGGTAAAAAAGAGAAAATTTATGTAACCAATCATGCCGAAAACGCATTTACATGCTCAAAAATGATTTAAATGCATTCATGGATATCCGTTTAGAAAACAGCTGTACAAAAGGAAAAAGGGAGACTATAATAAAGAAAATCGATAAATATGAATTTACTTGTATATAGAAAGCGTGATTATTTTGGAACTTATGGGGCTTCCTGTATTTATAAAATTGAGTCTCTTCATGGCAGCCGTCTTCATATCGAATATTGTACAGGCACTCACCGGATTTGCCGGTGTCATGCTCTCTATTCCGCCGACAATCCTGCTTTACGGGCCGGACATGGCCAAAGCGGTCATCAATGTGATCTGTTGGCTGGTCTGCGCATACCTTATGGTTAAAAACAGAGAGTACATCAATAAAAAAGAACTGGGACGCATCATTCTCTTCATGCTTATCGGCATGGCGGCCGGTATTTATCTCTACAATATTGTGGACGCCCGTATTCTTGTGCCTGTGTACGGACTTCTCATTGTCGGCGTGGCGCTTAAAAATCTTCTCCTGAAACCGTCCGGTGCATCCCTTCCTGACTGGGTTGCCATTCCTGTCCTTCTCGGCGCGGGCATCATCCACGGCATGTTTGCTTCCGGCGGCGCGCTCCTGGTCGTTTACCTGGCGTCGGCCTTCCGGGATAAAAATTCCTTTCGTGCCAATGTGGCTTCCGTCTGGACCGTGCTGAACCTTGTCCTTATGTTCACAGACTATGAAAAGGGGTTGTACAATACGGAATTTTTTGAACTTCTGGGCATCGGCGTGATTCCTCTCGTCATTGCAGTCTATCTGGGAAATAAAATCCACAGCATGATCAACCAGCAGATGTTCAACCGCCTGACCTACGGGCTCCTCCTGGCGGCAGGTTCCATGATTCTTGTGTAAAAAGCGGTATTGACGGCAAGGCGTCATCATAGTCATAGATTCTTCACTCTGTGTCACTGTCCCGTTTCCCGTCTTTCCCACAAGGCATTCTTGTCTCCGCTCAGAATGACGATTGGAGGAAAGGGCGTCATAGTTAAGGAAAGGGATTCTAACGGGAAGAATAGGGATTGGGTAAGCCTCCTTGTTTATAAGGAGGTGGCCGGCGAAGCCGGACGGAGGATACTGGCTTGGGGGAATGACGCAAAAGAATAGAATGAAGATTCTTTTTCTGCCCCCGTTCTGAGTGATGACGGACAGTTAAGCGTCATCCTGAACGAATGTGAAGGATCTATGACCGTAATGAGGAAAAGCGGTAAGAAGATAAAAGCTATCAGCTGTGAGCTGTGAGCTGTCAGCTAAAAGTGCTGAATGACAGCGGGAGACATTGAGGCCGTGGATGAGAAAGCGGTGTGAATAAAGGTATTCGTAAAACAGTACATATTATATAGAAATAAGATAAATATTTTGTTATAATGAGAACAGAGGTTGTTTAATAAAATAAGTGTTGAAAGAAGAGCGGGAGAAACCGGTAGGAATTTTCCTATTTACGGATTCTGTACCCGGCTTTTCAGGCAAATGAAGTGTTATGGGGAGAGGTGGTATGAAGGCAGTATCGGCAGCATGGGGATGGTGCTTCTTTTTATTGCGTTTCTAAATTATATTGTTTTTTTATGGGAGGAAAACATGAATCACATCTACAAAGTCATTTGGAGTCGAGTGAAGAACAGTTATGTCGTCGTTTCAGAAATTGCGGGCACAGCGAGAAAAAGCGGGAGGGTGAGAGTCTCTAAAAACACGCTGGCAGCAGTTTTGGCGGCTTTTTTATTGACAGGGATTTCTGTAAGCCCTGTATCTGCGGCGCTTGACGGGGTCAATACGTTTGTAGAACCGGGGAATCAGAATATTAAAATCGGAAATGGTACTGATTTAAGAAATAACAGTACGAAAAACGGTGCCATTGCGATAGGCGATCACGCCCAGATTGATGATTATGTTATGCAGGAAGGCAGTATTGCCGTCGGTAAGAATGCTTTTGTAGAAAACATGTGGGGAACGCAGGACAAAATATTCCGTTTCGGGATGCATTCGACGGATCCTTCCCGTACAGACCATTTACTGCCGGCAGGGATTGCCATTGGGCAGAATACTTATGCCCGCAGCGGCAGTCTGATGATCGGCGACCATAAGTATGTCGGCGCCTTGGGAGATACCACGGTAAATTCCAATACGGATGATGAAAAGCGCAAACTGTCCGTCTTGGTAGGCGCGACCACCGTCGGGCTGAACAGTTATTCTGCCGGTGCGTTTGCGACGACGACCGGCGCCTACTCCATCATGACGAATGCGTATGACGGAAATACGAACCAGGGCTCTGCCGCTCAGAATTTCGGGGCGGTCATCAACGGATCCTTTAACAGCATTGAATCAAAAACGTCAGGCAGCAGTGTATCGGGAATCGCCAATGCGGTCGTAGGGACTGCCAATCGGACCCACAACGCAAACGGTACCTTGGTTTTCGGCGCGGGCAATGAAGTGACCAATTCAGTGGACAATATAGCAAATCCCATGTCGTTTTTGGGGATCAACAGTCCCAAGGAATTGGCAGAAAAACTCAGGGAGGATATACGGAGAAATGATTCCGGCGGCGCTGTCCTTGCCATCGGCGGCGGAAATAAAGCAGACTACGCATACCGCTCCCAGCTGGTCGGGGTGGGAAATACCCTGACAGGAACCGCAGCGGAAAAGGCTGCTTACAATTTACTGAACGGTTATAAAAATACAGGTACCAATGTAAGCGGTGTAACTGTCATCGGTACGAACCGCACGGTTTCCAATGCAAAAGATACGATTGTGATGGGTTCTTCTGCCGGCGGTATTACTACAACCGCCAGCAAGGCGGTCATACTCGGTTCGGAAGCCAATGCGGAAAAAGACGGCGGCGTAGCGCTCGGGGCGGATTCCGTTGCCTCTGTTGACAAGGATATTGCGGGATATGATCCGTCTACCAAATTAGCTTCTGCAAATACATCGGCCGCATGGAAAGCGACGCATGCAGCGGTATCTGTTGGTAATGGCAGTACTGCTACAAGGCAGATTACCGGTGTGGCAGCCGGCACGAATGACACCGATGCAGTCAATGTAGCGCAGCTGAAAGCTATTGCCGGAGGTACGGGCAGCATTCATTTCGTATCCGTGAAAGGCGGAAATGCATCATCAGTCAATTATAACAACGATGGGGCAAAAGAGACCGGAGCCATTGCGATTGGAGCAAATGCAGAGGCGACGGCAAATAGTGCGGTTGCCATGGGTTTTAATGCCCAGTCCAACGGTTCCGGAAGTATCGTTATCGGCGAATCATCCGGCCTGATTCCTGATGCATCAAAACGGGGGGCTTCCAAAGGAAACAGCAGCATTATCATCGGTACGGAAAATGTTGATAAAGGCGGCACGAAAGAACATGCCGGCTCTAATGACGGTATACTCGGAAGCAACAATACGATACAGGAGTCCAATGGCGCTTTCGTGACCGGCGCGTGGAACCATGTATCCGATTCTTATCAGTTCGGACAACTCTCCGCTTCGGAGCAGCAGAAATTGGCGCAGGCGATGGCGGATGGCAAGCCTCTGGGTAAGTACATCGGCAAATGGGGAAGCCATGTCTTTGTTACCGGCGACGGAAATACCGTTTCACAAGGAATGAATGTTACAATCAGCGGCTCTCAGAATACCGTTGAAAACAGCAAGAGTCAGACCGTCATCGGGGACAGCAATAAGATTACCGATAGAAATGCCGGTACGGTTTCCGGGAAACAGGAAGAAAGGACGAAGAATGTGTCCGACCTTGTCATCGGCAAGGGAAATGATATTTCCGGCAACGACACCTATATGAAAGGGTATGAGAGCCTGACTGTTATCGGGAATAATAACAAAGCAGTCAATCCCAGCTCGTCTATCGTGATCGGGGATAATCAGAAGTTATCAGCGATTGAAGAATCTGTTGTTATCGGTTCCATGACACCGGAAGAAAAGGCCGATCCCGATATCGGGCAGAAACATGCCAGTGTCGTTGTCGGGTATCATGCCCAGAGCGGGACCAGAGACGGCGGCGGAATGAATGTGGCTCTTGGCCATGGCGCAAAAGCTTATGGCTGGCAGGAGACCGTGACAGGGATCAAATCCATTGTGGAGGCAGGCTCCGGCTATGACGGTTATCTGGCTTCTGTCTATGGCGGTCTTAATACCGTAGCGTCAAATAAGGCGGACCAGAATGATGGGATGGCAAACACCGTCGTCGGTACCCTGAACAAAACAGAAGGCGCCAATGGGGCACTCGTTTTCGGCGCGGGCAATAGCGTTACACATTCTTTCGGGACGGCACCGACCGATGAAGATGGAAACAGTATGAATGAGCATTGGAGCGATGCCATACTTGGAGGAGGACAGAAGTATGCTATGGGAGAAGGACCGCTGGGCCATGATGAGCTCAGGAAAGCGATGGGACTGGCCATGTCGACCGGCGGCGGCTCCGTGGTCACCATGGGGAATGGAAATACCTCAGATTATGCCGTCCATTCCCAGATCATCGGCTCCGGAAATATCCTTACAGGTACAGCAAATACACCCAGCATCAATAATACGATCAACGGATATGGAAATACAGGCAGGAATGTGGAACGTATGTCTATGATGGGGACCGGGAATAATATGTCCGGCAGTACGGCCGATGTAGTGATTGGGGATTATCACCATATGGACGGCGGTAAAAACAATGTAATTCTTGGATCCATGGCTACGGAAAAGAAGACTGTAACGAAAACGTATACGATGAAAGATGCTTCGGGCAATGTTATTCTTGAAAAGAAATATAAGGTGACGGAAAATGTACCGATTAAATCGCATACGGCGAATATAAGCAATGCGGTGATGCTCGGCTACAATACGGATGTGGAAAAAGACGGCGGCGTAGCGATCGGCGCGGATTCGATTGCCTCTGTCGACAAGGGAGCTGCCGGTTACGATCCATCGACCGATACGGCTTCTGCGGATACGTCAGCAACATGGAAAGCGACGGCCGCCGCTGTTTCTGTAGGTAAAGCGGCAACTCCGACCAGTGCGGCAGTCACCCGCCAGATTACAAACGTGGCAGCCGGCACGCAGGATACCGATGCCGTCAATGTGGCACAGCTGAAAAAGGTACAGGCAGCTGCCGGTGCGGCGAAAGTGCATTATTACAGCGCCAAGTCTACAAAAACGGGAGCCGGCAGCAACTATGATAATGACGGCGCCGAGGCGGAAGACAGCATCGTGCTCGGTATTTCCTCTTCTTCGAAAGGGGTGAACAGCACCGTTGTCGGAAATAACAACAAACTGACAGGGGATAAAAACGGAAGAAACAACAGTATCGTTGCCGGTCAGGATCTGGAAGTGGAAGGCGCCCATAATGCCGTATTCGGCACGGATTATAACAATTATGACCATAAGCTGACAAAAGTCTTCGGGGAACAGAATACGGTCATCGGCTTGGGGAACCTGGTTGGCTATACGGCAGAAAAAGATCCGAGCGATCCGACAAAATGGATTTACACCAAGAACTCCAGCGGCAGTGATCAGAACGTGGCTGTCGGTATGACAAATACGGCAAATGGTGGTAGTGTCGTGGTAGGCACCAGTTCCGAAGCGGAAAATCTGGGGGTCTCTTTCGGTCATGGGAATAAAGTCATCGGCTCGAATAGCGGCGGCGGACAGAGAGGTCTTGCCTTGGGGAATTATCTGACAGTCAAGGGTGAAGAAGCGGTAGCTGTAGGTACAAATGCTTCCGCGACCGCGGACTGGGCCATTGCCATGGGCAAAAATAGTAAAGCGGAGAAAGAAACTGCTATGGCTTTTGGCTATGATTCTCATGCCAAAGTCGCCGGCGGCGTGGCCCTCGGCTCGTGGAGTGTGGTGGATACGGCAGCGGGTGTGAGCGGATATGACCCCTCCACCAAAGCGGCTTCTACGGATACGTCAGCTGCCTGGAAATCGACTGTAGGCGCTGTTTCCGTAGGTGATGCGTCCAAAGGTATCACCCGCCAGATCACCGGTGTAGCGGCCGGCGCGGCAGATACCGATGCCGTCAATGTGGCACAGCTGAAGAAAGTGGAAGCCACGGCGGCAGCAGCTAAGACTAATGTGACGGCCGGTGATAATGTGACCGTTACTCATGATTCCACGACAAATACATACAAAGTCTCCGCCAAGGATACCTATACGACGGGCGGTACCTACGATGCAGCCACGAAGAAAATCAAATTTACACAGAATGATCCGTCCAAGAACTATGAAGTCGATGTGAGCGGTCTCGTAGGGAGCGGCGGAACCGGCAGCCTGACCTTTGCGGGAGATACGGGCAGCGCCATTACTAAAAATTCAGGCGAAACACTGCAGATTACCGGCGGCGCGACAGAAGTGGCAGCAGCCAATAATATCGGTGTCGTTTCCGAAAATGGCAAACTGAATCTGAAACTGGCAAAAAATATTGATCTCGGAAGCGACGGCAGCATCAAGACCGGTGATACAAAGATGGACAACAAAGGACTGGCCATCCAGGGCGGCCCGTCTGTGACCAAAGGCGGCATTGACGCAGGCAGCAAAAAAATTACCCATGTGGCGGCCGGTGAAATAAGCGCCACTTCCACTGATGCTGTCAATGGAAGCCAGCTCCAGGCCGTAAAGAATGATGTGCAGAATAATACGCAGAACATATACAACATGGGTAAAAAGGTAGGAGAACTGGGAACCCGGATTAACAAAGTAGGTGCGGGGGCAGCAGCACTGGCAGCCCTCCATCCGCTGGACTTCGACCCCCATGACAAGTGGGACATCGCGGCAGGCTTCGGCAATTACCGCAATGCCAGCGCTGCGGCGGTAGGCCTCTTCTATCGGCCGAACGAAAGAACGATGATGAGTCTCGGCTGGACCATGGGTGATGACAGGAACATGCTCAATGCAGGGATTTCTGTGAAGCTGGGACGCGGTGACGTTTATACCCGTTACTCCAAAGTGGAAATGGCGAACCAGATTAAGGACTTGAAAGAGAAAAATGACAAGATGCAGGCGGAAAATAAAGAGATGAGATCGGAGCTGGATGAATTGAAGGCCCAGGTAGCAGCTCTCGCTGCCAAGAAGTAAGGAACTTCCAAAAAGAAAGGAGCAGGCACTGCTGATGGTGCCTGCTCCTTTTTCGTTGTCCGGTAAAAGTGGAACTCATGGCAGGGTGTCCGCCAGAATTGTGCGAAAAATCTGTACTCGTGGTAAGGTAGCCGATAAGGCGTCATCAGGATTATAGATTCTTCACTCCGTGTCACTATCTTGCTTCCTACCTTTTTCAAACAGAATGCTTGCCCCCCGTTCAGAATGACAATTGGAGAAAAGGCGTCATAATGAGGGAAACGTTAAGCGTCATCCGAAGCGAATGTGAAAGATCTGCTGTTGTGATGAGGAAAGCGGTAAGAAGATAAAAGCTATCAGCTGTGAGCTGCCAGCTATAAGCTAACTATTCTTTTACGGTTTGAGTCACTACGGCATGCGAGTATCCTCCATTACTGGTGCGGGCAGCTGATTCACAATTGTCGGTTTTAGGAGCCGGCAGCTTACGTCCGATTATGTTTTATCGGCGGTTGTCAGGTTCCGTTTTCTTTTTCCTGCTTTTTCAAGAAGTTCATGAAGGGTATTTTTATCTGCCCTGTCCAGTGCTGTTTTTATTGCAGAAAGGCTTTCTGTGAAACGGTCGATTTCAAGAAGCAGGTTTTCACGGTTGGCAAGGAATAAATCTGTCCAAAGGGGGCTGTTGATATCCGCTACTCTTGTTTCATCACGGAATGATCCGCCTGTAAAGTACTTTGTGTCTTCTTTCAGGGAAGTGCTGTTTATCAGCGCCGCCGCAAGGACGTGGGTCAGGTCGCTGGTGTAGGCGATGTGGCGGTCGTGTTCTTCCGGTGTGATTGACGGCACGTGGCGGCAGCCGAGAGCCAGCGCCATGTTTCGGAGCAGTTCCACACTCTCTGGGCGGTTCGTTTTATCGGGAAGAAGGATATAATTTGCTCCGCGGAAAATGTCCGGATCCGCCCGGGAAAGTCCTTGGCCTTCATGTCCGCACATAGGGTGGGATGAAATGAAATCCATGCCGGGCGGCAGTATTTGCCGGATATCATCGGCGAGGTTTCCTTTTACGCCGGCGATATCGGTCATGATCGCGTCGGAGCGGAAGTCCGGCAGGTGATTTTTCACAAAGGCGAGTGTCGCTTTGGCAGGTGTGCAGAATATAACAATGTCCGCGTGTTTCAGGTCACTGATATCGATGGAATCCACTATGCCCTGCCGAAGGGCGGCCTCTGCCGTCGATAATGTCCGATTGATGCCGATTACTGCCGCTCCGAGTTCCTTCAGTCTCATGGCAAAGGAACCGCCCATCAGACCCAGGCCGATAACGGCCGCTGTTATTTTGCTGAAATCCATTTTTATACTCCTGTTTCCGGTTTAAAATAGTATACCTTTCAGGCAGATTGTTTTATTGTCTGCATTATAGCATAGCACCCCATGGAGAACAGGTTTTACAGGTTATGAGAAACAGGGCGAAAAAAATACCGGAAGTTTATTTTTACTCCCGGTATTTCTTTCGAAGGTTTGCAATTATTCCATTTGTATATATTTTTTTAAGGTTTCAATTTCTCCCGTATAAATATATCCTTTTCCAATTTCCAGAACGAGGGGTGTTTCTATTTTTTCATCTTTTACATTTTTTCCATGTTCCAGAAGGGAGACAAGAATATCACGGGGGACGTCAAGATTGGTGGGAAGGCCGATAGACTGGAGGACGTACTTGATCCGTTCCGCTGTACCCCGCTTGGTGAGTCCCAGAATTTCAGAAGCGCTCGTGATCATGTACATGCCGGCCGCCGTCGCTTCACCGTGGGTCAGGCGGAGATCATTGAAACGGTAGTATCTCTCTGCCGCGCCGCCCAGTGTGTGGCCGAAATCAAGGATACGGCGCTCGCCTTTGTCTTCGGGATCGATTTCCACATAGTGTGCCTTGATGGTAATGCAGCGGCGGATGATTTCCGGAAGAACACGAAGGATATCCTGGTCAGAGGCGGCTTTTTCAAATATTTCAAAGAGGTCCTTGTCTGCCACGCAGCCGATTTTAATCGCTTCGCCGAGGCCGTTATGGAAGAAACGGGCAGGCAGCGTGCGGACCATGGCAGGATCTACATACACGGCTTTTGGCTGGTAGAATGTACCGATGAGATTTTTTCTTCCATTGATATCGATGGAGATTTTCCCTCCGATGGCGCTGCCGATCTGTGCCAGGAGAGAAGTGGGCACCTGCACGTAGGGAGTCCCTCTCCGGTAAGTTGCTGCAACAAAGCCTGTCACATCGCCGACGACACGTCCGCCAAGGCCGATGAGCAGATCTCCTGCACAGAACCCGAAGTCTGCCAGCGCCTCGCATACACGGCTCACGACAGAAAGGCTTCGGCTCTTTTCGCTCGAAGAAAGAACGATCTGCTGTACGTTCAGGTTCTCTTTTTCCAGCTGGCGCTTCAAATCCTGGCCATACAGTTCGTCAATTCCTTCTTCCGTGATAATGACTGCGCGCCCGTGATCCGACAGGGGGGCGGTTTCTTTTCCCAGGCGGCCGATGATGCCTGAGTCGATTATCACATCATAAGAATCATTTCCTAAATTGATATGTACCGTATCCATGATTTGTCTCCCCGTAAAAAAGTATTTATAAAGTATTTACCATATATATTATATCATTTTTTCTCTGAAAGACTCCACAGACGGCGACATGGGTCGAAAAAGAGGATTTTACCCCGATAGGAAATACATTTTGAAGGCAAATAAAAAAAGCCGCCTTTTGGCAGCTGTGCATTTCTGGTGCGCCCAAAGGGATTTGAACCCCCGACACACGGTTTAGGAAACCGTTGCTCTATCCAGCTGAGCTATGGACGCGTGTACATGTCATATTTTAGCACAAAAAAGGCAGAAATGGGAGTTTGCAAATAAAATGGAATGAAAGAGACAAAACGGGAAAATGATTTTCATTTCTGCCGATGTCGGAACGGAAGGAAATCATTTTTTCTTTTAGAAAGTTTTTATTTCTTATGTACACAGCAGGCGGACAAATAAAGGCGTGATTTGAAATGAATTCTTTTATTCGCTTTTTTTCTTTCTATTTTGCACGTATTCGTTGTCAAGAGGGGAAGAAAAATGGATGATTGGAAGAAAGGGGGACAGATGGAGAGAAAGTTATTCACATGCATATCGGGGGTATCCTGTGAGAGTGAAAGTGAGAAAGATATACGATAAATACGGAAAGTTTTCCATTCTCATTTACAGAATGGCAAAACGGTTATGCACAGTTATGCACAGTTCGTGTGTCTGTCTGGGATGGACAGGCGGAAAAAAGCTTTGATTTATCGCGAAAAGAGAAAAAACAGATTGTTTTTATCCACATGATGTGAATAGTTGTGAATAAGTTTGTGAATAATGTGAATAAGTGTAATTTTTATCGAAAGAAAAACGCAGCGAATGAAGTTTCGGGGAAATCATGTTCGCCGCGGTGAAACCTGATTTTATGGGAAATTGGAAAAAGCCAGATCTGCTGTTTCTTATAATATCGGTTTTCTCATTATCAAGAAAGAGGCTTAAATGAGAGGAGGAAAGAATTTCTTTATTTTTGTAAAAAATTTTGTTTACTGCTTTTGCGGCAGATTTATTTTTCTGCACCGGAAAATTGACGGAGCCGGTGTTTATCTGTCTTCTGATTTCACCAGCAGGCCATGTTGTGGCTTAGAAGGTCCGTTCCGGCTTTTGCCAAAAGGCATAAAAAAGGATAGAATATTTATAATATAGCTGTTATTTTTTAAGGAGATGTTCATCATAGACTTCAAACCGTTTACAATTGAAAAAAGAGAGTATATCGACAGCTTTTTTCATGTCCATCATTATGAGGGGATCGACTGTTCATTCAATACACTTTTTTTATGGCAGGAAGCGTACCATACGCAGTGGGCGGTAGAGGAGAATATCTTATTCGTCCGTGCGGGGGAAGGAGAGAATACGTTTTTTATGCCCCCTTTTGCCGGTGAAGGGGCGTCTTTCGGCCGCGGCATGGAGATTATCCATGAATGCCTGGAGCGCGAGGGAAAACCGTTTATCATTAAGGCTGCTTCACCCTGGGTGCTGGAACAGATCAAAGCCCATTGCCCGAACCGGTATGAATTCACTGCGGATCGGGATAATTGGGAATATGTATACCGTACGGCAGACATGATCAATTTATCGGGAAAGAAACTCCGGATGAAGAAAAATCATCTGAACGCTTTTCTCCGCCAGTACGGTGATTATACATACGAGTCCATCACGTCGGAAAACAGGGAAGACGCATGGCAGGGGATTGAAGACTGGTTTGAACGGCATGGAGACATTGCGGAAGAAAAAGAAGCGCTGCAGCGGTGTTTTGCCAATTGGGACGCTTTGAAATTGAAAGGCGCTATTATCCGCATTTATGGAAAGGTAGAGGCCTTTACGAACGGAGATTTGGTCAACCCCCGGGTGGCGCATATTTTCTTTGAAAAGGCAAATCCGAATATCCGCGGGCTGTATCAGGCGATTAACCGCGATTTCCTGATGCATGAATTTGCGGAAACAGAATTTGTAAACCGTGAAGAAGACATGGGGCTGCCTGGCCTGCGTCAGGCAAAAATGGAATACAATCCTGATCATTTCGCGGAAAAGTATGATGTCGTCGTAAAAGAAGGCGGTTGTTTTTGAGGCGGTTATGAAAATACGTAAATGCAGTCGGACGGATGAAAAGGATATACGCGCGCTTTGGTCGTACTGTTTTGAAAGGGAGGACGACCCGTGGTTCCGCTGGTATTTCAGGGAACTCTACCGCCCGGAAGATGTACTGGCGGGAGAAGAAGCAGGAAAAATAGCGTGCAGTCTTCACCGCCGCCCTTATGAAATATATGTCCGCGGTGCAAAGATGCCGGTGGATTACCTTGTCGGGGTAGCTACCCATCCTGCTGCAAGAGGGAAAGGGCTTGCGACTGAACTGATCCGCGGCGCGTTCCATATGGCGCGGATGGAAAATAAAGGCGCTGTCATTCTCATGCCCTCGGTGGCATCGTATTACTATCCTATGGGATTTTCATTTTATGCGCACCAGTGGAAACGAAGCGCCGCGCCTGAGCATTTAAGTTTCTTGGGTAAACGGGCGCAGTCCGCAGGGAGTATTGCCTCGATAGATGAATGGAAAACTCTTGCCTCTGTCTATGACAGGTATGTGAAGGGGCGGAACGGATGGGCTTTTCGTGATGAGGCGTCATGGAAGAAGCACATCAGTGCCCAGTTTTGTGACGGCGGTTACATTGCTGTCGTTAATGACCTGGACGGTGCGGCCGGATATATTTTCTACCATCTGGACGGAAGGAAACTCATCGTGTCGGAAATGGCGTACGTCTCCGATGCAGGACGGAAAGGACTCTATGCTTACATGGCTGGACACCGCGGTTCCGTGGATGAATGCGTGTGGTATGAACCTTTTGATGACAGGGCATTTTTCTACTGGCAGAATGGCGCGGAGCATACCTATATACATAATGCCTCTTTCCCAACCATGATGGGACGCGTCACGGATCCGGTCATGGCATTTGACGGACTTCCCTGCAGAGAGATGAAAGGATTCCTGTCTTTCCGGCTGGCGGATGAGTTCCTTCCCGAAAACAGCGGAATTTACGTCCTTTCCGCCAAGGAAGGAAGAATTTATGCCGTGAAATATGATGTATTTTACACACTGAAGCTTCATATCGAAGATATTTCCGGCGTGAAATTGGGAAATAAAATTCCCGAACCGGATTTCACCATGACCGCAGGCGCCCTCGCCCAGCTTTTCTTTGGAGCGCTGTCTTTGAGAGAGTTGTCGGATCTGGGGCGCATCGAATGGCTGGAAGGTGCGGAGCGTGAAAAAGTTCTTGAAACGGCGGAAAATATGCTTCCCTCTGAAAAAAACTGGATCAATGAATGGTACTGAGCCTCCGGCCGTCGGTTTTTCACCTGTCTGATACCAGTTTGTGTATTAGTTCCATATAAGTGCAGCAAAGAGAAATGCAACATTTCCCCTGCTGCACTTTTTATTAAAGGGGAGCAGCAATAGGACACAAGGTGAAGAATCTGTTATGCTGGTGACATCTTACCGCTTTCTTCATCACAACAGCAGATCCTTTGCTATCGCTTTGGATGACATTTTACCGACTTCCTCATTATGGGTGCAGATTCTTCGCTGACACTCAGAATGACGTCTTGCCATCCGCCGTTATTCAGCACTTTTAGCTGATGGCTCACAGCTAACGGCTAACAGCTCACAGCTGATAGCTGATAGCTTTTATCTTCTTACCGTTTTTCTCACCATGTCAGTGAATAATCTGTTATCCGAATGACATGAAAAAACGTGGAAATAAAAAAGAAATGCCAGCTGCTATCAATGCAGCTGGCATTTCTTTTATTGTTTGTATACAATAGAGGGGTAATAAAACAGCAGTCTGGAAACGGGGACGACGGCATGCGTGACCATGCGGAGACCATACACCTAAATGTAAACAATTCGGTGCCCTTTTGCCGCCTGCGGCTAAGAGAAAGAGATGGAAAAGAAATATTTTACTTACATGGTGCGCTGCCAAGACGGCACACTCTATACGGGATTTACCGTGGATGATCCGGAAAAACGGGTGGCTGTCCATAACGCGGGGAAGGGCGCGAAGTATACGAAAGGCCGGCTGCCTGTCCGTCTTGTGTGGTACAGGGAATGGAACAACGGTCATGATGCCCGGTCCTGTGAATTCTATTTGAAACGGAAAACAAAACAGGAGAAAGAAGTATTGGCGGCTTCTTTTGGAAAGGATACAGATTGAACGAATCAGTGAGAAAAACAAAATATCTGACAGAAGCGGCGGCAGCGGCGGCCATTGCGTCACTCCTGGTGCTGCTGAAACTTTTGGCGCCGTTTCTCGTGTTCGTCACTATGACCGCGTCCCCCATTCCGATTGCCGTTATTTGCGATTTCCATGGGATGAAGTGGGGCTTCGGCACATCGGCGGGCGTGGTTATTCTCGTTACCATGATCGGAGGGCCTGAAATCGGACTGACGACAGCCTTTTATGCGGGTGCCCTCGGCATGGCCATGGGCTATGGATTTCTTCATAAACTGTCCTACGGGAAAACGCTTTGCCTTACGATTCTTGCATATATACTTGAAATGTCTTATAAAATCATATTTTCTATTTATGTTCTCGGCATTGCCGATGCCCTTACCGGAGCGATTGACCGCTTCACCACATTCCTTCGCTGGATATGGACACCCTTGTCATCGGTCTTCGGATTTGATCCGGATCCGGGTAAAGCGATGTTTACCACATCAGGCATGGTGATGCTTGGAATCGTCTTCATTTTAAATGCATACTGCTATGCGTACCTGAATATGGAAATCGGCGGCAATGTGCTGAAACGCTTAAAAGGTGGCATAAGAGGATAAAGATATCTGCTATTTTATGGTGAAATAGATTTGGGAGAATGCATGTACTTAAAAATAAAAACATATTTGAAAATGAAATATGAGAAATACTTTAAAGAAAGTAAAGATGGCATTTATTTGTTTGCTTACGCTTTTATGTTGCTTAGTGAAATATGGGATGTCAGCGCTGCTTCTCATAATCCATTTCGATATACTTTTACGTCGACGGTTCTTCTGCTGGTTTATGAATATTTGACAGGAAGTAAAAAGTCATTTATTATAACGGCATTTTTTACTGCAGGGATATTTTCCTTGATTTGGCTAAAGGTACCGATAATTAGCAAAAATATGTTTTTATGTATGTTGTTTGTCTATACAGCAAGAAAAATAAATTTTGAACGGATAGGAAAATTTACACTTTTTTTTACCGGGGCAGTAGTATTATTTATTGTATTTTGCGCATACATGGGATTCTTGCCGAATTACTCTTTTACCGGCAGGGTTCGGACGGCAATGGGATTTGGGTACCCACTATTTTTGCCGGCCTATTTGATGAATATTACAATGCTTGCCGTCTACTTATATCGCAAAGATATGAAGCATAGTGGCAGATTATTGTTATTCGTGCTTAATATGTTGGTGTATATTAAATGTGATGGAAGAATATCCTTTGCATGTGCCTCTTGTTTTCTGGTATGCGAACCTATTTTAAAGTTTTTGGAGAAAAATGTTTCCCGTCTGCATAAATGGTTTTCTTTAAGCATATTAAGTTTTCCGATTGGGCTGGGAGTCTCTTTTGCGGTGACTTTGTCATATGGGGGAAAAAGTCAGTGGGTAATCTTTCTAAATTCATTATTGTTGGAACGTCTCCGTTTAGGATATGAAGGATTGCAAATTTATGGAATTCAGCCATTTTATCAGAAAATAGAATGGATTGGCGGCGGATTTGCCCTAAAAGGGGAACCATTGCCGGGAAAATATAATTGGATAGATAATTTGTATATCAGGAATTATGTTGATAATGGTTTTATTGTGGCGACTTTATTCTTTGCATTTCTTACTTTTGCTGCTTATGCAGGATGGAAAAGAAGAGACTACCTTTTTCTGACGATCATGGCTTTATGTGCAGCGCATGGAATGATAGATGATAGTATGATGCGGCTAGATAGAAATACGTTTTTACTTTTGTGTGGAAGCATGATCTATCAGGAACTGCATCAGACAAATAATGTATATTTAAAAGGCCAGAAAATATAAATATGGTGGAATTTATGTTGGAATAGACAATTTTTTATGGCTCAATCATATATTCATCTCTCATTGCAGGAAATCTTTTTAGATGTTAATACCAATTTAGAAGGCCCCATCTTGCTAATATGGCTCGGGGGCTGAGGATCTTTTTGTAAGGATTTTTAATGGATTCATTGAGAGTAAGCAGGGGAATTTCTTTTACTTTTAAATGTTGATGGTAAATATAGAGTGTAAAAAGGCGCTCTGATAAGAAGCCGTAGAGCCTTGGATAATACGGAAGCTGCAGTTTTGTTTTTCTTGTCTCGATTTCATCCAAAATAGGAAATAACCAAGACATATAGTTATCAAAGAGTACCCAATTGCAAATAAACATATTTTTGAAAAAAATCTTGTGTCCTTTTAAGATGATATCTATACTTTTTTTATAATCAGGAAATAAGTCATTTACGGTTTGAGCAGCTAGGTGCAAATCGGCAAGTTCATGATCTCTTTTATATTGTCCACTAAAGCTTATTCGGAGATAAGATGCCTTTGGAAGTATGATGTCATATCCATCGGTAAAATATTTAATTAGATTTTCTGAAGAAATTTGTATGTGTTTTTCGATTTCTTGTGTGTTGTTTGGGTTTAGCTCTTCGTGCTCTAAAAAGAAGTCATCCGATCTTAAAAAATCGAAATATCTTCGGTAGTGGCAGAGCCCTATGTAGTCTGTCTTTATATTTTTCCAAGCCCAGTATAAACCGGTTAATTCACAGTAGTCTGGGTTTTTTTTACTTATATTATTCCCAGTATTATCGCCGATAAGCCCCAATGGGTCTTTTCCTTCTGCTCCGACATGGATTGGGAAATAAAGAGGATTGGAAGGAAGCCAATATTTTTTATGTGTAGCAATAAGCAGTGCAATCTTATTCATGCGTTCTCCTTTGCATTAGTTGTTTTAATACAGAGTCCCATTCCTGCCAAATTTTTTCATGTGAGTATTGTTTTACATATTTTTTTGCATTCATCCCCAGCTTTTCTCGCAGATTCTGGTTTTGCATAAGAATAGATAGTTGATTAGCGAAACTTTTGACGGTGTTGTCGCATAGGTAACCGTTTATATCATTTTGCAACAATTCATTTACACCAACACAATCTTTTAATCCGATTGAGGGTAAGCCTATGCTCATGGCTTCCAGTAATGCGATTGGTAAGGCTTCAGAAATGCTGGGGAATGCAAAAATAGAAGCTGATTTTAATCGGGGGAGAATATGGTTGGTTGTTCCACAGAAAAATATTCTGTTAGTCAGGTCATATTTTTTTATTAATTTAAGACATTTTTTGTAATAAACTGGCTGAACTGTGGAACTGCCCCAGATGTCCATGGTCCATTCAGGGTTTTCTTTTGCAAGTTGATTAAATGCTTCAATGAGAAGCAACTGGTTCTTATCAGTGGAAAATTTAGCGACATTTATGATCTTTTTGCTGGTATAATTTGGGAAATCTGAGTTGTCGTATTGCGGAACGATATTTCCTATAGGGAAAATATATTGACATTGTATTTCTTTTGAAATAGCGCTTGCCTGGCAGGGGGATAATGCGTGTATTGCTTCACAGTTTTCTAAAACATTAAGGCCCTTATTATCTTCAATAATTTCTATGGGTGGTCTGTGGCAAGATAAAATAGTAGGTATATCGCATTTGAGTATGTTTTTTATAATCAATGCGGCGCGTATTTGGAAACAAATGATAATGTCAGGCCTTTGTTTCTTAATAATTCGAGCGATTTTAGGGGCTAATTTTTGTCCGTAACCGTAGTATTTAATCTTATGCTTTTCTGTAAGGCTAAAAGAAAATAATGCTTTAGCTTTTGTTAATATATCCCATTTGTACCGAAGACCTAAATTACAAAGATGAATTTGCTTGTCATAAGGGAAAAAAGGAGAAGTATTTTTGTCTGTAAATATAGCAGTGACATTGTAACCGTGGGTGGATAAATCGTTAGCTAAAGTGGAAAACGCTTTGGAAATACCATCGGAACTGCTGATGACTTCCGACAAACTAAAAAGTAATATATTCATTTATTCGTATTTCTCCATTAGATTTTTAGGGAATTGAAATTATTTAAATTATTATAGGAATATATTTATCTGTAATCCGGATCATCAAGGATGGTCCATTCTCCATACTTCGTTCTTGCATCTGCCGGTTTTAGATCATATGTGTCACTGCTTAAATCAAAATTCGGTTCATAGTCTGTATTCGGCAGGTGCAGGATTCCGCTGATGGTGTCATACATCAGGTCATTGGTGAATACTTTGTGTTCGTTTTCGCGCAAGGCTTGTGCCGTATCCGGGTAGAGCCGTGTATACGCGGGGGAAAGATAAATGAAAAAAGGAATCCGAACCATATCATAAGTCATGTTTTTGCTGGCGACATGGCTTCGTTCCATGTTTTCTCCGTGGTCGGAGCAGTACATCATGACTTGCAGATTCAAATGATCTTTGGCATACGTATAGATATCTCGGAGAAGGCGGTCTGTGTAAAGCAGTGTGGTGTCATACTGGTTGGTCCGCTTGTCGTGCTTCGGGTTGTCGATTCCTTTAAAATCCGGCGGGGTGCGGTCGCTGTATCTGATATGGCTGCCCATAAGATGGATAATGACAAAGTTATTTTCGTTTTTGGGAAGCTGCTTTACAAAATCGAGCAGCTGATAATCGTCGCCCAGCGGAAACGGCGTCCGTTGTTCCGTATCGCAGTTTTGCGCGACGAAATCGATGGGACTGTCTTCACCGCTCATTTTGCCCTGGTTGCTCATCCACCATGTTTTATAGCCGGAAAGGTGTGCCACGTCTATGATATTGGCTACGTCATCTATGTTCCGGTGGTCATATTGGTTTCGCCCGTAAAGGAACATGGAAAGCGCGGGAACAGTGACGGGAAAGCAGGAATATGTTTTATCCATGAGGTAAAAATAAGGTGTTTCTTTCATTTCTGAGAGCCATGGGGTTGTTTCAGACGGATAAGACGGGGTAAAGGCTTTCATCCGGTCACGGGTGGCGCTTTCTCCGATGACGACAATGACGGTACCCGGTAATTTTTGCGGCATGGCTTCGCTGACGGGGGTATATATACGGAACCGGCTTATATTTTGTTCATGCTTTTGGCTGATCCGCCGCATTTCATGTATATAGTGGAAAGCGCCATAAGTTTGTGAAATAGGAAAAAGAGACGGGATATATTTATGGATGCTGATGATGGACAGAATGCAAATCATGCCTATCCATAGGATACGCATTTTACTGTAACGATCCCGGCCGACGGAAATGGTTTTATGGCAGCAGAAGAAAGAGGCCGGTAAGAGCAGCACAAAAAAGATAAGGGAAGAAAACAGGACGGGCAGTCCGATGCGGTCTGAAATAAATTCAAACGCTTCTTTTTTATTGGTCTGCAGGATGGGCAGCATATTTTCCGCGCGTATCGTGTCATTGTATAGGAGGTAGTATCCCAGATATATAGCAGCAAACAGAAGGCTTGCCGCGACGATAATTCCATAAAGGACAGAAATGGAAAAGCGCCATTTCCTTGGATGGTTTTGTGAGAAGGCAAAGAAGCATGCCGTGAGGGCTGATTCGTAAACGAAAAGCAGGAAATAGGGGTGGATCAAGTCGTAATCAATCGTCCAGGACATATTGGCATGAATGAGTACATAGGCGTAAATTACAAGCTGCGTTAGATAAGGAAACAGGGATAAACACCACAAGGGGGAATACAATTTTTCTCTCAGTGCATATGTAATGAGGCTGAAGACGGCAAAACCTGTGGCCGCATCACGGAGACTCTTATTCCATTCGAAAACACGTTCAAATCCGGAAATATGGAAAAGTAAAAAGATGACGCTTATGAAAATAAAAGAAGACAAAAGATAAGACGGGAGCGTTTTTATAGAATGGCTATCCGTGAAATACCGTGAGAACATATCAATATCCTTTCCTGATACGAACCGGAAATATACAAAGTTACAGGGAAGAGTTTTCTTCTATCAGATCCTGTGCATTTTTCCAAATATTTTCAGCGCTGAAATCTCCGCCGCGGGCAATCAGGCGGTGGCGGTAGAATGTCTTCGGGCCCCAGGCGGCGAGATTGGATTCATCATTCAGGTAAAAAACATCTACCACGGGAACGTCTAAGGCGAGAGCAAAGTGGGCAGTACCGGTGTCGGCGCTGATGAGGACGGCACAGCTTTTCAGCAGGGCGCCCAATTGGGGAATGGTGGTTTTGTTTACCAGATTCAGCAGCATCTGTCTGCCAGCAGGCGGAAGATTTTCATAATACGATTCACAATCTTTTCCTGCACCGATCATGGCGGGAATCATCCCCGCTTCTTTTATTTTTTGTGCCAGTGCAAGGAGTGTGTCCGGTTTCAAATCTTTTTCTTTTCGCTTGGTGACCGGATTCAATGCAATGATTGGTTTGGTGATTCCCTTTAAAAGCTGTTCATTGATGTATGCAAAAGCTTCATCAGGGACATTGTACCTGATTTTCATGCTTTCCATGGGTTTTCCCGCATACAGTTCCGCCAGATAGGCATGCCGGTCCTGCACATGGATCCATTTTCCGTAATTAATTTTTCCATTGGAGAGGAGCAGGCGGACGATCGCATGCCGATTGTCTGCGTATATTTTTTTTGCGCCTAAAAATTTGGATAATAAAATGCCCCGCTCATTGCCGTAAATGACAAAAGCGGCATCAAAAACATATTGGTTTTTATGTTCTTTATAAAATTTATACCATCCGGCAAATCCCTTATGGACGCCCCATTTGTCATAGGTCCAGACTTCATCGACACCGTCCATGTATCGGGAAATGTCGGTGAACGGTTTATTCGATACGAAAACCAGACGGCTTTCCGGATACAGCCGTTTCAGATTCCTGCACAGTGCGTCTGTCAGGATAGTGTCTCCGAAATAAGAGGTATTATAAACTAAAAATGTTTTCATGAAATCCTCTGATCAGGAAAAATATATGTGATACAATAATTAGAATAAATTAAGGAGTTTATTTATGTTATACGTTTCTATTATAATCCTTTCTGCTTTATTGTACACATATTACCATTTCCGTGATCGGGTACCTATTTTAATGTACCACCGCATTGCTTCTGTTCCGGGGGATCGGAACGCGCTGCCGGAGGAAAAGTTTGAAGAGCAGATGAGATACTTGGAAGAAAATGGATTTCACAGCATCACGGCGGAGGAACTGCAGGCGCATTTTCTCCATGGAAAGCGGCTGCCGAAGAAACCGGTGGTCCTTACTTTTGATGACGGTTATGAAGATAATTTTTCCGCGGCCTTACCGATTTTGAAAAAATACCGCCATGTGGGAAATATATTTCCCATTGCCAATTGGATCGGCAGGGAGAACAAATGGGAAAATTTCGGGAAAGCGCCGACGCGGACCATGGATGAACGTGAATTGGCCCTGTGGCAGAATGAGGGGCATTATGTCGGTTCCCATACCATGGATCACCCGTTTCTGAGCCGCTGCGGTACGGATCGTCTTCATGATGAGCTGTCAAGAAGCAAATGTTTTTTTGAAAAACTTAATGGGAAGCCGGTGGAATGTCTTTGCTATCCTTACGGAGATTTTGACAGAAAGGTCATGCAGGAGGCGGAGAAGTGCGGGTATAGACTGGGGCTGGCGATTTTCTATGATGTCCCGTTGTGGACACAGGATCTGCTTGCCCTGCCCCGCATTCCGATTCCTGCCAGGCAGCCGATGTGGGAATTTAAATTAAAGGTGAGCCGTATCCATCTGATTTTTATCTGGCTCCGCCAGTTGGAACGGCGTTTTAAAAAGACCTTCAGGAAATAATTAAGGAGACAACTTGTGATAGATGACTTCCAAATCATCGACCATCCGGCGGTTGGTGAAACGGGAGCGTATCCATCGGGCGCCGTTTTCTGAAAATTGTTTAAGAAGATATCGGTTGTTGTCGAGCTGTTTGATTCGTTCATACAGCTCTTTTTCATTGTCTTTTTCCACGAGAAATCCTGTTTCCCCGTTTTTCACGATTTCCGGCGTGCCGCCTACGGAAAAAGCGATGGCCGGTTTTCCCATCGCCATGCCTTCCGCCAGAACAAGACCGAACGTCTCAAAGCGGGAAGGAAGGACGGTCAGGTCCGCGGCATTCAGCAGGTGTTCCACATCTGTCCGGTGTCCGAGGCAGAGAACTTTATCGGATAAGTGCATGGTGCGTATCTTCGTTTTCAGCAGGGGGAGCCCGTTCCCTTTTCCGATGACAAGGAGCTTCCAGTTTTCTTTACGGCCACACTTGTCCAGTATGGAGAGAAGATGTCCGTGACCTTTATGTTCCAGATTTTTTATGCGGGATACGATGGCAAGAACGAGGGTGTCTTTATCGAAACCGAATTCTTTTCGCAGCCGGATCCGCTCCTCTTCATTTGCGGTGAAACGTTCCGTGTCGATGCCGCTGTAACGGACAAGGAGATGATCCTCATGGAATCCGCGTGCTATGGAATCCTGCCTGACGTATTCACTGACGCAGATGATTTGATCCAATTGGTCAATAACATATTCTTTTTCCATATTTCCCAGAATGCCGTGTGCCGTGTATACCACGGGGACAGACGTATTCCTTTTTACTCTTGCCGCGATGATGCCCGCGGCTCCTGAGTTGGCATGAATGACGTCTATATGGTATTTCTTCACGATGGATGAAACGCGCCAGGCGGATAAGAACTTGCTCTGCCGGACCGGGACGAAAAAGATCCTGACGCCTGCCGCTTTCAGTTTATCTGCCAGACGTCCGCCGCCGGAAGCGAGAAAAACTTCATAGCCCCGGGCACGGAGTTCTTTTGCCGCGGTATATACATAGGTTTCCGCACCGCCGATGTTCATGCGGGGAACCAGAAATAAAATCCTTTTCACGAGTCCATCCTTTCTTTGCGTTATGATTTTATATTTTATCTTTATATAGGGAAATATGCAAAGAGGAGACGATGAAGTACGCCGATGAAGTTTCCTTGGGGAACCGTTTTTAGGAGAAAAATATGTGCAATGTACTTGTAGCTTGATTGGCGCTTGGATATAATGATTCTGAAGCGTAAGCATGGAAAAAAGAATTGTCATGGCGAAAGGAAATATGGCACAGTGAACCGAATCCGATTCCTATGCGGACATGGAAGCGGCAGAAAAAGAGGAAGACCTGTATAGGTCTTTTGATGATGTTTCTGAACTGCAAAAGGGTATAAAAGTATGAGGGCATGCTATATTAATCAAATCGGCTGTTTCATCGCAAAGTGATTTATTCTGATACTTGTTATTCTGTACAGGCAACCGTTTATAGAGGAGGCAATTATGATTTTTGAGGAAAGTTATACGCTGCATAATGGCGCAGCCATTCCGAAACTGGCACTGGGTACCTGGTTTATTGATGACGACAGGGCGGCGGAGGCTGTGCGGGCGGCGGTGAATATCGGATACCGCCATATCGATACGGCACAGGTGTACGGCAATGAACGTGGCGTCGGAGAGGGAATCCGCACCTGCGGCATTGACAGGAAGGATATCTTTGTCACATCCAAAGTAGCGGCTGAAAATAAAAGCTATGCGTCCGCCATGGAATCCATCGAAAAGACACTGGAAACGATGGGACTTGATTATCTGGACATGATGATTATTCATTCGCCCCAGCCCTGGGTGGAGGTAAACCAGTCGAAGGACCGCTACTATAAAGAAAACAGGGAAGTATGGCGTGCTCTTGAAGATGCTTTGGAAGCCGGGAAACTGCGGGCAATCGGTGTTTCTAATTTCCTTGAGGGAGATCTTGAAAACATCTTTGCTGCTTGCCGTGTGAAACCCATGGTGAACCAGATTCTCTGCCATGTGGGAAACAGTTCGCTGGCTTTGATTGATTACTGCCGGAAGCGGGATATCGTAGTGGAAGCCTACTCTCCCATGGCGCACGGTGAAGCGCTGAAAGATGGATGCCTGGCGGAAATGGCAGAGAAATACGGGGTCACGATTCCTCAGCTCTGCATCCGTTATGACTGGCAGCTGGGGACGGTGGTGCTGCCGAAAACGGCGGATCCGGAGCATATGAAAGAAAATGGGGATATTGATTTTGTGATTTCCGATGCCGATATGGAACTGCTGAAAAATGCAGAGCCTGTAAAGGATTACGGCGAATTCAGTTTCTTTCCGGTCTATGGCGGCAAGCTGAAAAAGTATCGTGTGGAAATTAAGAGGTAAACGCAGAAAAAATCTGCCGCAGGTAAAGAGCGGCAGATTTTTTGCATTAGGCTTAAAATGGTGTATTGATGAATGCTGTATAATTCGCGGGATGTTCCCTTTTATCCGGTAGCCGTTTATCAAGAGAAGTGCTGCTTTTCCGCAAAGCGTCATTCTGAGCGATAGCGAAGAATCTATACCCGTGGTGAGGAAAGCCGGTAAGGTGTCATCAGTGCAATAGATTCTTCGCTCAGTGTCACTATCCCGTTTTCTGTTTTTCTCACACAGCATTCTTACCCCCGCTCTGAATGACGGAATACGGTAAGGCATCATAATGACGGAGGGACGCTAAACATCATAATGACAGAGAACATTAAACGTCATTCTGAGCGGCAGCGAAGAATCTGTTACTGTGGTGAGGAAAACGGTAAGAAGATAAAAGCTATCAGCTATCAGCTGTGAGCTGTCAGCTACAAGCTAACTATTCTTTTACGATTTAAATCATTACGGCAAGCGAGTCTCCTCAATCGCACTACATGCGCCAGCAGCTCCTTCTGACGGCCGACCCCATGATCCTTGTATAAGACGTTAAGGCGTCATCCTAAGCGGCAGCGAAGGATCTATTATCGTGGTGAGGAAACCGGTAAGATGTCATCAGTGCAATAGATTCTTCACTCTGTGCCATCATTCCGTTTTCCGTCTTTCTCACAAAGCATTCTTATCTCCGTTCTGAATGACAATTGGACGGTAAGGCATCATTCAAAGCGCCAACAAAGGATTTGCTACAGTGTTAAGGAAAGGGATTCTAACGGGAAGAATAGGGATTGGGTAAGCCTCCTTGTTTATAAGGAGGTGGCCGGCGAAGCCGGACAGAGGATACTGGCTTGGGGGAATGCCGCAAAAGAATAGAATGAAGATTCTTTTTCTGCCCCCGTTCTGAGTGATGACGAACGGTAAAGCGTCATCCTGAACGAAGGTGAAGGATCTGCACCCGTGGTGAAGAAGCTGGTAAAGTGGCATTTAGGGGCTGACTATAAAATCGAGTGACACAAAACAACTATTTGTGTGACCATTTGATTTGATATTTCAATCCACGGGACAGTCTGATTTGATATTGCAATTTAGTTGATTTATAATTGTTTTAGATATATAATATCATCTTAATGTAAAAATATGTTTATAGAAAAATATCAGAAGAATAGTTTGGTGTAACCTGTGGGATTTATCTGTTAAAATCTGAAGCCGGTTGTATGACAGGGAGAGGGGAGACGGAACGCGAAGGGCAAAACATAACAGCTCTTTTATATTTTTATTTTTTTTAAAATTGGGAGGAAAATATGAACAGGGTTTACAAAATCGTATGGAGTAAGGCGAAAAATGCTTATGTGGTGACATCGGAACTGGCGAAAAACCACACGAAAAGCGCTTCAGGAAAAGCGGTGAAAGCAGCGCTGACAGCAGCTATGGGGATGGGAGTCCTCATGGGCGGTTATGTGGCTGATGCCGCGCCGGCGACTAACCCGTCCGGTGATGGTCCGGGTATTGCCATCGGCACAGGATCATCTTCCCAAAAGGTGGATTCTACTGCTGTCGGCAAAAATGCGAAAACGACCGGTGAAAGTGCGTTGGCAGTGGGCTATGATAGTATAGCGGACGCCGATGGTGCCATGGCTGTCGGTAATGGGAATAAAGCGATGGCCGGCGGTTCATTGGCTGTAGGCGCAAGAAATATTGCGCAAGGTATGGGAGGTTTAGCCATAGGAGAAAATAATACCGCAGAAGGTGATGGTAGCGCGGCTGTGGGGCATTCTAATAAGGTGCATGCTATGGGAACATATGCATTCGGACTCCAAAATGCCGTGTGGAAAATGTATTCCCAAGCATATGGAATGAACAATATTGTTTCCGAAGCTAATTCTTTTGCTTATGGAAACAGTAACCAAGTGGGTTCAATGAATTCTTTCGCTTTTGGCGGCGGCAATCTGAATACCGCCCGTTGGGCAGTGACGGTGGGGAATACCAATAAAGTAGGAGGAGAGCATAGTTTTGCGGCCGGATTTTATAATACTATCGGCTCTACGTCTAAAGACGCAGTAGCAATTGGACAGAATGCCCGTGTTGGTGTAAGTAATTTTAATGTAGCGACAACGATTGATCCAACAACGGGAAAAATAACGGCGGTTTACAATGGGGAGGTCGATGCTACAAATAGTGTAGCCATCGGCCATGAAGCAAATGTTATGGCTTTAAATAGCGTAGCTCTCGGCGAAAACACCGGTGTTACAAAAGACGGTAAGAATGGAACAGCTATTGGCGGTGAAGCAAGTGTCAAGGCGGAAAATGGTACAGCAGCAGGGTTTAAAGCTACTGTAAGAGCTAAAAGTGGTGTGGCGCTAGGCGCATCAAGCTTTGTCGATGCGGAAGGCGGGATTGCTTTGGGACGGAATTCTGTCGCAGAGCGCAAGTCCGGTAGGGCAGGGTATGATTTTACAACCGGGGCGGTATCGACAGTCAATGATAGTACGTGGAAAGCAACTGATGGTGCAGTATCTGTAGGCAGTAGTGCCAATACCCGTCAGATTACCGGGGTGGCAGCAGGTACCGAAGATACGGATGCCGTGAATGTGGCGCAGATAAAGGGTCTGGCCAAAAAGATCGTCGCTAGTACTGCTGATTATCGGCTGGTACAAAACGCATCCAGTGCGGACGGGTCTTATACGGTCGATACCAACGGCGATATCGATCTCACCGTAGAAGATAAAAACCATGCAGGCCAGAAAGAAACTGTAAAATTAAAGGACATCGCGTCCAAATCCAAATTGGATGATGTGATTAACAAAGGCTTGCAGTTCGATGCCAATGTAGGTGGTGTACAGACCAATAAATTAGGTTCCAAGATAACCGTGAAAGGAGAAGGTACCGCGGCCGATACAGACTACAGCGGGGAAAACCTTAAAACCTTTATCACGCAAGACCCTGCCGGAAATACGACAATCGACGTGAAGATGAATAAAAACCTGAAAGCCGAAACCGTCGTCGCTACAGGTGAAAACGGCAAAGACGGAAAAATCGGCATCAATGGCAAAGACGGCCAGACGACAAACATCTCCGTTACCCGTGACGGCAAACCCGGAGTAGACGGCGCGCCGGGGACGACCACGACCCGTATCGTATACGAGAAACCGGACGGCACCAAGGAAGAAGTGGCTACCTTAAATGATGGCATGAAATACGGCGGCGATACAGGAGCGGTCATCAAGAAGAAACTGAACGAACAGGTGAACGTCGTCGGAGGGATTACAGACACCAACAAACTCACCACAGAAGACAACCTCGGCGTCGTATCCGATGGCAGCAACAACCTGAAAGTCCGCCTTGCCAAAGCCCTGAAAGGCCTCGAAAGCGTGACAACCGGCGATACAGTTATGAACAATAGTGGCGTTACAATCAATAACGGTGCGGCCGGAAATCCTGTATCCCTGACCAAGAACGGCCTCAATAATGGTGGCAATAAGATTACCAATGTGGCAGCCGGCGACGTCAGCGCAAACAGCACCGATGCAGTCAACGGCAGCCAGCTGCATGAAGTAAAGACACTGGCAGGCCAGCATACGACCGTCAAGGCCAAAGACGCTAATGTAACAGTCACCGAAGGTACTAATGCGGCAGGCGGCACGGAATATACTATCGGACTTGGAAACAAAGTGACACTGGGAAGCGATCCGGCCAAACAGGTATCCATCGACGGAACAACAGGCATCATCAAAGCCGGAGATAAAGTCACCATTGATGGCACGACAGGAAACATCGATGCCGGAAAAGTGAAAATCAACGGGAAAGACGGAACCGTCAACGGACTGACCAACAAAACCTGGGATCCGAACAACATCACCAGCGGACAGGCCGCTACGGAAGACCAGCTTAAAGAAGTGGACAATAAGATTACCAACACATCCACGGAACTGACAAATAAAGGCATGGACTTTGCCGGTAATGACGGAGAATTCCACCGGAACTTGGGAGACAAAGTCACCATCAAAGGAGAAGGGACAAAAGCTGCCTCCGAATACTCCGGTGAAAACATCAAAACCTTTGCCGACTCAAACGGAAACCTCACCGTCAAAATGGACAAGAACCTGAAGACCGAAACAATCGTCGCTGCAGGTAAAGACGGCAAAAATGGTAAAATCGGTATTAATGGTAACGACGGCCAGACGACAAACATCTCCGTTACCAGTGACGGCAAACCCGGAGTAGACGGCGCGCCGGGGACGACCACGACCCGTATCGTATACGAGAAACCCGATGGCACCAAAGAAGAAGTGGCTACCCTAAATGACGGCATGAAATACGGCGGCGATACAGGAGCGGTCATCAAGAAGAAACTGAATGAACAGGTGAACGTAGTCGGAGGAATTACAGACACCAACAAACTGACCACAGAAGACAACCTCGGCGTCGTATCCGACGGCAATAACAACCTGAAAGTCCGCATGGCCAAAGATCTCAAAGGCCTGAACAGTGTGACCACCAACACCCTGACCGTGGGAGACGTGAAAATCGACAACAGCGGCATCAACGCAGGAAACAAGAAAATCAGCAACGTAGCAGCCGGAGACATCAGCGCAAACAGCACTGACGCCGTGAATGGCGGACAGCTGTGGAAAACAAACCAGACAATCAACAATATAGGAGGAGCCGTTAATGAACTGGGAACCCGTGTGAACCGTGTAGGAGCGGGAGCGGCAGCACTGGCAGCCCTCCACCCGCTGGATTTCGACCCGGATGACAAGTGGGATGTGGCAGCCGGCTACGGCAACTACAAAGACGCCCATGCCGTATCGGTAGGCGCATTCTACCGTCCCAATGAAGATACCATGTTCAGCGTAGGAGGCTCCTTCGGCGGAGGAGAAAACATGGTGAATGCCGGAGTCAGCGTGAAGCTGGGACAGGGCAACCATGTGTCCACATCCAAAGTAGCTATGGCAAAAGAAATCGTCGACCTGAAAGATGCGGTTACCCGTCTGGAAGCGCAAAATGAACAGTTCCGGCAGATCATTGGGCAGATGGCGGGGCAGCCTGTAAGGAATGTGGCGTTCCCCGATGTGCCGAAAGACCACTGGGCATATTCTTATGTAAAATCACTGGCGGACAGAGGTCTTTTGGAAGGCTATCCGGATGGAGAGTTCAAAGGGGATCGTTCTATGACCCGCTATGAATTTGCGGCCATTATTTACCGCGCACTGCAGAATGGGGCGCCTGTTGATGGAAATATGGGTAAAGCTATGGAAGAATTTGGTCCTGAGATGGAAAAGGTAAGAGAAGCTTATCGTTTCCGGGTAGACCGCATTTCCGGCGAAGATAATGACAGGAATAAAGTAGAACGCGTCCGTGTCAACAATGAAGGCAATAAAGAAAAGGGTGATTGCCGCGACATATACGGTTCGCATATCGCAGCCGGTAAATAATTCATTACATATAAAATAGAAGCCGGTTGTTTTGATAAAAGTGATTGGTCTTTGATTTATGGGAGTTTTGAACTATAATGATTTTGATTGATGAATGGTAACTCCTGTTTTTGGAGTATATCCCATCATCTGTTTTTAAGGATGAAATTTATGAGGGAGGAAAATTATGAATCAGATTTACAAAGTCATTTGGAGCCGGGTGAAGCGCTGCTATGTAGTGGTTTCAGAAATTGCCGGCAGCAATGGAAAAAATGGGGGGGGTGGCTTCTGAAAAAAAGAGCCTGCCTTTCCATGCATTTCTGTGCGCCCTTGCTCTTACAGGATGCCTGATGCCGGGGGTGGCGGAAGCGAATACACAGTATGGTCCGGGTGCTTCCGCTACCGGCGGTGACAGCGTGGCGGTAGGTGACAGTGCTAAGGCGAGCGCAGGCCATGCTACCGCTGTCGGAACCTTGACAGAGGCTGATGGGGTGAATTCTTTTGTGGCAGGGTTGCAGGCAAAGTCAGGAGCGACTGCTGAAAACAGTGTTGCCATAGGACGGGGGGCCCAGGCTTTAGGTCAGAAGCGGGTCAGTGATCAGTTTACTGCGAGCACCATCGCCATCGGGAATAATGCAACAGCGACGGAAAACGGGGATATTGTCATCGGCCGCCAGGCGAAGAGCACGGTTTCCCAGTATCATAACCATCCCCTAGGCGGTAATGGCGCGGTTGTCATGGGAGCGGAGGCCGCTTCCTACGGCTCCCGGGGCGATGTGGTTCTCGGCGCCGGAGCGGAAGCCTGCCTGCTCAGAAAAGATGTAACTAATCCGGCGGATAAGCCGGAGTATTCACAGGGCGTAGCCATCGGCAGCCGGGCTAAAGTTTATGGTACCCAATCCACATCCATAGGCGCTGACTCAAGATCTATCGGGCATTCTTCCATTGCCATCGGCGGGGATGATATTGATAAGGCAAAACCTGTTCTAACGGCTGCCATTCCGGACATGGCGACCGCCGGTGTGCAGAAAAACTTTAACCGGGAACTGGCTGTATTATATCCCGGGACGACATTGGGAAGTGCAGCTATCAATGACAGTAAGAATTATGTGAATACTGCTTCTATAGGGAATGCCAGTATGGCCATCGGTATGATGACTCAGTCTTATGGTACAGGTTCGACGGCGATTGGCGTCAATACACTGACGAAGGGGATTGCCAGCACCGGTATCGGCGTCATGGCGCGGAGCTGGGGCGATAAGTCTCTGGCACTCGGCAGTCGGGCGGAGACTTACGGAAATAAATCTACAGCTGTCGGCGATGCGAATACGGTGGGCTTTGACATGACGGACGGCACCACGTCTGGTGCAGCTTCTTCGGCTGTCGGTACGGATAACAAAGTCTATGGGAATAATTCCTATGCGATCGGTGGCGGCAATACGATTGGTTCCGCCACCATTACGGAAACGACAGAAGCCAATGGCGATAAAATTAAGAAGGT
>ERZ824978.548-NODE-548-length-53220-cov-10.140957_pt1 | contig 53220 bp, 48 predicted proteins | sample MGYA00519860_ERZ824978 | MGnify/ENA primary metagenome ERZ824978 (study PRJEB31778, sample SAMEA3449184) | human gut metagenome | biome: human gut; feature: human-associated habitat; material: faeces | place: United Kingdom | collected 2010/2012 ... | reverse complement strand
GTACACGCTCGTCGGCGTGCAGCCAGCGTCGCGTGCCACGCGGGCGAGGGGCTCGTCCTCGAGCGCGCGTCTGGCCGCGTTCGTCTTGCATTCCGGTGTATACGAACGCCTGCACGCGCCCGTGCAGCGCGGGTCCTCGCGAACCCATTTCGCCGGCGCGCCCTCGGACGGGTAGCCGAGCTCGGCGACGACCTTCCTGATGGTCATGCCCTCCGTGAAACACAGGTCAACGGCCCTGCGCCGATCCTCCATCGAAAACATGCGGACCCCAATCCGGGCGCCAAAACGTCCAACTTTCCGTCCGCACCCCCCTATCTGCTTACGCTGGAAAATAATCTGATTTGGTAACGGGGTCTCTGTAGGCGGTACCGGCTGTAGCGTTTTGTTGGTACTGATGTGCTGTTTCCCGTAGCGTCTTTCATTGAGGCGGCCCGATGACGGGCCGACGGAACGCGATTCGAGGTCCAGCGCATCCGACGCCTCGTCGATCGCGGTGGCGGACTCGTCCCACGCGTCCGCCAGGCCGCGCACCATCACGGACAGCATCGCCTCGTCGCCTGTGAACGACCGCTCCAGCCTGCGCCACGCCCTCGCGCACGACGGGCTCATGGAAACACTGACATTGGTACTCTTGGACATCGGAGGCTCCTTCGCAAAACGGCAATGGTTTAAGGCACCACCCATTCTGCCTAGAAGCCTCCATCAGAACAGCGAACACGGTCGTATGTTCTTATGGCATGCGCAAGCGGTACGGGCCTACGCTAGAATGAAATTTTGATTGGTAACTGTGAAACACCGGTGAGTTGTGGCAACGGGAGATGCGATGCAGAGTGAAAGCGTAGTAGACGTGCGGAATGACTCTACGAATAAGAAAACCGTTACGGTGCTCGTCCCCTGTTTTAACGAACAGGAATCGCTGCCTATGCTGTTTGATCGGATGGATGCTCTGATCACGCAATCCAAAGACTTGGATTATACCTTGATGTTCGTGGATGACGGCTCCAGAGACAACACGAAGTCTTTGATCAAAGAATATGCGAATCAGCATGATTATGTTGAATACATTTTCCTCTCACGCAACTTCGGCAAAGAGAAGGCAATGTATGCGGGAATCGAGAACGTCCATACAGACGCAATGGTGATTATTGATGCCGATCTTCAGGACCCGCCTGAACTCATTCCTCAGATGGCTGAGCTGTGGAGACAAGGATATGATGATGTATATGCCCGTCGTCGTTCTCGTGAGGGGGAGAGCTGGCTTAAGAAAGCAACCAGTCGTTGGTATTATGACTTGCTTCAGAAGGTCTCTGGTGTTGCAATTCAAAAGGATACGGGTGATTTCCGCCTGCTGGATCGCAAATGCATTGATGCATTGAAGCGCTTGGATGAATCTGAGCGCAATTCGAAGGCATTGTTCAGCTGGATTGGATTTAAGAAAATAGAATTCCTGTATGATCGCGATAAGCGCATAGCGGGCAAAACCAAGTGGAATTATCTTAAGCTCTTCCATCTCGCGATGGACGGTATCACCAGTTTTACCACGGCGCCACTGAAAATTGCCACGTGGATAGGAAGTCTTGTGTCCGTTGCAGCAGTTATCTACGCCGTTGTTATCCTGGTGAGGACACTTGCTTGGGGAGTGGATGTTCCTGGTTATGCGTCAATTATGGTTGTTGTTCTAATTTTGGGCGGAGTACAGCTGCTTAGTCTTGGTATCATCGGTGAATACCTAGGGCGTATATTCATGCAGACTAAGAACAGGCCGGTGTATTTAGTGCAAGAGCAAAAGATCAATTAAATATATAGACAGTGGTGCCAGGATTGAATATGAGCATTGAAGAAAGCACTGATTCGAAAACGTTACTCGTCGAGTCTAACCAGAAAAAAACATTCCATTTGATTTCTAGTATTGGTGGCATTCTAGAATCAATTGTTGTATGGTGTGCGATTGTATTCTTTATGGTTGTGGGAGTCATATCCTTAATCTTCACAACGGTAATGCCAGAATACAACTATAAGGTCCATTTTGTCATTTCCAATTGGTGGATTGTTCTTATCCTATCGATAATTGCGATTGCCGTCATTGGTTTTCTTAATCATACAAAGAAACTCAATACAATTAAATCGAGTAGACTGTCAATAATCCTTATAGGTTATACAATCTGCTTTGGCTGTCTATGGATTGCTTTCGCCAATGTATGGCCCGAATGGGATCCATTGTATGTTTTAGAGGCTGCCCAGGCCATCTCCACAGGTAACAATGTCAATCTCCAGTGCCCTGGTGATGAAATAGCTTGGGTTTTTTGTCCAGGTGGTTATTTAGAGCGGTTCCCGTACCAGATTCCCCTCGTGCTGTTTGATAAATTCTTATATTATTTTTTTGGTTCAGGAACCTATCTGGCATTTGAATTTATTAATATCATATGTGTAGCGCTTAGTTTTTATTTGCTTGGATTGCTAGCAAAGGAGTTTTATAATGAAGAACGGTTTGTGAATGCAACGCTCTTGCTTTGCTTCGCTTTTTTGCCGCTCATATTTTATGTGACATTTGCGTATGGCAATACTTTGAGTCTGCCTTTTGCTATTATGGCTTTATTGCTTCAAAGAATTTACTTCACGAAAGGCGGCATCAGCTATGCTGTAGCCGCTTGTTTATCGCTATTGATCTGCTTGTTGCTGAAGTCAAGCATGATATATGTCTTGGCGGCCATGCTATGCATATGGCTCTTTGCCGCTTTGCGCAGAAAAAAAATTCGTGATTTAATTTGTGCAGTATTTGTGATTTTGGTATATCCAAGTCTGGGTTGGATTGTCGGTGTAAGCGCAGAATCCATAGGCCTAAACCCTGATGTTGGTGCTCCGAAGACTGTATGGATTGCTATGGGTTTACAAAAGTCAGATGTTCCAGATTCGAATAATTATGGTTGGTATAATGGTTATCCTTTAAAAGATCCTCCAGAGAATTATGATGTCAATAAAGTTGAAATTGATGCAAAAGAATCAATTAGTAGATCTGTTTCTGAATTCTCGGATGATCCCTCCTATGCAATAACTTTCTTCTCACACAAATTCGTATCAGAATGGACTGACCCCCTATACGAATCATTGCTAGCAAGCAATTGGTCCAGTTCGGGTAACAATCGTCCAATAATGGCGCAACGACAGCTGAGTCCAATTCAGCATTCGGCCTATTATGGAAAAATCAACAAGCTTATTCTTAGTATTGCTGATGCTTTACAGTTTCTGCTTCTTATTGGAACAGCCTTTTGCCTTAAATTTAATAATCGGCGTGTCGGGATTGAAATGCTTGGGCCTGCTATCATACCTCTCGGAATGGCTATCCTTTATCTTTTCTGGGAGGCACAATCTCAGTACATTATGCCTGCGTATATAATGATGATTCCTTATGCTGGTAATGGAATAACGCTTTTAAGTGAAGAAGTATTTCTTTTCGCGCGTAAGCATGGAAAATAATCCAGTTTGGTAACGGGGTCTCTTGAATGTGGTACCGCCGGTACCGTGTGGCTGTACCGGCGGAGTTGGTGGTTATTCCTTCTTCAGGATATCGGGTCTTGTGTCGTTGTCGGGTTTGCGGCGCATGTCGGGGCCTTCGAGTTCGAGGTATCTGGCGGCCCCGGTGATGCGGCTGAGGGTGCCGTCGGCGATGAGCTCGCTGCCGGTGCGCACGTACCATTGCCCGGGTTCGCATTGGCTGGCGATGAGCGTGGCCCCGGTCCCGTTCCGGGCTTCCATGATCTCGAAGATGAGGACGCTGTCGGCGGCTGTGGCCGAGGTGGTCAGGAAGTCGTCGAGGATGAGCAGTTCCACGCTTTTGAACTGGTCGACCTGACGGTAGCACTCGCTTTGGCTTTCGAGCCTGGCGCGGTCGATCTGTTCGAGCATGTCCTGCGGTCTGACGTAGCGGTTCGGGATGCCGTTGCGGAAGGCGGCGTTGCCGAGCGCCTGGCTGATGTAGCTCTTGTCGGACCCGGTGCCGGATATGATGTGTGTTTTAGCAAGTTGGCGTCCGCTTTGTGAGCGGTGTTTTTCCGCAGTGTAGGCAGCGGGTTTTCCGCAGGGTGTGCGGTATCGGCCGCTGCCTGTCTGCGTTGTGTTGGTTATTTGGTCATGAGGGCGTGTTCGCTTCGGTAGGAGCGGCCCTCGAATCTGATGAGCCGTCCGTGGTGGACGGTGCGGTCGATGAGGGCGGCGGCCATGTTCTTGTCGCCGAGCACGCGTCCCCATCCGCTGAATTCGATGTTGGTGGTGTAGATGATGCTCCTTGTCTCGTAGGAATCGGAAATGATCTGGAAGAGGAGCCTGCTGCCCTCCTCGTCTATGGGCAGGTAGCCGAACTCGTCGATGATGAGAAGTCGGGCCTTGCCGATGCTCGCGAGTTCCCGGTCGAGCCGGTTCTCCTGCTGGGCGCGGCGCAGACGCATGAGCAGTCCGGTCGCGGTGAAGAAGCGCACCGGGACGCCCCGCTCGCAGGCGAGCCGTCCGATCGCGATGGCCAGGTGGCTCTTGCCGGTGCCGACGGGCCCGTAGAGCACGAGGTCCTCGCATCCGGCGACGAAGTCGAGGTTCTCGAGCTGCGCGCGCCCCCAGTCGGCGGGCATCTTCAGGTTGGTCCAGTCATAGCCGTCGAGGGTCTTGTCGGCGGGGAAGCCGGCCTGTTTGAGCAGGCGCAGGCGTTTGGATCGCTCGCGCGAGTCGAGTTCGGCCGTGAACCATCGTTCGATGAAGTCGAGCTGGTTGGGCGTGGCCTCGGCGAGCGTGCCGGCGAGCACGCTGCGTGTCAGGGTCAGGCTGCGGCTCATCTTCAGGATGCGTTCGCTTTTCTCGGTCGTGGACGCGCGCCTGCGTCGGGTCTCCGGGATCACCGGATCGGGTCTGACGCTCACCGTTCTTCCCCTCCGTCGTCCGTGCCGGTGATGAACCGGTCGTAGCCGCTCAGGTCGGGCTCCTCGATCCCGCCGGGGTATTCCCACTCGCCGTCGCGCATGCGCAACGCGATAGGGGTGAGCGAGTCCGCGTGCAGGCCCATGTCCCTGTTCGAGCGCAGGATCTCGCCGCACGCCTGCATCGCGGGATCGAACCCGGCCGCCCGGCACGCGTCCCCGATCGCTTTGAGGCTCTCCCTCAACGTCTTTTCGTCCATGGAATCAAGCCACGCGCGTATATCGTCGGGCACGTCCGGGCGGATCGAGCTTTCCCGCCACGCGCGGGGTTTGACCGCGAGCCGGGGAAGCACGAGCGCGGGATCCTCCACATTGCGCGACCGTCCGTACTGTCTGGGATATTCCGCGAGGAGCTCGCCGGTGGCGGGCGATGCGAGCGTGACCGTGTCCCACCGGATCGCGGCCAATACCTTGGAACGCGCCGAATCGGGGCCGGCGAGGTACCGGTTCGAGTCGATGTCGACCAGCCCGTACTTGTCGGCCGTCCGGCTTTCCCAGCGAACCGGGTCGAACGCCGTGGACGGCAACGGCATCAACGCGGCCCTCTCCTCGTCGAACACCTCGGCCACGGGCACGTCCGGCAACCTCGGGCAATACGAGTCCCTGGCGAGCCCGTCGCACCGCTCCAGCAGGAGACGGCTCAACTGCCCATACGATTCCGCGCGCATGGGCGGCACCATGAGATTGCGCCGCAAAAACCCGACCGCGTTCTCCACGCTGCCCTTCTCGTTGCCCGAATACGGGTTGCAGAACCGGACCTCGAGCCGGTAATGCGCCACGAACGCGGAGAACACCCCGGTCAACGCGACCTCGCCCTTCGCGTTGCGCCGGCCGGCACCGGTCGCGTTGTCCATCACGATCACGGGAGGAACACCCCCGATATGCTCGAACACGAGCATCAGGCCATGGCACAGACACTCCGCGTTCTCGCCCGGCAACGCCACGCACAACCGCATGTTCGAATACGGCAACGAGACCACCAGGCAATGCACGTCCGCCATCTCGCCAGCGATCCGGGCCCGGGCCACGCCGAAATCGACCTGCATGCTGCCCGCCGCCCACTCGAGCCGCACGTACCCCTCGCGATCCGGCACGCCGCGGTTCGCCTCGCGCCACCGGTGCACGTAACGCATCGTGGTCGAATACTCGCCGTCGTAGTCCGTCTCCGCCAGCAGACGGTCGTGCACGCGCCTGATCGTGTGCCGCTGCTTCCTGGGCAGCAGACGATCGGCCTCCAGCCACCCGTCCACCAGATGCGCGTACGGGTCGATCTTCGACCCGTACCTGCGATCCGCCTTCGGCTTGGGCGAGCAATCCTCCATATCCGCGTACTTCGCGACCGTCCCGCGATCCACATGCAGACGACGCGCTATCTGCGCGCGCGACATTCCCTGCCGGTCGAGTCTCCTGATATCTTGCACAATGGGCATCGGTATCGCCATGTTCCTTTCCTTCCCGAGCGCCGGCCGGCGGCAACCGGCCGAATCAAAACCGATTGGCAACTCGGGAATATACAGGCCGCGGCACCGATGCCTCTCACATCACCGGGAAACGATGACGACACCGGGGAAAACCATCAGCCCACACTACGGAAAAACACTGCCGAACCTGTCGAACAAACATTGAAGCAAAACAACGCATCCCATCCGCACGCTCGCCTTGGTATTCCACAAGCTCGCCGCCCTTGCCGCCGGCCTGGCGCTGATCCTCGCGTTGATCGTCTGGTTCTGGTACGACCACTCCAAGCCGGACTTTGCCCCGTGTTTCTGGGGATCCATCGGCGTGATCGTCGCGTCCATCCTTATCCGCGCGTTCGCCGAGTGGATTCTCGAACGGCCCACCAGGGCCGAACGCCGAGCCATGAAACGTGCCGCCGCGCAGGAAACCGGCCGGGTGACGATGCGCATGCCGGTATCGGAAGAGGTGGCCGCGGCGTTCGAATCGACCCGGGACGGCCGGCGCGCCTCCCTATGACATGCAGGCCGCAGGACGGAACGAACCGCGGCTGGAATAATGGACTTTGCAACCGGAACACGAAAAGAGGGACATGATGGCCAATCCCGAGTTATCGCAGCGCATACAGGAACTGCCCGAGGAACTGCTCGGCCTTGAACGCGAGCCGGGAATCGCCGAACGCCTGCGACGAATCGACGCGCTGAAGGACCGTGCCCGCGCACTGGACCCCCTGGACGGCGTCGAGGACATGGCGCTGGCGGATTACGACCGCGACTGGCTGGTGCGCTACACCTACAATTCAAACGCCATAGAGGGATCCACGCTGACCCTGGAGGACACGTCCCTGGTTTTGGAGGGCGAGTTCGTCCCGTCGGATTCGCCGGCACGGTACGTGTTCGCCGCGCGCGGCGTCGCGGACGGCATGGCCTACGTGCGCGAATACGCCCGGGAGGGGAGGAGACTGGATGAGGAACTGGTCCGGCGCGTCCATGAGGTGACGGCGCTGGACCTCCAGCCGTTCGCCCGCGGCACGTTCCGCCCCTACGGTTATCTGGCAAGGATCACCGCGACCCGCGTCAAGACCGCCGACCCGCTGGAGATCCGCGACGACCTGCGGGCCCTGATCGACGGGCTGGACGCGAGCGGCGCTCATCCGCTGCTCAGGACCGCCGGCTTCCATGCGATGTTCGAGAACATCCACCCGTTCATGGACGGCAACGGGCGGACCGGCCGCCAGCTGCTCAATTTCATGCTGCTGAAGCACGGCTATCGTCCCGTGGCGATCAAGTATGACGCCAAGCGCGACTATGCCCGCAGTCTGGAGACCTGGCAGGTGGACGGCGATCCCGTGGCGTTCTGTTCCGTGTTCCTCGACTGCGTGGAACAGGAGGAACACGCGTTCATCGATCTGGTCGAGGGATTGCGTCGGAAGCCGGACGCCATTCGCAGCAAAACGGATCTGCTGGACAGATTCGGCGACACGCTGCGGAAGAACCTCGACCGGCAAGACGGGGATGGCAAGAGCATCGGGACCGATCGCAAAGGCCCTGCACGCCATATGGGGCGCTGATTCCAGGATGCCCATCGGGAAGTCTTATTCAGAACCATACCTAAGCGAGGCTTAATGGCTGACATCATCGGGAAATTCATCGAACGCCACGGAGAGGACGTGCTCGAAGCCTTGCTCGTCGATCAGACTACGCGCCGCAACATTATCTGTGCCGACAGCGAGTACTCCGATCATGGTTACGGTTTCGACTGCATGGACGAGATTGCCATTCCGCAACTCACCGGCAAGTATGCGGGGCTGATACGCACACGTGCCGACAAGGCCTTGGAATCCCAGTCCCACCGCAAGCGCGACGACGACGAGCAGGGCGACGAAGCCGGCGGCGATGACGGCGACGCCCCCACGTTCGATTCTCGCCTGTAGAATTTATTCTCTGTAACGCCGAGTCGGAAAGGAAGGGAAGCATGCCGCGCAAGCTGATCATGTGCGGGGACCATCCGGTCCTCGCGTTCGAATACGAGCCCGCGTCTGGCCGCGCGTGCTCCTCGGGCGAGGTCCTCGATCCTAGGCGGTTGCCCCTGGAGTTCACCACGCACGGCAAGAGCGCGCTGTATGCCAGGAGGATCGATGAATGGTGGAAGTCCCGCGCCATTCCCTCCACCCGAGATGGTATCCGCCGTGTGCTCGATTCGCTCGGCGCCTCATCGACCGGCGAACTGCTCGACAGGACCTACGGATTGAGCCTGTCGGATCAGTACTGGGTCAAGCGCGAGGACGATCCGGTCGAATGGAAGGACGTCAACTTCTTCGACAATCCCTTCGACGAGGCGCTGGGCGAGATCCTGCTCACCTCGTATTCCTCGTCGCATGACATTAGCCTCAATGCTCCCGACGTGTCCACGGGCGGCGACCTTCCCAAACGCTGGACGATCAACAAGAACACCGGTAGGAGGCTGCTCGTCAAGTCGGGTCGCACTGGCCAGGAGCCGATGAACGAGGTCATCGCCTCGAAACTCTGCGCGCGGCTGGGCGTTCCCGCCGTCCCGTATTCGCTGGCGCGCAGCGGCAACCGTCTGGTCTGCACGTGCGAGGATATGCTCACCAGCCATGAGGAGCTGGTCTCCGCCTGGCAGGTGCTCCAATCCATCAAAACCACCAATGGACTCAATTCGCATGACCAGTGGATCCATGCCGCCGCCGGCTGCGGAGCTGACGAGCGCGCCGTGCGCGACGCCACGGACGACTGGCTCGTGGTCGATTACCTCATGCGCAACACCGACCGGCATTACAACAACTTCGGTCTGATCCGCGACATCGAGACCCTTGAGGTCCGTCCGGCCCCAATCTACGACACGGGAGCGAGCCTGTGGAGCGGCGAGCTCGACGTGGACGGCCGGGACTGGTTCGCCAAGCCGTTCTACACTGCGACCGGCAAGCCATCGGCTTTGCGGCAGCTCAGACTGGTGGAGGATTGGAGCCGGTTCGACCTGGATGCCCTGTCGGACTGGCCCGACGAGGTGGCGCACGAACTGTCGCGCATGCGCATGTTCGCTCCCGAACGCCTCGACGCCATCCGGGACCAGCTCACGAAGCACATCGGAACGATTCGCACGATTAGGGAGAGCAAGGCCCTTCGCACGTCCGGTCCGATCCGCAACAGGACGAATCTGCTGGACAGATTCGGCGACACGTTGCGGAAGAATCTTGCCTGGCAAGACGGGGATGTCAAGAGTGCCGGGATTGATTACAAAGGTCCTAGGCACCATATGGGTCATTAGGCTGAAGGCCCTGGGCCACGAAATGAGAATCAGGGAGAAAGAGAGTGGCGTGATGTTCGGAACTGAAACTATATCTGAATTCGAGATGCGACGCCGCGCGGAGAGCTTTTCTGTTCCGCTCGCGCAGCCATGCTAAGGGATAGCCTCCCGCCCACGGAAGTGATGCTGGGGATTCCGGTGTTTGGTCAGCTGAGAACAGCGTTTCACGGGTCGTGCCGATACTCGTTGTCGATTTCTAATAGGTGATACTGAGGAGTATCTGATTCCAGGAGGATTATGGCATCTACGCACCACGGTGTTGTCTATACGAAAAAATGGGTTGTCGACCTGATTCTCGACGTGGCCGGCTATGTGCCGGGCACCGGCATTTCGGATAAGGTGATCATCGAACCATCCTGCGGGTGCGGAGCTTTCCTGACCGTGATTGCCGGACGTCTGGCCGATGATGCAATTGCCGTTGGCAAAGGTTGGACGTCGTTGGGGAACGCGATCCGCGCCTACGACATAGACTCCGCGTCGATCGAGACGGCAAGGAAGGCCGCCGTCGAGGCATTGATGACAAGAGGATGCCCCGCAATCCAGGCTCGGGAGCTTTGCGAGCAGTGGATCGTACATGGCGATTTCATTCTTGATGACGTTCCTGCCGCTGATTTTATTGTCGGGAATCCACCATACGTCCGGGCTGTTGAAATTGACCGGACGAAGAGGTCGCTTTACGTCAAACGACTCTCTTCGGTAACGACGGGATGCGACCTGTACGTGAGTTTCTTCGACCGAGGCCTCGATACATTGAAGGTCGGCGGAACGCTATGCTTCATCTGCGCCGACCGATGGCTGCAGAACAAGTACGGCACGTTGTTGAGATCCCGTATGGGCACGGATTGCGATCTCGTGTCTCTCGTACGCATGCACGGCGTTGATGCCTTCGATGATGAGGTCGATGCCTATCCGGCGGTCACGACGGTTCGCAAGGGTGTGGCGGCCGATCATTTGAAATTCGTGAACTGCGCCCCGGAATTCAACGAGGCCGACGCCACCGCGGTCCTCGACTGGCTGATGGACGACGAGCCGGATCTGGTTGGTGAGCGATTTGAAGCATTCGAGATTGATAAACCGACCGGTGATAGGATGTATCCGCTCGGTAATCATGACCTAGTGAGATTCGTTTCGCAGGCGTGTGAAAGGTTGCCGAAACTCGAAGAGGCCGGCGTGAAACTCGGTATCGGTATCGCCACGGGTTGTGATGATGTTTTCCTTACTGAAGACGATGATTTGGTAGAGTCTGATCGTATGGTGCCGATTTTCTACATGCGTGATCATCGTCGTGGGAACGACGATAGGCAACGCTGGCTTGTAAACCCGTGGAATGACGACGGAACTTTGGTCAACCTCGACAAATATCCACGACTCAAAACCTATTTGGAAACAAACAAGGAACGGCTGTCGAGACGGTACGTCGCGAAAAAGAATAAAACTGCCTGGTACCGCACTATCGACAAGCTCACACCTGGACTGCTTGACCGCGACCTTCTACTTATGCCGGATATGGCGGCTCAGCCCGATCCGATTCTGTCGCATGGAAAGTATCCGCATCACAACTGCTACTGGATCACTTCCGATGAGTGGGATTTGGAGGTTCTCGGCGGCCTGCTTATGGCCGATACGACACGTCGTTTCATCGATGCGCTTGGTGTCAAGATGCGTGGAGGAACGTTGCGCTTTCAGGCACAGTACCTGCGCTTGGTGCATATGCCGAAATATATCCAAATAAGTGACACGAACAAATTGGGACTTTCACGCGCTTTTAACGAGAAGGACAGGGCTTTGGCAACGAAATTCGCCGAAGCGGCTTATAAGGAGGCCACGGAATGAGATTTGACATCGAGGACGCGATTCTCGGCATGTACGACTCAATCGAACGCGCCCGCGAGGCACAGGCTGCAGCAGGGCATTCCGATCAGGGAGCACGGCAGGGAATCACGTCTGGAAAGCACCTGGATCCGATTGCAGCTATCATTCGTGACGATCTCATTAATGCGGGATTCCATCCTGATGAGGTCTATGACCAAGGACGCATGTGCACATTACCGGGCTGGTTCCGTCCCACCAAGAACTGGGACTTGCTGGCGCTTGACAATGGCGAACTCGTGAGCGCTATCGAATTGAAGAGCATTAACAGTTCCTTCGGGAACAACGCCAACAACCGCGCGGAGGAATCAATTGGCTCGGCATTTGACGCGCATACGGCGTTCGATGAGCATCTGCTCGGTTCCAGCAGTATTCCGCCGGTCATGGGCTATGTGATGATAGTTCACGATTGTCCGGACAGTCGGATTGTCGGACGTGGGGTGCGGTCAGCGCATTTTCCGATTGACCCTGATTTCGAGGGTGCGTCGTACCTTGATCGTTTTTTGCTGCTCTGTGACCGACTCCGTCGAAAGAGCTTGTACCAGGCCGTCTGGCTTGTGTTTGCGAATCCCGAGGACGGGGTGGCCTATGAACCATCGGCGTTACTGTCATACGATAAGTTCATCGCAAACATTGTTATGGCGCTTGGCGTGCATAGGGCGTAAAAGAATGAAAGCAGAATGGATTTCGTTCTTTCGGCTTTTACCAGTTCCGGTAGCCGGTCCGTAGTCTCTATCCGATCGTGCATGTTCCATGGTGTCTAAGTGTTGCAACATTCATGGTCGGGGATACACGGTCGGCCATACGCAGGGGCGAGGGTCTTCGTATGCGATGAGATGCTCACCCCTGGCCCCTACGGGTGTCGGCGGCGGTCCTTATCCTATCTCGTCGCTGATTTCCACTGGGCATATAGTTTGATTTCCCCGCATTTGTCTTTTGGAACCATCGCGTCAAAATCATCCGCGTTTCTTATGCTTACGCCGTGGCCGTCTTCTTGCGTATTCCATCCTTCAAAGATGAGTTCCCTCCTCCGGCTTGAAGGCTGATAGTACGTGCTTTTCGCTGAAAGACCATAGCCTATTATTTTGTCTTTTCTTTTCTGTCCATTATGAAAGATCACATGATGGCCGTGCAGGGCAAACTCATCCTCGCAGATGAAAGAAATAATACAAAGGAGAGAAGCTACGATTGAGAGGAAAGCCGCAAGGCTTAGGATAACAACAAACACTACTAATACGTAGATATTATTTATAGTCGATTCGAAATAAAACACTTCAAATAAGATGGAAAGGCACAGACAGAATACAAAATTAAAGATGGCCAATATGTAGCGATTCCGGCGAGAAGATAATGAATCATGATAATGATCTTCCAAGTTCGGACGATTAGCGAATCTCCATCTATCGATTATGTAATCGATGACATATCCCGCGGCAAAGCTTAGAGGAACAAATAGGGCAGCGATTGCCACTAGCATTAGCTCCCTGGCTAAAAGTTTGGCCGTATATTTCGTGGCTGTCTCAATTGACACTGCAATCATCGCCGAGAACAACATGGATGCCGACATCCAGGAAAACCCCCATATCGATATTGGGTTATTTGCTTCTCTGATGGCCCGGTATAAACGGTAAGCAACGATATATACAGGAATCCAGATTGTCGGCAGGACAAGAAAGGCTAAGAGGAAAACCACACTTGGTAAATTTTCCTCTTTAATATTGCTTAAAGCGCTGCCATCCTCAGGGGAAAGCAATCCCGAGCATTTGAGCAAGAAGGGTATTGCCCATAGGATAAGAAGGAGCAGAAGAGAAAAAAGAGTAAAAAAGAAGCTGTCTCTTCTTCGAGACGTTTTATTCTCGATTAGTTCATTCCGATGTTTTTGTGCTTTTTCCTGGCGCCAACGGCACCATGCATCGTATCTGTTCACTTTTGCTTTCTCTGCGTCGATTTCAGCTTCAAGAAGCACATCAGGATGACTCTTTTTTGCCTCGCGAAGAGATGACAGTCTTGAAAGACGCTTCTGCTGTCTTGAATATGCGTTGTCTCCAATCCAAGTTGATATCTTAATGGCACAGTGCGCAACAACAGTCAGAAGGAGAAGGGCTCCTGCCAAAGTGTAGGGCCAGTCGCTGCCGCTTTCCGCCATAGTGCTGATGGCTTCAGAAATTAAACCAAAGGTTTCTTTTATTCCACTCATTATCTTGTCCGTAATGTGTCTGATCCTAAAACTACCTCATGCACAACACTAATACCGTCGACCATCTCTTCGGCAAGGGTCGTACGGTAATGGATTCCGAGGGCTGAAAACTGGTTCCGTTATCTCGGTTTTTCGGTATTTACCGGTTCCGGTATCGCGGTATCCAGTCGGTTGAAGGCATTGCCTCGCGCTTCGACCGTGGCTGCCTCACGTGTTTAAGCGTTGCCGCTGTACTTGTTGCAACACTTAGACGTGTGAGGCTGTTCCGTTTGATGCCGGTCTTTACCGGTTTTGGTTTTTCGGTAAAACGGTGTCCGGGTCCGTCGGTATTCCGGTATCCCGTTCCAGCAGGATCTTCCTGAGTCTTTCCACTTCGTCCCGGAGCTTGTCGATCTGGCGTTCCTTCTGATCGATGACCGTGCGGATTACGGTCGGATCGTTCGATGGCATGTACCGGTAGGCGAGGAGTTCCACGGTGTCGCGGTGGTGTTCTCTGACGACCCGTTGGTAGCTGTCCACCGCGACGGTGAGGCTGGTGTGTCCGAGGTCGTCCATCGTCTCGCGCATGGTCCCGCCCTCGAGGACGAGCATGGTGGCGTGCGTGGCGCGCAACGAGTGGAAGGTGATGTCGGGGCGTCCGATCTTTTCGCGGGCCATGCGGAATGTCCGTTCGATGGTCGTGGGCGGGAGCAGCCAATCGTCCAGCATAGGCGAGTGAAACAGCATGGTGTCGGGCTTGCGGTCCTTGCAGAACCGGCTGATATGGGCCTCGATGAGCGGGGCGAGTGGTTTCGGGATGGGCACGACCCTTTTGCTGCTTTTGGTCTTGGGCTCGCATAATTGGTATTTGCCCCTGTCGTCGGGGCCGCGGTTGACGGAGTGGCGGACGTGGAGTTGCAGGTTCTCCAGGTCGATGTCCCTGAGTTGCAGTGCGCATACCTCGCCGAGGCGCAGTCCGCCTGCCAGAAGGGAGAGCCAGAGCGCGAGCCGCTGGTAGTCGGGGAAGAGCTCGGCCAGCCTGTTGATCTCGTCGGCGGTGACCGGCGGTTGGTCACGTCGTTTGGATTGCGGTTTGACGACGCGGTACCGGCACGGGCTCGCGGGGATGAGCGGCGGGGTGCCATCCGCCTGTTCGTTCGCGGCGGCGAGCATGATTCGTTTGAGTGTTCGCGCCGCCTGTTCGAACGTCCATGCCGTCAACGTGTCTCTGGCGTTTGCATACCATTCGTCTACCATTTGCCGGGTGATGCGGTCGAGCGGGGTGTCTCCGAACGTCTCGTTGAGCCGACGCAGTACGATTCCGTTGCATCGGTTGGACCGGCCGGATAGCTTGCTGCCGTCCGGTTTGCGGTATTTGTCGAAGTAGTCCTTGGAGTATTCCCTGAATGTGGGCATGGTGTTTGCGCCTCGCTGCGATGGATGAACCCATTGCCTGATGCCTTTGTTGTGGAGTGTGACGAGGTAGCGCTCCTCGTCGAGCCACCTGTAGGCCTCCGTCTCGTATTCCAGGCCGAAGTTCCGTCCGACCTTCTTGGGCGGGTCGAGCGGGTTGACGTACCGCGCCTGGAAACTGGTCGGGTTGCCGTCCGCGTCCCTGCGGACGATCACCGATCCCCATTTCCTGCGTTTTCTCGATGGTGGCCTGTTCTCCGTGTCCTTCATTGGCTTCCCTTGGATAGACGGTATGGGTCCGGGCGCCTATCGTCGGCGGGAGATCTCGAATGAGCATCATGGACCGGCCGGTGGTGGTCGGCCGGTGGGGGCAGTCGAGATTATTCTTGGGTGCCTGTAGGTGCCTCGTGAAAAACGAGGGTAATCGGCAGGTTTCCCAAAAATGGAAAACCTTGGAATAAAGCCAAAAACAGCTGACCACGATTATCATCAGAGGTATTCATAATGATGGTAGTCATACGTTCCATGTTCTCATTGCCCCACGTCATTGACTGGCATTGCCGCCATCGCTGCTATCGAGTCGGCGATTGTCAGCCAATGAATTTGATGCCGGTTCCGCTGCTGCTACCGGTTGAGGAGCCGCTCGAACCGCTATTACCGGAGTTTGAACTGGATGATCCGCCCGTGGAGCTGGAAGAGGAACCGGAGCCATTGGCTGATCCTGAACCCGATCCGGTTGAACCGTTGCCGGTGCCGGTGGTGCCTCCGGTGGTGCCGGAACCGGTGGAACCGCCAGTCGTGCCCGAATTAGTGGAGGAATCGGTGCCGGTCGAACCATCGGTGGATCCATTGGTGTTGGAATCGGTTGAGGAGTCGGTGCCGGTTGAGCCGGACGTGCTTGAATCGGTGCCGTCGTTGGACGAGCCGGATGTGGAGTCCTTGGTGTTGGAATCATTCGAACCGTCGGTAATGCCCGGCTGCGGCAGTCCGTTATTCTGATTGGACGTGTCGGTCTGCGTTTTGGTGTCGGTTTGCGTGGGCGTGGTGGACGGAGTGATGATATGGTCCGTGCCACGGCCCTGCGTGACCAGCATGACGATGCCGGCGGTTACTGCCACGGCGAGCAGGCCGGATACCAGCGTGACGATAATGGCGGTGCGCTTCGAATTATGGGAGCGGGCCTTGCGCAGTTCATTGACCGAATAGGTTCGTCCGTTCGCTCGATTGGACACGACTTCGCGCGGCTTGCGCGCGGTGGAAACGGTATTGACCATGCCGGTCATCGTCGTATCGGACTCGGATTCGGCTGCCTTATCGGACTTATTATCCGTAGTGTCATCGTCATTGCCGGAAGACGAGGCCGACTGTAGTTTCTCACCGGAGGCGGTGAGTATGTTTTGATAGATTTTGGTGGCCACCGCGGAGACGATGTAGCTGGCTGCCGCGCCGATTACCGAGCCGGCGATACCGATTTTCGATGCCAGTAAGAATGAGGTGACGGCGGCAAGGGTGCCCGCCACGATGGATGAGAGGGAAAGACCTTCGAAAAACTTCTTCACAAGACACGACCGTAAAGTGTCGGGCTGGAAGGTTGCTTAAGGCTCGGTGATACCGAGAGGATGCCTACACGAGACCTTCAAAACCTAGCCAGCGGAATGTGGAATGACTCAAAAATATGGTGCCGATGAGCAGTGGGAATCAGCGCAAAGTGGCGCAAAGTAGCGCAAAGAACAACCGAAATTGGTTCGCTTGGAGCGAAAACGACGTTCAGCAGAACGTCATGCAGCCCAAGCGAAGCTGCCGTTGCCGGCACCCAACTCGAAATGCAGTTTGGCGATGCCAAGTCCGATTTCCGATTGCACGCCTTCAAGAGCCTCGGCCTTCACCGTAACGGTTCAGGGCAATGGAGAACCCATGACCATCCATGGCCGAAACTGAATCGTCAGTTCCGGTGCAGCGACTGTTTGGTCGGCTTGATTACCGACATCAGCACGGCGACGAAGATCAGCGCAAAGCCCACCAGTGAACTCCACATGATTGTCTCGCCCCAGAACAGCGCGGAGAACGTGACAGCGAACAGACTTTCCGTACACATGATGATTGACGCCTGCGAGGCAGGCACGTGAGCCAGACCGATGTTCTGCATGATCTGGGCACTCATCGTGGCGCCGAGGAACAGATAGAGCACGCTGGCCACTACTGAGGGTGCCAGCCAGCTGGCGTTCGGCATGGGTTCGGTGAACAACGCGCCGATGATGAACAATACGCCGGCAACGCCGAACTGCACAAAAGTGACGGCGATAGGGTCGAAGCGTTTGGTGTAGACACCAAGGCAGGTCAGATTGAACGAGAAGATGACCGCGGTGGCGATGGTCAGCCAGTCGCCGGCGCTCAGCGACAGCGAACCGCCCGGCTTCAGCGAGACGAAGCCGACGCCGATCAGACAGATCACGCCGGCGACCAGATTGATGGCCTTCGGGCGGTTTTTTGAAATAATCCACGTGGCGAACGGGGTGAGTACGCAGTAGGCGGCCGTCAGGAACGCGCTGCGGCCCGGTTCAATGGTCTGCAGGCCGATGGTCTGGGTGACCATCGTGCCCCAGTAGGTCAGGCCCACCACGAGCGCCGGCACAATGATTTTCGGCGTCAGATACGGCACGATGTGCTTATGGAACAAGGCCAGCATGCACAGGCAGGCGCCGATCATGCGCAGACCCATCAGCCATTGGGGCGGAATCGCCTCCATGGCGAATTTGGCGAGCAGATAGCTGCCACCCCATAATGCAGCGCAGCCCAGCAACATGAGTCGGGCGAGATTCGGGGGAAAGTTGCGGGACCAGCGGCTGCGCAGCTTGCTGAAACGTTCGACCAAACCCATGGTGCACCTCAGGACAGTTAGGAAAACTTGTGGCTCTCTCGGCTCACAGATTACGGGAACTACCGGCCAAAATCGACCGGTCGATGGGTGTCGGGTGTGTGACAGGTGTGTGGCTGGTGCGCGACCGGGGCATGGCATCGCCAAGCAGGCAAAAACCGGATGAAAGCTGTGCGAAGGTGAGGTTACTCACAGCGAACATCCGGGCTAGTCGCGTTCGAAACCGGTACTCTGGAAAGAGTAAGGATACGTTATCCGTAGCAATCATGAAAGGATTCGACATGGCAGTCATTACTCCGGAAATCAAGGAATTCATCAAGAACAACCTTGGCTGGATCACCACCGTCTCCAAGGACGGCGAACTGGACCTCGGCCCGAAGATGTCCCTGTTCGTGCTGGACGACACGCACATCGCCTACCACGAGCGCACCGCCGGCCAGCACTATGAGAACCTCAAGAACGGTTCCCCGCTGGTCATCGCTTTCGCCAACCTCGAGAAGAAGCAGGGCTACCGCTTCCGCGGCAACGTGGTGCTGCACGTTGACGACGACATCTACAACGAGCAGGTCAAGGTCGCCGAGGAAAAGGGCACCAAGAAGCCGGCCGTGATTCCGGTTCTCGAAGTCACCGAGATCCAGGACCTTGCCTCCGGTCCGACCGCCGGCAAGACCATCGCCAAGGACTGATTAGCTGACGTATTGGTGGCTTCCTCGTCAGAGGGAGCCACTTTTTCGCTTTTTAGTGCGCAGTACTAGGTGACGGCCTTGGGCGTCGGTGGTGGCGAAGAGGTAGGTGCTACCACCGTCCTTGAGTTTGAGTTTTTTGCGCAGCTGGGCCACGGTTAGGGGGAAATTGCGTACGGCGATGTTGGCGTGCGTGAGGCCGGCCAATAGCTGTTTCAGTTCTTTCTTGTTCATGGTGGCGATGGATTCGATGGCGAATGACCTGCCTGGAAAATCGGCAATAGGTTCGGCCGCCACGAACAGGTGGCTATTCGGGCTGATGTGATGCACGGCGAAGCGCTGTTCGAGAACATCAAAGCATCCGGCCTTCATGATTGAGGCGTTGGGCTCGTAAAGGTACTTCCAATGCGAGGAATCGAAGTCGTTCGCGCTTTCCTCAGACAGGGAATCTTCGGTATTGCAAGTATTGCGTGCAGCCAAGGCAGAATCGCTGATAGTGGTGTGATTGTCGCTGTTATCGCCGGCCTTGTACGACAGCACCTGCTCGTCATTAGCACATACCACGAGCGGTGAGGCGTAACGGCCGCGCCCCAACACCAGCAACAATTCCTTGCACTCATTCCCGGTGGAGACGATATGCACCTCATGTACCGCGCCGGCGAAATCGGCGACGGTCTTATGCCAGTCGAGCATGGGGGAGAGCTTGACCATGACCGTCGGTGCCTTGGCCAGCAGCATATCCTTCAGGGTCAGCACATCCGGCATGCAATCGGCAATCGCGTAGGTACGCGAGCCATAATCGTCACGGCGGGCCGGATCGAGGAAGATCATGGAGACTCGGCCAAGCGTGTCAAGCACTGCTGTTGAATCATCATTGATGACTTCGGCGTGGTCAAGGCCGAGTATCGGGAAATTATGGCGAGCGATATCACATAAAATGGATTGTTGTTCCACATATATGGCACGATTGAACACTCGGGACATGTAAGAAAAGTCGACGCCGAAACCGCCGGTCAGATCGACTAGGGATGCCGGGGAGTCGTCGTCGACTGCCTCTTCGGCCAACAATCGCTGTGCCAGCCGAGCCTTGTACTGTGCGGTGAATTGGCTGGAACATTGTTCCATTGGGACTTGCGGCGGGAAAATCAGCCCATCATGGGACGCCCAGTCAGGTAGCTTGAGTGAAGCGCGCTGCCAGCCGGCAATTTGCTCCAGCGCGAACGGCACATCCACGTCGCCATCATGCTTGGCGTGCAAGGCCACATCACGCACATCTTCACGGCGGTGTTTGGCGATGAACGCCCAAGTCGACTCAGAAATCTCCATGCCGCCATTCTAGGGGTTGTGCTGAGATGAGTATGGCAAACCGCAAGAGAACGAGGTGGCGAAAACCGATGATCGATGAAGTGATGATGCTGCGTCATGGCCGTACGCAATACAATCTCGAACATCGCTTGCAAGGCCAGATCGATGTGCCGCTCGACATCGTAGGCCAATGGCAGGTTGACCAGACCGGATTCGCGCTCGCTTCACGGTATTACTGGGCCAAGGTGAACCGACTTGCCGAGCATCCCGAAGCCATCGCCCAGCCCGGTCCTGACGCCGCCGAACGCACTGATACGCGCCAGTTCGAGGAGGCTCCCGCCGCCGGCCGGCGCATGGTGGTGATGACCTCCGACCTGTTCCGTGCCCAACAGACCGCACACGCCTTCGCCGATATTTTGGGATTGCCAGTCACCTGTGACCAACGACTGCGTGAACGCAGCTTCGGCGAGTGGGAAGGCATGACCCGCGCCGAAATCAAAGCCGTGGCAGCCGACGACTACGCCTCTTGGAAACAGCACACTGGGGGCGAAACCAAGCATGGTGTGGAAAGCCGTGCCGCCGTGGGGCAGCGAGGTGCCGATGCCGTGCGCGCACTGGTCATCGACTCCGCCTATTCAGACAGCACGCCCACCACGCTGATGCTCGTCACCCATGGCTCATGGATTACCGCCACCATCTCCAACCTGCTCGAACTTGACCCGGACGGCATGAACGCACTCGGCGGCATGCGCAACGCCTGTTGGTGCCGGCTCAAAGTGCGCCACAGCGTCAACGGCACCCCCATCGAACAGCCCCTGTGGGAGTTGGAGGAATACAACAAGGCTCCCGCCATCGCCGACAGCGCCGACTGGGAGAACGGGCCGACCGATCTGCGAGGACCGCACATGCCAAGTTGGCAGCCAATCGTCTGGTGATGGTCGCTATGCGAAACCCCGCTCGCAAATTCGAACGGTGGGTCTAGACTAATCTCGGTTTGGAACCGTACAGCGATAGAACAGTAAGAAAGCGCGGAAGGCGGGTGAGACGACATGCTGAGAATCTTCAGCTCAATCAATGGCCAAGTGGAGCAGATCGAGAAACCGGAAAACGGCTCCTGGTTATGTTTGAGCGAACCCACTGATGTGGAGCTCGCCACCGTCGCCTCGCAAACCGGCATCGACCTGGCCGACCTGCGTGCCCCTTTGGATGACGAGGAACGTTCACGTGTAGACGTCGAAGACGATTACACGATGATCATCGTCGACATTCCCACCGTGGAAGAGCGTGGCGGACGCGACTGGTACGAGACCATCCCGCTGTCGATCATCGTCACCGAAAACCTCATCATCACCGTCTGCATGCAGGACACGCCCGTGCTCCACCCATTCATGGAAGGCACGATCCGAGGCTTCAACACCTTCATGCGTTCGCGCTTCATCCTGCAGATCCTGTACCGCAACGCCACGATGTACCTGCGTTACCTGCGCATCATCGACCGCGAAAGCGACAAGCTTGAACTGAAGCTGCGCCACTCCATGCAGAACCGCGAGATCGTGATGCTCATGGAGCTGAGCAAGACTTTGGTGTATTTCACCACATCGCTGAAATCGAACGAAATCGTGATGGAGAAGCTCACCACCCTGCAACGCATCAAGCAATACCCGGACGACGAGGACCTGCTCGACGACGTCATCACCGAAAACAAGCAGGCTATCGAGATGGCCAACATTTACAGCGGCGTTCTTGCGAACATGACCGACGCTTTCGCCTCGATCGTGTCCAATAACCTGAACAACGTGATGCGCATCTTCACCATCATCTCCATCACACTGTCCATCCCGACCCTGATCTTCTCGATGTACGGCATGAACTTCGATGGCGGCATGATGGGTATGCCGTTCACTGACAAGCCGTGGGGTTTCATGCTCATTATCGTGATTTCCATGGTGCTTTCCGGTGCGGTTGCCTGGTTCCTCACACGTTCGCGCATGTTCAAGTAAGGCGTTTGACGGTTATGCACCACTGGTCATCGTTCGCCAGCCGTAGCATGCTCCGCGCTCGCCGTCCGATGCGGCGCGGATTTCGCTCCCGACTGATGGCAGGATTCGCCGCGGCCTTTGGCGTGATATTGCCATTATCCGGTCTGGCCGGTTGCGGCCAAATTCAAGTCACCACCGTCTCCGGAGCGCCGGAGGGGCCCACCATCGCCATTGGGGTCGCAGCCGACGAGCCATCGGTGGGAGCATGGCATGACGGCACATACCAGGGCTTCGACATCACCATCGCCAAATACGTGGCCGCCAAACTCGGCTATGCGAACAAGCAGATCGTCTTCAAACAGGTTCGCCCCGAAAACCGGCGCTCCATGCTGGACAATGGACAGGTCGACATGGTCGTCGCCTCTTGGCCTATCACCGATGGGTCCAGTGCGATCGTTGATTTTGCCGGACCATACCTCACGACCAGCGTCGGTTTGCTGGTCAGGTCGGATGAGCGTGGCCGATTCACCAATGACGCAGGTTCGGTGGGTGACGTAGGCGACGGCACGGTGTGCGCAGTGAAAGGTGACGAGACAGTCGGCATCTTCCGCGGCAACCACCCGCAGGCTCGGATTCAGGAGCGCAGCAGTTATGCGCAGTGCGTCACGGCCGTGCAAGTAGGGTCGGCGGATGCCATAGCCTCCGATATGGCGGTGCTTTCCGGTCTTCAAGCGGCCAACGGGCCCCAGTATATGGACGTGATTGCGGACAAGGGCGAGGTCGGTTATGGCATCGCCGTGAGTCAAGGCACCAGCCAATTGGCGCAGAAAATCGCGGAAGCATTGGAAGACATGGTTGAGGATGGCAGCTGGACGGCCGCCAAGGATACGTTCACAAGCCAAACAAAGCTCACGGTTTCGCTGAACGGCGACCCCAAAGCCATCGTCTCGGATGCTGAATAACGATTGACGACGTGTCCAGTTGCGAGGCTACCTTGCTGATTTATGAGTGACAACGAGAAGAGCACGCAAACCGAAGAGCCCAACTTCCGCTACAACGCCGCACTGGCGCAGGACATCGAAAACAAGTGGCAGAAGATTTGGGACGAGCAAGGCACCTTCTGGGCCGCCAACGTCAACGGCGATTTGAAGGACGGCAAGGGCCGTAACGCCGAAGGCCGCACCGCCTACTTCGCCATGGACATGTTTCCCTACCCGTCCGGCAAGGGCCTGCACGTCGGCCACCCGCTGGGCTATCTGGCCTCCGACGTGGTGAGCCGCTACCACCGCATGAAGGGCGAGAACGTCCTGCACGCCATGGGTTACGACGCCTTCGGCCTGCCTGCCGAACAGTACGCAGTCCAGACCGGCCAGCACCCGCGCGTGACCACTGAGGCGAACATCGCCAACATGAGCCGCCAGCTGCACCGTATGGGCCTGAGCTTTGACAACCGTCGTACGTTCGCCACCATCGACCCCGGCTACGTGCGCTGGACCCAATGGATCTTCTCGCGCATCTACGATTCCTGGTACGACGAGGACGCCACCAACCCGTCCGGCTCCAGGGGCTCCGCACGCCCGATCGCCGAGCTCGTGGCCAAGTTCGAATCCGGCGAAAAGGCCATTCCGGGCCACGAGTCCGACGGCAAGCAGTGGTCCGACCTCACTGACGCCGAGCAGCAGGATATCTTGAACGACTTCCGCCTGGCCTACATCTCCAAGTCCCCGGTCAACTGGTGCCCGGGTCTGGGCACCGTGCTGGCCAACGAGGAGGTCACCGCCGAAGGTAAGTCCGAGCGTGGCAACTTCCCGGTCTTCCAGCGTGAGCTACGCCAGTGGTCCATGCGCATCACCAAGTACGGCCACCGCCTCATCGCCGATCTTGACGGCATCAACTGGCCTGAGAAGGTCAAGCTCATGCAGCGCAACTGGATCGGTGAATCCCATGGTGCCTCCGTGCACTTCACCGTGGCCACTGCCGACGGTGACAAGGACATGGAAATCTACACCACCCGTCCCGACACGCTGTTCGGCACCACGTTCGCCGTGGTTTCCCCGGAACATCACCTGCTGGAGAACGTGCCCGCCGAATGGCCGGCCGATGTACCCGAAGACTGGAAGGGCGGCTATGCCAACCCGGTCGAGGCGGTGAAGGCCTACCGTCTGGCCGCCGAAGCCAAGACCGCCAAGGACCGCGTGAACGAGGCCGGTGAGAAGACCGGTCTGTTCACCGGCCTGTACGCCACCAACCCGATCACCGGCGCGAAGCTCCCGCTGTTTACTGCCGACTACGTGCTGATGGACTACGGCACCGGTGCCATTATGGCCGTGCCTGGTGGCGACCAGCGCGATTACGACTTTGCCGTGAAGTTCGGTCTGCCTGTCATCTACACCGTCACGCCTCTGCCGGATTCCGGCGACGACTTGGCCAACTACGAGGGCAAGGCGCCGTTCGTCTCCCATGACGGCATCGTGATCAACTCCTCCGTCGAGGCCACCGAAGCCAAGGGCGACGCGCTGAGCCTTAACGGCCTGCGCGTGGACGACGCCATCGCCAAGGTCAACGCCTGGCTCGAATCCGCCGGCGTGGGCAAGGGCACCGTAAGCTACCGTCTGCGCGACTGGCTGTTCTCCCGCCAGCGCTACTGGGGCGAGCCCTTCCCGATCGTCTACGGCGAAGACGGCACCCCGCACCTGCTGCCGGATTCCGCATTGCCGATCAACCTGCCCGACGTGCCCGACTATGAGCCGCGCACCTTCGATCCGATGGACGCAGAGTCCAACCCGGAGGCACCGTTGAGCCGCAACGAGGACTGGGTCAAGGTCGAGCTCGACTTGGGCGACGGCAAGAAGACCTACTACCGCGACACCAACACCATGCCGAACTGGGCCGGCTCCTGCTGGTACTACATGCGTTACCTCGACCCGACCGACACCAAGCACATGGTGGAGAAGGACGAGTTCGACTACTGGATGGGCCCGAACCACAACAAGTACTCGGGTGATGAAGGCGGTGTGGACCTGTACATCGGCGGCGTCGAACACGCTGTGCTCCACCTGCTCTACTCCCGCTTCTGGCACAAGGTGCTCTTCGACCTCGGCTACGTGGACTCGGCCGAACCGTTCCACAAGCTGTTCAACCAGGGCATGATCCAGGCCTACGCCTACACCGACGACCGCGGCCAGTACGTGCCGGCCGACGAGGTCGTGGAAGGCCCGGCCGACGCCTCCGGCGAGCCGACCTTCACCTGGAACGGCGAACATGCCAACCGCGAGTTCGGCAAGATGGGCAAGTCCCTCAAGAACATCGTGACCCCGGACTACATGTACGAGAACTACGGTGCCGACACCTTCCGCCTGTACGAAATGAGCATGGGCCCGCTGGACGAGTCTCGCCCGTGGAACACCCGCAACGTGGTCGGTGGCATGCGCTTCCTGCAGCGTCTGTGGCGCAATGTGGTCGATGAGACCACCGGCCAGGCCCATGTGACTGAGGACACGCCGGACGAAAAGACCCTGAAGCTGCTCAACAACACGATTGCCGAAGTGACCGCGGAAATGGAAGGCATGCGCCCGAACACCGCCATCGCCAAGCTCATCGTGCTCAACAACCACCTGACCGGTCTGAAGGCTGTGCCGCGTGCCGCCGTGGAGCCGCTGATCCTGATGCTCGCGCCGATTGCCCCGCACATCTGCGAGGAGATGTGGAGCAAGCTCGGTCACGCCGAATCCCTGTCCGCCGAGCCGTGGCCGGTGGCCGACGAACGCTACGTGGGCCACGACACCGTGACCGCCGTGGTGCAGATCAAGGGCAAGGTGCGCGCCAAGCTCGAAGTGCCGGTCGACATCGATCCGGCCGATCTCGAGAAGCAGGCGCTGGCCGCCGTCGCCGACCGTCTTGGCGGCAAGGAGCCGCGCAAGGTGATCGTCAAGGCCCCGAAGATCGTCTCCATCGTTCCCGCGGAGTGACTTGTTGCGAGCCAGCTCCCCTCTTTGAGGGGAGCTGGCTCGCGTAGCGAGACTGAGGGGAGCGTCAACCGCCCACCTCAATTGTGGATAACTTCATAAGCTAGAACCACATACCCCGTTTCAGCTGGACAAACGCCCATGAATCCATCAGCGTGGATGCATGGGCGTTTCTCATAACCATCGCGCAGACCATGCCGCCAACCGTTTGCGCGCATTCAGCAGGCAGAGCGCAGCCATGCCCCAACCGCGAGTGGAACGGCCCACGACGCCTCCGCCGCCTCCTGGCCATGCACGGATCCGTCCGGCTGGCCACCCGCCCCAAAGGGCGCAGAGCGGCCTGCGGCAGGCGACTCGTGACAAACGTGCGTTATCGGATCTGATTGGCGTACGTTCCGCCGATGCCGTCGGCGAATCAGCCAGACTCACCCGGGATCAGCCGCGATTGTCGTTCACCATTGGGCATGCCTTGGCCGTGATATTGCTGCTGATCGTCGCCCTTGGCATCAGCTTGGCATTGCTGGTCCAACAGTCGATGAATATGGCCATGCTGTCTCAACCGACCGCCATGCAGACCACGGGCGGCTCCGCTGGAGATCAGACGATGCCATCGCAGAACACCACGGACGAGAAACGCACGGATCCGCAGCAGTCGGAGCATTCCGATGCCACAGCGAACCCCGAATCGGATACCACGCAATCTCCGCACATGCAGACGGACGGCAGCGATGCCGGCGCTTCCACGCATGGTCTTATCAACCTCAACACGGCTACCGCTGAGGAATTGCAATCCATCAAAGGTATTGGGCCGGTTACCGCTCAGCGGATCATTGATCATCGCACGGCGATTGGCGGGTATACATCAGTCGATCAGCTGCTGGATGTCAAAGGCATCGGCTCCAAGACGTTGGAGACCATGCGAGGGCAGGTGACGGTCGGATGAGCAGGGATTGGATACTGCGCGAGCAGGGGAGCCGCGATTGGAGGATGCTGCCGATCGCCATAGTGATGTGGGCGGCGAGTCTGGGAGCGCACGCATTATTCGCATGGAGGATGTCTGATGGACTCGGCACCGGTCAGGCAAAGGCTGATGCCGGAGCTGGCATTGACGTCACCATAATCGGCATGGAATGGCCTGTCACACGAATATTGCCTATAACAGTGGCGTCATGTGCTGCCGTGGCGGCGATGATCGTGGTGTCTTTCCGCCTGCGGATCCGGTGGACGGGAACATTGACCGTATGCGTTGCGGTGGCGTGCATCGGCAGTATGACGGCAATCGCGTCGGACACCATTGCCTGGCATGATCCTGCCTCCGCACAAGCTCGCCAATCCAGTTCATACCACGAAGTCATGGCCACGGTGACGACGCCCGTGATCGCTTCGGACCAACGCACATACGATTGTCAGACGGACATACGGCTGAGCGGCATCACTGTGGATGGTACGGATGTACGTTCCACGGTCGCTGTGCGTGTATACGCCGACGAATCGTATTGTGGGCAGTTGCGTCGAGGCGCGGTCTATCTGCTGACAGGCGTATTGCAGCAAGCGCGATATGGACGCATACCACTATGGCTGCTCTTGGAAGGAAAACAGCCGGTAGCACAGGTGCGGGCTCCGCCGTGGCATCTCGCCGCGATTGCGCATGTGCAGGAGGCGTTTTTCACCGTGACCGAACAATTGTCCGATCAGGGGCGTGTGTTGGTGCCGGGATTGACGATGGGTGTGCTTGGCCAGGATTATATCGGCGGCGAGACCGGTCCGATGCCGGTCAACAGCACGTATGCGCAAACGTTGGAGAATCAGTTCCGCCAGTCCGGCATCATGCACCTCATGGCCGTATCCGGCGGCCACTTTGTACTGGTGGCGGGATTGGTGCGCCGGTTATGCATGTGGATGCTGCTTGATCGGCGGCTGACGGCGTTGCTGGTCTCTGGAGTATATGTGCTGCTGGCATTGGCGATGTTCCCCAGTGATTCGGTCACCCGCGCGTTCATCATGGGATTGATAGGTGCGTTGACGTATGCGATGGGGCGGCGTACGCAAGCGTTGAACGCCCTGTGCTGGACGGTAATCGGTGTATTGGCGGTGAATCCGGATATGTCGGCCAGCTACGGATTCGCCTTGTCTTCGGCCGCCGTACTGGGTATCGTGCTGTTTGCGGGGCGGCTGGCCGGTGCCTTTGAGCGAGCGATGCCGCACGGCATCGCCGAAATGATGGCGATGACCGTGGCCGCGCAGTTGTTCACCCTGCCGATTCAGGTGTTGATGGAACCGGAGTTGCCGTTGCTGTCCGTGCCGGCGAACCTGTTGGTGTCGCCGTTTGTGGGATTGGCCACGATGGCGGGATTGATGGCATTGGCCTGCGCATGGTGCGAGCCATGGCTGGCCGGCGTATTCGCGTGGATATCGTCATGGGGCACGCTGGTGATGGAACGGGTGGCGTTGTGGCTGGGTGGCAGCACGATGGCCGTCATCCCATGGAAAGACGGCGTTACGGGTGCCGTGCTGATTGTGGCGGTGGAAATCGGTATCGGCATGCTACTGGTGTTCGTCAGCCGTTGCCTCCAGCATGTCCGTCGTTATGAGGCCGGAATGCCTGGCGTGCGCTTCGGTTCCGCTTGGCATGTCCGCCTCAGTCTCTGGTGCGAGGAGACGAGACGTCTCTTTACGCGGCGGCAAGCCGAATAGCCAATGCGGTATTCGGTGCAGCAACCATCGCAATAGCCAGCCGAACCTATGCGATAGGCCGCGCGGCATAAACCATCAGCCGGCAAAACTGCGATACAGTTGAGACCAGTTCAACCAGCTGCATGAAGGAGTGCCGGCGATGATGTTGTCTCATAATCCGATAGTCGAACCATTCGCATTGGCCCACGCCACCATCGTCACCGGAGATAAAGCCGGAACCATACTGCGTAACATGACGATCGTGGTCGGAGCCGACGGACGTATCGAACAGGTTGCACCCAGCATCGAAACCAGTATCCCAGCCGAATACCACTATCTTGACGGCACCGGCAAAATCGTGATGCCGGGGCTGATCAATGCGCATACCCATCTGTTCTCCCAAGGCAAGCCGCTCAATCCGAAGCTGGCGACGCCCAAAGGCCAACGTATGGTCGCCACATTCGCGCATTCGCCATTGGGCAAGCCGTACATGGCCGCAACCGTAAAACACAACGCCACAACATTGCTGGAGTCCGGCGTTACGACGATCCGCACACTTGGCGACGTGGGATATGAAGTCGTGACATTACGCGATCAGATTGATGCAGGCCAAATCCTCGGACCGCGTATCTTGGCGTCCGGACCGCTGATGGCGATTCCCGAAGGCCATGGCGCCCCGCTTATCGCACTGACCAGCGGCACCCCGGAAGAGGCGCGTACCGCAGTCGCGCAGAATCTCAAGGCTGGCGTCAACGCCATCAAAATCGCCGCGACCGGCGGCGTAACCGATGCACAGGAAATCGGCGAGGCCGGCAGCCCGCAGATGAGCGTGGAACAGATGCGGGCGATTTGCGATGAGGCGCATCAGTACGGTGTTATTGTCGGCGCGCACGCGCAAAGCCCGGAAGGCGTGCGGCGTTCGCTGCTGGCCGGCGTCGATACCATCGAACACGGCAGCGTGCTCGACGACGAATTGATCGGCATGTTCCGGCACAATCCGAATGCGTTGCGCGGATACTCGGCATTGATTCCGACACTGTCCGCCGGCCTGCCATTGACCTTGCTTGGACAGGACGTGACCGGCATCACCGACATCCAATTGGAGAATTCCAAAAACGTGGTCGGAGGCATGGTTTCAGGTGCTCGTCAGGCGCACGAGGCCGGATTGATGATAGGCGTCGGCACCGATACAGGCATGACATTCGTGCCGCAGTACGCCACATGGCGTGAGCTGGAGCTGCTGGTCGCATATGCCGGTTTCAGTCCGGCTGAGGCCCTGCACGCAGCCACTGCCGTCAACGCCTCCATTCTCGGCGCCGATGCCGAGACCGGTTCTTTGGAAGTCGGCAAATCCGCTGATTTGCTTGTGCTGAATGCCAATCCGCTGGACGACCTGCGCGCGTTGGAACACCCGGCACTGGTCATCGCGGCCGGTCACCCGGTATGGCGTCCCGGTCCCAAGCGTTTCGCGGATATCGACGCCCTGTTGGACGAGGCATACGCCTAATCGCAGGGAGTTGCCGGGCCGTTATGCCGGCAGGTCATTGTCCAACCTGTGTGGCGAGATGGGGGCATGGCGAAAACAGCAGCGAACGTACCGGTAACCGTGGTGCCCGGAGGCGACTCGTATTTGAACGACGCGCGCACCAAGGCACTGTGCGCACAAGCGTTGAAGGCGCGACCCGACGCCGAACTCATCGAGCTCGACGCCACATCGGCCGACCAATATGCCTTCGATGAAGCCGTCAGCCCATCGTTGCTTTCCGACGTTGCCGTGGTCAAACTCGTCAACCTGCAGAATGCCGACGAAAAGCTCGCCGAAGCTTTGGTGACGTACACCAAGCAGGCCGCCAAGGATCCGAACGGCTCCAGCGTGGTGATCTGCCAGCACGAGGGCGGCGTCAAAGGGCGCAAGATCATCGACCAACTGGTGAAAGCCGGCGCTCGCAAAGAGGACGTGCCGGATTTGAAGAAACCGGATGCCCAACTCAATTTCGTACTCGGAGAATTCGAGAAACGCGGTCGTAGAGTCGAACCGATGGCCGCGCAGCAGCTGGTATCCGTGCTCGGCGGCAAAACCGGCGAACTCGCCGCCATGTGCGAGCAATTGTGTTTCGACTTTGACGATAATCCGATGGGGCTCGACTGTGTCAACCAGTATTTGACCGCCAATCCGCAGGTCACCGGTTTTGCCGTGGCAGACAAGGCCGTGGAAGGCAAAACCGCCGAAGCCATCGTCATGATGCGTGCAGCTGTGGAACAAGGGACCGATCCCATCGCGCTGATCGGCGCGTTGGCCATGAAGCTCCGTACCATTGCCAAAGCCTCGGCGGTCCGGGCCGGCACGATTTCACAGGCCGAAGCGAAAACCAATCCGTGGGTGCTGAAGAATGCGATGCGCCAACTTGGCGGCTGGACTTCGGCAGGACTCGCGCATTGCATCCGTATGCTCGCCTGGGCGGATGAGCAAAGCAAAACGAACGGCGGCGACCCGGTATATGCGCTGGAACGCTGCATTGAAGACATCAGTCATAAAGGTCGGTAAAAGTCGATAAAGGGGTATTTATGAGCGAACACACTATTGCGGCTCCCACCAGCGAGGCCATGCAGGAGCTCGGCCGCCGCGTGGCCGGAATGGTACACGGCGGCGATGTATTGCTGCTCTCAGGCCCTCTTGGTGCCGGCAAAACCACATTCGCCCAAGGCTTCGGGGCGGGGCTGGACATTACCGAACCCATCGTGTCTCCTACATTCACCATTGCCCGCGAACTTGACGGGCATTTCGCCGACGGCACTCCGGCTCATCTGGTGCATGTGGATGCCTACCGTCTGGGCGGCTCAGCCTATGCGCCGGGGCAGGACGCCATCGGGCGTTTGTTGGACGAGCTGGAATCGCTGGGATTGGACGAAGAACTTGAAGACCCCGGCGAGAACACGGTGGTGCTTATGGAGTGGGGCGAACAAATGGCCACCGCCTTGGCACCAGAACGACTTGAAATCCATATCGATCGACCTCTCGATTCCTCCGATGTCGCATCCGCTGGATCAGACGGCGAACTCACCAGCAACGGCACTCGTACCGTCGCATTCGTCCCAGTCGGCAAGCGATGGGCCGCGTTCGACCTGCAATAAGCCATGCGCCCATAGACTCCTCGATGTACACTCTCTAGAGGCTTTACGACTAGGAGGATTCATGGGTTGCACGTTGGTGATTGACACCTCATTCGGCTCGACGGTCGGCATTGTGGGGCGCGAGCCCATTGTAGAGACCGATTCGCGCACCCATGTGGAGAAACTGCAGGTCAATATCGCGCGCGCGGTCGAGGAGGCCGGCCTGACTCCTGCCGATATCGAGGAGATCGTCGTGGGCATCGGCCCGGCGCCATTCACCGGCCTGCGCGCCGGCATCGTGGCCGCCAAGGCGTTGGCCTTCGCCACCGGGGCCAAGCTCGTCGGACAGAACGTACTCGACCCGCAAGGCGAGATGATGAACTTCGTGCTGGGTGACAGCGCCATGTTCGACGGCATCGATTTCCTGGCCGACGTGCCGCGCTTGAGTTCGCGCCAATCGGATGGTGACGTCCCGGACGCCGAGGCCAAGGAACACGAACTCGACCGCCACGTCACGCTGTGCGTCAACGATGCGCGCCGCAAGCAGCTGTACTTCTCGCTCAACCACGGCAGCATCAGCCTGCCGGACGAGGACGCCGCCGAACGACGCTGGATCGAGATGGATATCGACTATCCGGAGCATATCGTCGAACGGGTGAACGCGGCGCTCGCGGAACACGGCGAACGCGACGGCGTCAGCTATGTGGTGGATGTGGCCGGCCACGGCGCGGCCAAATACGCGTCCGTCTGGCAGGGACTGCGTGCGCTGGGCTCCGTGGTGGACGGATCGGTATTGGATGCCGGGAAAGCCGGGCTCGCCGTCTTTGCGACCACCGCGTTGAGCTGCGAACTGCGCGGCGACCAGGTCGTGCCGATCGAACCGTTGTACCTGCGCCGGCCGGACGCCGAAGTGCCGAACCCGCTGAAGCACGTGCTCGGCCATGCCGGTGCCGATAAAGCGTGAGGCGGGTTGTGTCCGATGATTGTTGATATCACTGCTGTGAGTCGTGATCTTGCGGTTCGTTCCATTGCACAGTTGGAAGGCGAACTGTTCGGCCGCGGCGCATGGAATGCGAACATGGTGCGAGAGGAACTGGACGCACCGGCCCGCACGTATCTGCTGGATGTGCTGGGGGAGGCGGAACAGGCGGTTGTCCGCGGCTACGCCGGCTTCTGGTATGACGGCGAGGACGCCGAGCTCATGACCATCGGCGTGGGCAAGGCATACCAGCGGCAAGGCATCGCCGCTGCGTTGCTTCAGGCACTGGTCGACGAGGCGAAACGTCAGGGCGCCTCGCGCATGCTGCTCGAAGTGCGTGTGGATAACGACCCTGCGCTGGCCCTATATCAGCGGTTCGGATTCGAACGCATGGGATTGCGCAAACGCTACTACCAGCCCGAAGGCATCGACGCATACACCATGAGCTTGGACCTGAAGCCGAGGGTCGTGGGCTTTGCCGCCCCGCAGACGGCATCGGCGGACATTGAAGACATCACCAGCAAGCAAACGGAGAAGAACGGAGAAGCACGATGAGCGAACCGGTTGTACTGGGTATTGAATCCACCTGCGACGAAACCGCAGCCGCCATCGTACGCGGCCGCGAACTGCTCTCCAACGTCGTGGCCTCATCCATGGAGGAACACGCGCGATACGGCGGCGTGATCCCCGAAATCGCCTCCCGTGCGCACGCCGAGGCCTTCGTGCCATGCGTGTCCAAGGCGCTCGCCGACGCGAACATGACGTTGGCGGATGTGGACGCCATCGCCGTGTCCGCCGGTCCCGGACTGGCCGGTTGCCTGGCCGTGGGCGTGTCCGGCGCCAAGGCGCTGGCCTGGGCTGCGAACAAGCCGATCTACGGCATCAACCATGTGATCGGGCACATCGCCGTCACTCAGCTGCAGTTCGGCCCGTTCCCCAAGGACACGCTGGCGCTGATCGTCTCCGGCGGCCACACCTCGCTGCTGCACGTGGAAGACATGCCGCGCAAAATCGACGTGGTTGGTACCACGCTGGATGACGCGGCGGGGGAGTGCTTCGACAAGGTCGCCCGCCTGCTCGGCTTCCCGTATCCGGGCGGCCCGCACATCGACCGCCACGGCCAGAACGGCGACCCGCACGCCATCAAGGTGCCGATGGGCCTGACACAAGGCAAGGCCGGTGCCGCGCACCCGTATGATTTCAGTTTCTCCGGTGTCAAGACCGCCGTGGCTCGCTGGGTGGAAAGCGAGCAGGCCGCCGGCCATGAGATTCCGGTGGACGACGTGTGCGCCTCCCTGGCCGATTCCGTGGCCACCGTGCTGGCCCGTAAGGCCATGCGCGGCTGCCGGCAGTACGATTCCAACACGCTGATCGTGGGCGGCGGCTTCTCCGCCAACTCGCAGCTGCGCGCCAAACTGCTCGAATTCGGCGAGAAGTACGGCGTCGACGTCCGTATCCCGCAAATCAAGCTCTGCACCGACAACGGTGCCATGGTCGCCATGCTCGGCGTGAACCTGGTCGAAGCCGGCGTGGCCCCCAGCGCCCCCGACTTCCCGATTGACTCCGCCATGCCCCTGACCAAGGTTTCGATGTAAGATTTGCGCGGTATTCCCAAACTGATACTGGGAATACCGTGCCTCTCATCGGTGAATTGACAGTGACCTGTCTGCCTGATGTGAGTAGTGGTGAGGTCTTCGCCATGGATTTCCCGGTTGATGATGGGGTGTCGTGTCTGGTCACCAATGCGATGAAAATAAAAAAGCCTCGGAGAACCGAGGCTTTCGATGGCTCCTGCGGCTGGGCTTGAACCAGCGACCGTCCGATATACGGTTCTGGCTCGCAGCCGTAGGGCTTTTTGCAACAGGAGTAGACAATACACCAGCCTTGCTGTTCCTTCAAATCGGCGTGTCATCGCGCATGTTCGCCTTGCAGCTGGTTTTCCGAAGAGCATCGGCCAGAAACGCGCAATAGTATTCCTTGGGAAGTGATGAAGAAGTCACTTCCCTTTTCTATGCGCTTAAGGAGCCCCATGAGGTATTGGAACGACAACAGGAAGAGCTGCGAACACGTCGAGCCACGGGAGGATTGGAAAGAATCCATTGAGAAATGGATCGACTGGATGGACGCCATCGGACGCACGAACGACACCCTGCGCACCCGCTGGTACCAGATCGTTCGATTCTCCAAAGCCGTCGATAAAAGCATCACCGACGTGACCGAAGACGACCTCATATTCTACCTAGCCGGCATGGGAACCGAAGGCAGACGCGGAGTACGCAGCTGCGTCAAGGTCTTCTACCAATGGAGCATGAAGCGAGGGCTCGTCCGCCGCAATCCGGCGGACGAAGTGCCCACCGTGCCCATGACCCTTCCGTCCGGCTGCATCTGTCCCGAGGAGAACATCGAACAAGGACTCGCATCACCCGACGAGAACGCGCGGCTGGCCGTCATGCTGGGCGCGTTCTGCGGCCTGCGCCGCATCGAAATGACCAGAATCAACCTGAAGACCGATCTGGAGGAGAACGCCGAGGGCATGGTGCTCCACGTCCACGGCAAGGGCAACAAGGAGCGGATGCTTCCCGTGCCGGCAAAGCTCGCTTCGGCATTGCGGAAACGCACCGGCGTATGGCTGTTCCCCGGAGACGTGCAGGGACACTGCGGCGTCGATTACGTGGCGAAGAGGATCAAGACGGTAACCGGATACCCGTCGCACAGCCTGCGCCGTAGGTTCGCCACATGCGTCTACTACAGGAACGGCTGCAACATCGTGCTTGTCAGCCGTATGCTGGGGCACGCCAACATCGCCACCACCATGCGTTACATCGGCCTCGTGCAGGACGAAATGCGCAACGCCGTGGAATCCACCACCCGCACCGACATGAGACTGACCATGCCCATGAACCAGGTCGTCGGAACAGCCGGCAGCGTCGCCACCTATTCCCTTAGCACCGCGAGGATCGGATGAACAAACGGTATACGCCAACATGCTTCTTTGCGCATATTGGCGTATACCAACACCGCTCACCGAGTGTTCCCGAGACTGGAAAGCGGCAACGCGGCTATGTCTATCCCCAGCGCATCGGCTGCGGAGAACACCGCTTCAATCGGGGCTTCGCCCCGCTGGAGCAGAGCATCGGCAAACCGGGGATCGATACCGGCCTGGGAGGCAAGGTCGTCGGCGTCCCAGGAATGGTTCGCGGTCTCTTCACGGAAGGCGGCTGCGATATCCGATTCGGTGCGGGCGAAAAGAGTCCGGCGTTCACGCGGCGCTTGGAAACGGCTGAGGTAACGCGCGTACTCCAATTGCGCCTTTGTCGGCTCAGGCAAGTTATAGTCCAGATTCGACATCGCAGACCTCCTTAGCGTTCAGCGGGTTGGACTGGAGTCGTTCGACGCACCGAAAATAGGGAATCCGGGAACCGCATCGGCCGACGATGGAGTGCCTGGAGTGCCGTACAACGTCCCGATCTGTTCGATCGCCCATGCGCTCCAACGTGGGGATTCGACCGTGGATGTCATCAGGCCGGCGGGGAGGAACCGGCGCATCTCGTCGGCGAAGGCATCCGAGCCGATCACATCGGCGACCCCCGCCACGCGATCAGCACGGTCTGCCCAAAGTCCTTCTTCGCCGTAATCAGATGATTTCAATTCCGCAAGCTCCATCGCCCGTCGGGAATCGACGTCGCCTCTCGACGCCAACCAGCACATGTCCCACAGGTCGCGTCGCCGCAGGTGCGATGCGCAGGCATAGGAGAGCAGCTTGTCGGCAAGAATCTCGGTGGGGCTTTCCACATCGAGGATGATCTGACCCGACAAGGCCGGGAACATCGGATAGTTGACCAAGGCGGGACGATGCTGCGGCTCGTACGCGGGAATCGATGCCACCTCCAGCTTGATTGTCTGGCTCGGCAGATCCTTGCGCTGACCGGCCGTGCGAATCGCTATACGCCATCTGCGCGTCAGCCCATCGGCGTCGGGTCTCGGCTCCTTGACCCGGACCGTCACATCATCGCCCATCCCCGAGAGCGAATCGGAGATGCAGGAGCCAAGCCCTTTAAGGGTGTCCATGTCGAACGAGGTGCCGCCGGCAAAATCAAGGTCCTCGCTGTACCTCGGGGACCCGTGGCACAGGCGCAGACTCGTGCCGCCCTGGAACACCAGCGAGGAGAAGAAACCCTCGCGCATCATGGCATCCAGGATTCGATAATGCAGAAGTTCCTTCTCGACCACGGGAAGCAGATTGCCCATGCCCTCGCCCCCGGCCAAGACGATCCCGGCCGCCATAGCCTTGTAGTCATAGGTGCCGTCAGCTCCAGTCATCATCGTCCTCCAATTCGTCCATGTCCACCAGATCGAGGTTGCGTCCGACGGCCTTCAGGTCACGATACGCCCACTGTTTCGACGCGAGCGGCGTCAGTCCGTCATCGCGGGCGATCAGGTTCGGCAGGATGCGACTCCAGCTGAGCTTGCAGTGCGTGAACTCGATCACCCCGTACGCGGTGCGGAACTCGCCCTCACGGCCCGTGGTCATGAACGTGACCCTATCCACCGGAATCTGGCTGATCACGTTCCAGCGCGACAGAGCGCTTTCGAGGCTTTCCCACACCAGCTCGCCGGAACGCAACCGCTTTGCGACCTGATGAAGTGTCCCCTCGCCGAGATGGGAGGAATACGCGAACACGTAGACGCCACGGGCGGCACGGACCAACGCCTTCGCCGATACCAGGCTGGACAGGGTTCGGTTCAGTTTCTGCCCCTGCTCGCCCAGCACGACGGCCAGTTCGTTCTTGCAATACACGTAGCACGAGTACTTGGCATCCATCTCGCGCAGCTGGTCAATCGCCTCGCTCCTCTTCATGCATATAAGTGTACATGAATATATGTAAAAACGCATATTCATGTACACCTATCACAATCCTGAAGCGTTCCAATCAGAGGGAACGCCCTCGTGCCGGACCGTCTTCGAGACCAATCCCGTCGATGGCGTTTTCCGAGAAAGGGTTCTCTCTTAATCTGCCGACGATTTCCGCTACGGCGCGCTCTTCCTGATCAACGCATTGGACAAGCTGGGAAATGAACGGCTTGGGATCGCCGTCAACCTGCCATGCTTCCAGACTTTTCCCATAGCTGCGGCCGGCATCATGTTTGATTGCTACGGGCCGGTAGCCGGCAGCCATGAGCATGAGATTCAGAATCTGTCGCCCGGTTCGCCCGTTGCCGTCCGTGAATGGATGGATGTTCTCGAACATCGCGTGGAATCCGGCAGCTTTGAGGATCGGGTGGTCTTTGGAACCGTTCACCGCGTCCACGAGCGCTTCCATGTCCTCGTAGATTTCAAGTGGGTCGGCGGTCTTCACTCGGGTGGCGGTGATCCTTGCCTGGTAGCCGTAGGGGCGGAACCGACCCCTGAGCGCGGGCTGCATGTCCAATGCGGTGACTTCATGCAGCTTTTGGATCATCTCGACACTCAGCGTCCGCTCCTCTTCAGCGAATCGTTCCGCATAGGCCATGCCATCCGCAACGCCACGGGCGGCGAAGATGTATCTTGCCGGCGAGTCGGTCGGCACGAACTCGCCCTCCAACACCAGTTCGGTGTCCTCAAGCGTCAGCGTGGATCCCTCGATCGCGTTGGAGTTGTAGACATAGCGGGCCATCCATTCCTTACGGTAATCCTCAAGCGCTGACTGCTCCACCCCATCCAAAGGAAACATCTGCCTGAACCGTTCTCGGGCAGCATCGGAACGACGAAGCAAGTCGGACACCTCCGCGTCCCGCTCCAGAGAGTCCAAGAGAGGAGGAAGGTTTCGGATTTTCTCAGTCAGCGCTGGATTCGGCATATCGGCTCCTTAATCGATGCTTCCATAAGTCTACAAGCGCAGGCGCGTCACATGGACAGTCCGACGATTTTCTTGCCTTCGAGAAAGTCCTGGAAAAAGGCCGTGGAATCATCGTTGTCGTCCGATGATTCCATGGCCCTTATCCGTGTCGTTTCTTACGTTCACCGGGTCATGCCGTATGACGATGACTGTTCGAGGTTCAACGGGTCGGCCGGATCGCATGCGCCGGCGGAAAGCTCGTCTTTTTCTTGTTTCGCCGGTGTCGGTTCGGGCATCGCGGCGAGCTTGTCGAACGTGTTGAGGAACGCGCCTATCTCGCGGTCGCTGCTGATGGGGTCCATGCCCCTGGCCTTCGTCAGGGCGCGTATGAAGTCGAGGTGATTGTCCGCGAACGCGCCGAAACGTTCGAAATCACCGCCCTTGATGCTGGTCGTGTCCTGCTCGTACAGGCTCGTATATTCGTCGCCCATGCGTTCGGCGAAGTCCCTCACCCTGGCATCGATGTCCCATTCGATGGGCGGGCATCCGAACGCGAGTTCCACGTACCGGGGTTCCACGGACAGGCCCCGATCGGTTTTCAGGTCGTTCCAGAAGCGGTCCACGGATTCCTTGCCGCCGTCGTAGTGGCGGCCTGCGGCGTCGAACGGTTCGCCAGCCCATGCCTGTTCGTAGGATTCCAATGCCTCGCATCCCTGGTCGGTGAGCTGGCGTATCTCCACCTCCACACTGCCGTCGTGGTGGTGGCCGCGCATCTTCAGGATTCCGTTCTCGTCCCAGATGTGGTCGATCTCGCAGTCCTTGAACGGGGAATCATCGCCGTTCATCAGATCATCGAAGGTCTCGAACGAGGATATGCCCGTGCGTTCGCCGTCCCATCGGCCTATGCTTCCGAACGCGATCAGCGGGTTGCCTCCCATCGGGTTCCTGTACGAGGAGAGCGCCGACTGGGATCCATTGAAGAAATCACGCAGAGCGCCGGTCTCCATCCTGTAATCGGTTTGACGGGATTCGTCCGCGAAGGCATCGAACGTGATCGACGTGCCGCTCTCCTCGTACAGCCGCCACAGGCTGTCGGCGCGGGTGCTGTGTTCACGGTAATACGGGTCCCCGTATTGCGGGTCGTAGTCGTCAGCGTTGTAGATGTACCGTTTGCGGGGTTCGGGATCCCGAATCTCGTCGATCCAATTCATGTCCATCGTGTGCTCCTTGGTTTTGTTCGTCGTTGCCGTACGGCGTCAGTGGCCGTGTGTCGTTTCCATGCCGTCATCCAACGCGAGGTCGAGCCCTGCGGTCTCAGGAGACGTTTCCTGTGGGTCGGCCCAGCCGACGGCGAGGTCCAGCGCGCCGCGCAACGCCTGGCCGGAAAGCCGGTACGTCCAGGAATCGTTTGCCTCGTAAGGGAAGGATTCGCCGGACACGATGCCGCGCTCGTCATGCAGGCTCACGTCGAACGTTCCGGGTTTGGCCGTGATTAGCGCATGACGGGCGGAACCGGGAGCCGAGACCTCCAGCGCCTTTCTGCCGTCGGGAGACCCGGTGGCGGTGAATTTGATATCGGGGTGGTGCGCGAGGCTGTAGGAAGCGTTGGACTCACACGCCAGCGGGACCGTATCTCCCAGCCCGCTGTCTGCGGCCAGCTGCTGTGGGCTGTAATCCATGCCCTGCGTGTAGTCGATGGGCTGCGCGTCGGTGTAGAAGCATCCGCCGCCATCGTCCGCGTCGATCAGGTCGCCCACGAGCCGGTCCAGGCGTGCGGGGTCGTCCCATGCGCTCACGAGTCTGGCGGGTTCGGCCTGGTTCTTCCATGCCATGTAGCGGTCGCGTTGGTCGCCGCAGATGCCGTCGAATGATTCCTGGGAGATGAACGTGCCGCCGTCCAATTGGTAGCATTCCCCGTCCGGGTCCAACGCGCGCTCCTTGAACTCCTTTTCGGCGGCGGCGTACAGGCGCTTGTCGAGCGGTTCCATGGCCGCGTCGATGCCCGCCATCATCTCGTCCACGTGTTGCCGCATGTCGGGCTGGCTCGTTTTCCACCATGCCTGCAAGTCGGCGAGCACGTCGGCGGCGTTCTCCCGTTCGCACACGTCGAGCAGGTCATCGTCGTAATTTTCCACCGTCCAGGAGTAGAAATCCCAGTCACTCGAACCGGTCAGGCGTTCGATGCCCTTCATGCGGTGGAAGTCCATCAACCCGCCGCCGTGCTCGCGCACGATGCCCGCCAACGGCAGATCGGCCTCGTCCATCAGGCCTTTCCAGTATTCGGGGACATTCCCGTTCTCCATGTCGTTCTCCTTTCCGAACGCCTTTTCGATCACGAGCGGGTCTCGTGGGTCAACAGTGCGGTCGATCCGCAGTATCTCGGGCATGACCGCCTCGCTTTCACGGCCGATGACGAACGTGCCGATACCGGCCTTGACGCGATGCTCGGGAAGCCTTCCCGAACCGTCGCACATCACCGCCGGCCGGAACAGCGAATCCCCGTAGGCGAGCGTCACCGTGTCGCCCGGCCTGGCGAGAACCCGTTCGACGGCCATGCGTGAGAGGCCGTGCGCGTCGAGACGGCCGGAACGCCAATCGTTGGCCTCGGCTGCTGTCAGGGTGAAGGAAACGGAACGCCCTTCCTGGGCCGAGGTCACGTCGAGCCTGACTGGCTGCATGGCCTCGAAACCGATCCAGATGCCTTCCGGCGTCCTGTCCGGGGCTTTCACGTCAATGTCCGTGAACCCGTATTCGGTCAGCACGTCCGTGACCCTGATCCTGAGCGCGTTGTCGGGAGGCAGATCAGGGCGTTCATTGGGAATCGGGAGCGAGGACGCCTCGAACCACACGTCCTCGCTCGGATCGGTGTCGAAGCCGCCGTCCGCGTCGGAATACGCCATGTGGACGCCGAACTCCAATTCCTTGGCATCGACGGAAGAGACCAGAATCGCGTTCCCCAGCACGAGATCGCGCGCGTTCCTGCGCAGGATGGATTGCATGTCGGGCTTGGCGGGATTCCCGGCCGCGAGCAGGTCGCGGTTCACACCCTCCATGTCAAAAGGCGTCAAGGCCATCTCGCTCGCCCTTTCTCACTTGGAAAGGCCGGAACCGGCCGTATCGGTCATATTCAGCGGGTCCGAGGGGTCGCACGCCTGCGCGCGTTCCGCGAACGAGGTGACGGCACCGGGCAGCACATATCCCAGATCAAGGTCGATCGGGCTCACGCCGTCGTCTTCGCCGACGGACGCTGCGGGCATTGCGCCCATGGTCTCGCGCAGCACGTCCACGGCGTCGCCAGTAGCGGCGCGCGCGTCGATGATCCGGTGCATCGTGTCCTCAAGCGCGGCATGGATATCGGTGGAACCCTCCTCCACGATGCACTGGTATGAGGGGGCTCCCCAGTTCGTGCCGGTGCCGGAAATCGTGTAGTCCGCGATGCGTTCGCCCGGCTGGACGAGCGAGGCGAGGTCGAACGCGGACGGCGAACCGGTCTTCGCGTCGAAATCATCCAGCCATTCGACCTCCTCGGCGATCTCCTCGCGCGAGTACCGGCCGTCGATATCGCTCGGCCAGTCCGCGTCCTCCAGATAGCCGTTGTCGCCAAGCGACACATCGCCGTCGAGCTTGAGGTCCCGGCCGTACATCTCCATATCGATCAGATAGCCGAGCCCCGTATCGAACATGGACCACACGGCATCCGATGCCCACCCATGGTTCACGGCGGTCCAGGCATACTTCGCCTCCTTCGATTCGGCCGAGGACGGCGCATCATAAGAGTGATAGGGGATCTCGTCCGAGTTCAACGCGAGGTTCGCGTACTGCAACGGGGTGCGCGGGGCCGCGTCAAGATCGTCGCGGACCGTCCGCACCTTCTCGTACACGTCCGGGTCGTCGTCCTCGCGCGCCTCGAACGCGCGGCACATGAGGTTCAGGTCCGTCAGCGACTCGTATTCGACGGGATTCGCCACGGTGGCGAGCAGTCCTTCCCCGCCATCGTAGTCGTGGATCGCGTACTCCTCGTACCGGCCGCCCAATCCCACCTCGGTCTTCAGGGTGTCCTGCAAGCGTTCGGCGGGCATGGGCAGCGTGATCCACGCGCCCTGCAACACGCCCTCCACGTATTTGCCCAGGTTGGCGACGTACACGCTGATCTGGTAGTCCTTCAATCCGGCCATGATGATGCTCCTTCGCTCGGGTCTTTTATCGTGTGGCTGCGGCCGAGGCAGACGGGTCGGCAATGCTCAACGGGTCGGCCGGGTTCGCGGGATCGTAGGTTTCGGACGTTTCGGCCTTCTCGCCTTCGTCTTTGCGGGCGAGCCGGCCGTCGTCCACCATCGCGTCGATGATCTCCCATCCCTCCTCGATGCTGCGGTCCCGCAATTCCCTGGCCGAGATCATGTCGCGCATCGCGTCCATGTTCTCGTTGTTGTCGGGCCAGTCATGGTCTTTCAGCCAGTGCCGAAGGTCCTCCTCCGTCCAGCGGATCTCCGCAATCGTTTCGTTGCCTTGCCCGGCGTTGCTTTGACCGGGATGAAGCAACGCCTCAGATCGGAGACCGAAATACGCTTTGTCTTCCTGGAGGCCGGACAGGAAGCCGGAGGGCGTGAACCCGTTGCGTGCCGCGAACTCGCGGGACCAGCATTCGTCGAACTCCTCGTCGGGGTCGAAGTCGAGGAGCCCGTCCGCCATGGCGCGCCTCAGCCCCTTCTCGTCCGCCTCGGCCGGCACCGTGACCGTGACCGTGGCGTGGTTGGGGGCCTCCAGCGTCATGTACAGTTCGCTGTGGCCGGCGTCGCGTTGGATGAAGCATTCCCCGTTGCCCCAGTCGAGCTCGTGCTGCTCGATCAGCTCCTTCGCCTTGTCGGTCAGGGCCCGTTCCTGGGACGTGTATTCATCGGGTTCCATCAGCATGATGCGTCCTTCCTTCCCTTGGATGATCGGTGCCGCGCCGTCCGGCGGGCATGGCTCCGATCATCAGCCCATACGGGCGGTCGCGCGGGGCATGGCGTCTACGGGGCAGATGATTCCGCCGAGATTTGATGCTCGGTCCCTTTACGTGTCCCGCTCCTTAGTACCAGTTGTGGGCGAGCCAGAACGTCTTGGCGGCGCTGGGGCTGCCGTACCGGCCGGCGATGTAGTTCAATCCCCATTTGATCTGGGTGGCGGCGTTGTCCTTCCAGTCGTCTCCTGCGGAGGCGAGTTTCGACGCGGGCAACGCCTGGGGTATGCCGTACGCGCCGCTGCTCGGGTTGGTGGCATTCCACTGCCATCCCGATTCCTTGTTCCACAGCCATACGAGCGCGTCATAGTCGCCGTCTCCCCAGTCCTTGTACGAGGCGATCATCTTCCGGGCGATGGCCCGGGCCTGTTCCGGCGTGGCGTGGGTGCCGTCGCCGTCGTAGTCCACCACCACGTCCGTGGAGCCCGAGTCGGAACTGGAGCACGTCCATGCCGCCTCCACCGGATCCGAAGAGGAGGACGAGTCGGACGATGACGACGAATCGGACGATTCGGAACCGGATGACGTGGAATCCGTGCCGGCGGAACCATTGGTGGACACACTGCCGTTGGGCAGGATGTAGACCGCGCCGACGTCGATCCTGTGCGTGCGGTGGTTGACGATGCCCAGGCCGCCGCGCCCGTTCATCTCGCTGATGGTCACGGTGCCGGCCGTCCGGTCGACCGCCTCGACGACGGCGACGTGGCCGTACAGGGTGTCCGCGTCGGCCACGCCGGGCGGGTAGCTGACGATGCTGCCGGCCACGGGATCGGTGCGGGTGGTCTTCCATCCGGCGGCGGTGGCGCTGGCGGCCCAGTCGCCGCCGTTGCCCCAGTAGGAGCCCACGTCCAATCCGTTTTTATGGCCTCTCATGCACGCCCACCATGTGCATTGCCCGTCCGGATAGGCCTGGCACACGTTGTCGGGCCCGTCGGATCCGTTGAACCACGCCTTGGTCTGCGCGATGGTCATGCCGTCACGCACCTCGCCGGTCGTGACGCTTCCCGTGACGCCTCCCGACGATCCGTTGGAGCCGCCGTCCTTGCAGCCGCCGAGGACCGCGAGCACGGTCAACGGCGTGCATCCGCCGAGCAGGGACAGCAGGCACGCCGAGAGCATGGCCGCGAGGATCCGATGGCGGCTGGCCCGGCTCATTGCGTGTTCCTCAGCGACCAGAAGGGCTTCTGCCCGCCGACCACGACCTCCACGGTCCGGCAGGGATGCTGGACCGTGCCGTATCCGGTGGCGGAGATCACCGTGTACGCCTCGTCGCCGGCCTTCACCTGATCGGGGTCGAGCTCGTTGGCATCCTTGTCCAGCAATGACGCGTCGAGCGCGGCCGGGCAGTAGACGGTGACGTGCCAGTTGCCGTCGTCCATCGGCAAGAGCACGGTGTTGTACGCCTGGCTGACGGTCTGCTGCGGATCCGTCGTGGATGACGGTCCGCCGCCTTCCGGGATCGGGAAGCTGGTTTCCTTCGTCGTCCAGAACGGCTGGGACTGGATGGCATCCGTATCCGAGCCCTCCCATTTGCCGTCGGAGGTGCAGGTGTAGGCGTAGTTGACGTACTTGTCATCGTATTGGCCCGAGCATACGGATCCGGCGTGGAAGCGGCGCTGGGTCCACCACCAGCGCGGCGCGTCGGAGACCGGATGGCTCTCCCCGGCACCGTCGTCGCCGAGCAGCGCGAACACGTTCTTGCGCCATTCGTCGTCGCTGCCGTTTGGATCGAGCAGCGCGTCCACCGTTTCCAATGCGGTGTCGATCGGGCCGGAACCATTGTGCAGCGTGATGCCGTCCGCGTTTTCGGAGAGCGTGCGGGTGCCGTCCTTGTGGGTGTCAACGGGGAACGCGGTGGTGCGCTGAGACCAGTCGCCGGGAACCGGGATTCCCGCCGCCTCCAGGCCGGCGTACCGTCGCGGGCCCGAATCCGTTTTCCTTTTGCCCGTGGACTCCTGTTTCGCGTCCGTCGCGGAACCGTGGTCGTCGCCGGCCGTTGACGGCTGGTGGTTGGCGACGATGACGCCCAGCGAGCACACGAGGAGCGCGGCGACGAACAGGCACAGGACGCGCAGCGGTTTCGGCAGCGGACGCGGTTCCGGCCGGTTCACGATTCACCGCCTTCCCAACGGTTCGGCTCACCCGGCATGCCGCCTTGCGTGTTTCCTTCCATGGCCGGATGCTCCCGCTCGGGGTTCACGGTTCCCGGATCCGCGTTTTCGGGCGACCCGTCTTCCGCCGACCCGTCTTCCGTCCCCGTCCACCGCGCGTCTATGAGGTCGTCCGCCGTTTTCAGTTCGGCGCTGGCGTTTCCCGCGTCCTTCGCCTTCCTGCGCAGCAGGGTGGCCTTCTCGCGGGCCTCTTCCAGACGTCCCTCCAATGATTTGATGTTGACGCGCGCCGCCACGTACTCGTCCATCGCATCCTGTTTCGTCCTCTGGCTGTCGCGCACCGCCTTGAGGATGCTGCGTTTCATGTCGCGCATGGTGTTCTGGTTGTTCGCCACGACGATCTTCCTTTCGCTCGTTTTTCCGTCAAGGCGAGTCTGCCTTCCCGTCGCGCGTTCCACGGGGCATGGCGTCTACATTCCCCATGGCGGAAGGCGGGGCGTGTAGACGCCGTGCCCCGTGGCCGGCCGTTTTGCGGCCGAGAATCGGAAGCGTCGTTCCAATCAGGTGAAAGGAAAATCAATGGAATCGTTTCTCTCTATGCTCGCCGGCTGGTTCATGGGCCTGTGGACGTGGCTGGTCGAGCTCAACGGGATGCTCCAGGTGGTGCTCGTGCTGTTGTGCGTGGTCGCCTCGGGCGTGTGCGCGATCATCGGCAAACGCATGGGCAGCCCGATGATCGTGGAATCCGGCGGACAGACCTGGAGCCGCACGCTGGTGACGGCCATCGCGTGGATCGCCGGCGTCATCCTCATGCTGATCGCGGTGCTGGCCATCGCCGCCGTGTTCGCGCCGCTGCTCGGCTTCGCCGCCTGACCTTGGCGACGCCTTTCCATCCAGGGCCGGCCGGGAAGGGATTCCCGCGCCGGCCCTCGCATGTCGGACAAGAATCAAGGAATCCCAAAAAACGGAAGGAACGCGAACGAAGAATGAAGCTCGTCATCGCGGAAAAGAAATCGGTCGCCACGGCCATCGCGCAGGCGTTGTGCGCCGCGCCCGTCCAAAGGGACGGATGCTATGAGTGCGGCCAGCTGCTCGTGACATGGGCGCAGGGCCACCTGATCGACCTTGCCATGCCCGAGGACTACAAGGACAGGGATTGGAGGAAATGGAGTCTGGACACGCTGCCTGTGGACCCGTCCGGCCATTGGCAGTGGAAGATCAGCGAGGAGCGCGGTGCCGGCTCCCGCTACCGGCAGATCGTGCGGCTGATCCGCCGAACGGATGTGGATTGCCTCGTCAACGCCTGCGACCCCGACCGCGAGGGTGAGGCCATCTTCCGCCGCATCACGGACATGGAAGGCTCTCACAAGCCGGAACTGCGCCTGTGGGTGGCGAGCCTGGAGGCGGAGGCCATCCAGGCCGCGTGGCGGGCGATGAAACCCGAATCCGAATACCAAGGGCTCGCATGGTCGGCGGAGATCAGGTCGAAGGCGGACTGGCTGATCGGCATGAACGCGAGCCGCGCGTACTCGCTGCTCTACAACGCACGGTTCAGCGTGGGCCGCGTGCAGACGCCGACGCTCGCCATGATCGCGGAACGCGACCGGCAGATCAGGAACCACAAACCGGTGCCGTTCTGGACCGTGATCGCGGACATGGGCGGATGGCGGCTCTCCAGCGAACGGATCGACAGCAAGGATGCGGCGATGCTGCTGTGCGGCCAGGCCGAACACGGCCGCTTCCGCATCATGTCCGTGAACCGGAGGCGGGTGAACGACCGGCCGCCCCGCCTGTATGACCTGACCGGATTGCAGAAGGACATGAGCCGCATGTACGGCATGACCGCCGCGCGCACGCTCGCGGCGTTGCAGCACCTCTACGAACTCAAACTCGCCACCTATCCGCGCACCGACAGCCGGTACATCACGCACGACGACCTCGAAACGCTCACGGCGCTCCTCGAATCCGGCCGTCTCGCCCAAGGGTTCGTCACCCGCGAGGGCATACCCGGACACCCGCGCCCGGAACTCACCGTCAACGACAAGAAGGTGGCCGGCCACACCGCGATACTGCCGACCATGCAATTGGACGCCGGGAAGCTGGAAGGCCTGGACGATGACGAGCGCAAGGTGATGACACGCATCGTGCGCCGCATGTGGGAGGCCGTGGGCGACGACCATGTGCACATCGTCACCGAGGTGAAGGCCCGGCTTTCCGACGACACCGACAGGGAGTTCTCCAGTCGTTCCGACGAGACCGTATCCGCAGGATGGAAGGCCGTCGAAACCGGCCACGGGCCCGAACCGGAAGACGAGGAAACCGCGAACCCGGCGGGAGGAAGGAACGTGATCCCATCGAACCTCACGGAAGGCGGCGTCATTCGCCCGGTCGGGAAGGTCACGGTCGAGGAAGGCGAGACCCGGCCGCCCAAACCGTTCACCGAGGCCACGCTGCTGGCCGCGATGGAGCACGCGAGCCGGTGCGTGGAGGACAAAAGCCTCAAGGCGGCACTCGATGACGACGAATCACATTCCGGCGGCATCGGCACACCCGCCACCCGCGCGGACACCATCGAAAAGCTCGTGCGCTCCAAACTCGTGGAACGCAAGGGCCGGCAATTGCACGCCACCACGGAAGGCGAACGCCTCACCGACGTGGTGGAGCCACGACTGAAGGACGTGCTGCTCACCGCACGGATGGAACAGGCGTTGTCCGACGTGGAACACGGCAAACGAGGCCCGTCTGAGGTGATGGACATGTTCCACCGGGAGGCATTGCGAATCCCCGCCGACGCGACCGCGAACCTCAAGGCCGATGCCGTCACACGAACCACGAACACCGACGCGCAGGAATGGGGCGACTGCCCGCGCTGCGGCCAGCCGGTCAGGAAAACCGGCCGGATGTGGCAATGCTCCACGAACAAGACCGAGAAGACCAAGGACGGCAAGTGGGCCACGACCGCAGGCTGCGGATGGAAGATGTTCGCGCGCATCGCGGGCAAGACCATCACCGACCAGACCGCGCGCAGGCTCCTCGCGGGACAATCCGTCACCCTGAAGGGCTTCACATCCAAATCCGGGAAGAAGTTCGACGCGGCCATCCGCATCGACAAGGAACGCGGCACGGCGTTCGACTTCGACCGCTGACCAAACGCCAACCATCCGTGCCCGACGCACCATGCCGCGCCGGGCACGGCAACGACCAAGGAGACGATGAAACCATGCGACGATACAGCCACGCCTTCCGGGTCCTCATGGACCAGGAGCTGTTCAATCTGCTTGCCGAGGCCTCCACCAAGACGGGCATACCCAAATCCCGTTTCGTGAGATACGCCATCCAGCCGTTCAGCTACACGGAACTCGCCCCCGGCACCACCGATTGGAACGACGTGTACCGCACCGACCCCGACCCCGAACATCCGCTGAAGCGGGGACGCCAGCTCAATGTCATGCTCACCGGCGACGAATACGAGATGCTGTGCCGGGCCGCATTCAAGCTGGGCATCGCGCGCAGCGCCTGGGTGCGGGAACGGGTGTACGCGCTCCTCTGCCGCTCCTATGCGGACGAGCTCTCCCCGCTCACGGACGCGAGCATCCGCGACAACGCGACGATGCTGCTCAAGGAGCTCAAGACGAAGGGCGCTGGAAGATGACATTCCAGAAAAAGAAAGAGCCCCTTCCCATTCGTGGAAGAAGGCACCACCCCGAACGACCATCCACCCTCATGCGTTTTCCTATGCGCTCAGATGGATATCTCCATGGATACCCACATGGACACGTCTATGGATACCCACATGTGGATGTCCATAGACACCCACATAGATATGTCCATGGACATCCACATGGAGATGCCCATCAAATCGAAGGTAAGCAAGCTAGACGGTTCATGTACATGAACCGAGCCCGCAGCCTCCCTCGCCCTGCGGCGCTGGAGCAACAACCCGAGTGCCGAAGGCCGATGGCTCGAATCACGTAACACCCGCACATCCTCACGGTGGTGCGCGGGTGTTACGTGATGTGCCACAGTCGTGGCACGATGCCGCGTGAGCGGTCTGGAGGCTCCGCCGACTATGGGGTCTGGGTCTCCCGAGCAAGCCGATTCGCACCGCGAATCGAGTGAACGTATATACGTTCACGTCACTTGCTACTCCGGCCTTGCTGCTTTTGCCTCGGCCTCGGCTTGGCGCTCCTTGCGGGCGCGGTAGGCGCGTTGGCGCACGGCACCTTGGGTCATGGTGAAATGGGCGGCGGTCTGGCTCCACGAGTGGCCGTCATCGTCGTGGTAGGCGCGGATGGATTCGCGCAACGTTGCCTGTTCGTCTATCCAGTCCTCGCGCGTCTGCGAATTCCAGTACTTGATCGTGCGCACGGACACCCCATAGGCCTCGGCCAACTCCTTGGCGGGCAATGGGCGCTTCTTGCGAATTGTCTGGATGGTCATTGCCCAAGCACCTCCTGCGCGTATTGCGCGAACTTCTCTTCAAATGCGTTTTGTCTGGCCTCGCCCGATTTCTTTCCGCGTGCGGATTGGATGGCGACGAACGTGGCGGCGTTGGCGACGGCCCCGTCGCGCCACATGCGGCTTCGCGTGGTGATCCACTTGTGGATGCTCTTGGCGGTGTCGTTGACCTCGCGCACGGGCAGCGGGTCGGGGAACGAGGCGTTGATTTCGTGGCAGGTGCGGCGCACGTACTCGCGCAGCAGGTCGGAGGAGGCGGGCGTGCGGTCGGGCAGGCGGCGCACCTCGCGGTAGGCGAGGGTGCGGGCCTCGTCGAACAGGGTGCAGTTGCGGCCCACTCCGACCTCGCGGGCGCGTTTGGTGCGCGTCCAGCTCTTGGGCGGCATGTCCCCGTGCTCTTCGAGCGCGGCCACGAGGTCGGGCAGGTCGTAGGTGTCCTCGCGGCACAGGTCGCTGTCCCACGCGTCGCTCAGCGGGTTCTTCATCAGTAGGCCGGAATAGCCCTCGTCGCCGTCCACGCTGCGGCGCAGCCCCTCGGTGACGGCGTGCAGGAGCTTCAGGGGCTTGAGTCTGGCCATGTCGGTGCGGCAGACGGGTTCGGTGAGCACCCAGCCCGCGTGGCAGTGGCCGTTGGCCGGGTTCTCCGCGATGAAGTTCGGTCGCATGCCGTGGTGCTCGTACAGGGCCATCGCCCTGCCGTACTCGTCATCGATGTCGCACACGATCATGTTCGCCTGACACGCGGGGTTCGCCTCGACGTGCTTGCAGCGCAGCGCGTCCGCGCGGCTCCGCCGCACCAGCTGTGAGTAGTCATCGTCGCAGCACAGGGGCCGCTGGGGCAGCCACCAGCCGTCGAACGCCCGCGTCAGCTCCAGCGTCCCCTGCACATATTCGTTGCTCATAGCTCACATCCTATTGCACATTTGTGCATTGCACAAGCGTGCGCCGAACCAAGTCAGATGGTTCAGCCCAACAAAGCATCGGCTGCTCCTTCCCAGGTGACCCAAAACTGCCTCCTCTGCCGCTCCTATGCGGACGAGCTCTCCCCGCTCACGGACGCGAGCATCCGCGACAACGCGACGATGCTGCTCAAGGAGCTCAAGACGAAGGGCGCTGGAAGATGACATTCCAGAAAAAGAAAGAGCCCCTTCCCATTCGTGGAAGAAGGCACCACCCCGAACGACCATCCACCCTCATGCGTTTTCCTATGCGCTCAGATGGATATCTCCATGGATACCCACATGGACACGTCTATGGATACCCACATGTGGATGTCCATAGACACCCACATAGATATGTCCATGGACATCCACATGGAGATGCCCATCAAATCGAAGGTAAGCAAGCTAGACGGTTCATGTACATGAACCGAACGCAGCACCTCCCGCGTCCGTCGGCGCAGGAGCAACAACCCGAGTGCCGAAGGCCGATGGAGGAGGAGAAAGAATAATGCGTAAAAGAAGCAGCAAAGGCGGCGGCGCGCAGCGCTCCATCCAAGTGCATCTCATGGTGAACGAAGAGGAAGCCGCGATGATCCGCGCCGCCGCGAGGAAACGGAACCAGACGGTATCCCTCACCATCATCGAAGCGGTAAAGCTGTTGGAGGGAAGCCTGTACGTCGAGGAGGAGGAACATGATTCGCCCACCGTCCAGGCGCTCAGGGAGATCGAATACCAGCTGCGCCGCATCGGCCGCAACGTCAACCAGATCGCGCACAACGCGAACAGGGAGATGAACGCGACCATCGAGGACGAGGCATCGGCGTCCTACGCCGTCCGGCAATGCCGGGAGCTGATAGACCATCTCGATGCCGTCATCGGGCAGTCCGGGGGAGTGCCTGATGACGCGAACCGGTCAGAGGAGGGTCAGGCTTTGCGGACGGTCCGCTTGTAGTCCTTGGATTTCTTCGATGAACCGGGAGAACGTCATGGTTTCTCCCTGGATCAGGTCGTCATAGGATTCCTTGACTACCTTGGGCATGACCAGGTGGATGTGCAGTTCATCGAGTTGGGCGAGCTTGGGATGGGTCACGTCGCCGGGAGTCAGGGTGAACAGGTGTTTGTCCCTGATCCGGTTGGCTTCGTCGGCGACCTGGCGGAAACGATCCTTGATGGAGGTTTTCGAGGCGAGCATACGCAGCTGTTCCTCGGGGAACGCCGGATCCTCGTAGGCGGCTTGCGAGGGAAACAGGAAATCGGGTTTCTTTCCGTTTTCCGTCTTGGCCTGCGCCTCGTATTCGATGCCGCGCGCGTCGAGGATGTGGGCGATGTGGATTTCGAGGACCTTGCCTGCGCGGCTCATGCGCCGGTTGCGCACGGAGGTGTAGAACGAAGTGAACGAGTCAACGTCGATGACGCCATCCGATACGAATGGCGCGGCATCGTAGTCGTGTTGGATGACCGCCCGCTCATAGAGTTTGAACAGCAGGTAGCTGCGGTCGTAGTATTCGATCACCACGTCGTCAGGGTCATCGTGCGTGGGGTCCACGTCCGTCAAGGAGGATTGGGAGAAGGACGCGAACTCCTCGTTGCTGGGGAACCTGTATCCCCATCGGCCGATCATCTCGGGGAGATGCGTGTCATCCCGCACCTCGACGTTGATGCCGAGCGCTTCGAAGATCTGCGCGCCGAAGGCATCCAGTTCACGTTCCGTGTTGTCATGGAAACGGAACGCGCCCTCCTGTTCGTCGTCGATGCCGAAGAGCCATTTGGCCTGGGCCTCGGCCGTGCTGTCATGCTGTGTGATGACGATCAGCAGGCGATTGTCCCTGAGCATTCCGAAGCACATGAGGTCGCCGGGACGGGCCATGCGGATCGGTTCGCAGGCCGCGTAGTAGAGACGCCATTCGGCGCTGCGGTTCGGTTTGTTGCGCCGCGCGTCGTACCATGTGGTTTCAAGGTCGGCGACCACGGGCGCGTCATCGTCGCCTAGGTACATGAGCGCGGTGGGTATGCCGTGTCCTTGGGAGGCCTTGCGGTCCTCGCCGGTGCCGAGCAGTCTTCTGAGCGCGTCGTTGCCGTCCAACGCATCCCATCCCTCGTCGTCGCCGTACTCGTTTCGCGCCT